>Ga0307477_10000282_pt1 | contig 64616 bp, 51 predicted proteins | sample atmos_gasesECM2C_FD_203316 | JGI IMG/M metagenome (GOLD analysis project Ga0307477, IMG submission 203316) | Hardwood forest soil microbial communities from Morgan-Monroe State Forest, Indiana, United States - atmos_gasesECM2C_515 | ecosystem: Environmental > Terrestrial > Soil > Temperate...
AGACACTGTCTCTTCTCCGCACGGGATCAGACTCCGAGTTCCCAGAGTTTTCGCTTGACCCTGGCCGCATTGTAGATAGAATCGCGTACAAGTCAATGTGAAATTATATTTCATATTATGAAACACTACAATCGGTAGAAAAACGACTCCCGTCCTTAGGTGTTTGGCGAAACAACCCAGCTACTTACGTAGACCACTGGAGCGATTGAGCCCAGTATGATGAACAAAGAAGCGTTTTATGGCTGGAAGCTGGTTACCGTTCTTTGGTTCCTGGATTTCCTCAATATGGGATTCCCGTTCTACGGCGGCGCGGTAATCAACACCTACATGTTGAAGGAGATCAGCATGAGCCGAAGCGCTTTTGGGCTGGGATTCACCCTGCTGAACCTGTTTGTGGGGCTTCCATCCATGATTGTCGCAGCATCGATTCTTCGGTGGGGCATCCGCAAAACATTCGGGATTGGTTCTGGGATGATTCTGATCGGAGCGCTATGGCTGTCATGGATGGCATCCCGGCCTTGGCACTACGTGGTAGGTTTCGGTGTGCTTATCGGTACAGGGATCAGTTTCGGCACGATCGTCCCTGCTGCCACGGCCGTCACACGATGGTTTAAGCGCTTTCGTGGAAGAGCTATGGCGGTGACGTTGAGCGCGTCGGGTTTCGCTGGCTTTGTTGGCGCGCCGCTCATCAATAGGATCCTGGCCGCAAATGGAGGCAACTGGCGCCAAGCATGGTTTGTCGTAGGTGGCGTTGCCGTTCTTTCCGGAATCGTCGCTTCCCTCTTTATAAGAGAGAGACCGGAAGATCTGGGCCAAATCGCCGATGGCCGACTCGATTCACACCATTCAGCTCCGGGTTCCGCCGTCCATTCTTTGGTGACGCAGTTCCAATGGACGGCGCGCCAAGCTTTTGGGACGCGAGCATATTGGATGATTGTCCTCGGCGGGATCGCGTGTCAGTTTCCGTTTTTCTTTTTCACCGCGCACTGGCTCTTGCACCTCAAGGGGGCAGGCGTGCATGCTGCCGACGCAGCGTGGGCTATGGGGCTGTTTAGCATCGGAGCCGTCGGCGGCCGATTGATAGGGGGATGGCTGATGGATCGCTTGACCGCGCGCGTCGCGTTTATAATGGGGCTAAGTTGTTATTTCCTCGGCTCTGTCCTTGCGATCAGTGTCAATCCGCACGCGCTGTGGATTGCCTATCTTGCTGGTATTTTGTATGGAACGGGTTTCGGCTGGACTTTTATCTGTATGAACACGGCAACGGCGCATTTTTACGGCCCCATGGCCTTTCCCAAGTTGAATGGGATGGCCATGCTCTTGACCGCGGTTTGCTGCTCCCCAGCAGGTGTCATCGGCGGCAAATTGTTCGACATCTACGGAAACTATACGCTGGCTTTTGAAATCAACATGATGATTGCCGCGGGCGGGATAGTCGCGCTGTTCTTTGCCATCATGCCGGTCCCGCCAGAAACAACTACGACTGTAGAGAGAGTTGAGACAGCACGAGCGAGTTGAAGTGTGAGCCTTTCCCTTGGCCAAGAAAGTCTTGGGCTTGCGAGAATTCAGGAGGGCATTGTGAGTGTGAACACGCAACAACGAGAAGAAGCACAACCCTGGGCTTGGCCCGATTCTCTGGATGCCGTGATTGCCGCGCGGGACTTCCACTGCGTGCTTTTTGAGAACGAACGAGTGAGAGTTTTAGACGTGCGCATCCGGCCGGGCCAGTTTGTGCCAGTGCACACGCACCGCTGGCCCGCTGCGGTTTATCTGTTGAGCGCCAGCGATTTCATCCGCCGCGATGAAAATGGAAATTTGCTTTTCGACAGCCGCGCGGCTGGACCGCCACCGGCAACCGCAGCGGCGCAATGGACCGGACCTTTGCCGCCGCACTCGGTGGAGAACATTGGCAGCGCGGACATTCATATCATCTCCACGGAATTGAAAGGACGAGGCGTGAGAACAGGGGGAATAGGAGAGTGAACCGCAACGTGGAATTGATTGCATCCTACTGGACGCTGGCGGGAAAGGGTGAACCACACACTGACAAAGAGTACAGCTCGTTTGATTTTAAAGATCGGGTGGAAGCGGCGGCGAAGGCCGGCTTCAAAGGGATGGGGATTTGGGACGCGGATCTGGATCACGTTCGAAAGACGCGGACATTGAAAGAAATGAAGCAAATTCTTGACGACAACGGAATGAAGTACGTCGAGCTGGAATTTCTGCGGGACTGGTTTTTGGAGGGCGAGCGGAAGAAAAAATCAGACATCGAGAAAAAGAAATTTCTTGAAGCGGCGGAAGTTCTGAAGGCGCATCATCTGAAAGTCGGCGACTTTTACAAAGAGAAGTACTCGATGCCGATGGTGATTGAGTCGTTTGCGGCGCTGTGCGCGGAGGCCGCCGAGCATGACACGAAAATTGGTTTCGAATTGATGCCTTTTGGGATGATCGACACGCTGAACGACTCTTTGACGATGATTGAAGGCGCGGGCGCGAAGAACGGCGGAATCATTTTTGATTTATGGCATGTGGTGAAGCTGGGGATTCCGTATGAGGAAGTGAGCCGGGTGCCGCTAAGACACATCGTCTCGGCGGAGATCAACGACGGAACGTTCACAGCGCCGTGGAGCCTCCACGAAGATACAATCAATCACCGGAGATTCTGCGGTGAAGGAGAGTTTGACGTGAAGGGCTTTCTTGCTGCGATGGAAAAGACAGGCTACACGGGCCCGTATGGGATTGAAGTGCTGTCTGCAGAGCTCCGGCCGAGGCCGCTCGGGGAAACGGTGACCCGGGCATTCCAAACAACCATCGCGCAGTTCCGCAACTGAGGTGAGTTCCGCAGAAGTTCTCTATTGCTTCTATCTCCGGCTTGATTTTGTCTCCGCCAAACTCTGGTTGGCACGGAAGATGACGTAGGCGCGGACGGCGTCGGCATCCTTGTGGCTGAGTTCTTTGTCAAAGGAGACCATGCCAGATTGCTTTAGCAGGCCCTTCAACACGACATCGAACCACTGGTCGCTCTTCAGCTCACTCGAATATCTCAAGTCTGGCAGGACACCGCCGCTTACCGCGACATCGCCGTGGCAGGCCGAGCAGTACCGCTGGTAAACACCTTCTCCTTTTTGAACAGTTGCGGTGTCCGCGGTCGATTTCGGTGGCTTCAATTGTGGAGGCGGGGCTTCGGAAAGCGGCGGCAGATTTGCCTTCCCGTCAATTTTGAACGCGAGCAGGCGGCTGATATTTTGTGTTCGGCCGGAGTGCAATGCGACTTCGCCCGTTGCCAGGGGAAAAACACCGCCCCAACCGGCAAGCACTGCGACGTATTGTTCTCCGTCGACAGTGTACGTGATCGGAGCAGCAACCACGCCGCTTTGCGCGTCCGCTGCCCAGAGCTTCCGACCCGTATCGGCGCGATACGCCTCGAGATTTCCTTGCGCGGTCCCTTCGAACACTAGGTTCCCCGCGGTCGATAGGACTCCGCCATTCACAGGGCTGGTCCGCTCCACGCGCCAGATTTCTTTTTGCTGCACCGGATCCCAGGCGGACAAATGGCCCTTGATGCTGTCGAGAATGGCTTTCTTCACTTCGGGTTTCTGCGGCATGCCGGCGGCCACAAAGTCCGTGCCGGTGTTGAATGCCAGCGACTTATTTTCAAAATGCTCGTCGGACTTGTAAAAGAAGCCCGCATCTTGCACGGGAATGTACACCAGTCCCGTCAGGGGGCTAAACGACATAGAGTGCCAGCTGTGCCCTCCCAGAGGCCCGGGCGCAACCGGCATTCCCTTCTCATGCTCTGCGTATCGCGCGGTGACATTTTCAACCGGGCGGCCTGTCTTCAGATCGACGCCTTCGGCCCAGGTTACCCAGGTATAAGGCTTTGCAGAGATCAGCGCGCCAGTGGCCCGATCGAGCACGTAAAAAAATCCGTTTTTCGGAGCGTGAAGAAGCACTTTTCGCAAAGACCCGCCTATCCTGAGGTTCGCCAGAATGATGTGCTCGGCCGAATCGAAATCCCACACGTCAGCAGGGGTCTCTTGGTAGTGCCAGACGTACTCTCCGGTATCAGGCTTGAGCGCAACGAGCGAGCAAGTGAAAAGATTGTCTCCGCCCTTAGGGCTTCGTGCGCGCTGGTCCCAAGGAGTTCCATTGCCAACTCCGATATAGAGCAAATCGAGTTCGGGATCGTACACGATAGAGTCCCAAACGGTTCCGCCACCGCCGATTTTCCACCACTCGCCGGTCCAGGTCTCCGCAGCCTTCTTGAGAATGGGACTTTCGAAAGGTTTCGAGGGATCGCCCGGCACGGTGTAAAAGCGCCACACTAGTTTGCCGGTGTCCGCATCATAGGCGGATACGTAGCCGCGCACGCCCATTTCGGCGCCGCCGTTGCCGATGAGCACTTTGCCCTTCACAACGCGCGGTGCGCCGGTGATCGTGTAGCGGAAATGGGGATCGATCGTGAGTGTTTCCCGGATGAGTTTTCCGGTGGCCGCGTCGAGCGTCGCAAGCCGGCCGTCCAAAGTGCCAAGGAAAACTTTTCCGCGCCAGACCGCCACGCCGCGATTGACCACATCGCAGCACGCGTTCACCGCCCATTCTGGCGGAACTTTCGGATCGTACGACCACAACCTCTCGCCAGTCGCCGCCTTAACCGCAAAGACCTTGCTCCAGGCGGTCGTGAAAAACATCACTCCATCAACGACGATGGGAGTCGCTTCCTGGCCACGGCGCGTGTCCAGATCCACAAACCAAGCCAACCCAAGCTGGGCGATGTTCTGATCGTTGATTTGTTTCAGTGGACTGAAGCGCTGTTCGCTGTGGGTCCGACCGTAGTTCATCCAGTTTCCAGGCTCCTGATCCGCATGCATGAGCCGGGATTCGTCTACTCCGCCCAAGAAGACTGCTCCCTCCGATTTTTCTCGGCCCCCCGATTTCGAGTGGCATCCGGCACCGCCCAGAAGAGCAAGAGTCATCGCAATAATAGGAATCGTTCGGCAGTGCATGAAATTTCCTTGTCGCGCAGTTTGGCCGGAACGCCGTTGATCTGAAGCGCACCTATCTTCTGTGATTCAGGGATTGGAGGCAACATGCCATCACCTGTCCGATACGGCGACACCCTCTGCGACCAGCTTCCGTCTGCGGGTTGCTTTGCCAGAATGTCTGTAATAGGTTTGGAGCTGCCTCGCCGCGCAGTCGGGGTGAAAACTATGAACGAACTCGTTACACTGAATCGACGCGAACTCATCAAAACCACTACCGGAATGCTGACGGGTCTGGTAGTTGCAGGAAGTCCGCTGGCTCTGCTCGCACGGGGACGCGCATGGGCCGTTGATCTGACGGCCCTCACCAGTTCCGAAGGAACAACGCTCATGGCGGTGGCGCGGACGATCTGCCCGCACGACAAACTGGAGGATGCTGCCTACGCGTTGGTCATCCAAGCGATCGATAGCGATGCGAGCAAAGAGGAGAACACTCGCAAGATGATCCAGGAGGGAATCGCGAGCCTCCAACTAGGCTTCGCGGCAAGCAGCGAGAACGATCGCGTCGAAACGCTAAAAAAGATGGAGTCATCCGCATTCTTTCAGGCTATGCGCCAGAAGACCGTGCAGGGTCTTTACGCCACACCGATGGCTTATGCCTACTTCGGCTATGAAGGCGAAGCGTTCTCAAAAGGAGGCTATCTGTTGCGCGGATTCAATAATCTGCGCTGGTTGCCGGAAGTGCCGTTGCAGGACAGCGGCCCGATGCCCATTAGCGCATAACTCGCGGAGAACTAGAACATGGCTCGCATAGAGTTCAAGGATGCCAGCGCGGTTGTAATCATCGGGTCGGGTGCCGGAGGTGGCACGCTGGCGCACGAGCTGAGTCGCCGTGGCATTAAGGCCGTTCTGCTCGAGGCCGGCAAGCGCCAATCCCTCGAATCCTTTTCACAGGTCCCTGGAGAGGCCTTCGGCCAACTGACCTGGCTTGACGCGCGCACGCAAAGCGGCAACTGGGGCGTCGCGCGTGACTTCCCTTCGCTCCCCGTTTGGCATTGCAAGACCGTAGGTGGAACAACGGTTCACTGGACCGCCTCCTGCCCCCGGCTTCAGCCCTGGGAGCTGCGCGCAAAAACTACCTATGGCAATCCTGCTGGCACTTCGCTCGTTGACTGGCCGATCTCCTACGAGGAACTTGAGAAGTATTACGTGCTCGCGGAGCGCCGGCTCGGGGTGACGCGCCGCAACGGCGTCCCCGGTCTGCCCGCGTCGAACAACTTTAAAGTCATGTTCGCGGGAGCGAAGAAGCTGGGCTACAAACAGGTTCATACCGGCCATATGGCCATCAATCCGCGGCCCTTCGATGGACGAGGCTTCTGCATCCAGCAAGGATTCTGCGTGCAAGGCTGCAAAATGGGGGCGAAGTGGAGCACGCTTTACACGGAGATCCCTCGTGCCGAAGCCACCGGCAATCTCGATCTGCGGATCGAATCCACAGCCACGCGAATCGAGCATGGGGCTGATGGACGCGTCAACGCCGTGGTCTATCGCGACACTCAGGGACGGGAGCAAAGACAGAGTGCTCGCCTGGTCTGCGTGGCAGGCAATGCCATCGAGACAGCGCGGCTGCTGCTGCTCTCAGCTTCCTCAAAATTTCCGCAAGGTCTTGCCAATTCGAATGACCAGGTGGGGCGGAACTACTGTCACCACATCACCGGCTTTGTCTGGGGAATCTTTAATAAGCCCGTCTATTCCTGGAGAGGAGCCACCCTGGCCGGCGTCGTTGAGGACGAAGTGCTCAACGATCCCAGCCGCGGATTCGCCGGTGGATACCGGATGGAACTCCTGGCGCTTGATCTGCCGACGTTTGCCACCGTCGGATTGCCATATGGATGGGGCCGCGACTTCGCTTCCATCATCGAAAACTACCGCAACATTTCCGGCATGTTCATCAATGGCGAGGATATGCCGCGCTCCGAAAACCGCATCACGCTAAACTCCAAGATCAAGAACGCCTACGGTCTTCCAGTCGCGAATGTCCATGTGGACGAGCATGCCAATGATCAGGCCCTGCGCAAACACGCCCAGGGGCAAATGTCCAAGATGTATGAGGCTATCGGCGCGAGGCGCGTCATCCTCGGTCCAACTCCTCCTGCGACGCACAACCTTTGCACGGCACGCATGAGCACGGATCCCCGCGAAGGTGTGACCAATGCCTGGGGCCAGACACATGATATCAAGAATCTTTTCATCTCTGACGGCAGCGCCTTAAGCACTCCCGGAGCCGCGAATCCTACCTTAACTATTGTGGCCCTCGCGTTACGCCAGGCCGAGTACATCAGTCAGCAGATGAAAGCCCGCACGATCTAAGAATCAAGGGTGTTTCATCCACATCGGTCCGGTCTACTTTCCCCGTGGTGTTGTCTTCGTACGGTTTGAGCGGCGCAGACGCCCCTCACTATGTGTGCGTTTTCGCTCGCTCTCGACCTGGCTCAGTTCTCAAAGTGGCGCGATGGATGGATCTCATCGGTTGTTGCATCATGATAGCAACCAGCCAGCTTCGGTTCCTGAACATCGTGTCGGGAGAGATGTCGCCGGCGCTTTTTCTCCTTCGCGGATTAGCCGGGTGAGCTTATTAGCTTGGGCGAGAATTGTGCCGTTACGTAGAGATCATGAAGTACCTTTGAGCGCTAGCAGCTTCGTGGCGTTCTCCTTGAGAATCAACAATCGGACTTCGTCGCGGATGGCTATATTCTGGAAATCTTTCATCCAACGGTCGGGAGTAATCAACGGATAGTCGGAACCAAAAAGCACTTTGTGCTTCAGCAAGGTATTTGCATATTGAACCAGCGTGGGCGAAAAATACTTCGGGGACCATCCGGAGAGGTCGATGTAGACGTTTGGCTTGTGGAGGCAAATGGAAATCGCTTCGTCCTGCCATGGGAAGGATGGGTGCGCCATGATGATCGGCAAGGATGGGAAATCCACGGCGACGTCATCAATGGGCATAGGGTTGCCGTACTTGAGACGGACGCCACCGCCTCCGGGGACACCTGTGCCGATCCCGCTGTGTCCAGTGTGGAAAACGACGGGCAATCGGGCTTCGGCGAAAACTTCGTAAAGAGGATAGGCAAGTTTGTCGTCCGGCGAGAACCTCTGCACGGGAGGGTGAAGCTTTAGTCCCCGGACAATTCCTTCTGATAGCAGGCGTTTTGCTTCAAGCACGCCCTCAGAGCCTCGGTGCGGATCGATGCTGGCGAAGGGAATGGCGATGTCCGCGTTGTCGGATGCGAAGCGCACGACCTCTTCGTTGGTGACACGCTGTCGGCCCGTTAGACACTCATCAACGGCAAAAATGACGAAGCCTATGTTTCGTGAGCGGAAGTAGTGGGCAAGGGCTTTGTGTTCGCGAGGCGCGCCGCTGTCCCCAAAGTATTTCTTAGCGGCGGTGTCCGTGGCGGTTGCGCCGTCCGTGGCTTCGAGGTGCACGTGCATATCGATCGCAACAAGCGCGTCCACGTCCATCCTAGGGGCACTCATCGAGTTTTCTCCCAAGACACATGAGCATCGATCCTCGCAAATTCCTTGCAGGGATAGGCAGCAAGCTTAGCCGTATTTTTCCAAAACAGGGCCTGCGACTGTCAGCGGCCGCGTGGGCTAGTCTTTCTTCGACCGGCTTCGTACGGTGACTCCTCTGCGTCACTTAGCTCTGTCATAACCATCCTTTGCATGTTCCATCACCCGGGCATTCGCGGAGGGGAGCTGAGATGTGGTTCCATCCCAAATGCTTGCCGGCACGAGCACTTCGCCGCGGAATAGCGCTCGAGCGGTCCGGATGAGGCCTGACCGCACGACCCTTAATCCGTCCCCACCTGTTTCGTCCACCTCAATTTCGAGCGAAAACTCGCCGCTGGGATGCTCGACCGAGAGATGCTTCACCGCGCCTTCGGGCACAGACACGATACCGCAGGCAACCGAACCGGGAAGCACGCACGCGGTTCCCACCGTCACGGCGCCCAACACTCCGATAGCCGCGTGACATTTGTGCGGGATAAAAGTGCGCGTTGTTACGTGTCCGCCGTCCCGCGGCAGCGCGACCAAAGTCATCTTCGGAATCACCTTCGACCGCACGTCGCCCAATCCCATCCGTTCGCCCGCCACGATGCGAATCTCTTCCAGGCGCGCCTTGAACCTCTTATCGGCGTCGAGTTCCATAGGGGTCTCGTACCCGGACTTCCCAAAATCCGCTGCACGCAGCACGACCACCGGCATGCCATTGTCGATCAGCGTTGCTTCGATCCCGTCGAGTTCGTCGAGCGAGTGGCCCGTGGGCAAGAGCGCACCGCACACCGAACCGGCGGTATCGAGGAAATCGATGCGGATCGCAGCTGCAGTGCCGGGTACGCCGGCGATAGAAGCCGCTCCTTCGTAAACAACGACGCCGCCCGGTGTCGGCACGTGAGCGACGGCGATATTTCCGGTGTTAACCATGTAAATTTTGACCGCGGTGACTGGATCGCGCGGCGCGACGAGACCTCGCTCAATCGCAAAAGGACCCACACCGGCGAGCATATTCCCGCAGTTCGGCGTCACATCGACAAGCGGCCGGTCGACCGAAACTTGCGCGAAAAGATAATCGACATCGATTCCCGGCCGCGAAGAGCGAGATATGATTGACACCTTGCTTGTTAAGGGATCTGCGCCGCCTACGCCGTCGATCTGGCGGGCATCGGGAGATCCCATTACGGCCAGCAACACGCGATCACGCAACTGTACATCGCATGGGAGATCGCCTGCCAGGAAGAACAGCCCCTTGGAGGTCCCCCCTCGCATCAGTGTGCAGGCAATGGGAGTTTGCGACAGTCGAGTCATGTGATCGTCTCCTTTCTCACGTACTCAAGGCCAAGTTCCTTGATTTTTGAACGCAGACCGTAGATGTCCAGGCCCAGTTCTCCGTGGGCAAGCCGCTCGCGAGTCGCTTCCTCCTTGCGAACCCTTTGTTCCGATGCGGCGGCTACCTGGTGCGCGATAGCCCGCTTTACAACTACGACGCCGTCATCGTCCGCGACGATCACGTCACCAGGTTCAATGAAGGCGCCTGCGCAAACCACACCCACATTCACCGATCCGAGCGTGGCCTTGACTGTTCCTTGTGAACTGATGCCGCGGCTCCACACGGGAAACTTCATCTCCGTCAGAGACCTAACGTCCCGGCATCCCGCGTCGATCACGAGTCCCTTCACGCCGTGGGCGCGCAAAGAAGTGGCCAGCAACTCGCCGAAATAGCCGTCCGTACATGGTGAGGTTGGAGCCACCACGAGGATATTTCCTGGGCGGCAGACCTCGACCGCGACGTGGATCATCAGATTATCGCCTGGTGGTAAGGATACGGTGAGCGCAGCGCCGGCGATTGCCGCACCCGGAAAGATCGGGCGGAGATAAGAGGCGAGCAGCCCGCAGCGCCCTTGGGCTTCGTGCACCGTTGAAACGCCATATTTCTCCAGCGCCGTCACTGCATCCGCCGGAGGCTGCTCCACGTGCCGGACCACCACGGGTTTGTTCATTGCAGCTCCTCCGTTACCTGCGGAAAGAGGCGCTGATACGCTTCTCCGAACTTGATGTTCTTGTTCGAGTTGCGTGAGGCTTGCGCGCCGCGCTGCAATGCCACGCGTTCGTAGTAGTACCACAGATGTTCCTGAGCGTTCATTTCCTGGAATGCCGCGTATTTCTTGGGCCACACGGGAGTGATATCGAGCAGCACCTGCGGCTTCCATTCGCACTGTTCTGGCTGATGCGGCTCAAACAGAAAAACAGGCGGCGCGCCGATCACGGGTATGGCCGGTTCGTGTCCATGGGCCTGAGCCACGATGCGAGCTTCCTGAGCGATATGAGACACGAGCGGATGATCGAAATTATATGGGTCATTGAGCGAGTGTGTGAGAACAAATTCCGGACGAATCTTCCGGTAAAGTGCCACCAGCTCATAAAGAATCGTATCTTGTATTCTCATGGGGTAGTCGCCCACATCGAAGAAAATTGTCTTCGCGCCTAGGATTTTCGCTGCGCGAGTGGCCTCTTGTTCCCTGTTAGTCTTCACCGTCTCCATGGTCATTCCTGGCTGGCGCCAGAGTTTCGCGGATTCGCCTCGTTCGCCGAAAGATAAACAAACGACGGTGATTTCCCAGCCGCGCTCGGCATGAAGCGCGATCGCCCCTCCGGCTCGCCAGACAAAATCCGCCGAATGCGCGCTGACGACCATGGCGGTTTTTTTATCAGACATGTTTTTGCGCCTTCTTGAATATGAATTTTGGGAGCCTTCACGTGATCGCGCCAGCACTTGCGACGCGGCAAAGTGAGCGAGCGTTCCTCATGCCTTGCCGCTCTCCCCCACGGGAGGCGTGCCATACGTATGGAATGATTCTATCGTCTTGAGTCCCCATGCCTGCCCCTTCTTGCGCTCGGCCTCGGTCCAGCGAATCGGTTTCCAGTCCGGCGCCAGAATCAGTCGCGCTCCCGCATTGGCCACCTCGACGCGATTGCCCCCGGGCTCAAATACATACAAAAAGAAAGTCTGCTGGATGGCATGCTTGTGCGGGCCGGTCTCGATTTGCACGCCATTCTCTAGGCAGATGTCTGCCGCCAAGAGCACTTCTTCCCTGCTGTTAGCCGCGTACGTAAGGTGGTGCAACCGTCCCTTGGTTCCGGTGTGGTCGCGCGTATAGGCGAAGTCGTAGCTCTTGTTCGTGCAGGTCATCCACATCGCGGCTTCTGAGCCATCGTCCATCACGATTTGTTCAGTCAGCCGAAAACCCAAGTACTTCTCGAAAAACTCGCGATTGGCGGCGATGTCCACGGCCAGCCCGTTCCAGTGGTCGAGGCGGCGGACGTTGATGCCGCGCGCTGGAAACCGTTGCGCTTGATTCTTTAGGGCCGGCCGCAATTCGGGAGGCGCTTGATACCACTGTGTTTCGTAATAGAGCTCGATCCTGTGCCCGTCCGGGTCCTGGCAGAGGAACGCTGGGCCATGCGCCAGGTCGCCATCCGTCCAGCCGATGTCGAACCCCGATCCCTTCAGTGCCGTCACGCGCCGCTCCAGTGCTTGCTGGCTCCGGGTACGGTAGGCCACATGCCCCAGGCCCGCCAGTCTGGACGCCGTGAGTTTCAACGAGTGGCGTTCATAGTCATCGTACGCATGCAAATAAACTGAATCGTTTTCTCGTCCGGTTTCGGTCATTCCCATCACGTCGACGAAAAACCGCAGGGTCTCCTGCGGTTTTGGAGTCAGCAATTCTAAATGGCCTAGATGGGCGACATCCATAACCGGTTCATTTTGCATGGACCACCTCTGCCCTGTGGAAGGATGTTAAGTATACTCAAAATACGTCTCGCTTTCCCAAGCGCTTGTCTACTCCAATTTGAAAATGACTAGCTCCGCAGGCAAAACCAGGCTGCGCAACACGCCGGTCAAACATACTTTTGGCACAGGTCCCAAACCAATAAGATAGATATCTCTTGACAAGGGTTCTAAACGGGGGGCAAAATAGGCAACGTTCAGTATACTGAATGTTGAATGCGTGCCGAGACTGCTCGTTGCCTGAAGTCCGCCGCTAAGACGGTCGGCACCGTTGTCCGTGAAAAGCCGCCGGGGCCAACGATGGCTCCGCGCGAGGTTGTCACTCGAGGAGCCGCGGACATGGCAGCTACTACGAGCGCCCCGCCCAGCATCGCCGAGACGCTGCGCGACTATTCGATTGAGGTGAATCCAAGCGATTCCACGGTCGTGGATGCGGCGGTGAAGCGTCTCGATCCTAGGACCGAAGTCTTCCTCACCTGGATTCCCGGCGCAAACCCGATGGACATAGTCAGGCCTGCAGCAAGGCTGCGCCGAGCCGGTCTTATTCCTGTGCCTCATGTTGGCGCTCGTCATCTTGAGAGTGCGGTACAGCTCCAGCAGTTTGCATCGCGTCTTGCCAATGAAGCGGGTGTCGACCGCGTTCTTATCATTGGCGGGGACCGCGCCAAGCCGACTGGGCCCTATGACTGTAGCCTGGGAGTAATGCAAACGGATGTGTTTCGGAAGGCAGGCATTCTGCGCATGGCGGTAGCCGGTTTCCCCGAAGGCAATCCCAACATCTCTGATATTGCTCTGGATGAAGCACTCGAGGCAAAGGTGAATTTCTCGCGCGCTACTGGGCTGCAGCTTTCGATCGTCACGCAATTCTGCTTCAAGGCCAAGCCGATCATCGAATGGCTGAAACGCATTCGCGCCCGAGGCATCGATGTCCCCGTACGGGTGGGCCTTGCCGGCCCGGCGGGGCTCATTACCTTGACGCGCTACGCCGTGCGGTGCGGAACTGGAAACTCCCTGCACGTCCTGACCGAACATCCGTCATTCGCAAGGCTTCTCATCGAAAAGAGCCCAGAACCCATCATTGGGGGCATCGCTACAACGGCAGGCTCCGAAAGTACAGCGCCGCTGCCACTCGGCATCACCGGCCTGCACTTTTTCGTCTTTGGTGGGTTCAACAAAACGGTGGACTGGATCAACGCTCAGCGGGCTCGGTAGCCCGCGCTCGGCTCACGCTTGGGCCGTGCGCCACCCTTTCGCGTAAGTTTCCCGTGCAACTCTGGAGTAAGGCACCGGACTCACAACGGCCCGAATTTCCAGTTGCTTGTGTCGTTCGACGGTCGTTTTTTGTGAACCGCCGCCCGTTTCGCCCCAAACGATCTTGACTTCGGCGCCCGTCTCGACTTCTGGATCCACCACTCCCAGCGACAGCATCGCCCGCTCATTGTAACTGTAGCCGCTAAACATCGAAAAGCCGATGGTTTTCCCGCCTCTCACCGCTTTGTCATACGACGCAGAAGCATAATTTGATAGCGGGAGATCGATGTACTTATACAGATCCCCCTGCTCGAACATTGACGCGAACGCCCTCACGACATCCTCAGCGTTCCACGCAAAGGTTACCTTCTTCCGTTGCGGTGTCCCGGCCATTTTCTCGAGAGCTTCTCTTCCAATGAAGTCGTGGTCGAATTTGACGAACGGCCCGTAACCTAAGGCGTACGGCGACATATAGTAGTCTTCAATGTTGTTGGATTCGAAGCTTCCGCCGAGCGAGCCCGTGCCCTCATAGCTCGTCGCCGGCAACCACTGTCTATAAGCCTTCATCCTCTCGCCCGTATAGACCGCCGGAAGAGGGGATGGAATCCATCCCGATTCAAGTGTGTTGGTGGCATATGCTCTGCACCCGACCTCACGAAGACCGAAGTCTTTGCCCGCGTTAATGATCGCGGCCCGGATTTCCTCGCGCTCCTCGTAAGGGCCCCAAGCTTCCAATCCAGGAGCCCCCGCCATGCCATGGCGCAGCGCCCGGACCTTGCGCCCGGCAATTTTGATGACATCCATGTGGAAGAACTTGATTTCCCGGAGCGGCCCGCCATTCAGCTTCTCGAGGACTTGCAGAGCATTGGGACCTTGGATCTGATAGCGGTAACAAGTGCGTATGACCGCCTCACCCCGTGGGTTTGAAAGTGACCTTTCGTCCTTCTCGATACTGACTTTATATCGTCCGGCCGCGCCATGGAATTCAATCCAGTTAGCAGCCGGCGCGCGCCCGACAAAAACCAGGCGATTCTCCGCCAGATGAAAGAGAATGCCGTCGCCAATCACAAAACCATCATAGCTGCAGGGAGCAAATTGTTTGGCGCGATTGACGGAAAAGTTGGCGAAACTGTTGGTCGCGAGATAGGAAAACATCTTGAGCGCGTCAGGACCTTCCACGTAGACATTCGCCATGTGGTGCGACTGGTCGAAAAGAACCGCAGTTTCCCGCCAGGCGCGTTGCTCGTCGCGCCAATTTGAGTATTCGGCAGGGACTACCGGATAGACGTAGGCTCCGATCTGTGAATTGCGCAACATACTCACCGGATTCCCAACGCTTTGTAACAAGTCCTCTAAGCTTCTCTCGCTCATACCTGCTCTCCTTGTTCCAAGAATGCTCTATCCTAGAAACCTGTCCTCGTGTTGTGAAGCCCGCCAAGCCCGGATGGGTCAGCCGGAATTTCGCGATTCGCTGCCTTTTAGAGAGCCGTTCAGTATACGGAACGCAACAACATTTTGTCATGAAAGAATTGTCACAGCGGTCTTTCCGGAAATGCTTTTCAGGCCCGTCGTTTGAGGCGGCCTCGATCGGACTCCGCGACGATAGATCTGTTAGACCGGGAATCAGTGAGTGCGCGTTCTAGCGGAGCGCGGCTCTTCTCGTTATTCAAATGCACGAATTTCTTGAGGAGACTTAGGAAGATCTTTTGGTCTTCTTTGCTGAGCGGCTCCAGCAAGCGGCGGTTCAGGAGGTGTCCAGAGGGGATGAGCCTTTTTACAAGGGCAACCCCCTCTGGCGTGAGTTGAAGCAGGCGAAAGCGCTTGCTCTTCATTGGCATCATCCGTTTAACGAGCCCGCGTTCCTCCAGGCGCACTGCCAGATCTGCGGCCGTCGAGGTATCGAGGGCACAAAACCGCGCGAGCGTGACCTGGTCAATTCCCGGGTGGTCCTGAAGAATTCGTAGCACAGCATACTGAACTGGAGTCACGTCGTAACCCATTGTCGAATAGAACATCGACACAGCTATCTGTTGAGCACGCCGAATTAAGTGGCCAGTCTGGTCGTAAACATCGGTAGATAGCTCGTCGTCACGTTTGCCCGCGCTGTTTGATGAAGCTGTGACGCGACGTTTCATGTTTGCTCCACAAGGTCGCAAGAAAAGCTGTCCTCCGACTCCGAGAAGAAGCTTAGCACACCCCTTGCCGCAACAAATTTCATCGATTAAGCTTCGGATGTTGAGTACACCTAACGAGCGGCAAATGATGCTAAACGCTCCACTACGGCCAGTGCGCTTCTTCTCGCCCGAGATTGAGCTTACCGAGCAATCCGATGGCACGCGTCTCATGCGATCAATCGAGCCGCTGGCGGCCTACGACAACCGGGTAGGCAACTGGTTGGACCACTGGGCGCAGGAAACACCGCACCGTACCTTCCTTGTTGAGCAAACCGAGAGCGGGGAGCGAACCATTTGCTACAGAGAAGCGCGCGAGGTGGCCCTGGCCCTTGCCGAGGGCCTGCTTGGTTACGCGCTTGGTCCTGACCGGCCGCTTGCGATCCTCGCCGCGAATAGTATCGACCACGCGCTGATCATGCTGGGGGCGCTTTACGTTGGTATTCCGATCGCCCCTATTGCACCCGCTTATGCGCTGCAGAGCACCGACTATGCCAAGCTTTCTCACAGTTTTCGTCTGCTAACCCCCGGCCTGATCGTTGTAGACGACGGCATGCTTTATCGCAACGCGCTCGAAGAGGCCCTCGGGACTGACACACCCGTCGTCGCTTTGCGCAATGCGCTGGCATTATCGAATATGTACAAGCTCGAATCGCTGCGGGGCGACGGCAGCCAGCGAGATGCTGTGCTTTCAGCGGCAAGCCGAGTGGGTCGAGAAACATTCGCTAAATACCTCTTCACGTCCGGTTCGACCGGCATACCTAAGGCGGTGATCAACACACACGGCATGATCTGCTCCAACTCCCAGATGAAGCGGCAGGTGGCGCCATGCCTCACAGACGAGCCTCCGGTGATGGTGGATTGGGCTCCTTGGAATCACACGGCTGGTAGCAACAGCAATTTCAGCATCATTCTGCACAACGGCGGCACGCTGTATATTGATCCCGGAAAGCCGACTCCGGCATTGTTGGGCGCAACCTTGAACTTACTTCGGAGAGTATCGCCGACTATTTACTTCAATGTCCCCAAGGGCTATGAACTGCTTATTCCCCACCTTTCTGCCGATCGTGCATTTCGGGAGCATTTTTTCCGGCGGCTTAAGTTTCTTTGGTACGCAGCCGCTTCGATGCAGCCAGCGACGTGGTTCGAGCTCGAACGGCTAGCAATCGAAGCGGTCGGGCACCGGATTTTGACGGTCACAGGCCTCGGCATGACCGAAACGAGCCCCATCGCGCTCTTTGGCAATGTGCACGCTAGCGGTCCCGGCGTGGTCGGGATACCGGTGCCGGGGGTCGAACTCAAGTTGATACCGCATGAAGACAGCTTTGAGGTCCGCTATCGAGGTCCCAACGTTACTCCCGGTTATTGGCGCGATCCCGCGGCAACCAAGGAGGCCTTCGACGAGCAAGGCTATCTACGCTCGGGCGACCTGCTCAGCTTCATTGATCCCGAACGGCCCAAAGCAGGTCTCCGCTTTGATGGCCGAATCAGTGAAGATTTCAAGTTAACCTCCGGCACAAAAGTCAGCGCCGGCAAGTTACGGCTTGACGCCCTGGATACTCTGCGACCGTTCGCCAGTGAGGTTGTGATTGTCGGAGCTGATCGCAACGATGTGCGTATTCTTGTCTTTCCAGATTGGGAGGCGTGCGCTGCGACTGTGGGGTTGGATCGTACTGCCACACCTGAACAGATGGCATCGAACAAAGCGCTGAGGGCCATTTTCCACGAACGCCTGGCCAAGCTCGCTGCTGCTGGAACGGGCAGTTCCAACCGGATCGTTGCCGCTTTGCTGGTTGAAGTGCCGCCGTCGGGCGCTGCGGGCGAGTTGACGGAGAAGGGTACGGTCAATAGTCGTGTGCTGCAGCGGAACCGGCCGGAGCTTCTCGATATCCTGTTTGGAGAGCAGGATGAACGAGCTCTGCACATCGATGCAACTGGTGCGCATCGTTCGTCAGTTTGCGCAGGGCCCCATTCGAAAAAACTAGTCTCCGAAAGATCGCTGAGACACGACCAGTGAGGGTTTAGCCGCGAGAGCATGAATCTCGTCTGCACATTCCCGCAACGCCGTTTCCGTGATACTTTCCGCCATACCCGTCATAAAGGAGGCTTGCATGACAGCAGCCGCCCCGCATGATCCGCCGTTTCGCGCTGACCAGGTAGGCAGCCTATTGCGCCCCGCGATATTCAAGAAGGCCCGCCAAGACCGCGCAGCAGGAAAAATCTCGGCTCTCGACCTCCACTCCCTCGAGGATGCAGTCATTCAAAGGGTTGTCGCGCGAGAGGAGGAAGTTGGGCTGCAATCCATCACGGATGGCGAATTTCGGCGCGAAGACTTCTATACCGATTTTTATGTGCGGGGACTCGGCGGCGTGGAAGTAAGGATGGAAAGCACCGCCGCCTACTTCGTGGATCATGAGGGGCGCAAAATTCCTGTTCCCTGGACGCAGGTGGTTTCGCGCATGAGGTGGCGTGAACCGATTTATGCCGAGCACTTCAAGTTTCTGCGATCCATTACAACGCGAACACCAAAGGTAACCGTCCCTTCGCCGATCATTCTGCACTTCACCTGCGGCAGCGCTGCAATTTGCAAGAATGCCTATCCGGATATGGACCTTTTCTGGGCGGACATCACCGACGCGTACCAGAAGGAGATGAGGTCGCTGTACGATGCCGGCTGCCGATATCTGCAAGTGGATGACCCGCCTATGGCTACGCTATGCGACCAAAAGTTTCAGGGGATGATGAAGGCTCGAGGCGACGACCCGCAGCAGGCCTTGAACCAGCTGTATCCGGAAATGATTAATCGGGCGTTTGCCAATCGCCCTCCTGAGCTTCACTTGGCGATGCACCTGTGCCGCGGAAACAACCAGAGTGGCTGGTTCGGCGAGGGAGGATACGACCCCATTGCGGATGTGCTCTTCAACAAGATCAACGTCGATTCGTACTTTCTTGAATACGAAACAGAGCGCGCAGGCAGTTTCGAGCCGTTGCGCCTAGTGCCGAAAAACAAGACGGTGGTGCTCGGTCTGGTATCGAGCAAGCTTCCCCAACTCGAATCCAAAGACCTGTTGAAGCGCCGCATCGACGAGGCCGCCAAGTATATTGGCCCTGACCAGTTGTCCCTTAGCCCGCAGTGCGGCTTCGCAAGCTCGACCGAGGGCAACCGTCTGACCGAAGACGAGCAGTTCGCAAAGCTGCGGTTGGTCGTCGAGGTTGCAGAGGAGGTGTGGGGCCGGCGAACAGGTTCTTTTCACCAAGCTCTCAAAGGAAGTACCAAGAAACACTAAGCTGGATGTCTGGAATCCAGTATTTGTGGCAGCAGAGCCATTGACTTCAACGACTGGTTGCTCGCTCCCCTGGGCAACGGCAGCCTGCTGTGCGGCATATTGTGGGCCGTACGATTGGAACGCGGCGTAACGGGGCACATAGTCACCTATCCCAGCCAACCGGAACAAACGGAACAAAATGACTCACCTCTTGGCGCCGACGCGGATCGCCATTGCTCACTCATATGCGAGAGGAAGTACCAGTCTGCGAGAATTGGCTAAGAAATTTGGCACTTGTTTGCAACTGTCCAACGACGTGTTCGGGCGTATCAAAGGGCAGCCAATTGAGGATCGCTATCTGCCTGATTCTTCGAACCCACGGCGCACAACAAATAGCCGTAACAAAAGATGCGCTTTGGTGCGCCCGTGCTGATCTACGAGAAGGACGGTGCTTCAAGCTCAAAATGGAGCTTCCAAGTTCCCACAACGGGAGTTCTGGGAAGTCAGGGGACACTTGTCCGGTAAGCGCGTTTGTCAGGCACTAGGTAGTTGCGCTTCGTGTTCGCCTCGGTGGGTCTCCTGAAGAGCTTTCAACCGCTAGCGTGCGCGTGTGGCCTTGGGTGGCGGAAAGAGGAGATTTTAACGTAGCGGCAGCAGTACAACGATTACGGCGGCGCTGCTATCGTGCACGTCTTGACAGCGAAAACCGCAGAGGGAAATTCACGGAAAACTGAAAGTTGGGCGCGCCCCTCGAGAGGCCTATCCCTAGCCCCAGATCGACAGCCCGCCCCGAAGCGTAGATGTAGGAAGTTCCCAAATGAAAGACGGCTTCGGAAAGATACGTCCCGGGCAGCGACTTGCCATTGAGCGAGGTCGAGCGCGTGAACCGCTGATCGAGCGCAAAGTTGAGCGACGCCTCGGGATTGACCGAAAGCGCCGTCCCCACCTGGAAACCGATGGTGTCTCCCGGACTCACCCGCCCGGTCGTGAGCGAATTCGGATTAGTCGGATCGGACGACTGAATCCGCTTCGTCGCGGACAAGTTTGCCGTATAAGACAGGCTTCCAAAAAAAACAAGGGGATCGCTCGGCTTCACTGCCGTCAGGTTCGCTTGCAAACTCTGAAAACCTGTCCCCAATGTCGCTTCCGTTGAGGTCGGTTCGTAGGGATCCGGACCGGAAGTGCTTTTCCAGCGGATGCCACCAAGCAGGTCCGGGCCAAGTCCGCGCCCTCTCTTTAACTGTTTCGTCAACCCCACTTCAACGTCGCTCAATCCAAGAAATCTCTTGCTGAGCTTCTTGTTGTCTGCCGTGACCGTTCGTTCCGACTGGTAACCATACGGCACGCGCACATCCAACTGCAAATCGTGGAGCAAACCGATCCGTGTGGTCAATGAAGACAGAAGGATGTCACGCTCGCTACGCTCAGAAAAAATGTCTCCCACCACCAGAATCGGGAAGATGGTGAATCCATTGATGTGAATTCGGTCAGAGGTCGAGTTGAAGTAGGAGATTCCGTTGTCGAGTTCCACGGTTCCGGGAGGAAGAAGCAGCCCGCCTCGCGAGATCAGTGCGCGATCAAGGGCGGCTCGCGCCAGACGTTCCTCCTTGTCATATTCTGCCGATGGCGCCGACCGCACCGCTTCCACTGCTGCCTGAGGCGCTACCGCGGTGCTTGGCCTTGGCGTTCCTCCGCTGGCTTCATTCACTGTCAGAACCTTCACCTGCTGTTCGAGGGCCGAGACTCGCTGCATGAGGTTTTGGATGGCTTGGTCCCGCTGCCGGAGTGCACCTTGCAACTGCTTCACGATCTCTGGGGGCGCCGACGGCTTTTCCTGCGCTGCAGCGGGAAGGCAGGGGATCATCAGGCCAATCAACATTGCTAGGATATTGCTTCCTCGGCTCATCGAATTGCCCGTTTACTCTAACGGCCTCGTCGGCTGGGAAAGAGATCGCCCCTGGGTCGCTCGATAGATCGTCCCGCCTTCAGGGATCAAAAAATCTTCGCGATACGCCGTCTTGACTCTGGCGCGGGGCAAGCCGCCACGTGGAAATACAATAAATGCCAGTCCATTCTTCCAAATCTTGAGGAAGCGCGCCGCCGGAACGGTAAGATTTCCGAAGGCCGGGTCGGCCAACACGGCGCGGTCTCCAACCACTCCACGGAACACCACGAAGTGGTCGAAGCCTTTCACCCGTACCGGCACAATGCCCGGGCTCCGAAGGTCTTTCAAATCTTCGAGTGAAAGATCCGCATAGCCTTCCGCTGCGAAGCCGTGCGCTTGTGCGAACCGCTTCAAATCCAGCAAGGAGAATCCCCCTCGTGACTGAATTTTCACCGGGTCGGTGCGATGCAGTATCCAAACGATGATTTCCGTTTCTGGAGTCGGGGTGTTCCAGTCGTAGGTCAGCAAGGTGCTGAGCGCAGCGGATCCGCAGCTGAGGTCCCATTTCTGGCGCACCACGTTTTCCTGGCGAATCTGCCGCAGCGACCGCAGGCTCACGTTCAGCCGAATCCCAGCTGCACGAAACGCCGTGCTTTGCGCCCGCAGTGGCGCCGTCGCCGCGAAAGCAAGCCCCATCAGTAGCAAGCCGCCAGTAACATGGCCGTGGCTCATCTTTAATGCCCCAAACTAGCGTTGCTTTGGTGTACGGCCCCCACGGTCGAGTTGATGTTGATGTTCAGGTTCACCAGCACCTGAATCTGCGAATTCACCGAGTTGATATTGATCAGCGAGCGCAGATTCTGCTGCGCTCCATCCTGCAGGATCAGCGTCCCGGAATTCAGTGGAACTGCGTCCGTTTTGACCGCAACTGTTCCACTACCATTCACTGTGTGAGTATTGCCAGCCTTCCCTTGAAACTGAAACTCCAGGACGCCGCCAGTGCTCTGTGCCGGTGCGCCCCCGGCAGTAACCTTGTCCAATTCGGCATCGCTCAGTTTGCGTTTCTGTGCCGCCGCCGGATTCGCTGCCGCCAGCAGCAGGAAGCTGGCGATCATTGTAAGAGTGAAGACTTTCATGATTCCTCCTTCAATCTTGCCGGCCGGGAGCGTGCGGGATCTTGACCTACGATTCCAAGCTGCTCCCGGCGTACGCGCCTTGCCCGCGGAGTTTAGTGCTGTTGAACGATGAGGTTGGTCTGATTTAGGTTAATGACCGGACCTACAGTCGGAGTCCTGGCCACGTTCACGGCGTTCGTGATCAAGCTGCCAGCGGCGTTAACCAAGTTGAGTGCCTTGGCATCGGCTTGTGAATTTCCATTCAAGAAAACCGTGTAGTCGTTCTTGGCAGTTAGTGTTGATCCGTCCACGACGATATATTCGGCTTTGGCGTCATGGATCGAAACGGGAGCAAGCACAGTCTGGCTGTAAGTTTCCTGGCTGTCGGATTGGGCGGATGAGGACGAGTCCCGGCTCCCCTTCGCGGAGCAGGAGCCCATTTCGACGTAACAGATGCCGCCGTCGAAACTCAGATCGAGTTTCGGCAGATTCCAGTTAAGATTCGCGTTGAACCCGGCGGAGAGGGTAGTCGTTACCTTCCCATCCACGACGTGCGCTACATCCGTGGCTGCCTCTACCGTTGCTGTTGCGTTTCCTGAAATTCCCACGCCAATCGAGCCGGCGTCTACATGGATGTCTAGCTTTCCGGTACCAGAGATTCCCTGACCTGTTTGGATGTTGAGGCCTGGCGAAGGCGACGTCGAACTTCCATTGCCTGAGGACCCGCCCGATGAGGAAACGCTTTGTTTCGTGTCTACCATCGAGTCATTCGTGAAGCTGTCTGAGGACGCGCTCTTCGAGCTCTTCGAAGAGGTGTCGGAGGTCGAAACGTTTGAGTCCGTTCGCTTGTACTCGGACAAGCTCGCATACGTTGCGAACCCCTGCTGGAACACCTTGTTATCCTGATTGACGTTCAGCGTGGTCGCCCCGTTTTGGGTGTCCAGCCGGCCGTCCCACACGTTCACGCCGTTGGCCACCCGGCTCTGCGAGGAATTTACCAGGTTGAGCGCTTGGGCGCCCTTCTGTGTTGAGTCTTCAAGGGTCACAGCTCCGGAGTTCGTTATGGTCGCCACCGACCCGGCGGCAACGATGGCGCCACCAAGGTCCTGCCCGGAGCTCCCAGCGTTGGAATCACCCGCCGTAATCCGGTCCAATTGACGATCTGCCAATCGGTGCGGTTTCTTGGTCTTCCCGTGCTCTTGTGCGAATGCCGTGCTGCCGCATGACAGCAAAACCACAAGGGTTAAATAAAACACTTTGTTTCTCATGAGATCCCCCTTCAAAAACGGTTGCCAGATGCTCTGGCCGCTGGTACTCCCGATGTTTCGATCGCGGAAGAGTTCCAGATGAACGGAATGATGAACCCCTGTGTGGCAATGTCAATCAACCCCGCAATAAATGATTCTCCAGCTCTAATCCGCTACATCTAAAAGCCTTAGTGAATCTCCTAGCGAGACGATAATCGCGGTGTTAAAATCGCCCCGCTCCCCGCAGATCAACTTGAGGACGAGATGCCCAGTCTCGCACCACACCCCGTCACTCGCTTCGGCGCTTTCGAACTGGACCGCGAAGCCGGTGAGCTTCGAAAGCACGGGGTCCGGCTCAAGCTCCACGACAAACCCCTGCAAGTTCTGCTCGCCCTTCTGGAACGCCCAAGCCAGTTGGTCACACGCAAGGAGCTCCAAGAGCGGCTCTGGCCCCAGGATACGTTCGTCGAATTCGAGAATGGTCTCAACAACGCCATTAGCCGCCTGCGTGAAGTTCTGGGCGACACCGCCGAGAGTCCACGCTTCATAGAAACGGTCCCTCGCCGCGGCTACCGTTTCCTGCCCGAAGTTTCCAGAGCGGTTTCCCGTTCTGCGAGCGGTTCCTTCAGGCGCTGGTTCTTGGCAATTCTGCTCAGCGTGGGAGCGGCACTTGTCCTCAGCGTTGCGCTCCGTCTTGCGTTGCCACGGCCCAGGGCCATTCAATCTCTTGCGGTCCTTCCTTTCCGGACTCTAGGCGGAGGGACTTCGGAGGAATACTTCACCGATGGCATGACGGATGCGGTGACCACAGAACTCGCCAAAGTTGGCGTTCCTAAAGTGATCTCCGAAACTTCGGTGGCGCAATTCAAGGACAGCAAAAAGTCCGTTCCCGAAATTGCCCGCGCCCTCAGTGTGGACGCGATTGTGGAGGGAGCCGTATTGCGGGACGGGGATGAGGTTCGTATTACCGTGCAGCTCATCCGAGGAGACAACGACCGGCACGTCTGGGCGGAAAGCTACCAGCGCCCGGTGAAGGATATTCTGGCTCTGCAGAATGAAGTCGCGCTGGGCGTGGCCCGCGCCATCAAGCTCGAACTGTCACCCGGCGCAGCGGCCCAGAACATTTCTCCTAGACCCGTAAATGCGCAAGCTTACGAAGCCTACCTCAAGGGCCGCTACTTCATGCAAAAGCGCGACGAGTCGTTTCTCCGGGCAAAAGACTATTTTCAGCAGGCCATTCAACAGGATCCCGGCTACGCGCCCGCCTATGCCGGTCTGGCGGATTTCTACGTGCTAACTTTGCCACCTAAAGAAGCACTGCCCAAGGCAAAGGAGTATGCACAACAAGCGTTGAAGCTGGATTCCAATTTGCCGGATAGCCACATTTCGCTTGCCTATATCTATTTTTATGATGATTGGAACTGGCCCGCCGCTGACCAGGAGTTCAAACGTGCTATCGCTCTCGCCCCTGGGCTTGCCCCGTCGCATCGCTGGTACGCGATTTACTTAGCTGCTCTGGGTCGCTTCGCGGAGGCTACGGCGGAGGCTCAACGCGCTGAGGATCTGGACCCGCTTTCCGTCTCGGCCCATGATGCCGCAGCCATCGTCGCGTCTTGCATTGGGCAGTATGACCGGTCCATTGCGGAAGGACGCAAAATCCTCGAGTTGGATGCCAATGATCCGCGGGCGTACCTGGACATGGCTACTGGGCACTCCCAAAAAGGCATGTACGCGGAGGCCCTGCAGGACACAGAAAAAGGTCTTGCCCTTTCCCATCGCGACCCCTTCTTTCTTTCGATGGCTGCGTATGTCTACGGCCGGCTAGGTAACATCAAGCAAGCGACCGAGCTTGTAGATGAAATGCGGGCCGCCAGCCAAAAGAGTTTTGTGGCTCCATTCCTCTTTGCGACAGCTTTCGTCGGAATGGGCAAGGAGAAAGAGGCGATGGATGCTTTGGAAGAAGGGTACAAAGCTCACGATCCCGACATGGTTGGTCTCAACTCCACTGCCTGGTTTGCGCCTTTGCGCTCCGACCCTCGCTTTCAAAGCCTAGTTAGCCGGATGCATTTGCCGCCAGTCACCCGCCCTGAGCAACAATAATTTCGCCCAATTTCAGAACGGGGGTAACCCTATCCCCGCTGCCAGTGCCTGGTTAGTCGCATTACCGGACAAGTTGCTCCTAGTACTCCACTTGTCCGGTAAGCGCGTTAATCGGGCAAGTGAGGCTCAGAGAACGTGGCGTTGCTTCAACCTGGGAGGCGGCGGCATTCATGGCAGAGTCGTGCGAAACCAAATCCTTCGGTTCACCTGTCCGGTAATCCGACTTATCAGGACTTGGCAGTCGTTGCGATCAAGTCGTCGCGGTCGTCGAGACGGCTGGATAATTCAAACATCAACCAGCAATCTAGCTTCGATGTAAGTTTCGAGCTTATAGAAGTCAAACTTCTCGTGAGAATATTCTTCGCTTAGCTGCGCTGGATATTCCTTACGCATTTGCTCAAATTCTCTGGCAGTGGTTCTTCTCTCAGTCTAGGAATTCCCTTGGGGTGCAAACAGCCAAAAACTCGCCCTATGGTTGGTGTAAAAAAGCCAGTCCGATCAGTCCGATCGCGTGATATAAACTCTTTCGTTGAAACTGGTACAAACCCCGGGCTCGTCAAATGTCTAGCTTTGCACCGAAGTGGAAGCTTTATCGTTTTCGCCGCAAGCGCAAGCTCCACTCAGCAAGAGAATTTGCGGTGCTATGTGGCATGCTGCTCGCCACGAGCGCTCCCACAGGTCTCTTCTCTTCCACTGCGCGCGCACAGCAGACCGGTCCAGCAACCCCTGTTGTGGTACAGCCCGGGGCGCCAGGTAAGCCAAGCAGGACGCTCCCGCCTTCGACGAAGGCCAAGCTGCCGCCACGGTCGCAAGCGGATGTGGAGTTCATGCAGGGCATGATCATGCATCATGCGCAAGCGGTGGAGATGACGGCACTGATTCCGTCGCATACGGAGAACAAGGATCTGCGGTCGCTGGGCGCGCGCATCAGCAGCTCGCAGTCGGACGAAATCAAGTTTATGAAGCGGTGGCTGGAGGCCCGCGGAGAACCAGTTTCCATGGCCATGCCGGGAATGCCAAACATGAACAGGTCGGGCCACTCGATGGCTCTGATGCCCGGTATGCTTACGCCCGAGCAGATGGAAGCACTGCGGAAGGCGAAGGGCGCCGAGTTCGACCGTTTATTTTTGACGGGGATGATTCAGCACCACAATGGGGCGTTGATTATGGTGGAGGATTTGTTCGGCACCGCGGGCGCGGGGGAGGATGCCGAACTGTTCAACTTCGCCACGGATGTGGACACTGGGCAAAGGGCCGAGATCCGGATTATGCAAGGAATACTGGAGAAAAAGCTGTTGGAGGAGAAACGATGAACCGAATATCCAGTCTTGCTTTTCGCATTGTGGTGGCCGCGATCTTTCTATGTTTCGGGGTGAGCCGAGTGCATGCCCAGGCACAAACACAGACGCCTACAACACCCACGCAGGCGCAGCAATCCGCGGGCAAAGACAAGGCCAAGGAGGCGGACAAAGAGAAGGACGACGACGAGGATGCGAATCCTTTTGCTCCGGAGCCGGCTCCGCCGCTACCGCCGGGGATGACGGGGTCGGATCCGAACGATCCACGCGCCAAGCTGACACCGGGGCTGTATGACGCGGGCGAAGCATCGATGGGCATCAAGCATCTGCTGCTGTTCAAGAAGCCCGACGCGTTTCAACTTGGCGCCGCCGATCCAGATGATCCGAAAGTGCAGAAGACGATTGGACAGCTCGGCATTGGCGACATCGCAGCAAAGATTCCGAAGGAAATGCATTTGGCGATCGCGCAGCTTGCTTTCGGGAACTCGGACCTTGCGTTCCAGGGTAACCACCTGTTCCAAGGCAATTTTTATGGCCTGAACATCTATGACATCTCCGACCCGGCAAACACCAAGTTGCTTACTTCGCTGGTTTGCCCGGGCGGGCAAGGTGATGTTTCGGTTTACAAAAACCTTCTTTTCATGTCCGTCGAGATGCCGAATGGACGTTTGGACTGCGGCGTCCAGGGATTTCCGCCGGAGCCTCCACCTCCCGCAGCGGAGGAGAAAGACAAAGAGAAGGAGAAAGGAAAAAAGCCTCGCATACCCGCGGCGCAAAAGGACCGTTTCCGCGGCCTGAGAATCTTCGACATTTCCGAAATTACCAACCCTAAGCAAGTCGCAGCCGTCCAAACGTGCCGCGGATCGCATACCCATACTCTGGTCCTGGATCCACAGGACAAAGACAACGTCTATATCTACGTATCGGGGACATCGTTTGTACGTCAGCCGGAAGAACTGGCCGGATGCTCCGGCGAAAAGCCGGACAAAGACCCGAATACAGCGCTGTTTCGTATTGATGTGATTAGAGTTCCGGTGGCTGCACCGCAGGACGCGAAAATCGTTTCCACTCCTCGGCTATTTATCGATCCGCGGACGGGCGCGATGAACGGTCTGAGCAGCGGCGGCACCCACGGCAAGAAGGGCATGGAGAAGCCAAAAGACACAGATCAGTGCCACGACATCACGGTGTACTCGGCGATTGGGTTGGCGGCGGGTGCATGCTCCGGAAATGGAATTCTGCTCGACATCAAGGACCCGATACATCCAAAGCGTCTGGATGCGGTGAACGATCCGAACTACTCGTACTGGCACTCGGCTTCGTTCTCGAACGATGGGACCAAAGTCGTGTTTACCGACGAGTGGGGCGGTGGCCTCGGGGCACGGTGCCGTCCGAACGACCCGAACAAGTGGGGCGCGGACGCGATCTTCAATCTTAAGGATGACAAACTGAGCATGGCGAGCTATTACAAGCTGCCGGCCGCGCAAGGCGACACGGAAAACTGCGTGGCGCACAACGGCTCGCTGGTTCCGGTCCCCGGCCGCGATATCGAAGTGCAGGCCTGGTACCAAGGCGGCATCTCCGTTGTGGACTTCACCGACGCCGCGCATCCATTCGAGATTGCCTACTTTGATCGCGGGCCGATTGATCCGAAGGTGCTGGTGCTGGGCGGCGACTGGTCGGCATATTGGTACAACGGTTGCATTTATGGTTCGGAGATTGCGCGCGGCTTGGACGTCTTTGAACTGACACCGACCAAGCTCCTGACGCAGAACGAAATCGACGCGGCCAAGGCAGCTCGGGTGACTGAGCTGAATGTGCAGAACCAGCAAAAATTCGAGTGGCCTGTACAGTTGCCCGCACGGTTAGTGGTTGCGAAGGCGTACCTCGACCAGTTGTCGCGGTCGCAGGCTCTGCCGGCAGACCGAATCGCGACTCTGCAGAAGGCGATCCAAAACGCAGAGAGTTCACACATGAACAAGCGCAAGGTGGCAAAGTTGAAGAAGATGGCGCCGTCCTTGGAAAAGAGTGCCGCCACCGCGAAAACTCCCGCTGACTCTGCACGATTGCGTGCTTTGGCGGACATCCTGAACCACCCGTCAGCATGACCACATCGCGAATCTGACGGTTTTCCGTCTAGCCTCTTCGTACTAGCTTCAACTTGTCCGGTTATCCGACTTACCAGGACTTAGCCGCGTCTGGGAGTTAACCGGTTCGGTCATCACTAGCGCGTTTCCGCATCCACAATACGGGCTCGGTCCTGCGCGTTACCAACTGTTTTCTGTCGAGTGGAGTAAGATGACTCCGATTCGAGGAGGTCCCCATGCCACGGATAAAGACAAGGATTCTGCTCGGTCCGCTGGCTTTGACCCTTCTGGCGGCGCTGTCGTCCGGCCAGCAATCGCCTCCTAATTTGATGCTGCTGAACGGCAAGATTTTCACGAGCGATTCCGCGCATCCATTTGTCGAAGCGCTGGCGATCCGGGGCGAGCGCATTGTTGCCCTTGGGACTGCGGAAAAGGTCCGGATGTTAGCCGGTCCGCAGACGAAACGCATCGATTTAGGTGGTCGAGTGGTGATTCCGGGGATCAACGATGCCCACCACCATTGCGGATTTGAACCGGCGGGTTTCCATCTTCGATTCAAGAGCATGGAGCCAGCCTGGGCGGAGGTCGCGGAGGAACTGGCCACAGCAGTAGCGAAGACTCCGAAAGGAACATTGATCCAGGGTGAAATCGGACCGGTTGCCTTCGAGGATTCGCAGGCGAACCGCGCGTCGCTGGACAAAATCGCGCCAGACCATCCGGTGATGCTGGACACGTGGGCGCAACACGGAGGAGTCCTAAATAGCGCAGCGTTTGCCAAGTTCGGAGTCAAAGAAGATGTTGCGGATCCGGTGGCCGGGCATTTTGTTCGCACTGCTGACGGCAAGCTGACGGGGGTGGTCTATGAATACGCGAAATTCCAAATTAACCGCCGCCGCTCCGATATGGCCACCGAGGAGGAAGTGTTGCAGCAAACGCGAGGGTTTTTTGCGGATGCGGTAAAGCTGGGCATCACATCGGTGCAAGACATGTCCCTGCCAGGGGGCGCTGCACGGTGCGCGATAGCGTCGAGAGAAGCGCCGACTCCGATTCGGATGCGCGTGGTCCGGATGGCGGGTACGACGGTGAACGGACGGGACAAAACAGAAGGGCGCTCCCTTCCGGTTCATCCTGCGCCCCTAATCACGGTAAGCGGCACCAAGTGGCTCCTCGACGGCTCGCCGATCGAACGTACGGCAGCCTTGCGCAAGCCGTATACAGACCTTCCAAGCAGTTCGGGCGAGCTGGACTTTCCGGAAAAGGAAATGGAAGCGATGTTGCGGGAGTCGCTGCAAAACGACGATCAGCTAATGGTGCATGCCGTAGGCGACCGGGCTACTGAACTGTTTCTGAACGCTATGGATGCGACCGGCGGCCCGAAGGCATGGTCGGACCGGCGCGTGCGCATCGAACACGGAGATGGAATCATGCCAGAGCTGATCGCCGGAGTGAAACGAATGGGGCTGATTGTGGTCGAGAATCCAACGCACTTGGCGTTGCGGGAGCTATTCGTAAAGCGTTTCGGCGTGGAACGCGCGGACCAGATGCAACCAATGCGCTCGCTGCTGGACGCGGGCATTCCGTTAGCGCTGGGATCGGATGGGCCGAACAATCCGTATCTGAACATTATGCTGGCGACCATCTATCCGGGAAAGCCACGCGAAGCGATCACTCGCGAGCAAGCCGTTATTGCCTACACGCTGACGGCGGCTTATGCTGAGTTTGCCGATAAGGATAAGGGTAGCCTGGAGCCGGGAAAATTCGCGGATCTTGCGGTGCTGTCCCAGGATATTTTTAGCGTGCCGCCGCCGGAATTGCCGAAGACAGAGTCGGTGCTGACGATGGTCAGCGGAAAGATCGTCTACCACGCGAAGGCGCTCAGCACGTCAGCACGCAGTAGAGAGTCCCCTCCAAATTCCCTCGGAAATAAATCTCTCGCCACGGCCAGATGACCACTGGGGAGGATGCCCAGCGCTTGACAACTTTGCGATTGTTCCCCGGTAACGGGACATCCGGAAGTAATCCACATGCCTGATTAACACCGTAATCCGTAAAGTCAAGTACTGGGAGCCAAGTTACCGGTAATCCGACTTACCGTTCCCTACGTAGTCTGAGCGCGCCCTGTCGTCTGAAACTTGCTAGTGGGCAATCGGAGAAGGTGGTTTACTCTGCAGATCTGAACTATGATGCTGCTTCAATGAAAGCTCTTGCCGTAGCCACACTTTCGCTCAGCCTCTTTTTAGTGTTGCCGAGTAGTGCGCAGGTCGCAGCGAACGCTCCTGCGAATACAAGGTCCGGACGGATTCAAAACATCGCGCCGGAGGAAATGTGGAAACGAGTCACGCAATGTGTGCTTCCAACATATCCCGGGCTCGCCTTCAACGCTCAGATTACGGGCACCGTAGATATTGGCCTCGGCATTTCGCCGGAGGGTGATGTAAGCAACAATTCTCGCGTGCTCGATGGTCCTCCCTTATTGGTCAAGTCCGCCATGGATGCAATCCGTCAGTGGAAATTCCGGCCAAACATAGTGCAAGGAGAGGTGACTTGGTCTCGCGTACGCGTGCTTGTACGATTTAATGCTGATGGGACTACTGCGGTCGATTTTGCCCCCGCAATTCTAGCGGACAATTTTGGTGACCCGGGCACGCCAAGGTCAGCCGCAGCTGCGTTTCCGAGACCGGCGGGCTCACCCGAGTGCGAGTCCGTGCAGCCGTGGACCGGAGTAGAAACAAGGGAGATTGAAGCCAGCGAAGACAGCCCCGGGTTGTATAAGAACGACTACTTGGCTGCGATTTCCAGAGTAGCCGCCAGCATCGCTAAGCCCTTGCAAAAGGCGCATGCGACTAAAGTGGTGGTGGCCGATCTTCGGGGACCGGAGGGACAAACGCATCCGATTGGGAAGTACCTGGCAGATCAATTGTCTGCATCTCTGCAAAAGGATTTTCCAAACCTGGAGGTGATCGACCGCCCGCAGGAGAAAACGAATCCAAACGATCATGCACATTCCGGAGATGAAGTCCGGGATTTAAAAGAGATGAAAAAATGGGCGAGAAAGCTCGGCGCAAGCGTCGTTATTACCGGAAGCTTTGCGAAAGTTTCGCAAGGGATTGGTGTGTCGCTGTCACCTGTGTTTTGCAATGACACTCGGAGATCGCTCGGCCTGACGACAGGTCTCATCCGCATTACGGATGAAATCGCTGCCGTATCCCCGGATCCCGTCCCATCGTTTAAGAATGGGATTGCCAGAGCCGGTGCGGGAGGCACAACTACACCTACCTGTGTTTATTGCCCGGACCCGAAATACACTTCCGCAGCACGCGATGCGAAATACCAAGGAACTGTCGTTCTTAACGTCGTCGTGACCGCCGAAGGCCGAGCGGAGCAGATAAGAGTTGCGAAGGGAACCGGCCTGGGATTGGAAGAGAATGCGATCCAGGCCGTGAAGGAATGGAGGTTTAAACCCGCTGTCGGCCCAGATGGCAAACCTGTAGCGGTGCTCATCCCGATCGAAGTTACATTTCGCTTGAGGTGATCGGAAAAGGGCCTGATTAACGCGCTAATCGGACAAGTAGGTACTAGGAGCAACTTGTCCGGTAATCCGACTTACCAGGCATTGACAAAGTTTGTGCAAAGGTTCGCATGCAATTACTGCAATTTCGCGTACTCGGCCTTGGCTTGTTTCAGGACGGGGATGTCCGGGTCGGCATCTTTCCATAGCGTGAGGAAGTCTTTCGCGAAAGCACGGAAGTGCCGCTGTATATCACCGGAACCCGTATTTTCTCGGCCGCACTTTCAGCATCAGCAAGACGATTGATTCCGAAGTGAATGGCGGAAGCGTGTGGGAGTCGAACCCACCATTCGACCCGCGAAGGACCGAATCGCCGGCTTTGAAGACCGGGAAGGTCACCGGACCCCTTTCGCCTCCACTGAAAGCATAGGGGTCAGGCACGGGGGGATTCAATCGCGGCGGTTTGGGTTCGAATGAGCGCCGCGACCAATTTATACAGCGCGAAATTCGTGCAGACTTCGTAGTAACAATGCGTGGAGGGCCCGCCGATCTTTCCATCGGCGAGCAACTGTCGCGCAAGGCCTTTGCGCAGCACCAGCAACTCCACGGAATCGCCCATGGGCACTTCGCCGTAATACAGCGTGACGTTTTCTTTGCCCCAGGGCAGATCGAGTTTCGTCTCGATCGAGTCGAGGGAGATTTCTTCGGAGAGCTTCTTGAAGCCTTCGTCGTTCAATTCAATTCCACTCATGTTGTAGCGCACTAGGATTTCGTCCAGTTCCTCGGATGACGCGCCCTCCATGGCCGTCAGAAACTGATAGAGCGAGAAAAGCGTCTTTTGTCCGGCGAGCAAGCGTTTGCCAAGTTTCCCAGAGCCGGATAGCCGGTCGGAAAGATTCAGCGCCTTGGAAATCATGATGCGCGAGTCGCCGTCGGTCCAGTAAGTCGGCGCGGAGCCCTGAAAGGCCACGCCCACGCCAATTTCGAGCGGCGGCAAATCGCTGGTTGCCGCTTGATCGTTGTAGGAATTGCAAACCGCAAGAATCTGTCGCGAGAGGATGCAGGCTTTCGCCACCGACCGTGCATAGGTGACATTGGACTCGGTCTCAAAAATTGCGAGGATGATCGCGTCGCCCTCGATGAATACTTTTTTAGCGCCAAATCGGTCGAGGAGTTTTTTCACCGGTTCGTGCAGGTTCAGGCTGAAGTGTGAAGCCGGGCTCAGCCCGCGCGAGAGAAGATCCTGTGTCATCTTCATGGAGCCGCGCACGTCGGCTTTGATGATGACGTGAGAAACGACGTGATCCTGCTGGGGCTTGGCCTCGTCCTGTAGGACACATTCATAGAGGCGGTTGTTCAACCGGGATAGTTCTCGCGCCTGCTCGGTCGTGACTAAATGGACGCGTTCCATGCACGTGGTCAAGTGTTCGGCATCGCGGAGGTCGCGCCGCAGCCGAAGGAAGTCGTTGGCGAACCGAAGCACGAGCGCTTGCATTTCCTCGCGCGAGTAGCGCCGGATCTTCTTGGACAGTTCTTCAATGGGTTTCAATGCTAATCGTCGCGCAGGAACCTGTTTCAGGACCTGCTCGACGCGCTTCAGTTCATCTTTGGAGACCAGTGCCTTGCGGAGCTGTTGCAAGTGGACCGGGGGGCTATATTCCGCAGCAATTGGGCGAATTTCGTAACTTGCCACTACGTGGTACAGAATGTCGTGCTGCTCCAAACGCTCCAAGAGCAGCGAAAGCATCCGTGCGCGCAATGGTGCTTCCTGCTCCGGGCCGGTCGATGGATCAAAAAGCCGTTTCGCGTTGTCAGGCTCATTCAGGTAACCGGCGAGCTTGCCTTCGTAGCCTTTATTAAGAAAATCGAGTTTTTGTCTTGCCGCGTCGATCTGCGGACCGAGTTCTTCAAGCTTGAGCTGCTGGTGTTTGAGCCTCAACTCGATATCGCTGAGGGACGCCTTCAGATCGGACGGGTCGGTTGAATTCAGGAATTTGGTCAGGAAACCGTCGCCGCGGTCGAGACGCTTGCGGGTACTTTCTCGCTGCTCTTCCAGGCTCGCGATTTCGCTGCGCATCGCATTGGCCAGCTCGAGCAGCGTATGGTGCGCTTCAATGGCTTCGGTTTGAGCGGGGTCCGGGCCAACGGCAAAGCCCGCTTCACGCAAGAATTCTTGAAACAGCGCATCCATGGCTTCGAAGCGATCCGGGTCACGGACGTAATTGCCCAGCAGGATGTAATTCTCGAGGAAGAAAACGTCATCTTTGCCGCCGTCCAGGAAGATCAGGCGGTTCTTAAGCAGCTCGTACAAGGGAGCAAAATCTTCCCCAAAGAGCGCGTGACGCGTTTTCGAGATGACGTTGTCTTCCACTTCGGAAACGACATAGGAAACCTGTTGGCCCACCCCACGGATGACTGCACGCCGGGCCGATTGCAACTCTGACAAACGCGCCTTGATGACGTGGGCCTGCTGGCTTCGTTCGAAGTGTTCGCCGCGCTTCCGGATCCACTCCTTGCCTTCCAAGATCAGGTTGGCAAACTGGTTGCCAAGTTCAAGGGTGAGATATTTGAGGATCGCCAGGCGGAATACCAGGTCAATTTCGATATTCTTATAATACTTCGCCTGGGTTAGCGCGCTCTGGAACAGTTCGGTGAGCAGTCTGCGAAAAGTGGCGTTGTCGGGCCCTTTTGTCGTGCGAAGCTCGATGCCGGGAAAATATTTAGCACTTGTGTTTTGCCGGATGAGCTCAAAGAGATAGTCGCGCGCCACCTGAACGAACTTCGGGCTAAGGAAGACATCGTGGTGGATGTTATCCACCCCGATGGCCAGCGATCCCATGGGGATCGTGACGTTATAGCTTTTAAGTTCGATGCGGCCCGTTTCCGCCGCGCGGGGTGTCTCAATATCGATGGCCATGAGCTCCGCCCGAAGGGGCATTCTTCAAGCTAGCAGCAGGCGCAAAGGTGGGCAAGGAATGGCCGTCATTCGGTTGCTAGAAAGTAAGCGGACAGGTGAGTAAGTGGGCCGTCAGAGAACGCTGATCCGCCGGGCGTCGCCTCCGAGATGCTCAAGGCGAATCCGCATCTGCGGCCAGGGCGACTTCAGCGGAAAGCGCTCCGACCATTCGAGAATCACCACTCCTGGATGCGCAAAAACGTCTTCCAAGCCCACAGTCTCGAAATCGTGAAATTTTTCGATGCGGTACAGGTCAACGTGGTAGACCTTCTTCGCGTTCCCATAGACGTGAACCAGAGTGAACGTCGGGCTAGTGACTTCATCTTCGCTGGCCGCTCCGAGGCCAGAGACAATACCTTTCGTCAGCGTGGTCTTTCCGCTGCCCAGATCACCGGAGAGCGAGACGAGCACTGGTGGTTGCAGCCGGGCGGCAAATTCCCTGCCCCAGCGGGTCGTCTCTTCCGTTGAATGTGTGATGATCTCTTCAACCACCCCTGCGTAACTCCCCGAGCAGTTTCCGTCGGGCCTGGGGCACGGCATCTGCCACCTCGCTGGCTAGTAAACCGGACAGGTCCGTGCCGCGCGACGCAATCTCCGCGGCTCGACCGTGAAGGTAGACGCCAAGACTTAGCACGCGCGCTCCATCGCCCGCCCCGAATTGCGCGATGAGCGCCGCCAGGAGTCCCGTGAGGACGTCACCAGTTCCCCCCTTCCCCAGGCCGGCATTGCCAGCCGTAGCAACGAAGGTTCGCCCATCCGGCGAAGCCACGATCGTATGGTAGCCCTTGAGGACAACGTGCGCATTCCACCGTCGCGCCGCGTCAACGGCAGTTTTCACGCGGTCCTCTTGAACCCTGGCGGACGTAGTCCCAAGTAAACGAGCCATCTCACCCGGGTGCGGAGTGATCACCAGATACTTCGACTTCCGCTGCCCGAGAGATTCCGTGGCGCCAGCGAAGGCATTCAGTCCATCAGCATCCAGGACAATGGGTAACGGCGTCAATTGGACGACAGCGCGGACGAATTCCTGCGTTTCCGGATGACTGCCGAGGCCAGGCCCGATTGCGACGACGGTCTTTCCTTCGAGCACCTTCGAAAATTGTTCGTTTGCGAAGTATGTCCGCGCAATCGTCCCGGTCGGAGTCGACGCGAGCGGTTCCGTCATATATTCCGGCTGAGCGCCGGCCACGATGGGCAAAATCATATTCGGCGTCGCGATTGTCACCAGGCCCGCGCCACCCCGCAGCGCAGCTCGCCCAGATAGAATCGCGGCTCCGCTTTTCCCAAGCGAACCCGCTACGAGCAGCACGTGCCCGAAGGTGCCTTTATGTGACTTGACAGAGCGGACGAGCGGCAACCCAGCAAATTCTTCCGGCCCGGTCCAACGAAGTGTTCCTTGCCCAACCTCTTCAACCAGCGCGTCGGGCGAACCAATAGCGCAAACGTCCAGGGCCCCGACCGCGTCTGCATCACGAGAAATTAGCTGGGTGACCTTCGGCGCTGTAAAGGTGACGGTCCGGTGTGCTCGGAGAACTGGGCCTTCCGCTCTCTCCCCGTCCGAGGGCAATCCCGAAGGAGTATCCACCGCCAGAATGAACGCTGGCCGCGCCGCCGTGGCACTGGCCGACAACCGGTTGATGTCTTCTATGGCCTGCCCGATCAGTCCAGTGGCCGCGCCCCGTAAACCCGTGCCCAGGAGCGCATCCACAATGACTTGCGAGTCGGCCACGGCAGGCCACGCGCTCTCCCAGGCAGACTCACTTTCGATGGCCAGGATTGCATTGCCCGCTTCGAGCCAACGAGCGAGGCTTGCGCCGGCATCGCCGCGCATTTCCCGCGGATCGCCGAAGAGGCACACGCGGGGTTCAATCCCCGCGCTTTTCAAGTGTCTGGCGGCGACCAAGCCATCGCCGCCGTTATTTCCCTTGCCGCAGAGCACAGTGACGCGCTGCGGCAAGAGGGGAGAGAATTCACGCAGAATCGCATCCGCGACGTGTTTTCCGGCGGCCTCCATCAAACGCAAGCCGGGAATGCCGAAGCGTTCCGTCGTGAGGCGGTCGACCTCGCGCATTTCGGCAGCGGTGAGCGCTTTCATGGCAATTTCACGGCGGGATCAGAGCATCCATCCGCCACTGACATTGACGACCTGGCCCGTAACGTACTCGGCTTCTTCCGAGGCAAAAAATGCCACCGTGGCGGCGACGTCCTCGGCGGTGGGTGGGCGGCCAATCGGAAAGCGCGCATCGCGTATCCGGCGGGCCTCGTCAAGGCTCAGTTCTTTTTCGTCGATGTTCGAAGGGTTGACCACGTTTACGGTGATCCCATTCTTTGCTTCTTCCAGGGCCAGCGACCGCGACAATGCCACGACCGCCGCCTTCGCTGCGGCATAAGCCGAAATTTTCGCCTGTCCGAAAGCCCTCTCCGCGCCAACGGCGCCGAGATTGATAATGCGGCCCCAGCGGCCCTTGCGCATGTGCGGCAAGGCTGCCCGGCTGATGTACAGCACGGTCGAGAGGTTCGATGAAAAAACGCTCTCCCAGTCCTCCAAAGACGATTCCGCCAGCGTGCCCCAGCGAAAATCGCCGACGTTGTTCACTACGATATCGAGCCGGCCGAAACGGTCTACCACCGCTTTCAGCAGCTGGTCCGCCCGCTCGGAATGAGCGATATCCGTTTGCACCGCCACGCAGTCCGCTCCATTCGATTGCAATTGCAAAAGCGTGTGTTGCGCGGCTGCTTTATTCGAGCGGTAGGCAATCGCGATACGGGCGCCGTCCTGTGCCAGGCGCACGGCAATGCCGCGGCCGATTCCCCGGCTGCCACCGGTGATCAGCGCCACTCGGTTCCGAAGCGACATCCTTTTCCTCGGGTAGTTCTCTGAGAAAGCAGGCCAGTATAGCCCAGCCGCGAAACACAAACTACCGCAAGCGCGCGACGATCACCGTCATGTCGTCGGCCTGCTCCGGCGTACCGGCCCATTCTTCCGCGGCCGACATGAGCGATTCCGCAACCATCAGAGGCGTCGCACCCTTTGCGCGGATCGCAGCATCCTCCAGGCGGCGGATCCCGAATTCTTCCCCATACACGTTTTCCGGCTCCACCAGGCCATCACTGTAGGCAACGAACAGCGCATCGGGCGGGACACTCAGCGAGCCTTCCTCATACGAATAATCTTCGACAACGCCGAGCACCATGCCGCCGAGATCGAGATGCAAGGCCGCACCGTTGACGATGAGCAGCGAAGGTAAATGACCCGCGCTCGTGTACCGCAAAGTACGCGTCGCGCTGTCGTAGATCCCGATAAAAAAGGTCGCAAAGCGGTCATCGCCGGTGTTTCGGACAAGATGCTTATTAAGGCGTGAAACGAGTTCCGCGGTGCTCAGCGTCTTGCTGCCGTCTACTAACATCTGACTTCTGAGCGCCGCTTGTAGGCTGGCCATCAGCAGGGCTGCCGAAATTCCCTTCCCCGAAATATCGGCGATAGCGATTGCCAGATGCGTGGGGCTGAGCTGCATGAAGTCATAATAATCCCCGCTGACAGTGCGAGCCGCTTTGCAGATGGCTTCGATTTCAACGCCCGGAATAGACGGCAATTTTTGTGGAAATAACTGGTTCTGCACTTCGCGGGCAATGGAAATTTCGTTTTCGAGGCGCTGCCGTTGTTTCTGTTCTTCGATCAGTCCGCTGATCGAACTGGTCATCAGGTTAAACGATTCGCCCAAAACGCCGAGCTGGTCGCGCCGGTCGATGCGCACGCGATGCGTCAAATCACCGGATTGCACGTACTGCGTGGCATGGTAAAGATCGCTCACGGCTTTTGTAATGCGCCGCGTCAGGACGATGCCGGTCACCAGCGCGCTAATTTCAAGTAAAAGAAAGACAATGGAAACGACGGCGAAGACAAAAACATACACGCGCCCCAATTCACCGACCGAGGAAAACATCAGGGCATTTAATCGGGATGGCCGAGCGTTGAAAAAAGCTAGGATAGGATGGGATCTAACTACGCTTTTTTCTTCTCTTACCAGCACGGCCTCAAATTTGGATATTCCCCTGACGGGCGTGTCCCACCATCCAGCTGCTGCTTGCAGAATCCTGCGTTTCCCTGGAATGCTGCTGAAAATGTGATACTCCGTGTTCCCTAGGGTATAAACGACCGTGTTCGGCTGCGTCCCTGCGACAGGTTCAAGCAGTTCGAACTGGATCGGTCCGAGGTTGGGAGAAAGTGTCGCAATGAATTCGGGCGTGACCGGGACGCGCAATGTGACGACCCGAACGCCCCGTGGTGTTGCGACTCCGCGAAGTCCGATGAGGAAGAGCTTATCGCCCTGCTGGATTAAACCCGCAAAGTGTCCCTCGCCTGGCCTGGCGATGGCGTGGAGCAATCTTGAATCGTCTCCATACTCAATGGTGAGTCCCGGGAGACTGCGCTCGTACACGGCATGCTCTTGGGCCGCGACGACTTTTTCCACACTCTCCGCAGAAATCCCCGGTGGAACATTCCCCAATGCTGCTGCGATCTGATCGGCGCCATTGGCAATCGTTTCCACGCGGTGCTGCAATTCGTCGTACAGCAAATAACCACCCAATTGGGTGTAGAGGATCAAGCCGGAAATGACCGCAAGCGTCAGAAGCAGCAGCACCGGCACAACCGCGATAAAAAGGTATGCGACGATCAAACGATTCCGAAGACTCCAAAGGAGCCGCGTGCGCCACCAGCCAATTAAACGAAAGAGAAGGTAGATTCCTGCTAGGACGGACAGGAATTTCAGGAAACTGAAGAGACCCCCTGCGGGTTCAAGAAGAAATGCGGCGCTGCCCGCGGCGAGAATGGCCAACGCAATCAGGTCCAGACGCGAGATGCGCCGCCAGTATTCCTTGAGGTTGGCACGGAGAGCAGTCATTTGCGCGTAAAGAGAAGCACTACTTTACCTGAAGAAGTCCGGCGAGCCGAGGGGAAGAGTGTAGCGAAGAGAAAGGCCAAGCGCGCCGTCCCGCACTTCCCAATGCTGATCCTTACGATGGCAGCGAATTGCGTACGTGGCTGTGCTTTACGCCGTAAGTGAAATAGATGATCATCCCGATGATCAGCCAGACGATCAAGCGCACCCACGTCAGACCGTTTAGACCTGCCATCAGCCCGAGCGACACGATGATGCCCATGATCGGAACGAACGGCACCCATGGCGTCTTGAATGGGCGCTCGAGTTCAGGCCGCCTCACGCGTAGGATCCACACACCGGCGCAAACGATTACGAAAGCAAGCAGCGTACCGATGCTGACGAGCTGGCCGAGATTACCGATAGGCACCAGGGCCCCCAAGGTCGCAACACAGAGGCCCACGATGGCTGTTGACTTCCAAGGTGTACGAAAACGCGGATGAATGTCACCGGCCCACTTCCACAGTAAACCGTCATGCGCCATCGAATAGAAGACACGCGATTGACCTAGCAGCATGACCAGCATCACCGTGCTTAACCCCGCGAGGGCGCCCGCGTTGACCACGTAGCTGCCCCATTTGACGCCGATTTCGCGCATGGCGAGCGAGACCGGCGCACCGACATTCAAGCGTGAGTAGTGCACCGTCGCGGTTAGCAGCCCCGAAACGATGATATAGAGCACAGTACACACCGCAAGCGAGCCGAGAATGCCGATGGGCATGTCCTTTTGCGGCCTGCGGGCCTCTTGCGCTGCTGTCGAGACGGCATCGAAACCGATGTAGGCGAAGAACACCACGCCGGCGCCGCGCAAGATGCCAGACCACCCATAAGAACCAAAGGCCCCGGAATTCGCGGGGATGAAAGCACTCCAATTCGCGTGGGCAACCTGAGGGTTCTTGAAGACGAACGCGGCCGCGACGGCGATGAACGTTAGTACCGCGGCTAGTTTCACAAATACGATCGTGGTATTGAAGTTCGCCGACTCCTTGATGCCGATGATCAGGATCGTCGTGACCGCAAGAATGGCAAGGAAAGCGATCAGGTTGAACTTGGCCGTTGCCTGGGGCAGCCCAGCCATTTGCGCACCGCTCAGACTTAGCGTGCTCAGCGGCGACCACCGGCCGTCATAGAAGATCCATTGCGCTCCCGGCACGTCGCAGATCTGCGGCGGCAGACTGATGCCATAATCTTGCAGGAACGCAACCAGCGTGCTGCTCCATCCGCTGGCGACAGTCGCAGCGCCAAATGCGTACTCCAGGATCAAGTCCCAGCCGATAATCCAGGCGACGATCTCACCGAGGGTGGCATAGCCATACGTGTAGGCAGAACCGGCGATCGGAATTAGCGACGCGAATTCAGCGTAACACAAGCCCGCAAACGCGCAGCCGACCCCGGCAAGCACGTACGACAGCATGATTGCCGGTCCGGCATAAAGGGCCGCCGCTGAACCGGTCAGCACGAAGATACCCGCTCCGATGATGGCCCCGATTCCCAGCGTAACCAAGTTTACTGGGCCGAGAACCCGCTTGAGACCGTGCTTGCCCGTATCTGCAGCCTCTTTCAAGAGTGCGTCGAGTGGTTTCGTTGCGAACAACGGGTTGCCCATGCAACTCCTCCTTTAGAGGAATTTTCCCAGCTTCCGTGATCTTCGGTCAGATCGGACAAGCAATTGCAGGGGCGCGGCACTTGTCCCGGCTTAGTCGGGATACTGCGCCCCTGCAACCAAATCTCTACGGCTTGCCGCCGATTGATGCGGGCCGGCGCGACCACACCAAATACACGGGGACACCCAACAGCACGATCACCAAACCCGGCCATGTCGTTTGCGTCTTGTAGAGCAACAACACAAACATGATGGCCAGCGCCGCCACTATATACAGCAACGGCACAAAGGGATAGCCAAATGCGCGGTAGGGGCGTTCCGCGCCGGGACGCTTCGCTCTCAGTACGAAAATGCCGGCGATCGTCAAAACATAAAAGATCAGCACGGAGAAAACAACGTAATCGAGCAAATCGCTATAGAGATTGCCATACGTGAGGGCGCCCGCAGCATCAAGGTGCCGCGTGCGCAGTAGAATAAGCACGATGATCCAAATTCCCTGATAGACAAGGGCGCTCGCGGGGACGCCCTTCTGATTCAGGGTGCCGGTCGACCGAAAAAAAAGACCGTCCTTTGCCATCGCATAAGCGACTCGCGCACCGGCCAGGATCAAGCCGTTGTTGCAGCCAAACGTCGAAATGATAATGGCTACGGCCATGATCACCGCGCCCGCTGGGCCGAAAATGGCGTTCAGAGCGGAGCTGGCAACGCGGTCGTCAGGCGCGTTCTGGATCTGCGCGAGCGGCAGCGCGCAGAGATAAGCGAGATTCGCTAGGCAGTAGAGCGTGATCACGATGAGCGTACCGAGGGCCATGGAAAGAGTCACGTCGCGCTTCGGATTCTTCACTTCCGCGGCCGTGAAGCCGATGTTGTTCCACGCATCCGCCGAAAAAAGCGACCCCACTTGAGCCACCGCCAGGGCGATAAAGAGGCCGAACGCGCCGCTCGCGGCAGTAACCGTCGGGACCAATCCACGCAGAAAATTTGCCCCCGGCTCAATCGGCTGCGCGCCGCGGATCGCCCACAGATGACTGAAATTGTCGGAAATCGCCGCTGCGCTCCGGCCCACGAACACGCACAAAACGATCAGGCCCAAGAGCGCCAGCGTCTTGGCGCTCGTGAAGATGTTTTGGATGAGCTTGCCGAGCCGCACACCACGCGTGTTCAGAAACGTCAGCAACACGATCATCAGTACACCGACAAGCTGCTGACGAGAAAGACTGATAGCGTATTTCGAGCCCAGAGTGATGGGACGAAGGATCCAGGCTTCTGGAGAAATCGCCGGGAAAAGCACACCCAGATACTTCGCGAAACCCACTGCCACCGCCGCAATTGTCCCCGTTTGAATCACCAGAAACAGCGTCCAACCGTAGAGAAATCCCCACAGCGGCGAATAGGCTTCGCGCAAATAGACGTATTGACCTCCCGCATGCGGGAACATCGCTGCGAGCTCCCCGTAGGAAAGCGCCGCGGAGACCGTGAGCAAGCCCGTGAGGATCCATGTTAGCAGCAGCCCGCCCGAGGAGCCCGTTTGCCGCGTGATATCGGCTGCCACGATAAAAATTCCGGAACCGATCATCGAACCAACAACGATCATCGTGCCATCGAACAACCCAATGGCGCGGACAAAGCCGGGTTCGCCCTTAATGGCAGCTTGCGGGAAAGGATGAGCAGTATCTGCCATTCGATGTTTTCCTCAGACCGCCGCCGCGCGATTCAATGCTTCGAACATGTCGATATACTGCCGGGCGCGTTTGCCGGGATCGGCCGCGCGCAGAATATCGCTGCCGACGGCGACGGAATCGGCCCCGGCTTCTATTACGCCAGCGGCGCGGTCGAGAGTGATCCCTCCGATGGCCACGATTGCCTTATCGGTTAGCATGCGAACCTGGCGAATCATCTCGGTGCCCACCACGGGATCGGGATTCGCCTTTGTGGACGTCGAGAATATCGGTCCGACGGCGATGTAGTCGGCTGAGGTCGCCGCAGCAGCGCGAAATTGTATGAGGCTATGCGTGGAGACGCCCACCCATTTCCCTGGCCCGGCCACAGCGTGCGCCTGCTGCACGCCGAGGTCCTCTTGCCCGACATGGACTCCGCTCGCGCCAGAGAGAAAAGCGACATCAGGCCGGTCATTCACAATGAACGAGACGCGCCGCGGGAGAAGCAGCCTCGCGAGTTCACGCGAGGTGTTGAACAGTTCGCGCGCGGACGCCTTCTTATTCCGGTACTGGAGGAGACGTACTCCAGCATCCGCCAATCGCCCCGCGCAATCTATTTCGGGAGTGGCAAGCAACGCAGCGTCTAATATCACATAGAGCTTGGGAAGAACAAGGCGCATCGCTGCCTATTCTCCGTCCCTACCCAGGAGTTTCTCGATGAAATGCGTGTCAATACTCCCCGCCGCGAAGTCCGCTTCGGCAAAAATTCTGCGATGCAGCGGGATGGACGTCTTGATGCCCTCGATGACGAACATCTCGAGGGCGCGCCTCATGCGGCCGATCGCTTCGGCGCGGTCCCGGCCTTTAACGATCAGCTTGGCAATCATGGAGTCATAATAGGGCGGGATGACCGCATCGGCATGGGCAGCGGAGTCCACGCGAACTCCGGTCCCGCCTGGCGCCTGAAACGTGGTAATTCGGCCCGCGGACGGCACAAACGTCTCCGGATCCTCGGCGTTGATGCGGCATTCGATGGCATGCCCCGAAAAGTGAATTTCCCCGGTGGCGTCTTCGAGTTTCTCGCCTGCGGCAATGCGGATCTGCGCTTTAATCAAATCGACGCCCGTAACCATCTCCGTAACGGGATGTTCCACTTGGATGCGCGTATTCATTTCAATGAAGTAGATCGACCCGTCTTGATCCATCAGGAATTCCACCGTGCCGGCATTGGTATAGCCGATCTTCTCAAGCGCTTTGACGACCTTCCCGCCCAGTTCTTTCCGCCGCTTCGCATCCATAGCCGGAGACGGCGATTCCTCCACTAGCTTTTGATGCCGGCGCTGGATGCTGCACTCGCGCTCGCCCAGGTGGATTACCTTGCCGTGCTGATCCCCAAGCACTTGAAACTCAATATGCCGCGGACGCTCGATGAATTTTTCCGCGTAAACGTCCGGCGTGCCAAATGCCTGCTGCGCTTCGCTCCTCGCGGTCTCATACGCGGCAAGCAATTCTTCTTGCTTGCGTACGACGCGCATCCCGCGGCCACCCCCTCCTGCAGAAGCCTTCAGGATCAGCGGGTACCCGATCCGGGCGGATTCTTTCGCGAGTTGTTCTTCGCCTTCCACTATGCCGTCGCTGCCCGGAACCGTGGGGAGTCCCGCCGCTCTCACTTCCCGTCGCGCGCGGTCCTTCTCTCCCATCATTTCGATCACTTCGGCGGTGGGCCCGATGAAGGTGATTTCGGAGGCCTCGCAGACCTTGGCAAAATTGGCATTCTCAGACAAAAAGCCGTAACCCGGATGAATCGCGTCCACATTGGTGATCTCTGCCGCGCTGATTACTTGTGGAATGTTCAGATAGCTTTCGCTGCTGCGGGGAGGGCCGATGCAGACAGCTTCGTCGGCAAACCGCACGTGGAGGGAGTTGCGGTCCGCTTCGGAGTAAACAGCTACGGTAGAGATGCCCAGCTCTTTGCAGGCGCAAATGACCCGCAGGGCGATCTCCCCGCGATTGGCGACAAGAATCTTCTGGAACATGGACTCGGTCGCCTGTTACTTCCTCCGGCCCGGACGGATGCCAAAAAGAGGCTGGCCATACTCGACGGGCTGGCCATTCTCGACAAAAATGCGAACGACCTCGCCACTCTCATCGGATTCGATTTCGTTCATCAGTTTCATCGCTTCAACGACGCAGAGGGTCTGCCCGGCCTCAACGAATGCGCCGACCTTTACAAAGGCCTCGGCACCGGGGCTGGGAGACCCGTAGAACGTCCCCACGATGGGCGACTTGACCAGGTGCAAATCGTCGGTTGGCCGGCCCTCGGGAGCCGCCTGGGCGGCTGGAGAGGCCGCAGCAACTGGCGCCAATGACGGGCTGGCCACGATGATTTCCGGCGCGGCCAAGGCCCGGGGAATCCCGTAAGCCGCCCCAGGAGATGGCTTCCGCAACCGGATGCGTAGGTCGCCCCGGGAGTATTCGAACTCCTCGAGGTTGTGCTCGCCCATGAAACGCAGTAGCTGCTCGATTTGCTGGATTTCGGGGCTGTCGAATGACGGTCTAGCGGACGATTTCGAAGGTTTTTTTCGTTTCATGCCGGTGTCAGAGCTCGATAAAATCCCGCGGAACGCGGGTAATTACTTCGGTTCTGTCTGCGTGTACGGCGACGTCGTCTTCGATTCGAATTCCCCCGACGCCTGCAACGTATACCCCCGGTTCGATAGTAATCACGTTTCCCGGCACGAGGCGTTGCTTTTTCCCCGGAGCAACCCGGGGATCTTCGTGCACTTCAAGTCCGAGCCCATGCCCTGTACTATGTGCGAAGTAGCGGTCCAGGCGGTAGCCTGCCAGGACTTGTCTCGCTGCGGCGTCCACATCCCCGCAAGCGGCTCCGTCTTGGACTGCAGCGATCGCTGCTCCCTGAGCTTCGAGCACCGCTCTATACAACCGCCGGATGCGCGCGGGTGCCCGCCCTAGGAAAACCGTGCGGGTAATGTCGCTACAATAGTGGCCGAGTATAGCACCCAGGTCTAGCACGACCAACTCATTTTTCCTCAATCGCTTGGCCGTAGGCCGCGCATGGGGCAGCCCGGATCGCTTCCCGAAGGCAACAATAGTTTCAAAGGATGGGCCGGAGGCGCCCCTCCTCCGCATTTGGTAGTCGATCTCCGCCCCGATCTCGATTTCCCGCACTCCCGGTTTCAGCAGCGTCAGGACGCGCTCGAGCACTTGACCCGCTAGGATGCCTGCCCTGCGCATCTGGGCCATTTCACCTGCTTCTTTTCGCATTCGCAAGCTTTCGACCAGTCCGGGAGCCGCCACCCATCGGCAGCCGGACCCGGAGACTTTCCGCATGGCCTGGAGCTGTGCGACGGTCAGTTGATTTGGGTCGAATCCGACTCTCCGGCTTCTTGCCTCCTGAAGGATGGGGCCCACGCTTGAAAACAAGGAACTCTTCTGCAGGACAATTCGAACCCCGGAAGTTTCCTGGCGTGCTTGCGTCATGAAACGGCTATCCGTGACCAGGAAGACCCCTGCCCGGGAGATGAGCAGGACGCCAGTCTCTCCAGTGAAGCCCGTCAGGTAATACAAGTTCGCGGGCTTCGTGACCAAGAGGTGATCCAGCTTCGATTGCGCGAATGCCGCCTGCAAAGCCCGGTGGCGTTGAGCAAAAGGTGTTTTCATAAACAAATCGAGGAGACCGTAGTCTCCTCGATTTTGACCCTCAGGGGAAGTCTTGGATAAGGGATGATGGAGCCGCTTATCCCGGGATAATCCGTGGCGTCAGGAAGAAGAGCAATTCCTGCGACTGGACGTTTATGTTAGTGCGCTTAAAGAGGTGCCCGATCAGCGGCAAGCTGCCCACCAGCGGAACCTGGGTGATGTCCACGCGTTGCGAGGAGATAATGATGCCGCCGATGACGACCGTACCACCGTCCGCGACTAACACCTTGGTCTCAGCCGCTTGCGTATCCAGCGCGGGAACGCCCTGAACTCGCGGGATACCGGCGTCTATCTGCGTGTTTTCGACCAGCACGTCCATGAACACCGTGCCTTCGGCAGTGATCTGAGGCGTGACCTCGAGCTTCAGAACCGCGTCGATGAATTGCACCGAAATGGTGTTGTTAATCGTCGTCTGAATCGGAATCTTGGTGCCCTGTTTGACCTGGGCCTTTTCGTTATTTTGCGTGATCACCTTGGGCTTGGATAGCAGCTTGCCAACGCCTTTGGCTTCCGCCGCGGTGATAAAGAAGTCTAGAGCGAAGTTAGGCGAGCGGTGTGAGAAACCGATTCCGCTGGTGGGTGTACCCGCGGAAAGGAACGTGTTCAACGGCAGACCTGAGTTGACGCCGTTGCCGGTTGTGCCGCCGCCGCTAGTAACCGTAATTGGAGGTGGGGGAGTTGTATTTATCACACCGCTGCCGCCAACTGCCGGTGTGCCGTCGAATAGAGAGCGGCCACTCGTGACGGTGCCCGCAAAGCCAAGCTCGGTGCCGATGTCCCGGGCGAAAGAACGCGAAGCCGAAACGACACGCGCTTCGATTTCCACCTGCTGCGATTTGCGGTCAAGCTGCCGAATTAAGTTGTCGAGGGTTGGTATGACCGATGGAATATCGCGAATGATGAGCTGGTTCGAACGGTCGTCGGAGAGAATATCGCCTCGGGTCGTGAGGAATTTCTTAAGGACATCCCTCATCGTCGAGGATTTGGCGTAACTGAGGACACGCGTCACCGTGACGGGAGCAACCGCTTCGGCCTGCGCCTTCTCGAGGTCACGCAGCGTTTCCGCTTCTTTCTTCAAGGTGTCGCGCGTGGCGATTCGCAGCACGTTGCCGTTGAGCTGCTTGTCCAAGCTGTTGTTCTGCAGCACGATATCCAGCGCCTGATCCCACGGCACCTCGTCCAAAACGATCGTCAGCGTGCCCTTTACTGCGGGGTCCAATACGACGTTTAGTCCGCTGATCTCATGGATCAAGCGGAAGAAATCGCGCAGATCGACTTCCTTTAGGTTCACGGAGATGGGTTCTCCGGTGTACTTGCTGGCCGCGCTGGTAGGCGCCGCCTGAGACGCAGTCGTTGCCATTGTGGAAGCGGCGCTGTTTGCTTGTTGCGCAGCCTGTTGGGCGGCCTGCCGCTCCAACGCTTGCGGACGCTCAGGTTCCGTCTGCCCGCCGTACGAGGCCAGTAAGAATGAGGGCTGGGTCAGTTCGCCCGGCAAAGCAAAACGGGGAGATGGAATGCGCAAGGAGTTCACCGTGGGGCTGGTCACGCGACGCGGCGCAGCCGTCGTGTAATGGAAATCTGGACGGGTCTTGGGAACCTGCTGGAACGTGAACTTCGTCGTGGCCGACGGTGCCTCGGCGGGCGACTCCGGGTGCACTTCAAAGAATATGACCACTGCCGCGCCATCACGCGAAATCTGGTACGGAGTCGCTTCGGTGAGGTCAATAACGACGCGTGCTATATCCGGGCGGAACTGTCCGAGACGAACCCCGCGCACGGGGGCAGAGACACCCGGAATCGCCGTCTTTTGCACGGCCAGTCGCGCGCCGGTAAAATCTAGCACCAGCCGGTCGGGGTTCTGCATCCGGGCGGCGTGGACCTCGAGGCGTCCTTCACCTTCCACCCGAACGCTGGCGCGCCGCGGCGCCTGCATGATAGCAACGCTAGAGATCACCGTTGCCACCGCGGTCGCGCCGGCGGGCTCCTGCGTTTGAGCAAGCACGGGGCTCGTGGCCAGGGCCATGCTCGCTAGAATCAGGCAGCTAGACCGGAGGGCCGGCCAATTCGTCTTCATTGCTGTTCTCCTGCACTGGCGTAAATTCTCTTATTCACCTGACGTTCCACCGGTTTGCCGAACGCATCCTTCCCGGTCTCGTGGAAGGAAACGCCGTCCATCGCAATCTTTTCTACGCGCCCGTCATAGAGTTGGTCGCCCTCGCGAAGGAAGTAGGTGCGCGATTGCGGATTTGTCACCACGGCAATCATCCCATTAGGAGCTTTCACGACGCCGTCGAGCCGCAGCGTGCTGACCTGCAACCCGGCCTTGCCCGGCGGAAGGTTCCTTGCCGCATCAGCCGCGGCTTTTTGACGGCCGACAAGGGATTCGAAGGGATCGCGCCTTGATACTTTGTTCTCTGCCTCCACCGGCGCGGGTGCGGCCACAGACGGTGCGGCAGGCTTAGCGGGCTTCTTGGCCGCGGACCTTGCCGCTGGCTTAGCCCGCGCTTTTACCTTTGGCTTGGCTGCTACTTGTGCAGCAGGCTTCGAGGGTGCACTAGCCGCCGGCTTGGCCGCTTGCGGCGTGGCTTTTGCCGCAGCGGGTGGCGTAGCAGGCTTCGCCCCAGCCCCGGTTGCGGGCGTGGCTTGCGCGAGCACGCCAGGCGCGAGCCCTGCTAGCAAAGTCCCTAGTACGAGAGTCTTGGCAAAATGCATAGTTCGCTCATTCCCGTTCAGGGTTTCCCAGCCGGCTTCGCTTGAGCCTTCGCCCCTGCTGCGGGAGCGGCGCCCAAGTCTGCTGGCTTGGTGAAGAATGATGTTGCTGTAAAGATGCCTGAAACAGTCGTACCCGGACGAAGTGGGTATTTCGTGCCCTTCGCCTTGTCGGGATCCTCGAATACCAAGTCGCCCACGTTGATGATCCGAGAAAGCCGGCTCAGACGGCCAAAAAAGTCCAGAATGTTGAAATAGGGGCCATCCGCCTGAACCTCGAACGGCATTTCGTAGTGGTACTCCCGCGGAACGATGGCCTGCGCCGTCAGCCGGCGAAGCTGCACGTTGGAAGCCGTGGCAGCTCCCTGAAGGAGGCGAATAAACTCGTCAACTTCCTTCTCTTCGGGAACGATGGTCTTCAGCGTATCGAGCTGTTTGTTCAACGCGTCCATCTGTTGCTTCAATTCACCGTAACGTTGCTTGTAAACCTGAAGCTGAGTCACTTCCTGATTCAGCTGCGTACGATCGCGAACGGCCTTATCAACCGCATCGCGCTCCTGCGCCACTGGCGAAAAGGGGACATATACGCCAACCAGCACCAGCACCACGGCGACCGCCGCAGCGACCAAACCCTGCATGACGACTGACATATCGCGAAACGGATTGGCCATTGCGTCCCCTTACCCTTTCTTGGCCGGCGCCGAAGCTGCTGCGGGCTGTGCCGGTGCGCTGGCCGATTTCGCCTGCGCCGACGGGCCCGCCTGCGCCGGACCTATTTCCGCGGAAATCTGGAACAAGAATGTCTGAACGCCCGTGTTTTTCTCGTCTTGTTTCGATTCCTTGATCTCCACCTTCTGGAAATACCCCGAACGTTTTAGCGAGGTGATAAAGTTGGCCACGGCATTGATCGAAGCCGACGCGCCTTCGAACGCGATGGTGTTGCCCTTGCGCGTCATCGAAGACAGCCACAGATTTTCTGTCCGTGAGACCGTGTTTGCGACCATGTCCAGAAGCTCCTGGCCGCCTGTCCGGTCGCGTTGCAACTGTTCGATCACGCCGACGCGCTGTTGCAGAACTTGCCTCTGCTTCTCGAATGACTCTACTTGCTGTTTAATAACCTGAAGTTCCGTCTTCTGCGCTGTAAGAACTTTGATCCGGTTATTCTCGTCGTTCAGTTGCGTTTGCAAGGAATGGTAGAAGTAGGCCAGGACGACGAAGCCTACCACGGCCCCTATGCCGATGAATACCAGAGGTAGCGCGGCGCCTGTATCGACCTGCCGTCGGCGCCCCGCCCTAGGCCGTGCTTGTCCGAGAAGGTTTATGCGAATCATGGCTAGTCAAAGCTCCTCAGTGCCAGACCCACGGCGATAACCAGCCGCGGAGCCAACTCGCGGATTTGATCATCACTATGCCGGCCGGGATTGATGAGCACTTTCCTAAACGGATTCAATTCCTCTACAGGCATCGCAAACTCTTCCCGAAGCAGGTCCACCAGCCCGGGAACTCGCGCCGTGCCGCCGGCGACTACAATGCGCTGAATATTTTCGCCGCTGGCCGTAGCGCGGAAGAAGTCGAACGTCTTCTGTATTTCCAGAGTGAGAATGTCGGAGACGCTGCGCAGAATTTGCTGTTTCTGCTCGTCCGTCACGCTCGGCAGAGTGTCGCCCTTCTTGAGCCGCTCGGCATCCTCGAAGCTCAGGTCCAATTCCTTCTGCAGCGCGTCGGTATATTGATTGCCGCCCACGCTTACGTCGCGGGTAAAAAGCGGTATGCCGCCGCGGACGATATTAATATTCATCACGCTGGCGCCGACGTTCAGCAGCGCTACCGTCTGCCCCGCATCCGGCTCGTAGTTCACTTCGAAACAGTTCTGCAAACCGAACGCGTCGATATCCACCACCACCGGCGTCTTTCCGGCCTGCGCCAGGACGTTGGTGTGATTCAGAATCTTGTCCTTCTTTACCGCAACCAGCAGAACGTCCATCTGCGAGTCCATGGACTCCAGCAGTTGGTAACTCAAGTTCACATCGGCGATGTCGAACGGAATATGCTGGCTCGCTTCCGAGGGGATGCGGTCGTAAAGTTCTTCCTCGCTCATCAGCGGGAGTGGTACGCGTTTGACGATGACGGAGTGTCCTGAAACCGAAGTCGCCACATTCTTGGTCTTGACGCGCTGCGCGTCAAAAATCTTGCTGATGGCGTTGGCCACTTGCGGGGCATCCATAATCGCCCCGTCCACGACCGTGTCCGGTGCCAGATTCTCCATCCCAAAGCTCACTAGCTCATAGCCCGCTTTGGTCGACTTCAATTCCACAGCTTTGATGGAGCTGGACCCGATATCCAGTCCCACCAATTGCTTGCTCTTCCTTCCGCCCAGTAACCACATATCGCGGCCTCTTTTCCTGTACCTCGCGCTGGCCTAACGGCGCCTTACGTGCGCCTGGCTCATTTTGCGTTCCATCCACCGGTCCAGGATCGTCTTACGCAGTTTCCACCGATTACCAAGTTTGAAAGCGGGAATTTCGCCCTCGGTGATGTAACGGTACAGGGTGTCCGGGGAAATCCCCAGATACTGAGACGCCTGCCGTACGTTCATCACTTCGCGTGATTCACTCACGAGGAACGCCACCCCGGCATTCGAAGACACGCCCGAAACCTTGCCGTAATCTCGACCGTCCGGTGCACCCCTGCTTTCGCTGCGGAATCCCCGAGGTGCGCCCCGTGCAAGCGTTATGACATCGCCCACCTCCGAGCGTCAAGGGATTCTATACCGTTGTTGTCCTAAGTATAGGGGTAGTTACAGGCAGTTAGGGGGTAGTTGGGTGCAGGCAGTCCCAGATATTGTGGTGCAGTGCTCTCGGTACCACAACTCTTTGCGCTTGGCGCCGTTTCTGCCCCTGTCCGCCGGGACGGTTATCCTTTGAAAGCAGTTTCTTACTTCGGCCACTAATTTCATTTCCAGCTGAGCGGGCCGTTCGGCGGATTCTAGAACCGCTCCTCTCCGCGCATTTTTCGCGCGGACAAATCTCTCTTCAATCGCCACCCAACGAGAACGTCTTCCAAATCGCACCAATCCGCTTCTTGGTCGCTTCGTCCATCAAGATCTCGCCCGGCCACGGCCGAGCAAAACCTTCTGCAGGCCATTTACGCGTGGCATCGATGCCCATCTTCGAACCGAAATCCTGCAGCCTCGCTGCGTGATCGAGCGTGTCCATGGGGCCAAAACTAAACTGCACGTCGCGTTCAGGATCGATCGCACAGAGTGTTTTCCAAACCACTTCGTTGTAATTGTGCACATCCACGTCGTGGTCCACGACAACAATCACTTTCGTGAACATGGCTTGCCCCAGCGACCAAATCGCATTCATGATCTTCCGCGCGTGGCCTGGATACGACTTCCGAATCGCGACGATCATGAGGTTGTGGAATATGCCCTCCGCGGGCATGGCCACATCCACGATTTCCGGATACTGCATCTTCATCACCGGAAGGAACACACGTTCCACGGCATAGCCCATGTAGAAATCCTCCTGCGGAGGCGGTCCGACAACGGTGGTCAGATAAATCGGATCCTTGCGATGTGTGACGCACTCGACGTGGAAGACAGGATATTCGCCTTCCAGCGAGTAGAAGCCGGTGTGATCTCCAAAAGGCCCTTCCACGCGCATTTCGTCTAAATTGACATAACCCTCAAGAACGATCTCGGCGTTCGCGGGAACTTCCAGCTCGTTCGTCTCGCACGCGGCCATCTCGACCGGCTCGCGCCGCAGGAACCCCGCGAACATCATCTCATCGAGGTCAGGCGGAATGGGCAGCATGCCCGAAAGTGCCGTAGCCGGATCCGCCCCGATGGCCACCGACACTGGTATCCGCCCTTCGGGATTCTTGGAACGCGCCCGCCGGAAATGCTCCGCGCCATGTTTCTGCGTCTGCCAGTGCATGCCCGTCGTACGCTCGTCATAAATCTGCATGCGGTACATTCCGACGTTGCGCTTCCCCGTTTCGGGATTCTTGGTGAAAACCAGGGGAAACGTGATAAAACGCCCACCGTCTCCCGGCCAGCACTTCAGAATCGGAAAATCTAATAAATTGACATCCTTCCCGCGGTGAATAACCTCTTTGCAAGCGCCCGATTTCACGCTCTTCGGGAAGAACGAGCCGAGCTCGGCAAGTTTCGGCAGCATCTTGATCTTGTCGAAGAGTCCCTGCGGCGTCTCCATGGCTAAAAAGCCGCGAATCCGCGCGGCCACTTCATCGAGCTTGTCCACCTCGAACGCCAACTCCATCCGCCGCACGCTTCCAAACGCGTTCACCAGTAATGGATGGCGCGAGCCTTTGGGCTTTTCAAATAACAATGCTGGGCCTACGCTGTCCGGCTTGCGATCTTTCGCCCGCGCAACCCGCTGCGTGACTTCCGTAATCTCAAGAACGGGATCAACTTCCGCACGAATGCGCTTCAGCTCCCCCTCTTTCACCAGCTTCTGCACGAACTCCCGCAAATCCCGATACGCCACGCATCCTCCCTGGAAAATAGCTCTTCAACGGGTCGGCAATACTTATAACACTGTCATTCCGAGCGAAGCACGTTTTTTGCGCGCGGGACGGTTTTGCGGGGCACGTTTTTTGCGCGCCAGACGGTCTTGCGGGACGAGGAATCCCTCTTTGCACTTAACCAGTGCATGGGGTGAAGCATCCAATGCTGATAGTTTGGGGAAATAGAGTCCAGGAAAAGGGAGATTTGAGAGATGGTGAGGAATTTGGTGGCGCAGGTTGGCAAGGCGGGCGGGGAGTTCGAGCTAGTTGAGCGGGAGATTCCGACGCCCGGAGTGGCCGAGGTACGGATCAAAGTGAAAGCGTGCGGGATTTGTTTTAGCGACCACATGGTGAAGGACGGCGCGTGGCCGGGATTGCAGTATCCGCGCGTGCCGGGGCACGAGGTTGTGGGCGTGATTGATGAAGTCGGCGCGGGCGTGACGGAATGGAAGAAAAGCGATCGCGTGGGAGTGGGTTGGCATGGCGGGCACGACTTTGTTTGTCCGAACTGCCGGCGCGGGGATTTTGTGGCGTGCGTGAATGGAGCGATCACCGGGTTTACGCGCGATGGTGGTTATGCGCAGTTCATGGTTGCGCGGCATGAGGCATTGGCGGCGATGCCTGATGGACTTGATTGGGCGGACGCAGGCCCGTTGCTGTGCGCGGGAATCACGACGTTCAACTCCCTGCGTCATAGCGGCGCAATGCCGGGTGACCTGGTGGCGGTTCAGGGCATCGGCGGATTGGGGCATTTGGGAATTCAGTATGCGGCGAAATTCGGGTATCGCGTGGTGGGGATCGGACGCGGGCCGGAAAATGCGGCGCTGACGAAGAAGCTGGGGGCGTTCGCGTACATTGATACCAAGGCGACGAACGGTGCGGAAGAGTTGAAGAAGCTAGGGGGAGCGAAGTTGATCCTGGCGACGGCGCCGAATGCAAAGGCGATGGCCGACCTGGTGGATGGATTGGGCGTGGGAGGGAAGCTGCTGATCGTGGGAGCGCCATTTGAGCCGATGGAGATTTCGGCTTTGCAGCTGATTATGGCGCGGCGAGCGATCCAGGGTTGGCCTGGGGGGACGGCAATGGATTCGCAGGAGACGCTGGCGTTCAGCGCGTTTGCAGGAGTGAAGCCGATGGTCGAGAAGTTTCCTCTGGAAAAGGTAAACGAAGCTTACGCCCGCATGACCAGCGGCAAGGCCGAGTTCCGCGTCGTCTTGACCATGTAATCAGAAGTCATCTCCTAGACGCCTCGCGTCCGCGCACGGCGGAACATGCCTCGATTCCACTTGTCCGAGCGTTGCTTTTTGCCCCCTTTCCGCCGGGCGTGGTATCTTGGCGCACGTGGGCAGCCCAATCGCAGTCTTATCCGGCCTCCTCGTCGTTACTGTCGAACAGGCCGTTGCAGCGCCATATGCCACTTCGCGGCTCGCAGAGGCCGGGGCGCGAGTCATCAAAATCGAAAAGCCGCCCGCGGGAGATTTCGCGCGGCACTATGACTCTGCTGTCCACGGCGAGAGCGCGCATTTTGTCTGGCTGAATCAGGGCAAGGAATCCGCGGTACTCGATTTCAAACAGCCGGCTGACCTTGCCACCCTCCGCGCCATACTTCGGCGGGCGGACGTTTTCGTTCAAAACCTTTCCCCGGGGGCTCTGGATCGCGCGGGCCTCGGTCCCGCGCAACTCCGCGAAGTGCATCCCGCTCTCATTACCTGCTCCATCAGCGGCTACGGCGATACCGGCGAGTACGCCGGCATGCGCGCCTACGACAACTTGGTTCAGGCCGAAGCCGGCGTCTTCGCCGTCACTGGCAACGCTGCCGGCCCGGCGAAAGTCGGAATTCCCATCTGTGACATCAGCGCCGGCCTGCACGCTTACCTCGGCATCCTCGAAGCTTTGCTCGAACGCCAACGCACTGGCCGCGGGCGTCACATCTCCATATCTCTTTTCGAATCCATTGCCGATTGGATGTCCGTTCCCCTCCTCTTCCAGCAGTACACCGGTCAAGTCGCTGAGCAAACTGGCCTCCACCACGCTTCTATCGCCCCCTACGGCCCCTTCTCGGCGGGCGACGGGCGCCTCGTTATGATTTCCATCCAGAATGACGCCGAATGGATGCGTTTTTGCTCATCCGTTCTTCAGTCTCCTGAAATCATCCGCCATCCGCTCTTTTCCACTAACCCGGACCGCGTTCGTAATTGCGAAGCTCTCGATGAAGTCATCCGCAAGACTCTCGCGCCTCTGGATCGCGAACAATTCATTGGCCGTTTGCGAGATGCGCAGATCGCTTTCGGCTTGATTCGCTCCGTGGAAGAACTTTCGGCCCACCCGGCTCTGACAATGACTGAAATCGATACGCCCACAGGGCCCGTCCGCCTGCCACAGCGCGCCGTGCCACGCACCAGCTTGACGCACCGCAAGAGCGTGCCGGCGTTTGGCTCTCATACCGAGGCCATCCGGAAAGAATTCGCGGCTGGCGCGTCGTCTTCCGGCTCGTCGCGCTCTTCGATTCCGATCTGAGTCTCCCTCTTCAACATGTACCAGCAAATTTTCGATCCCGTCGCGCACTCCCTGCTCTGGTCTTCGCTCTTTGCCGTTATGCCTCTGCTCGCCCTTTTCGTGCTCCTCGGCGTCTTGCGTTGGGAAGCCCGTTGGGCGGCTCTCGTGTCTCTGGCCATCTCCGTCCTCGTCGCCATCGGAATCTACGCCATGCCCGCGCCGCAAGCTCTGGCGGCTGCGGCGGAAGGCGGTGCCATCGGATTTTTCCCGATTATCTGGATCGGCATCAACGCCATCTGGCTCTATAAGCTCACGGAAGTAAAGGGTCACTCCATCGTCTTTCGCCGCGCCTTCGATGCCGTTAGCAGCGATCTTCGCGTGCAGGCTGTCTTGATCGCATTTTGCTTCGGCTCTCTCCTCGAGGCTCTCGCCGGTGGCGGCAGCCCCGTAGCTATCTGCGCCGTCATGCTCATCGCCATGCGTGTGCCGCCGGTGAAGGCCGCCGCGGTCTCCTTGATCGCCGATACCACCCCGGTTTCCTTTGGAGCCCTCGGCCTGCCCATCAGCACGCTTTCCAAAATCACGGGTCTCTCTGCTTCCGCATTGAGCGCCATGATCGGCCGCCAGACGCCGGTCCTCGCCGCCTTCGTTCCTCTCATTCTCGTTTACATCCTCGATGGAAAGCGTGGCCTCCGCCAGACGTGGCCTTTTGCTCTCGTCGCCGGAATCAGCTTCGGTGCGGGACAGTGCCTCGGCTCCGTAACCTTGCCCTTGGAATTAGTCGACATCGTGGCCGCCCTCATTTCGACCGCCGCTTGCCTCGTTTTTCTCCGCCTCTGGTCTCCCTCGCATATTCTCCTCCCGGATTCCCTCGCTTCCGGTCTTCCGTCTGACCAGCGGGGAAAAGACGCGGAACCTCCCGTCTCCCGCCGCGAGTTAATCTTCGCTGCGCTTCCTTATCTCACCGTCCTAATCGTCGTGGCCCTGGCGCAGCTTGGCCCCATCCATGGGTTGCTTTCGCGGGCTTCTTCCACTTTCCGCTGGCCCGGGCTTCATGTTGTCGATCCCAGCGGGATTCCCGTCACCTCGGTGACAGCCAGATTCGAATGGTTGCTCTCTGCCGGCTCCCTGGTTCTCCTCGCCGGTCTAATCGTCGCGCCCGTGCTAGGCCTGGGCTTCAAGACGCTCTTGCGCACCTATCGGGAAACCCTGCATCAATTGCGCTGGGCCATTGTTACCGTCAGCGCGGTAGTCGGTGTCGCCTACGTGATGAATCTGTCGGGTCAGATTATTACGCTCGGCATGTGGGCCGCGGGCGCCGGGCACGCCTTTGCTCCGCTCGCGCCTCTCATCGGCTGGCTGGGCACCGCGGTAACCGGCTCCGATACATCTTCAGACGCCCTTTTCGGCATGCTCCAGGTCACCACCGCTCACCATGCGGGACTTTCAGACATTCTTCTTGGTGCGGCGAATACGTCCGGCGGGGTCTGCGGCAAGGCCATTTCTCCCCAGAATCTCTCCATCGCCGCCGTAGCGGTGGGTTTGGCGGGCAGCGAAGGGGATCTATTTCGCCAGGTCTTAGGCTGGACTGTTTTCATGATCGCTGTATTGAGTCTGCTGGTTTATCTGCAATCTACTCCCGTTCTCTCCTGGATGGTTCCCTGAACGGGGTCCTGGAGACCCCGCACCGGGTTTACTGCGGCGGAGGTCCTCCACCCGCCATGCCGGGTATATCCATCTTTCGGTAGCCGGCAGGCAACTGGAAGAGGGACGCATCCGGTTTTCCTTCTTTAATATTGGTTAGTTGCCAGATCTCGCCATTGGCACTCTGGGTTTTGATGGGGAAGGTCAGTTTCTGATCAACCCATGCCGTGCTCGTTCCGCTTGCGCTCGTGGTTACCCATTTGTCACAAACCCTGCCATTGACCGTTTCCGCGCCAACCTTGTTACACGTCACGTTTGCTCCGCACGGATGGCTTGGATCAAAGGATGTCGGGGCCTTCGGCCCCTGGCGCATCATGGGGTTCTCCTGATTCGTGCGCGACTCGATATACATGCGCTGCGCGGGCATGAGGATGTACACGGTTTGAATGCTCTGGTCCATGATGATGATGGCCTCTTGCCCCTTGGAACTGGATTCCATCCGCATTTTGGGCAGAGAAAAATAAATTTTTCCCGAGCTCATCTGCCCACCCGCAGCGGATGTCGTTGCAAAATCCGCCGAAAACGGCTGCGGCATCGGAGTTTGCCCCGCAATCGCGGGTGAAACCCCTAGGACCAGCACCATACAAAGTGTCAGCTTGACGAACAGTTCTCTCTTCATGGATTCGCTCCTTGCTCCGGGAGGGCAAAACTCAATCTCTTATCACGGATTTCCTTTTTGGCCGCGAAAACCGCACCATTGTACGCCCATCTCGCCTCTTCGCGACTTTCTGAAATGCTTTTCCTCTAGTAGCCATCTCCTAAATGAATTTCGTCAGCGCACGCCGGAACCCGGCTCGATTCCACTTGTTCGGTAACCCGACTACACGTCCAAGTAGTTGTTGGCCTGGCTGCACAACCGACGCGCGATATGTTACGAGTACGCGACGCCCGGCCTCACATATCATTCAAAGTACAGGGCTGATCTCGTCGAGTTAAGGTGGAGCAAAAAGAAGAATCATCGCCGAACGTCCGGCATGACTTACTTTCTCAGGTGGCCACAAAAAGTTTGGGGCCTGAAGCTGGAGTCAAAGCCCGCGCGTAACTCTCTTTAAGCCAATGAATGGCGTGAGGAGGGTTAGACCAGCTAAGAGAAAGAGCGCTGTCGTGCCTCCTTCAGGCACCTGTACACTCCATGTTCCTGGCCCGCCCGGCCACTTAGTCTGGTCTATACTTAGGATATGACCTTCCGAGTTACCAAGCGAAGCGACTGTCTGCCAGCCCGCCCCAAAAAGGTCCTCCGTTAAGACCTCGCCAGATGAAGTGGTAATCGCCACATACCAGTTGCTGCTAGCATCGCTGCCTGTTGGGACAATGGACGTTCCATCAGTATGGAAACCGACCTGGATGTCGGCTGTGGAGTTAGTCTGCGTCAACGTCTGGTGACCGTCCGTAAAGCTGTAACTCGTGACGAAATTAGCAATTTGATATATTCCAGCGCCTTGGTTGGGAAAGACATACGAGCTGGAAAGGACAAAGCTGCCCGTGACACGGTCGCCTACCGCGTAGATGCCCGTGACATTCGTGAACGTATCGGCGACATAGGTATAAAGCGTGTCGGCCTTAGCCGAGGCGGCAAAGACACCGGTAAGGAGCACAGCGAAAAAGATGACATGAGCGAACGTCCGCATGGGCCCCCCGTTTAGAGGCTAAGCAAGGCGATGGAGAGCAATTGGAGTTCCATGACCGTGGTACTCCTTGTAATCGGGGGTCTTAAGCAAGTCTTTTGATTTCAATATATTGAAACTGTTTCCCCTGGCCGTTGCGCCAAAAATTGAACAGTATATGCGCAAAGAGTGACTTTCTTTTCCCGCGTTCGAGTTCGTCTCGTAGCTAACTCGTCCCAGCCTCCCTTTGAAAGGGGCGCGATTGGCGCAGATTAGGGCGGGGCAAGAAGAGGAGGTTTGTCACGCAGCAAAACCAAAACCATGAGAGCCTCTTTTGCTGCACCATACTTCGAAGCATTTGGGCCAAACAGTATGGTTCTGCCCCAGCGGATTTCACTTCGGCAAACCGACCGGCAGCACCCTCATTTCATCAGTCAACATGCAGGCTTCCCGAATTGCTGATGTAACGTCGCCGCGCCTTTACACCATCCACTAACCCGATAAAGCGCTAATCGGACATGTCGTTTCCACATGCTTTTTTCACTTGTCCGGTAATCCGACTTATCGGGAGTTAGCCTTCCGCTGCTCGGCTGGATGACTGGTGATAAGGCGATATAGATTTGCTGCAAATGAGCCACTAACTCATTGATGTTGAAGATCGCTGCGATGCGGTGTGTCGCACAAGCGACATTACCGCAATGTCGATGCGTGGCCTGGAACTGCAGGTGCTTTGCTAGTCGGCGGATTCGCCGAGGCCGCGGCACGAGACAATACGTAGGCCTGGATCGCTCGTACTTGATTGCGTGTCAGTAGATCCGCGAAGGACGGCATACCGCGCGACTCGCGAGCCCCGCCAAGCAGGATCGTCGCGAACTGCTGGTGCACTTGTGCCGTTGAGTAACGGAGATCGGGAATCGCGGCGCCAGCCACGGCGTCCGCCCCGTGGCACCGGTAGCAGAAGGCCGCGTAGAGGAATTTGCCTTCGCGCACAATGGCGGGGGATGTCTTCATGCGTATCGCTGGCGTAGGTGGCTCTTTGTGGCCGAAAAACGGAACGTCCAGGTGCGCGGTCCCGGCGATTGCGAACGTGAGGATTCTGCCGAAGCCGGCCTTGGTGGGACCCCTTCCGGGGGAGTTGATGAGGCCGGGCGCTCCACCCCACCCAGCCATGACGGTGATGTGCTGGACTCCGCCTACGAGGTACGTGATGGGCGGGGCCATGATGCCGGTCCCTGCGTCGAACTCCCAGAGCTTCGCGCCGTCGGTGGCTCTATAAGCGAGGAAGATCCCGTCGGCTCGGCCTTGGAAGACGAGATTGCCCGCCGTCGCGAGCACGCCGCCGCTCTCCACGACGGGGTGGATGACGCGCCAGACCTCACGCTGCTCGACAGGATTCCACGCGACGAGCCAGCCAGTTGGCGGTGGAGAGGACTGCAATTTAGCCAACAGTGGCCCCTCGTAGCGTCGGTCGAGACCCACGTTGTCTCGTCTCGGATCGAACTTCCAGCCCGCATCGGGGACGAGCACGAATGTGGTTCCTTCCTTCGCGGGCAAGTACACAAGACCTGTCGCCGGGTGGAAGGCCATCGGGTACCAGTTGTGCGCTCCGTCCTTGTCGGGTGAAACGAGAACGGGATCCATACCTGCGTATGCGGTCGGCGACTCGATGGGCCGCCCCGTTTTAGGATCGATACCCATGGCCCAGGTGACGTTGTTGACGAACGGCTTCGCTGAAATGAACTGGCCTGTCTCCCGGTCCAGCATGTAGAAGAACCCATTCTTCGACGCCTGCATGATGACCTTGCGCGTGCTACCGCCGATCTTCAGATCCGCGAGCATGAGCGGCTGAGTGGCGTCGTAGTCCCAGCTTTCGCCAGGCGTGGTCTGGAAGTGCCACATCAGCTCGCCGTCGGTTGCCCGGAATGCCAGAATCGACGCGACGTACAGGTTGTCACCTCCGCCCGGGCTGCGCAGATCGCGGTGCCACGGGGTTCCGTTTCCGGTGCCGGTGTAGACCAGATCAAACTGGGGGTCGTAGACGATGGTGTCCCACGGCGTGCCTCCGCCTCCCGCCACCCACCACTCCCCGTGCCACGTTTTCGCGGCCTTCTCCAGTGCTTTAGATTCGAACCCACGCGAGGGATCTCCCGGCACGGTATAGGTGCGCCAGACCGCTCTCCCGGTCTCTGCATCGTACGCGGAGAGATAGCCGCGGACGCCGAACTCTGCGCCTGCATTGCCGATAAGAACCATTCCTTTGGCGATGCGTGGAGCACCGGTAATTGCATAGGGCTTGGATTGGTCAACGGTGTTTACATCCCAGACAGGATTCCCCGTCTTGGCATCCAACGCGATGAGCCGGCCGTCAAGCGTGCCGAGGTATACCTTGCCGTTGTAGAGGGCAACTCCTCGATTCACAACGTCGCAGCAGATACTGCGGGCGCGGGCACGAGGTACTTTGGGATCAAAAGTCCACAGGATTTCACCGTTTCTTGCATCCAGGGCATAGGCTACACTCCACTCGCCCGTTGTGTAGATGACGCCGTTCGAGATGAGCGGGGTAGCTTCCAAGCCGCGGGTCGTGCCCAGTTCTCGGCTCCACAACAGCCCGAGCTGGCCGACGTTCTGCTCGCTGATCTGGTTCAACGGGCTGAACCGTTGCTCGTCGCTGGTCCTTCCGTACATGGTCCAGTCGGACGCGTCGCCGATCGCCTTTGAAGGGCTGGATTTCTTGCAACCCCCAATGGTGAGGACAAGAGATCCCAGGAATAGAAGGGAGATGCTGAGGCGCATGTCCACTGCGATCTCCAAAAATGCTCAGTTGTCTTTCCCTTTGTTGCGGGCCTGGCCGAAATGCACACGCTGGCGACGGGGAGTGTGGGTGATTAGAGCCCTATGTGAGTTGGGTGTCAAGCACGGGAGCGGTCCCGTAGCGACGGACGGCCCCATTTCAACAATCGGCCGTAGTGCCCGATTAACGCGCTTACCGGGCAAGTGGGTACTAGAAGCAACTTGTCCGGTAACCCGACTTACCAGGCAAGTGGAATTGAATCACAGGAGGAATACCTTCCGGTTAGCCCGTCACCTGACAACAATTCTGCGTTGGGACCTCGTGTCCATCTGCCCGCGGGGGCTAGACATTCTCGACCCTCGTGCCTTCCCCTACATACCTCGCAGCCGTTGCTCATATCGGACTCAGCAAGCAAGTGGGATTAGTTCCGGTGGATTACCTTGCCGTGATTTGTGCGTCTCAGTGTCTATAGAGTAGTAGGATGATACCGATCCTGCCGAGGCAAGTCTTGGGCGGACGGAGGCCAAAATGGCGACATTGGGATCCGCGCAGCTACCGGCGGAAGCTTCCGTCCCGAGCCGTGTTTCGACCGCCCCAGTCACGAAGCTTGCGCCAAGGCACTCTGCCCTCGTCCGCGTGACGCACTGGATCACCACTCTCTGCTTTTTCGCCCTGCTCGTCACCGGCATCGAAATTGTGATCTCGCACCCGCGCTTCTACTGGGGCGAGACGGGCACCGTCTTGACGACTCCGTTGTTTCAACTGCCAATTCCTTCCTCAAGAAGATTGGTGCCGACGGGTTACGGCTACGTGCTGCCGGACCAGAACGGCTGGAGTCGCGCGCTGCACTTTGAAGCTGCCTGGATCGCGGTGCTGACAGGCCTGCTGTACGTAATTTCCGGTCTGCTTACAAGGCATTTCCGAAAAGACTTGGTCCCCAGCAAGGCCGACCTCTCATGGCGGGCGCTCTTGACCTCCCTTGCAAAACCGTTGCGCTTTGAACGGCCGAGTGCGACAGAGGCTTCTTCCTACAATGTGCTCCAGCGCCTCACCTACCTGTTTGTGATCTTCGTTCTATTCCCCTTGGTCATCTGGAGCGGCTTGGCGATGTCCCTCGGCTTTGCCTCCGCCTTCCCGTGGTCCGTTACTCTGTTGGGCGGCCGTCAATCCGCTCGCACGATTCACTTCTTTGTCTCGCTGGCCCTGGTGCTGTTCCTGTTTGTCCACGTCCTGATGGTTTGCCTGGCCGGATTCTGGAGCCGCACAGGAGCGATGATCACCGGCCGCGCCGGCACGCGTAAGGAGCACGCATGATCATTTCACGCCGAAAACTAATCGTATCCGGACTCGCAGCGACCGCGGGCGCATCGGGATTGGCAGTGGCAGCGCGCCTTGCGCAGAAGTATGGTTTGGTTCCCCCCGATCATGGCGGAATCTACGGCCTCGGCGAAACGCTGACCTATGCCTCTCAGCGGCTGCTGACGAGGCATTCACTGGCGCGCGAATTCCCTCGAAACCGAATTTCGCCGCGTCCATTCCCGAACTACCTCGATCCCCTCACGGAAGACTTTAAGCGTCTTCAGGCGGGCGGATTTGCGGACTATCGGCTCTCCATAGATGGCATGGTCCATCAACCTG
>Ga0307477_10000283_pt1 | contig 64052 bp, 45 predicted proteins | sample atmos_gasesECM2C_FD_203316 | JGI IMG/M metagenome (GOLD analysis project Ga0307477, IMG submission 203316) | Hardwood forest soil microbial communities from Morgan-Monroe State Forest, Indiana, United States - atmos_gasesECM2C_515 | ecosystem: Environmental > Terrestrial > Soil > Temperate...
CTTTGCCAGCCCTCGCTCACGCAGAGCGGCAATGGCTCCCCACAGACGCTGGTCGATCAACTCGCCCTCCGGGGCGCCTCCAGGCGCCACGGAGAGCATCGCCGAATCCGACTCGGCCTGCAGCGCTTCGGCAACTGGCTTGCAAAAACCATGTACTTTTACGTCTACCTCCTGCTGCGTGGTCGCCTCGTCTCCCAGGACAGTCTCGCAGCCAGGCGCCTCGAAGGCGACTCCCAACCTCGTCTGTTCCTTCATCCTGTCTCCTCGTGGAGGGGGGAGAATTAACGTCCAGCACGGGGGGATTTTAGGCGTCTCGCTGACAGACCCGGGCAGCCTGCTCGTCGGCCAGCAGCCGGGCAGTGCGGGCGTCCGCCGGCTCGCACCCTGGAAGCCGACCCGACGGACGGCCGGCATTGCGAAATGGCTCGCGCCAGCTCCGTGCACGTGGGCACCCGGGGAGGAGGGGCGGGCGCAATCCACTCGCCGAGGGCCTCTGTTGGCCTTCGGCCGTCATTTGATCCAAGCAATAACTGCCGCGATCAACGAAACCACAGATAATGCAGTTAGCCCCGCTACCCACCAGCGTAGACGCCTGACAGTCGCCTCCTCAACCTGTTGCCCATGTTGACCTGCTCTGAACCAATAACGCTGCTGCCAGTCCACAACCGCCGAGGCCACTAGGTCGTGCATGATCTGATATTCGACAACCTCAGGTCGGCCCATCGAAGGCACTACCGCATCAACGATGCGGAGCCTCACGACCTTTTCCAACACCGACTTAACATCGCTTTCATGCAAACCAGCGTACGCTGCTAGGTCAGAAGGCGTGAGGCTGATTCTTCCGCCGGATGGAGTAATCATGAAGCGAAACACTTTCGCGGCGACCTCCTGTTCACCTATGGTCAGTTCGTTTACAACCGACTCCAGGTAGTTTCTCAGCATCCCCTCCGCCTCGCCCAAGCGCCGCAGCGTTTCGAGGCGAATTACATGGGACCCCACTCTACGTTCTTCTGCCCACAGACGGCTCATCACCACCTGCAGATACGATGCTTCCACCCGCGCCTTAGCAGACTGTCCAGGAGTTATCACGCGCGACATCGATGTCGCCCTTAGTACCTCCTCGACTAAGGCGGACTCCAACTGAACCCGATCTTCGCCGAACGCCAGCAAGCGATTGTATTCTTCGACAGGCTCCTCGATGGCGACTCGCGCAGAGGCAACATCCAGCGGCTTTAGGCGGATCGAGTTGTCGAATAGTTCTGGAAGTGCGGGCTTGAATCGATCGAGCCGGGCGAGTGAGTCCTCGCGGATGCACACCAAAAAACTGACGCGCAGGTTAGGGCGCTTGACTGCACGCGGGAACTCCGTCGCGAAAGTGGCTTCACCATCTTCTTCTAGGTGATACAGAAAATACTCCTCAAATTGGTCAAGAATGATGAATAGCTCCCCGTCCAACATCTCAGTGGATTCCTCCAGGGCCTCAACGAAACCAGACCGCGAACGCATTGGCTCAGACGCTTTCCCACCCACGATTGCGGCGACGGACCCTCGCACAGTGGATATCAATGCGGCCAGTGGGTCGGCGCGGCGCCATGAGCGAAAACTCACAACAACTGACTCCGGGATGCCATTCTCCTTGCGGTTATCTGCCGCGCCCTCACGCAGCTGAGCCGCGACGCCGGCAATCAAAAGGGAACTCTTACCTACACCACTTGGGCCATACAATACCGTCAGGCGATGAGACATCAAATTCGCGGCGACGATCTTGCGATCGCTTTCGCGGCCGCAGAAGAAACGGCTATCCGCTTCATCGTAGCTTGCCAGCCCCTTATATGGATATTCAACCATCTATCTACTCCGATATCACTCGCACGCTCATAGCTCCGATATATTCCTCAAGGCCGACCGGAACGAATTCTATCTTCCGCTTTATCCAGAAGCTTTGATCTAGCACATAGGGAGTCAATTGAATTGCCCAAGATCCATATTGTTTATCGCGCCGCGACGCATCAAAAACGAGGTCAACGCTAGCCGGCCGATTCCAATGGCGCGGCCCGCAGCCGAGAAACAACATGGGAGCCCTCTGCACCATCGCGCTAAGTGCTGCAGGTAGCAGTTTGGAAATAGGTGACCGGACAAGAAAAGCATTTTGGTCATCTTCCGTGATCATGTAACGACCCAAGTCTGGAGACACATTGTTTACCCCGCCAGCGATCTTTACGATCACCGGAAGGCCGTCGTCGAAAAAGAAAGTGTAGCCTTCTGGGCCCTCGATTGTCCGCCGTTCTCCCGTTGGAAGCTGATGCGTCACATTGTCACGATCAGAGGCCCTGTCGAAGGTCAGCAGGTGAAAAGCACTTCCACTCCTCGCAAAGGTGCGTTCCAGAACGTCATCGTAGTTAACTGTAATGATCACCAGCCAGGACATCGACGACTTCGACGCTCGATTTCTGTCATGAAACACAGCTGAAAGTTGCGCCAGGAACCGATGCACAGGCGTAGGGGAGTAGTCAACATACAAGACTGAGTCTAGTACCTTGTCGAGAGCGACTCTGCCACGCTTATCTGCGAAGTATTGCGACACCTGCATTAGTTCCTGACCCTCCCCAGAAGGATAAGCCGACACTTCAGCCAAGTATGCAGCGAGATCACTGCGACTGGGCGCATAATCCAGTTGTAGCGGCTTCCACCTAACACCCGCCGGTCGTCCGCACAAGTTGGTTTCTGGTCCTAGAACAACCACCATCTTGCCCTTAGTGACTGCCAACCTGATCGCCCGGTAATGCAATGCGCTTTGCTCTGATGTCCAAAGAGGCAGCAAATCTTTGTGGGAGCGCGAAGCAAGTGAAGCTTCCGGCTTCCGCCGTCCCAGCTCGTCTCCTCGGATCTCCAAGGACTGCACGAGACGCGAATAGCCTCGCTCCTCGAATAGATCTACCCACTGCCAACGCCTTAGGCGCTCAGGAACCTCGCATTCCTCAAGTCGAACAGGTATGAGATAAATAGTACCTTCAGGCTTTTCATCCGCCACATCAAGAGCATATCTGATTTCTCGCTGCACAAAGCCTTCCCACGTAATAGAGTTTTTCGACAGGCAGCATACAACAGCATCCGCGGCCCGCACCTGCTTACGAATCTCCCGCTCCCAGTCTTGACCGGGGAGGAGCCTTTCCTCATCTAACCAAGGATCGAAGGCCTGCGCCTTCAGACGACGATACAGGTCCCTTACGGGAGTTTTGTCGGCCGCTGCATGGCAGAGAAAAACGCGAAGCTTTTCGTCTCGCACCTCGCGTGCCTTGACCTCTGCCTCTTGCCGCTGCGGTCTCGCTCCCGTAATCCCCCAAGCCGGGTCGCCGGGGGGCGAAGCCGCCGGCGGCGCCGCGAGCCGCAGGATCTCCTCGGCGAGGTCGGACAGCACCTGCTCGGCCTTGACCCTGCTCAGGCTGGCGAGGGTCTTGCCGTCGAGCGGCCGGGCCTGGATCGCCGCGAGCCAGGGCACCTGCTGCCAGGGACAGGGGCGGGCGATGAGCGGGATGATGCGCAGGCCCTCCCGGCGGCGGCGCTCGAGCAGAGCCGGGATCTCTTTGCGGCGCACGAACTCGGAGTTGAGGAAGTCGGCCGAGACTATGAAGACGGCGACATGGGTCTCGGCCATGGCGGTCTCGATGGCCGGGAGCCAGTCGGCGACGGGCTCGATCAGGCCGTCGTGCCAGGTCGAGAGGAGGCCCTCGCGCTCGAGGACTCCGAGCTGGCGGACTAGCGCTTTCTTCCACCGCTCGTCCTGGTGGCTGTAGCTGATGAAGACAGCAGATGGCATTTCAGGGATGCGCCCCCCTCCCAGAGCCCGAATAGGGCACGGCCCCCCCTAAGGTGCCGAGGCGCGAGCAGGGGCATCGGCTGAAGAGGCTCTCTTAGTGTAACGCGATTTCGCGCAAGCAGAGTCCCGTCGACGAGCGCGCCGCGACCAGGCGCACCTCATCGTCTGCAAGGACCTGCCACGTGCGCTTCGTCCGGTCGTGGCCGGCCCGAGACGACATCCTGGGCAACCTCCAAGCCCTCGGTGTCCTCGGCGGCCCGCCAACCCATCACGCATGGCCGCCCTCGGCGGCTGCGCCGGGGAACGCCCCCCTTCGCATGCAGCCATCGTAGTACGATCGGCCGCAAGTGCCCTGACCAAGGGTCTCCGGCCCCCCCGACGAGTCCGGGGCCCCAGCACCAACCGGCAGTAGTGCGCGATCCCGGTCACCGGCCCCAGGGTCCCGGAGCACCAGATGAAAAGTCCGTGGTCCTCGCCCCGCGGCCCTCGCCCAAAGGGAGGCAGCGGTAAACTGACCCCACTACCGGGTCTGCCTGCTTTGGGCAGGGATCCTCTCGTTGCCGCTGAATCCTACTTAGAGTAGGATTGGGAGTATGAGCACCGAGAAGGTTTCTCTCACTCTGGAGAAGGAGCTCCTCGCCGAGGCGCGTGCGGTCTCCGGCGGTAGGGCGCTCTCGCGCTATCTCAATCGCGCGCTGCGCAACCAGCTGCAGCACGATCGGATCGCCGGCCTACTCGCGGAGGTCGAGCGGGAACAAGGGCCGATCGATCCCCGGGTGATGGCGGAAGTGCGTGACGAATGGCCAGATCCCGGCAGGTAGGCCTCCCGGTACCGCGGCGCCTGATCCTCGATTCCGGGGCGGTCATCGCCCTCGCGCGACGAGACCAGAGAGCGCTGGCGTTCCTGGCCAGGGCGCTTGAGCTACGAGTCCAGGTCGAGATCCCGGTGGTGGTCGTGGCCGAGGTCGTGCGCGGCGGACCGCGCGACGCTCCAGTGAACCGAATCCTGAAGGCGGTCGGCTCGGTGCCCGCCGCGCGGGAGGTCCATGGCCGTGTCGCCGGCGAGCTGCTGAGAAGGGCCCGCTCCGCCGCGACCGTCGACGCGCTCGTGGTGGCCCAAGCCGTGGAGGCGGGCGGAGCCCACGTGCTGACCGGGGACCGCGAGGACCTCGCTCGTCTCGCGGCCTCCCATCCCGAGGTACGGCTTCATGCCGTTTGACCGTTGCGCGACAACCCTCGGGGAGGTGGTCGATCGACAGGACCTTCGCGAGCCCGAGACGATGGTTGACGGCGTGTCGTCGGTGCGCTCGTGATCTTACACCGCGTGCTGCTCTCCTGGAGCTCGGGCAAGGACAGCGCGTGGACCTTGCACCTCCTCCGCCAACGACCGGATGTCGAAGTTGTGGGCCTGCTGACCACATTCAACGAAGCGGTGGACCGGGTGGCCATGCACGCCGTACCCCGCGCCGTGGTCGAAGCCCAGGCGGTGGCGGCGGGACTTCCCCTCTGGCCGGTACCCTTGCCGTGGCCGTGCTCCAACGCGGAGTACGAACAACGCATGTCCGCCGTCATCGGCCGGGCCCAGGAGGAAGGCATCACGCACCTGGCCTTCGGCGACTTGTTCCTGGAAGACGTGCGGGACTACCGCATCCGACAACTCTCCGGGACCGGAGTGGAACCCATGTTCCCGCTGTGGGGTTCGGCCGCCGACACACCGGACCTGGCCCGGCGAATGCTGAACGGTGGCCTACGCGCCGTGTTGACGTGCGTGGATCCCAGACAACTCCCGGAGCGGTTCGCGGGGCGGCCGTACGACGCGGCTATGCTGGCCGATCTGCCGCCCGGCGTGGATCCATGCGGCGAACGCGGAGAGTTTCATACCTGTTGCTTCGCGGGGCCGATGTTTTCCGTCGGGATCGCCGTGCAGGTCGGTGAAATCGTATCCCGCGACGGGTTCTGCTTTGCCGATCTGATCTCAGGCTGAAAGTCTTGAAAGGGACCTCCGATGCGTGCCTTCGAGCTCTCGACCCTGGCCCTGACCGTGCTCGCCGGCGGCATGCCGTGGCTCTTCGCGTGCGCCTCGGCGCCCCACCCGGCCGCGACGGCTTCAGGCGCCGCCACCGCGCGCGGCGGCGTTGCGCCCGGAGGCGCCGCGGTCGCCCCTGGCCAGGCCGGCGCCGGCGCCGGCGATGCGAGCGCGGCGCCCGCGGAAGCGGACCCGCACTCCTTCTCCCGACCGTCCGAGGTGGCGGTCGAGCACCTGATCCTCGACCTCTCGGTCGACTTCCCGGCCCGCCGGCTGAGCGGTCGCGCCAGCCTGCGCCTGCACAGCAAGAGCAGCGGCGCCGACACCCTCTACCTCGACACGCGCGACCTGGACATCCAGCGGGTGACCCTCGAGGACGGCAAGACCGAGGCGCCGTTCACGCTCGGCGACCCGGTCCCTCACCTCGGGCGCTCGCTGGCCATCCGCATCCCGCCCGGGACGACATGGGTCCACGTCGACTATGCGACGGCGCCGGACGCGGCAGCATTGCAGTGGCTCACCCCGGCCCAGGCCGGCAGCGCGCTGCCGCTGCTGTTCACGCAGTCGGAAGCCATCCTCGCCCGGACCTGGGTCCCGTGCCAGGACACGCCGGCGGTGCGGCAGACCTACGAGGCGACGGTACGGGTGCCGCCCGGCTTCCTGGCCCTAATGAGCGCCGAGAACCCGACTGCCAAGACCGCGGACGGGATCTACCACTTCCGCATGCCGCAGCCCGTACCGTCCTACCTGCTGGCGCTGGCGGTGGGCGATCTGGCCTGGAAGCAGCTGTCGAACCGCAGCGGCGTCTACGCCCTGCCGGAGACGCTCGAGCGCGCCGCCTGGGAGCTCGCCGACACGCCGCGCATGATGGCGGCGGCGGAGAAGCTGTACGGCCCCTACCGTTGGGGGCGCTACGACCTGCTGGTGCTGCCGCCAAGCTATCCCTACGGGGGCATGGAGAACCCGCGGTTGACCTTCGCCACGCCGACCATCCTGGCCGGCGATCGCTCGCTGGTCTCCCTGGTCGCGCACGAGCTCGCCCACTCCTGGTCGGGCAACCTGGTCACCAACGCCAACTGGAACGACTTCTGGCTCAACGAGGGCTTTACCGTCTACATCGAGCGGCGCATCATGGAGGCGCTCTACGGCAAGGACTACGCCGACATGCTGGCGGTCCTCGGCCGCCAGGACCTCGAGGACACGCTGCGCGAGAAGGGAACGGACAGCCCGGACACACGCCTGCACCTCGACCTCGCCGGGCGCGACCCCGACGACGGCGTCTCCGACATCGCCTACGAGAAAGGCGCGCTGCTGCTGACCACCGTCGAGGCCGCGGTGGGGCGCGAGCGCTTCGACCGCTTCCTGCGCGGCTACTTCGACACCTTTGCCTTCCAGTCGATGGACAGCCGCCGCTTCGTCGCCTATCTGAAGGCACACCTGCTCGACACCCATCCGGGGCTCGCCGAATCGCTACGCCTCGACGACTGGATCTACGCTCCCGGCCTACCACAGACCGCGATCACCGTCCGCTCGGCGGCCTTCGCCCGCATCGACCAGGCGATCGCGGCGTTCGCCGCGGGCACACCGCCGGCGCAGCTCGACACCAAGGGCTGGACCACCCATCACTGGCTGCGTTTCCTGCGCAACCTACCGCAGCCGCTGGCGCCCGCCAGGATGGCCGATCTCGACTCCTCCTTCCACTTCACCGACACCGGCAACGACGAGATCCTCGACGCCTGGCTGCTGCTCGCCCTCCGCAACACCTACGAGCCCGCCGGCGCCGCCCTCGAGCGCTTCCTGATCGCCGTCGGCCGCCGCAAGTACCTGCAGCCGCTCTACACCGAGCTCGCCAAGACCCCCGCCGGCGCCGAGACCGCCCTGCGCATCTACGCCCAGGCCCGCCCCGGCTACCACCCCATCACCCGGGCCGCGATCGACAAGATCCTCGACTGGCGGGAGTGAGTGGTCTCATCCCTCGGCGCGAAACTGGATCTCCACAGTCTCCCGAACCAGAGCGACAATCGTGACCCCTGGGTCGCCGCGCGGCGGCACACGAGACCTCGGCCGCATCACGCCGTCGCGATCACGCTCTCGGGAGGTCCGCCAGGAGAGTCGTGGGTCGAAGCAAAGGAGGACCACATGGCCACGGTTCAAGTCCGCTACATCGTCCGCGACGTCGATGCCGCGATCGCCTTCTACTGCCGGCATCTCGGCTTCCACGAGGTCATGCACCCGGCTCCCGCGTTTGCCATGCTCACGCGAGGCGATCTCCGTCTCGTGCTCAGCGCGCCGAACCCGCAGGGCGGGGGCGGCCAGTCGATGCCGGACGGCACCAGGCCCGAGCCTGGAGGCTGGAACCGCTTCGCGATCGAAGTCGGCGATCTCGCGGCCATGGTCGAGACGCTGCGCCAGGCAGGAGCTCACTTTCGCAACGAGATCGTGACCGGCGTCGGCGGCAAGCAGATCATCGTCGACGACCCTTCCGGCAACCCCGTCGAGCTCTTCGAGCCGATCCTGCCCGAGGCTCGCCTCGGGCCGAGCTCATCGGCCCCATGACGCTCGGCGTGAGAGGCTGCGAGGCGGAGCTCTCTAGAAGTACCGCGCCGGCGCCCCGCCGGGCGGGGCGCCGGCGCGGGAGCCGGAGGCGTTCATGCCAGAGACGACGACTTTCTCGCTTCATCCTGTAGGCGTCATCCGATCGCCTCTCGAGCATCTTCGAGATGCGGCGAGGCAGGGCAGCGAAGGAGCACCTGACGCGTGGCTGGAGGTGGATCCGGCGCTCGCCGAGGCGCTGCGCGGCATCGCCGCCGGCGACGAGATCATCTTGATCACGTGGCTGCATCGGTCGCGGCGCGACCTCCTGACCGTCCATCCCCGGGGGGATCGCAGCCTACCTCTCGCGGGGGTCTTCGCGACGCGCTCTCCGGACAGACCCAACCCGCTGGGCCTTCATCGGGTCCGGGTCCTCGAGGTCGCCGGCAATCGGCTGAGGGTCGGGCCCCTGGAAGCGATCGACGGGACGCCAGTCATCGACGTCAAGCCGGTGCTCGCGCCAGGCGGCGACTCCTGATCTCGCGGCCGTACCCGCGGCAGTGAGGCCGGCGCCGGACCGGGCTGCAGCCACCATCTGCGGGGCCGGTCGACAAGGTCCGCGAGCGGCTTGAGTGGAAGCGCTCGGTTCAGCGGAGCCCGGAGAGCCAGCGCTGAACGTCATGCCGGGCGCGGTGCGGCAAGGCGTCGAGCAAGCTCGAGCTTTCCTGACCCGCGCGGCGGGCGAGCTCCAGGTCGCCTTCGCCGGCGGCGACGCGCGCCTGTCCGAAAAGAGCTGCCGCGACCAGCTCCGGCGCTCCGGCCGCCCGCGCTCGCAACAGCAACGACGTGAACGTCTCGCGTGCCAGATGGGGCTGGTGACGCTGCAGCTGCAGCTCGGCCGTCGCCAGCAGACCACAGCTGACGTTCCACCAGTGCTCCATCTCCCGCGCCTGCCGCAGCGCAGTCGCCAGTCCCTCGGCCGCAAGCTCGTGCCGTTCCGCCGCGGCCTCGAGCCGGCTCTCCAGGATGAGGAGGAACGACAGGCGCTTCGCATGACCGATGTCGCGGGCGATGACCTTGGCCTCGGCGACCGCTCGTGACGCCTCCTTCCATGCTCCTGTCTCGATCTTGAGCCACGCGAGCTCCGCTAGAGCGTTGGTCACCCGCTCGCGGTGCCCCATGCCGCGCGCCAGCTCAAGGCTCTTGCGCAAGAGACGCTCGGCCTTGCGATCATTGCCGCGCTTCGCCTCGAGCATTCCGAGGTTCTGCAGGCAGACGCACTGCACTTCGCGATAGGCGACGCCCTCGGCGCGCTCGCGCCCCGCCTCCAGGTAGCGCTCCGCGCGCTCGTAATGGCCGCGGAAGATCTCGAGCTCGCCCAGGAAGGCGCTGATCCTGGCGAACTGATTCCCGAGCTTCTGCTCCGTGGCGATGGCCAGGCCGCGCAGGAGGAACTCTTCGGCCGCGAGAAACTCGCCGAGATTCGTGGAGCTGGCTCCCCGTTGGCGAAGCAGCGTGCTGAGGTTCTCGCTCTGGGCCAAAGGGCAGGCGCGAGCGATCGCCAGATCCAGGTAGCCTATCGCTTCCCGGTAGCGTCCACGGTTGGCGACAACTCCTGCCAGGTTGCCCAGGAGCTGGCACGAGAGTGGCTGGTCGGACTGCTCTTCCGCGAGCTTCAGCCCGGCCTTGCCAGCTGCCTCGGCATGCGTATAGCGGCCCTGCTTACGTGCGATTCTGGCGCTGGCGTTCAAGATCTCCGCGAGCTGTCGTGTATCGCCCTGCGCCTCGACGATCGCCGTCGCCTTGGCCAGGCAGTCCTCGGCCGCTTCATAGCGGCCAAGCGATTCCAGATAACCGAAGAGAGAGCGGGTGCCGCTCGCAAACTCGGGCGTCAGTCCGGAGCGGTGGGCGCCCCGCAACGCGGCGCAAACGTTCTCATCCTCATGCTGTATGGCCTTGTAGCCCGAGCCCTGCTTGCCGTGCCGATCCACCAGCTCGACGTAGAAGCCGAGCATTCGCCGATAGACGTCCGGCGCCTCTCCCTGCCCGTCCAGCTGGTGGCGGGCGAAGCTGTCGATCGCCCGCTGGAGAGTGTAGCGGTCGTCGTCCAAGCTCGAGCTCTCGGGATCCGTCAATTCGACCAGTCCGCTATCGACGAGGGCATTGAGGTCGTCGGAGGTGCAATCGGCGGTGGCGCACGCGGCAGCTTCGGAGAAGGTGCTGGGCTGCAACGGGAAAGCCGCCAGTGCCCGGAGCAGCCGCTGGGCCGAGCCGGAGAGCGCATCGTAGGAGATCTGAATCGTCTCCCAGAGCGAGAGCGCCATGCCGTCGAGACCGGGCGGCCGATGCATCTCCAGGATGTTCTGCGCGCTCGCCAGCCTCTCGATAGCCCTCCGCAGGCGGCCCTGCTGGCCGGTGGCGCTCTCGCAGCTCAGGTAGCTGCCGAGAATGATGAGGGCCAGGGGTAGGCGGCCCACCGCCTCGGCGAGGCTCTCGGAGCACTCGACAATCGAATGCCGCACCAAGTCAGGGACGTACCGCTCGAGCAGGCTCAGCGATTCCTTGGACGAGAGCTCCAGCACCGGAGCGACGCGGTCCTTGGTCTTGGCGAACTCGCGGGCGACATTCAGGTGGCGGGTGGTGAGCAGGTGAGCCGAGCCCGGTCCGCCCAGCTCGAATGCCTGCGCGTCCTCGAGGCGCCAGGCATCGTCAATGATCACCAGCGCCGGCCTGGAGTCAAGGCGTTCACGGATGCGCAGTTGAAGCTCGTAAACGCTGGTCAGCTCGGCAATCTCGCTCGCGGCAATGCCGAGTCTGCGGCCGATCTCGCCCAGGAGGCGCAGCCGATCAGGCTGGCGGCCGAGCTGCACCCATAGCACGTCCTGGTTGAACCGATCGCGGATCGCGTCGTCGAAGGCCACGGCCAAGGCGACGGCGGTCTTGCCGACGCCCGGCATGCCCTGCAGGGCACGAGGGCCGCAGGGGGCGCGCGCCAGGAACGCCTCTCGCACCTGCTGGACGATCTGAACGCGTCCGACGAGGTCCGGCTTCGGGTAGGGCGGCGGTAACAGCAGCCGGCGGGGCTCGACGACCGGGGCAGGGATCTCGCTGGCGACAACCTTGCCTGAGATCGCCTGAACGAGCGAGTCCACGGCGCCATTGAAGTCAGATTCATTCCGAAAATCCACCCTCACCCGGTTGGCGAGGAAGAGAGGCATTTTCACGTCCCGCAGCACGCAGGGAATGACGCGCACCTTCGATTCGACGCTGAGCTCGATCGCCAGGGATGCCTCGTTCAGGACCCACGTTGATGCCACCGATTCAGGAGAGATCCCGACGACGACCGCGGCGCACTGCTCCAGCGCTTCAGCTAGCTCCGCAACCAGAATATCTCCCGGCAGCAGCCGATCCCGGTCCAACCAGACCTTGAGGCCTCTCGCCTCGAGAGCGTTCGTGAGTCGCCGCGCCCAGTCAGAATCCGCGTGCTGGTGGCTGATAAAGGCCGCAAAGGGCTTCACTGCGTCCATGGGGTATGGGCGGCCGGTAGAGGGGATCGTTAGAGCCGAGTCTCTTCCATCCTATCGCTTCCTATTTACGCAGGTCAAACAAAGCTGCTAGTTGGCACTTGCAAAGATCTCTATCCGCCGCCGGCAGGCAGAGGCTGCATTGCGTGCCGCGTGCTAGACTGTTGACAGTCCTCAAAGGAGATGTGATGTTCAGCGAGCTCTGTCGCCGCCCAGGGTCTCGGCGGCTGCCGGGAACGCCGCCGGACCGCTCACCGCGGGCTTCGCGCCGCCTGCTGCTGGCCGGCATCCTGGCGGCAGCGACCGCGGCGACCGCGGCCTTCGCGGCGACCGCGGCCCTCGTCGCGGCCGGCGCCAAGCCCGTCGCCACTGCCGCGACTACCGCGACTGCCGCGACCGCCACTGCCTCCACTGCTGCCACCGCCGCCACTGCCCCGACGACCGCCCAGGCCGCAAGCGCGCCAGCCGCCATCGCGCCGCCGGCGCTCGCGGAGCCGTGGGATGGGCGATTCTTCGCCGCCGCTCCGGCGGAGCTGCTCGCGGCCGCCATGGCGGCTTCCGCGGCCGACGACGGCAGGCCGGTCGCGGTGCTGTTCCTCGAGAACCGCTACAGCTTCGACGACGCCGGCCGGCTGAGCCACACCTCCCGGATGGTCTATCGGATCAAGAGCGCCAGCGCCGATGCCAGCTGGTCCGAGGCCGGCATCGGCTGGCTGCCGTGGCATCAACAGCGGCCGCGCATGCGAGCGCGCGTGGTGACGCCGGACGGCCAGGAGCACCGCCTCGATCCGAAGGTGCTCGAGCAGAGCACCGTCGGCGGTGGCGACCCGGAGATGTTCTCGGAGCGGCAGGTGCTGCGCGGCCCCTTGCCCGCGATCGGTCCCGGCGCCGTGGTCGAGGAGGAGGAGATCGTCGAGGATTCGGCGCCGGCCTTCGAGCGCGGCACCATGGAGCGGCACCTGCTCGGCATGAACGTGCCGGTGCGCCACGCCCGCGTCGTGCTCGAGGCGCCCGCCGCCATGCCCCTGCGCTACGCCGTCGAGCTGCCGCAGGACAAGCCGGCCACGCCGCCCAGCCCGCCGATCACCTCGCGCCGCGAGACCTCCTCGGGGCGGCAGCGCCTGGTGTTCGAGCTCCGCGACCTGCCCCCGCTCGCATCGCCGCCGCCGGGCCTGCCGCCCGAGGCGCCGCGCCAGGCGGGCATCGCCTTCTCGAACGGCGCCTCCTGGCGCGAGATCGCCGAGGCCTACTCGGGCATCGTCGACAGGGCGGCAGCCGGCGCGCAGCTCGCGGACTGGCTGCGCGCCGCCGGCGCCTTCGACGCCGCGGGCTCGCAGCTCGAGATCATCCAGCGCGTGCTCGCGCACATGACCGGCATCCGCTACACCGGCGTCGAGCTCGGGGAAGGCAGCTTCGTGCCGCGCTCCCCTGCCGAGACCCTCGGCCGGCGCTTCGGCGACTGCAAGGACAAGGCGGTGCTGCTGGTGGCCGCGCTGCGCGCCCTCGACATCCCTGCCTACGTGGCGCTGCTGGCGGCCGGCGAGGACGAGCGCGACGTCGATCCCGCGCTGCCCGGGTTCGGCGCTTTCGATCACGCCATCGCCTACGTGCCGGGGACGCCGGCGCTGTGGATCGACCCGACCGACCCCTACGCGCGGCTCGGCGAGCTGCCGGCATCCGACCAGGGGCGCCATGCCCTGGTCGCCGCGCCCGGCGTCGCCGCCCTCACCCGCACCGCGGCCGCCGCCGCCGCCGAGAACCGTGTCCTCAAGACGCGCGAGTTCTTCCTCGCCGACTCCGGCCCCGCCCGCGTCGTCGAGACCATCGAGTACGGCGGCGCGGCCGAGCGGCAGCAGCGCGCCCGCTTCGCCTCGACTCAGGCGGACGCGCTGCGCAAGGAGATCGACGAATACGCCCAGCGAGTCTTCCTCGGCAAGGCCGCGGCCGCGTTCGAGCACTCCGATGCCCGCGACCTCTCGCAGCCGCTGCGGCGGCGCCTGGAAGTGCGCGAGGCCCGGCGCGGCTTCACCGACTCCGCCAACGCCGTGGTCGCGGTCCTCTACTCCGCGCTCTTCGACCTGATGCCCGACGACCTGACCGCCGACGACCAGACCGAGGCGGCGGGCGACGCCAAGCCGGCCGCCGGCGAGGCGGGCAAGCCCGAGCCGCGCCGGACGGATTATTACTTCGACCTGCCGCACACGATCGAGATCCGCTACCGGGTCGTCCCTCCGGCCGGCTTCGTGCCCGACGACCTGCCCGCCTCCCGGGTGCGGCAGCTGGGCACGGCGACCCTGTCCGAGGACTATGCCGCCGGCGCGCAGGGGGTCACCACCGCCACCCTGCGCCTCGACTCGGGCAAGCAGCGCATCGCCCCCGCCGAGCTGGCCTCCCTGCGCTCGGCCCTCGCGCAGCTGGTCAAGGAGCGGGCCTTCGTGCTGCAGTTCCGCCAGGTCGGCGAGTCGCAGGTGGCCGCGGGACACATTCGCGAGGCCCTGGAGGAGTTCCGCCGGGAATCCGCCGCGGCACCCGCCAAGGCGCTGCCGCACCTGCGCATCGCCAGGGCGCTGCTTGCCGGCGGCCTGGGCGAGGCGGCGCGCCGGGAGACCGAGGTGGCGATCAAGCTCGAGCCGCGCTCCGCCGGCGCCTACCAGACCCTCGGCTGGGTGCTGCAGCACGACGCGGTCGGGCGGCAATTCGGCCACGGCTTCGACCGCGACCGGGCGCTCGCGGCCTACTCCAGGTCCATGCAGCTCGATCCTTCCCTGACCGTCGCCCGCGCCGAGTACGCCATGTTGCTCGAGTACGACCCGCTCGGCCATCACTACCTGCCGGGGTCCGACCTGCCGGGAGCCATCGCGCAGTACCGGACCCTGCGCAAGGACTTCGACGAGCAGGGCTTCGACGACAACCTGCTGGTCGACCTGATCTATGCCGCACGCCCCGGCGAGGCGCTCACGCTGGCCGGCATCATGAAGGACACCGAGAACAAGCCGGCGGTGACCGCGGCGGCGACGGCCCTCGAGAAGGGGGTGGAGGCGGCGGTCCGCCAGGTCGAGAGCGCCGTCGAGGAGCCCTCCCGGCGGCGGCACGTGCTGGAGGTCGCCGCCAACACCCTGGTGCGCCTCCGCGCCTATGCGGCGGCCGCCGCGCTGCTCGAGCGGGCCGCGCCGATGTCGCCCGACGCCTCGAAGCTGCTGGCGCAGGCCGCGGTGCTGCGCCAGGCGCGCCGCCTCGACCAGATCCCGCTTCCCGCGGGCGAGCCGTCCACGGTGGCGCGCCGGGCCCTGATCGCCATCGCCCGCGAGGGCGGCGCTCCCGAGGAGTTGCACAGCCTCCTCAGCGAGCTCCTGGCCGGCAGCGCCAAGGGGCATCGCGGGGCGCTCCTGGACAGGCTGGAGAAGGAGCAGCAGCAGGGGCGCAAGAAGATCAGCGACACGACCAGCCTGCCGCCCGACCTGGCCATGGAGCTCGGCTTCGCGGCGATGCGGGAGACCGTCACCGGCGACGACAGGGTCGGGTACCGCATCGACTACAGCACCGTGCTCAAGGGCGAGGCGGAGGAGTTCTTCGTGGTGCGCGAGGGCGGCGGCTACCGCCTCGCCGCGGTCAGCACCGCGCCGGCGACCCTGGGGGCGGAGGCGCTGCGCCGGCTCGCCGCCGGCGACCTGGCCGGCGCCCGCCAATGGCTGGACTGGGCTCGCGAGGTGTCCAAGGATCCGGCCGGCGACCTCCGGCTGCCGCCCTTCTCCGCCCTCTGGACTCGCGGCGCCGCGGCCGACGCGGAGCCCACGCGCTGCGCCGCCGCAGCTCTCGCGATCGACGAGTCCGAGGCCGAGGCCCTGCCGATCCTCCGTGCCTGCCGCGCCGCCGCCACGACCGAAGAGCGGCAGGTCGCGCTCGACGCCGCGCTCGCCGCCGCCGCCCTCGCGCAGAAGCGCTGGGAGGAGCTCCGCGACGTGGCGGAGCGCCTGGGCGCCGCGCGGCCGCAGGCCGAGGAGCCCTTCGTCATGGAGACGTTGGCGTTGCGGCGCCTCGGCCGCACCGCCGCCATCGCCGACCTCGCCAAGCGGCGGCTCGCGAGCCTGCCGGCGGACCGGCGGGCGGCTCTGACGCTGGCCCGGGTCGCCATGGAGAAGGGCGATCTCGACGATGCCGAACGCCGCTTCCGCGACCTGGCCGGCTCGCCGGGCGCCGGCGTCGAGGAGCTGAACAGCCTCGCCTGGCTGCTGCTGGTGCGCGGCCATGCCGACGACCAGGCGCTCGAGCTGGCACAGCGTGCGGCGCAGCAGCCCAGGGGCAAGACCCACGGCGTGCTGCACACCCTCGGAGCGCTCCTCGCCGAGCGCGGCCGGACGAGCGAGGCCTACCAGGTGATGGTGCAGGCGATCAATGCCGCGGACGAGGCCGTGCCCGACGAGGCGGACTGGTACGTCTTCGGCCGGATGGCCGAGCAGTACGGGTTGCCCGAGGTGGCGCGCGGCCTCTATGCGCGCGTCGAGAAGCCCACCGACGGCGAGGCGTTCTCGACCTTCCACCTCGCCCAGGCGAGACTCGCCACGCTCGGCCGCCCGCCCGCGCCTCCCGCTCGCCCGGCGCCGCCGGCCGCGGCGAGCAAGCAGCCGCGGCCGTAGCTTCCTTCCGGACGGACCGCCGACGGCTTCAGGCGGCTGCGCCCGGGCCGCCGGGGGCCGGCGGCGCGCTGGTGGTCCCCGGCGCGGTCGCGGCGATGCCGCTCTCCGGCGTCTCGGCCGCGCCGAACGCGGGCGCCGGCGGGCTCAAGGGCAGGCGGACGGTGAAGCAGGTGTCGCCGGGGCTGGAGGTGACCGAGATGGTGCCGCCGTGCCGGCGGACGACGATGCGCTTGACGACCTCGAGGCCGAGGCCGGTGCCCTCGCCGACCTGCTTGGTGGTGAAGAAAGGCTCCCAGATGCGGGACTTGATCTCGGCCGGGATGCCCGGGCCGTCGTCGCGGATGTCGACCCGCAGCAGCTCGCCCTCGCGCGTCGCCCTGACCTCCACCCGGCCGCCCGGGGCGACCGCATCGATGGCATTGTCGAGCAGGTTGGTCCAGACCTGGTTCAGCTCGCCTGGGAAGGCCTCGATCGCCGGCAGGTCGCGCTGGAAGTCGCGGGTCACCTGGACGTCCTTCTGGCGCAGCTTGTGCGCCAGGATCGTGAGCGTGCTCTCGAGCTCGCGCCGCAGATCCACCTCGGCGCGCCCCTGGCCGCTGTCCATGTGCGAATAGGACTTGATGGCCGCGACCAGCTCCGAGATGCGGCGGGCGGCGCTCGCGATCTCGGCGAGCAGCCCCTCGGCGGCCAGGCCGCCCTCCATCCAGCCCACCAGGCAGGGCAGGAAGGACCCCGGCGCGACCGCCGCCAGCTCGTCGAGCTCGGAGGGCTCGACGGCGAACTGCGCCAGCGTCCCGGCCAGCACCGCGGCGCGCTCGACGTGGTGCGCCTCGAGCCAGGTGGCGAGCGCATCTTCGCGGTCGCTCATGGTCATGGGATCGAGCTCGCTGCCCGCCGGCAGCGCCGGCCCCGCCGGCAGGGAACGGCTGCGCTCGATCGCCTGCCGAAAGAGGGCGAGCGCGGTGTTCATCGCCTGCGGAGTGAGGCCGCACTCGACCAGGCGCGCGGCCAGGCCGCGCAGCGCGACGATGCGGTCGCGCAGCTCGCTCGACGAGCGCTGCACCGCCGCCGCCGGGTTGTTGAGCTCGTGCGCCAGCCCGGCCGAGAGCTTGCCCAGCGCCGCCAACTTCTCCCGCTGCTGATCGAGGCGCGTCCACTCGCGCACCCGGTCGGTCATCAACCCCACGAGCCGCGGCTCGAGGACCGGGATGCGGCGCAGCATCTCGGGGAACAGCGCGGCGGCGAGCCAGAAGACCCGCGTCCGCTTCACCGCCCGGACGGTCACCGGGGACGTCGTCATGCGCGAGAACGGCAGCATGCCGGTGACCTCGCCCGCGAGCACCGTGTTGATCCAGCCGTCCGAGGGACCCTTCTCGCGGCGGACCTGCAGCTCCCCCTCGACGATCATCATCATGCGGTCGACCGGGGAACCCTCGACCACCACCGCCTCCCCCGGCTCGAGCCACTGCTCGATGACGTGCTCCGCCAGCCAGGTCAGCTCCTCCTCCGCCAGGTCGGAGAAGACGGCGAACCGTCGGAGATCCTCGCGCAGCTGCTCGACGCCGGACATGTCACCATGGTACCGCGGAATGGCAGGGGGCGGCCGAAGCGGCCCTCCGGCCCGGGCAACGCGCGCCGGTACCGCACCTACTTCAGCGGTCTCGAGATCCTCTCTCCCCCCGAGTGACGATCACCGCCCCCCGCCAGGCCCGCCCCGCGCGCCGGCGGCGCCCGCTGCGGCCGGCAGCTCGCCGCTCCGCTCGACCAGCAGCAGGGTGACGTCGTCGTCGAGCGGGCGGCCGGCGCAGTGCCGGCGGATGTGGTCGAGCAGGGCGTCGAGGGCGTCGGTCAGCGGCAGCACGCGGCTGCCGGCGAGGACCTCGGCGAGGCCCGCGACGCCGAGCTCCACGCCGGCCGGGCCGCAGGCCTCCGAGGCGCCGTCGGTGTAGACCAGCAGGCGGTCACCGGGTCCCAGGGCGATCTCGCCGGGGACGTGCGGACGGCTGCGGAAGGCGGTGCTGAGGAAGAAGCCGGTCGCCGGCAGCAGGTCGATGACGCCGTCGTGCTGCCAGAGGGCCGGCGGATGGCCGGCGTTGATGTAGCGCAGGCCGCCGTCGGGCAGCAGCAGGCCATAGAACAGGGTCGCGTACTTGGCCGCGTCGAAGAAATCGATGCCGTCGAGCAGCTCGCCGATGAGCGCCTTCGGCTCGGGGCTGCGGCGGCGGGCCGCGTCGAGCGTCGAGCGCAGCATGCCGGCGTACATCGCCGCGCTGACGCCGTGTCCCACCACGTCGCTGACCGCCAGCACCAGGCCGTCGTCGCCGGCGTGCGCGAGATAGAGGTCGCCGGCGAGCGCTTCGCAGGACAGCAGGCGCCCTTCCAGGCGCCAGCCGCCGGCCGCGATCGACTGCCGCGGCAGCAGGCTCTGCTGGAAGCGGCGCGCCCGCTCGAGGTCGGCGGCGAGAGTCGAGGCGAAGCGCTCCTTGTCCACGCGCTCGCGCTGCAGGCGCAGGCAGCGCTCGACCAGGGCCAGCAGCACACGGCGGTCGAAGGGCTTGAACAGGAAGTAGAAGGCGCCCTCCTCGAGCGAGCGGTAGAGCTTCTCGTCCGGCTCCGAGAGCGAGCCGGTGATGAGGATGACGTCGGTCTGCGGGTACTGCTCGCGGATCGCCTGGCAGAGCGCATAGCCGTCGCCGTCGGCGAGCCGCACGTCGATGAGCGCCAGCGCGAAGCCGGGCTCGCCGGCCAGGCCCGCCGGGCCGGGGATCTGCATCTCCAGCCTCGCCAGGGCCGCCATCTCGCCCATCGCGGTCTCGACGTCGTAGGCCGGCGCCAGGATGCGCTGCAACGCCCGCCGCATGCCGGGATCGTCGTCGACCACCAGGATGCGGTCGCGGGCGCTCACCAGGCCTCCGCCGCCGCCGGCCGCGGCTCGGCGCCGAGGCGCAGGATGACCCGTGTGCCGCCGCCGGCCGTCTCGCCGGCCCAGCCGGCCGGGTTGCCCTGGCCAACCGCCGGCGCCGCGGCGGCCGCCCGCGGACCGGCCGGCGCCGCGGCCAGCGCCAGCTCGGCCGGGGCGACGATCGGGCTCTCGATGCTCAAGGTGGCGCCGTTCTGCCAGGCGAGCGCGCGGCAGATCGAGAGCCCCAGGCCGGTGCCGCCGGGACGGGTCGAGAAGAAGGGCTCCTGCACCTTGGACAGCAGCTCGGCTGGAATGCCGGGGCCGTCGTCGGCGACCGACAGCTCGACGACGGCGCCCTCTCCCCCATCCCCACCCGTCGCCCCCGTCGCCCCCGTCGCCCCCTTCGCCCCTTGCGCCCCCTGCGAAAGACCCAGCGCGATCTCGACGCGGCCTCCGGAGCCGGCGTTGCGCGGCGGATCGCCCGGGCCGCCGGGAGCGAGGGCTTCGAGCGAGTTGCGCACCAGGTTGAGCACGACGTGCTGCAGGTCCTGGCGGCGGAAGCGGACCGGCGGCAGATCGGGCGCGAGGTCGAGCGCGATCTCGATGCCGCGGCGTCCGGCCAGCGCCAGCAGCAGCGGCATGGTCTCCGCCACCACCTGCGCCGGGTCCACCGGCCCCTCGCTCGAGCGTCCCGCTCCCGCCACCCGCAGCATGTTGGAGAAGATGCGCTGGCACAGGCGCGCATTGTCGATGATCACCGAGAGGTCGCGGTCCAAGGTCTCGCGCTCGGCCCGCTCCGATCGCTCGGCGGGCGGGGGGTGGCGCAGCTCGAAGCGCATCTGCTGCGCCAGCGGCAGGATGCTGCCGACGGCATTGTTGACGTCGTGCGCGACGGCGGCCGCCAGCGTCACCAGGGTGGCCTTGACCTCGGCCTCCACGGCCTGCATCTCGAGCGATCGGTTCACCCGGGCGTTGCGCATCGACACCGCGGCGGCGGGCAGGAAGCGCTCGACCACCTCGACGTCGCGGCGGGCGAAGGGCGGGCGCCGCCACGCCGCCATCTTCAAGATGCCCAGGAACTCGTCGCCGAAGAACAGCGGCGCCGAGAGGAGGCTGGTGACCGGCGGCATGCCCGCCTCGAGCTGGTAGTCCAAGAGCTCGCCGAACTCCTCGTCACCGTCCGCGGGGGCCGTCGGCGCCGCCTGCGCCGCCGTGGCCGCCGGCAATCCCGGTGCCGCGCCGCCGGCGCCGCCGCTGCCGGCGGTCATCGCGCGGACCTCGATGGCCCTGCAGATCCGCGCGATGCGCTCCGGCGAGACCGGGATCTCGCGACCGACGAAGGGGCTCTTCGCCTTGGTCCAGACGATCTTCTCGGCCTCGACCCGCAGGGCGCCGCTCTCGCCGTCGTAGGCCAGGAAGGCCGCGGAATGATCGTACTCGACCAGCTGGTGCAGGCCGTCGAGGACCTGGTAGGCGAGATCGAGGGGCCGCAGCTCCGAGACGATCTTCTCGCGGATGCGGTCGAGCACCCGCGTCAGCCGCTCCTCCTCGCGCCGCGCCAGCTCCTCTTCCAGCACCCCGCACAGCCGTTCGAGCGCCCGCCGCGCCGCCGGCTCGACCGTTCCGCGGCGCCATGCCGCGCACACCACCGCCACCTGGCGCCCGTGCACCGCGACCGACGCCAGCGCCAGGCCGGGCGGGATGACGGGATACTCGCGGCGCAGGTAACGGCTGGCCAGGGCCTCGTCGCAGAGCAGCGGATCGCCGCAGAGCAGCCGCCCGCCAGGCAGCAACCGCTCGCCCCGGCCGCCATGGGTCAGCCAGCAAGCGTCCGCCGCCAACCGCAAGCGCACCGCCTCCAGGAAATGGCCGACCAGCTTGCGCGCCGGCGCCACCCGCCGCAGGTTGCCGGCCAGGATCGGCGCGAACAGCTCGTGAGGCACTTTGGCGAGGTCGATCATCCGGCACGGCCCTCACGGCGAACGGCGGCGGCAGGTCTCCCGCCCATCCTAGCTGATTCAAAGATCGCCGAGCACTGCGCTCATATTCTCCCTCAAAGTCGTTTCGAGCCGCTTGCAGCCGCGGGGAGAGTACTCGTAGAGCAAGACACGCCGATGCCGCAGGTCGAACGGTACATCCTCGATTGTCTGGGCGAGGAGCAGCACCGGTTTGCTGAGCGCGTGGCAGATCCCCACTTCATAGAAAACGTTCGCGTTCTTGCGAGTGAGGTCTGCAACGATGACGTCTGCTGCGTTGATCCTCTCGAGGATGTCGTCCATGATTATCTTTGAACCGAATACGTCGTCTCCTCGCTCGCAATCGAGACCACAGCCATCCGCGAGCGTCGGCCTGACGAAATCCGCATAGACAACCTCGAGGTCCGGGTCGCCAAAGGGCATGACGACGAAGCACAGCCGCTTGCGCCTTGGCCTTCCCGGCACCAATTCGGGTACCGTGAGGTCGCCCGCCGGCGACTTCAAGCGCTCCACGGCCGCCTCGACCTCATGTCGAAGGCTGTCGATCTCGGCCCGATCGAAGGACCCCGCCGGCTTCCCTGGCTGCTCCCCCTTGACCGCCCGAGGCTTCTCGCCCGTGATTCCCCAGACCAGTTTGACCAACGCGTTCTGATAGTCCTCCGTGAAGTCGACCCATGTCAGTTTCGACACGAGACCGGTAGGCGTGCACGGCCGAACCAGCAGCGGGATGAGGCGGGCATGCTTTCGCAGCTGCCGCTCGAGGGCGACATTCAACTCCTGCTTCGACCACACCGAGCTGAAGTAGTCAGGGGACAGGACAGCCAGGATGACGTCCGCTTGCTCGATCTGCGCCACGAGGGCTTCGGCCCACGACGCAAAGGGCTTGGAGTGCATCTCGTCGAGAATTCTTATCTTCGGAAGCTGCAGCTTGAGGTCGGCGCTAAGCCGCCGCACGAACTCGCGGTCTTTGCGGGTGTAACTGATGAATAGCTGGCTCATTCCCTCACCAGTGCTCCTTGCTGCCGTTGCACCTCGGCCTGCAGTGCCTGCCGTCCACCGCAGGCGCCGGCTCACGCCCTGTGGCTGTGGCACTATCTACGTCCATTATTATTCGAAGTAATGATACCTCAATTTCTTTGCCGAAGCCGCCGGCCTTCGGGGATTGGCGCATCGAGCTCGCGAGACCCGGCGAGCCGGGGCTACCGCCCGGCTCTCTCGGCAAGCCACGCCGGCGGCGAACAGCGCCGCCGCACCAAGCACGCGGACAGCGGGCGCGGGCGAGCAGACGGGCGCGGGCGAGCAGGCGCGGTACTCTCCCCGCACCGCCTTCGCAGAGGTGCTATCTTCATCGTGCGGATCGAGCACACACTTTCCAGGGAAAGGGGGTCGCCATGCGGCTCCGGAAGACGGGTCGAGCCCTGCCGGCGGCAGCTCTCGAGGCAGCGAAACGGACGGCGTTGGCGGCGTTGGCGGCACTGGCGGCGCTGGCGGTGCTGGCGGCGGCCATCGGGCTCGCCGGCTGCGCCCGGCACACGGCGACGAGCGGCACGACTTCGACGGACGCGACCAGCGCCACTCCGGGCGACGGCTCCGCCCAGGGCGGGTCCTACCAGAGCGAGGCGGAGCGCACCAAGGCGATGGAGGAGAAGGCGCGCGAGCTGGACAAGAAGGCGGCCGAGATCCAGAACATGCAGGGCACCGAGCAGGAGAAGATCGATGCCGTCAACAAGCTCGAGCAGGAGCGCCAGGAGCTCCACGGCATGAGCGGCGACAGCTCGACGCCCGCGAACCCGCCGCCTCAGTAGTTGCCCATCGGCCAGGTCCGACCCCGACCGATGAAGGTGGGCGTGGTGCCCCCCCCGCGACGCCGCCTCGCGACGGCCTCATCCTGCAATGAACCTCTGGCGGGTACCTGGGGGACCTACGTGTCGCGGCACCACCCGTCGCGGGCCGAGCGCCCCGGCGACACCACCTGGCTTCGATCTCGCGGCACGCATGCGAGGAGGGGTAGCGGGATGACGACGGCGGCGGCGACTGGGGCGGCGGCGACCGGGGCGGCAGCGACTGGGGCGGCGGCGACCGGGGTGCGCCGGCAGGGATACAGGAGGCTTCTCGGGTTCGGGCTTGTCCTCTTCGGCGCCGCATGGGGGCTGCCGGCACCGGGAGCGGTCCGCGCGGCGCTCGCGCAGCCGGCCGTCGCGGCGACGGCGGCGGCAGCCTCGACGACCACGGAGTCGGCCGGCGCGGGCCCGGACGAGGCAGGACAGCCACTGCCGCCGGCGCCGCGGCGGTTCAAGCTCGGGATCGAGCTCGACGCCAACCTCCGCCATAGCGACGACACGCGCGTCGCGTCCCGCTACCCCTACCTGCAGGCCCAGGAGACCGTGGATCCCGGCTCGCACGCCGAGATCTCCAACGTCGCCCTGCTGGCGGATTACGATCCGTCGCCGCTCTGGCACGCGCACCTGCGCTTCGACGGCGTCAATCTCTACTACCGGAATCCCACCTCCACCGACCACCCGTACGACCTCGCCGAGCTCTGGGTGCGCTTCGGCCGCGAGACCGGCCCCGCGATCGTGCCCGAGCGCCCGGGCATGTACGTCAAGCTCGGCAAGTTCGCGCGGCCCGAGCGCGAGGAGCAGCGCCATCTCCAGAGCTACGGCCTGGTCGGAACGGCCTTCGATCTGTTCGAGGATGCCGGCCTCGAGGTGGGGGCCGACCTGGGGCGGCACTTCTTCGTCAAGGCGGCGCTCACCCAGGGCAACCCGCTGTTCATCCGCGACACCAACGCCCTGGCCGGCGATACGCCGGACCTGCTGGCTCAAGATGCCGAGTACCGCGCGAAGCTGAACGGCGGCCTCACCATCCTCTACGACACGCACGTCGAGCACCTCGACTTCGCCCATCCGGAAGCCGCCGGCTACCTGGGCTGGCGCCTCGGCGACCCGGGCGGCGCCAGCGGCCTCGAGCTGATGGCCTGGGGGCGGCGCCGCCGGCTGGCGGCGAGCTACGACCTGCCCGGCAGCCCGCTCGGCGGCGACCTGGCAACCTTCACGCCGCTGGGGACGGCGATCCTGCCTTTCCACGGCAACGGCAAGCAGGAGGTGGGAGCCGATCTGCGGATCTTCCACGCCAGCGGCCTGTCCCTGTTCGCGGCAGTCGTCGACCAGCTGGTCGCCGGCCTCGGCCGCACCGGCATCGAGGCCGAAGCCGCCTGGAAGATCGACCTGCCGCTCGCCTGGGCCGCCGGCGGCCGCCAGCTGTTCTCCTTCGTCGCGCCGGCGGTGCGCTACTCGAAGCTGCACAACCGCTTCTCCAACCTCGCGCCGACGCCGGAGCCGAGCCTCGCCTGGGATTGGGAGAAGCTCGACGGCGGCATCCGCATCGGTCTCTGGGGCGGCATCGACCTGACGGCCGAGTACTCCTACAACCGCACCTTCCTCAACCCGCACCTGACCGAGAACGAGAACGAGTTCCTGGGCACCCTGCGCATCCGCCTGTGACGCTCCGCGCGCGGGCCCGATCCATTCGCGGGGCCGCCTGATCCTGTCTTCTCGGTTCGATTTCCGGGTACTACCGATAAACGGTGGTCCGCTCTCAGCGGCGCAGAATGGATCAGATCGCGGCGCACTGGCCGCGGACCGGAGTCGATGCGCGCAGTCGATGCACGGAGTCGATACGGTTATCGAGATATATCTATCATTCAGTCTATAATAATAACTTGACATTGCGTCGACAGCCGCATATAGTTCCGAAGTGAAGGGCTCCCCTTTACACACCCGCTGCCTCACCTCTGACCACTTCCGATCGGCGCCTCTGGGCGTCAAGGAGTCTCCATGAGACCTCTGGGATCGATATTGCTGTGCGCGGCCCTCACAGGCGCCGGCCTGCCCGCCCTGGGACAGATGTGCCCCGCCAACTCCGTGTCGCCGGGAGATCCGTGCCCCGGCGCCGCGTCGTCGAGCTGCGGCTCCTTCCCTGCCGCCTGTCCGGCCGGTGCCACGACCGTGAGCGGCGGCGGCAGCGCCGCCGCGATCCAGAACGCGATCAATGCCGCGTCGCCAGGCGCCGTGATCTGCGTGCAGCCTGGCGTCTACACCGGCCGGATCGACTTCAAGGGCAAGGCGGTCACCGTCATGTCGCCCACCGCCTTGAGCGCGACCTTGGACGGCGGCGGCAGCGGACCGGTCGTGAGCTTCACCAGCGGCGAGGGCTACGCGAGCGTGCTGACCGGGTTCCAGATCATCAACGGCGCGGCCACTGGCGGCGGCGGGATCTCGATCATCAACGCCTCTCCCACCATCCGGAACTGCCTGGTCGCCAACAACACCGCCACCGGTTATGCCTATTCTCGCGGCGGCGGCGCGGCGATCAGCGGCAAGTGGTCGGCGCCCACGATTCGCTGCACCACTTTCCAGGGCAACCATGCCGACTACAAGGGCGGCGGGCTCGAGGCCGACTACTCGTCCCATCCCTACCTGTACTTCGACACCTTCCAGGGCAACTCGGCCCCCTACGGCGGCGGCGTCGGGGTCGAGTGGAACGGCCTGGCCAGCATCTCGGACAGCCTCATCCTGAACAATTCCGCGTACGGAGACGGCGGCGGCCTCCACGTCAAGACCCAGTTCGGCACTACCCTCGTCCGCCGCACGGTGATCGCGGGCAACACCGCGCCCGGCAGCGGTGGCGGCATGTGGGTGGCGGCGGGCTTCGCGACCGTGCTCAACTCGGTCTTCGACGGCAACTCGGCGTCCCATGGCGCCGGAGTGGCCTCCGGCTACGGCAGCTCGGTCAACGTCGAATCGTCGATCCTGGTGAACTCCCCGAGCACGGACGCCACCCTGGCTGTCGGCAGCGGGGACCTGGCGGTCGGGTCGTCTCTCCTCAACAGCTTCAACCTGTTCGCGGCCAACAGCGGCCCCAACTTCACGGGGACGGCGTTGAACAACCAGATCCTCACGACTCCGGTCAGCTTCGTCGGCTGTTACTGCCTTCCCGCCGGCTCGCCGGCGATCGGCAGCGGCATGCCGATTTACCTTTTCGACAACGCCTACAACGGCCAGCCCAACGACATGGGGGCCCACGGCGGCCCCACCGCATCGCCCTGACGGCGAGCCTGGCGTCCCCGACTACGACGACGGCGCGGCGGCCTGGGCGCCGAGCTCGACCGCCGCGCTCTCGCTCTCGCGCCGCCCCGGCGCGGACGCCGGCTTGCGCGCCCGCACGAAGGCGCCCATGACGCGGCCGTCGATCTCGGGTGCCAGGCTGTCCACGTCGAGACCCGCGGCGGCCAGGAACTCGCGGGCGTCCTCGAGGCGGTAGACGCGGGTCGGCTCGATCTCGGGGCTCTCGAAGCCGACCTCGCGCAGCAGGTCCTTGAACTCGTTCTCCTCGAGCGCGCCGGCGACGCATCCGACCCACAGCTCGAGGTTGCGGCGCAGCGCCGCGGGCAGCGAGCCGCGCACCACCACGTCCGAGACCGCGAAGCGGCCGCCCGGCCGCAGCACCCGGAAGGCCTCCGCGAGCACCCGCCGCTTGTCGCCCGAGAGGTTGATCACGCAGTTGGAGATGATCACGTCCACCGCGGCGTCGGGCAGCGGGATGGCCTCGATCTCGCCGCGCAGGAACTCGACGTTCTCGATCCCGGCCTGGCGCTGGTTCTCGCGCGCCAGCGCCAGCATCTCGTCGGTCATGTCGAGGCCGTACGCCTTGCCGGCCGGACCGACGCGGCGCGCCGACAGCAGGACGTCGATGCCGCCGCCGGAGCCCAGGTCGAGGACCACCTCGCCCGGCGCGAGCGCGGCGAGCGCCGTCGGGTTGCCGCATCCCAGCGAGGCGCGCAGCGCCGCCGGCGGGATCGCGGCGGTCTCCTCGGCGCCGTAGAGGTTCGCGGTGATGGGATCGTCGCCGCCGCCGCCGCAGCAGCCGCAGCCCGTCGTCGCCGAAGGGGCGCAGCATCCCGCCGCCGCCTCGCCGTGCTGCACATGAGGGGCATCCTGCGCCGCCTGGGCGGCACGTCCGTATCTCTCCTTGACCAGGCTCTTCAGACCGTCGTCGACGCTCATCGCTGCTCCTTTCGTCTGCGGGAAACTGCCACGGGGACTCGGCCCAGGAACGCCTCGAGCTCGCCCAAGGCCTCCGCGTCGAGGGCGTAGTACGACCAGCGGCCCTGTCGCCGATGCGAGACCAGGCCGGCGTCCTTGAGCACCTTGAGATGGAACGAGAGCCGCGACTGGGCCAGCTCGAGGTGCGCCGTCAGCTCGCACACGCAGCGCTCGCCGCCGCGCAGCAGGCCCAGGACCTCGAGCCGGATCTCGTCGCCCAGGGCGTAGAAGCGCTGGGCGAACCGTCGCGACCCGGCAATCCCGGCCGCCCCCGGCGCCGCCGGCTGCCCGCCGCAACACTCGCCGTTCGCCGCCATGCCCACGACAGTACATCAAGAATTCTTGATGAGTCAAGCCCGAGCCACTCCCGGCCGCTTGACGTCCTCGCTCACCGCGAGAGAAAATCATCGCCGTTGCTCGCTCAATCTTTCTGCAGGCTTGGGGACGCTCGGCGATTTATTTTTTCAAGCCCCGCGTGAAAGCTTTCACACCGGGCCGGTTCCGATTCGCCCCGCGACCAACCGCCGGCGGTCGCTGACCAGCACTCACGAGAAAGGAGCATCGCCATGGCTCTCCGCCCGAAGTCCTCGTGGCTCCCCGGTCTGATCGGCGTCGTCGTGCTCGCCCTGCCGGCTCACGCCGCTTCGCCCCCGCCCGATCTCGCGGTCGTCGATCCGACACAGCGCACGCTGTTCGACCAGCTCTTCCTCGCGGCCCGCGGACCGCAGCCGTCCTTTGCGCGCCAGCTCCTTCCCGGGCGCGCCGATGAGCACCTCGCGTGGTTCCCCTTGCAGTACCTCGTCCCCCTCGCCAACTCGGGCACCGCGTCGGCACCCATCCCCGGGTACCCGATCGTCACCAAGGGAGTGATCCAGACGCCGCCGATCACCCTCGGCCTGACCCAGGGCACCGGGACCGCGGCCGCGGCCACGAGCCCTTCGGGGGACGCTTGCTACCTGGCCGAGGGGAACACCGACAACCTCGCGGCCTACAGCGTGGACCTGGCGACCAGCCTGTTCTCGAACGTCTCCGGGGCGCCGTTCGCGACCGACGGCAACCCGAACGGCATGATCGTCGAGCCGAGCGGCCGGTTCCTCTACGTGGCCAATGGCGACGGTCAGACGATCACCGAGTATTCCATCAACATCGCGACCAGAGCCTTGACGAAGATCGGCACCATGCCGACGGCCGCCACCCACCCGCACGCGATCAACGCGACGCGGCAGTGCGTCTTCGTGGCCAATCTCGTCGACGGCGGCTACGAGGTCTTCGCGATCAACCCCACCAACGGGACTCTCAGCGCCGTCCCGGGATCGCCCTTCGGCACGAACACGGCGTACTCCATCGCGCGCACGCCGGACGGCAACTTCGTCTACTTCAGCGTGGTGGCGGCCAGCGGCGAGATCGACGGCTTCTTCGTCGACCCGAACACTTGCGCGCTCACCGCGGTCCCCGGCTCACCCTTCTTCGGCCCCGGCCTCGCCCTGGTGAGGTCCAACGCGGACGTGCCCGTCCTGTACTCGGTGGGGACCGGCTCCGTACAGGCCTTCGCGATCAACCCGGCCACCGGCACGCTGTCGCCGCTGGGCGCCGCGGAGTCCATTGGCTCCGATCTCGATACGGGAGCCTTCGTCGTCGGCCCCAAGGGCTTCTTCCTCCACCTGTCGGACCAGTTCAACGGGCACCTGCGCACCATTCCTCTCGATCCCGCGACCGGCGGCCTGAAGGCGAGCGGCGCGCCGATCGCCGGGCCGGCGAACGTGCAATCGATGCTGCTGCTCAGCGAGAACGGGGAACAGATCGTCGGCGAAGGGATCGCGCAGAACCGCGGCCAGCGCACGCTCGGCGGCGCGCCGCCCTACACCTACGCGCTGATCGGCGGCGCGCTGCCGTCAGGCTTGCACTTCAACGACGGCGCGATCACGGGCACGCCGACGAAGCTGGGCAAGAGCAACTTCGAGGTGCTCGTCACCGACGCGGTCGGAGCCACCTCGTCCGGCGTCCGCTCCCTCGAGGTCGTGGCGCCGCCGGCCGTTCCCGCCGCTCCCAGCAACCTCGCCGCAACCGTGACCTCGCCCACGGAGGTCTCGCTCTCCTGGCAGGACAACGCCAACCAGACCGCGGCCTTCCAGATCTCGCTCTCCCAGGACGGCGGACCGTTCCTCGAGGTCCAGGCCGCGGCGCCGCAGGCGACGACCGCTCTCGTGACCGATCTCTCTCCCGCCACCAGCTACACCTTCCGCGTCCGGGCGCAGAACGCCGCCGGCGGCGCGACGGACACGACCACCGTGACGTTGACCACGCCGGCGCTGGATCCGGTCGCCTGCACGCCGAGCGCGAACGGCCAGTGCCTGCTGGGCAACCGGTTCCTGCTCGAGGCCATCTACCAGGACAATCACGGCAACGCCGGCCTGGGGAACGTCGTCCCGATCACCGCCGACACCTCGTACCTGTGGTTCTTCAGCCCGTCGAACGTCGAGGCGGTGGTCAAGGTGCTCGACGGCTGCGCCCTCGGGGGGCACTTCTGGGTCTTCGCCGGGGGCCTCACCAACGTCCACGTCATCCTCCGGCTGACCGACACGCAGACCGGCGCCGTGCGCTACTACGAGGTCCCCTTCGGGCCGGCGTTCACTCCCATCCAGGACACCGCGGCGTTCGGCACCTGCGCCTCGGCGAAGGCAGCCCCGGACGCCGGAGCGGCGACGCCGGCGATGACAGCGCAGGCCCTGCGCGAGAGCGCGATCGCCGATATCGAAACCCGCCTCCGCACCCCGGCGGCGGCGGCGAAGCTCCCGTCGCGCGCCGAGGTGCCCGCCGCGGGCGTGACCTGCTCGCCGTCGCAGACGACCCTCTGCCTCAACAACAACCGCTTCCAGGTCAAGGCGACGTTCGACGCCGGCAACGGCAACAGCGGCAACGCCAATGTCGGCTCGCTGACCTCCGACACGGGCTATCTCTGGTTCTTCAGCTCCAGCAACGTCGAGGCGATCATCAAGGTGCTGAACGGCTGCGGCTTGAGCAGCACCTACTGGGTCTTCGCCGGCGGCCTCACCAACGTCCAGGTCACGATCACGGTGACCGACACCCTGACCGGCCTCTCGCACCAGTACGTCAACCCGGCCCAGACCACCTTCGAGCCGATCCAGGACACGATGACGTTCAAGACCTGTCCTTGATGCATTGAGACGAGGCAGGGGCACCTGCCGTCGGCCAAGTGCCCCTGCCTCCGGCGGCCCTGCCCTACAGCGGCTCGAGGTCCACGTCGAGGTCGCGGTCGAGGCGGGCGAGGAGAGCGCGGTCCTCGCGCCAGTCGGGCTCGAGCCGCACTTGCAGGTCGAGGAAGACGCGGCGGCCGAGGAACTCCTCGAGATCGTGCCGCGCGGCGGTGCCGATGGCCTTGATCATCTGTCCCTGGCGCCCGACCAGGATCTTCTTCTGCCCCGGCCGCTCGACGAGGATCGAGGCATAGAGGCGCAGCAGGTCGCGGCCCTCCTCCTCCTCCCAGCGGTCGATCAGCACCGCGGTGGCGAACGGCAGCTCCTCGTGGGTCGCGGCGAGCACCTTCTCGCGGATGCGCTCGGCCGCCAGGAAACGCTCGGGGTGGATGGTCAGCAGCTCCGGGTCGTAGAGCGGCGGCCCCTCCGGCAGCAGCTGCCAGAGGGCGGCGAGCAGCCGGTCGCAGCCGTCGCCGGTGGCGGCGCTGATCGGCACGATCTCGGCGAAGACCTCGCTCCGCGCATAGCGGTCGATCATCGGCAGCAGGTCCGGCTTGCGCACCTTGTCGATCTTGTTGAGCGCCAGCAGGCAGCTCTCGCGGGGCGCGCGGGACTGCCGCAGCAGGTCGAGCATGTAGGCGTCGCCGGAGCCGAAGGACTCGGCGGCGTCGACCAGCAGGCAGCGCGCGTCGGCGTCGCCGAGCGCGTCCAGGGCATGGCGGACCATCTGCTTGTTGAGGCGATGCAACGGCCGGTGGATGCCCGGCGTGTCGTAGAAGACCATCTGGCCGCGCTCGTCCGAGAGGATGCCCACCAGCCGGTGCCGGGTGGTCTGCGGCTTGTCGGAGACGATCGCCACCTTCTCCGCGAGCAGGCGGTTCATCAACGTCGACTTGCCGGCGTTGGGCCGGCCCACCAGCGCCACGGTGCCGGTACGCCTCCCGGGACCAGCCTCGGAGGCGGCGGCGCCGCTGCGGTCGTCGCCGTCGTGGACCGGGGGCCGCTTCTTCATGCCGGCTCCTTCGCCGCTTCGGCCGCCTCGAGGGCGGCGGGCGGGACCCGCTCCACGCGCAGGGTCTTGATGCTGCGGTTGGCGACCTCCTCGACCGTGAAGCGCAGACCGTGCAGCTCGACCGTCTCGCCGGGCTCGGGCACGTCGCCCAGGGCGCTCAGGACGAGGCCGCCGACCGTCTCCACCTCGGCATCCTCGATCTCCACCTCGAAGAGCTCCTCGAGCGCCTCGAGATGGGCGCGGCCGTCGAGGCGCCAGGAGCCGTCGCCCACCGGCGTCCGCTCCGCGGCCTGGCCGTCCTCGTGCTCGTCGCTGATCTCGCCGACGATCTCCTCGACCAGGTCCTCGACCGTCACCAGCCCGGCCGTGCCGCCGTACTCGTCGACCACGATCGCCATGTGATAGCGCGATTGCAGCTCCTTGAGCAGCTCGGTCAGCGGCTTGGTCTCCGGGATGAAGAGCGGCGGCTTGAGCAGCTCCCGGAGCTGGGCCGCCGACGGCGGCGACGGTTCACGCAGCGCCTGCAGCACGTCGCGGATGTGCAGCACGCCGACGATGTGATCGATCGATTCCTGGTAGAGCGGGATGCGGGTGTGGCCGGACTCGACGAAGCGGTCGGCGAGCGCGTCGAGGGTCGAGTCGACCGGCGCGCAGACCATGTCGATGCGCGGCGTCATCACGCTGCGCGCCTGGGTCTCGGGGAAGTCCACGATGTTGGAGAGCCACTCCCCCTGCTCGGGCTCGATGATGCCCTCGCGGGTGCCGACGTCGATGAACGCCTCGATCTCCTCGTGCGACGCCGCATCGTCCTCCTCGGCCTCCTCGGCCCGCTCCGGGCGCGAGCCCCCTACCCGCGCGGTGAGCCCGGCGGCCCCGGAGATCAGCGCCACCAGCGGCAGCAGGGCGAGCAGCGCCAGCCGGTAGAACACGGTGAGCGCGCGCAGCGCGCGCTCGCGCTCGCGGCCGATCAGCGCCCGGTTGACGATCTCGACCGCCGCCAGCAGCAAGGCGGCGATGCCCAGCGACCAGGCCCGCGGATGCGGCGCGCCGATCGCCCCGAGGAGCGCCGCGGCGGCGACGTAGAAGCCGATCGCCAGCAGCCGGCTGGCGAGCGAGAGCAGCGAGCGGAAGGTGGCGAAGCCCAGCGGCTGGTCGTAGAGCGCGCGCAGCCGGCCGCCCGCCTCCTCGGCCCAGTGGCTCAGGCGGATCGGCCCGCTGCGCTCGAGCAGCGCCGACAGCACCGAGGCCAGCGCCGCCGCCGGCAGCAGGACGGCCACCGCCCACAGCGGGGCGTCGCTCGAGGCGGGGGCTGCCGCCGGCAGCAGCGCCGCCGCCGCCCACGCCAGGGCGTCGCCCGGGGCGGGTGGGTCAGCGTGCATGGCGCACCGTCGTCCGGGGGGCCCGAGCGCCGAGCCAGCGCCGCCGCAGCCGCCGCTCCAGGCGCTCCATCTCGCCGCCGTCGGCCTCGTGGTCGTGGCCGAGGCAGTGCAGCAGGCCGTGCAGCAGCAGCACCTGGATCTCGCGCGCCGGATCGCGGCCGGCCGCCGCCGCCTGCCGGCGCGCCTGCGGCACCGAGATGAGGATGTCGCCCAGGTGGGCGCCGTCGCCGGGGAACGACAGCACGTCCGTGGTCTGGTCCTTGCCCCGGAACTGGCGGTTGGCCCGCCGCATGGCGCGGTCGCCCGCGAAGCGCACGCCCAGACTCAGGGCATCGAGGGCGTCGAGGGCGTCGAGGGCGTCGAGGGAGTTGAGGGAGTTGAGGGCGCCGAGGCCGTTGAGGCCGTTGAGGCCGCCGCCGGCCGGCCGCTCTCGGAGCAGCTCCGGCAGGACCCGCTCCAGCCAGGGCCGCAGCCGCCGCGCCGACACCTCCGAGTAGCGGTTCGGGTTCAGCAAGGCGATCTCCGCCACTACGAGATCCTGATGGCGCCCGACAGCGGCCGCTTCTCGCGCCTGGTGTCGGCGTTGAAGTCGAAGCCCGGATAGTCCACCCGTCGATGGAAGATCGTCGAGAGCACCCGCAGGAAGGCCTCGGACACCGCCCGGAGGTCGGAGAGCGTGAGGTCGGTGCGATCCAGCTGGCCGTCCTGCAGGCAGTCGTCGAACAGGGTCTGGATGAGGCCGCGCAGCTTGGCCGGCGTGGCGTCGGTCAGGGTGCGGCTGGCCGCCTCGACGGCGTCGGCCAGCATCAGCACCGCCATCACCTTGTTGCGCGGGCGCGGCCCCGGGTAGCGGTAGTCGGCCTCGCGCACCTCGCCGGACTCGGGGCCGCTCAGCTCGAGCGCGCGGTTGTAGAAGAAGCGCATCAGGCGGGTGCCGTGGTGCTGCTCGATGGCGTCGACGATCACCTGCGGCAGATGGTGCTGGCGCGCCAGCTCGGCCCCTTCCTTCACGTGGTTGACCAGGATGAGCGCGCTCATCGAGGGCAGCAGGCGGTCGTGACGGTTCTGCCCCGGGCGCTGGTTCTCGATGAAGTACTCGGAGCGGAAGACCTTGCCGAGGTCGTGGTACAGGGCGCCGGTGTAGGCCAGCACGGCATCGGCGCCGATCGCCTCGCACCCTTCCTTCGCCAGGTTGGCGACCATCAGGGAGTGCTGGAAGGTGCCGGGAGCCTCGAAGGCCAGGCGGCGGAGCAGCGGCAGGTTGGTGTTCGACAGCTCGACCAGCTTGATGTCGGTGGTGATGCCCAGGACCGGCTCGAGGACCGGCACCGCGAGGCTCGCCACCGCCGCCGCCAGCAGCCCGCCGGCGAAGGCGCAGACCACCTCGAAGCCGATGGTGAGCAGGTTCGTCTCGCCGCCCAGGGCGGCGAGGATCAGCGCCAGGAGCACGTTCACCCCGCCGACCACCAGCCCGGCGCGCGGCATCACCAGGCGCTGGCGGAACTGCAGGCGGTCGACGGCGAAGATGGCGGCCAGCGAACCGGCGAAGACGTAGAGCGCCACCCCCAGCGGCTCGCCCTCGATCGCCAGCCGCCCGACCAGCAGGCTGAACAGCACCGCCAGCACCAGCGCGACGTGGCGCCGCAGCAGCAGCGCCGCCGACAGCGGCAGGGCCGCGAAGGGCAGCGCCAGGACGTAGCCGCGCCAGGCGTTGAACGGCGGCAGCTGGAACGACGCGCTGAGCCCGCTGGCCAGGAGCAGCCCCACCCGGGCGCCGAGCAGCGCGGCGGTGAGCAGCAGCGCGCTCTCGGCGAACAGGCGCCGGCGGCTGTGATCGGCCACCCGCTCGCCTGCCAGCCCCAGCCACAGCGCCGCCGCCGCCAGCCCGAGCAGCAGCAGCGTGCCGGCGAGCTCCGGCAGCCGCGAGCGCGACGAGTCGCGGCCGCTCATCAGCTCGATCAGCCGCGCCTTGGAGTCGTCGATCACGTCGCCCTTGCGGGCGATGACCTGTCCCTTGCGGATCTGCACGTACACCTGGCCGGCGGCGGCCTCCGCCAGGTCGCGGCGGGCGAGCGTCTCGCTGCGGTTCAGGTGCAGGTTGGGCGACAGGTTCGCGGCCAGGAAGTCGACCAGCTGGCGGCGCTCGGCGGCGGTCAAGCCGCTCCAGCCGCGCATCTCCGACTCGAGGACGTCGCGCGCCTCGTCCGGGTAGCCGAGGTGGTCGAAGAGGTTGACCTGCACGCGCTCCGAGCCGTTGCCGAGGTTGCGCAGCACGATGCCCGTCATGCGGTTGTCGAGCAGCAGCGGCTTGTTCTCGACGACGCCGCGCCGCAGGGTCTCGTCCAGGGCGCCGCGCAGGCGTTCCTCGGTCTCGGCCAAGAAGCCATGGCGCAGCAGCACGGCGACCTGCTCGGGAGCGAGCTTCAGCGCTTCCGCGCCGCCGGCGGGTCGTGCGCCGGCCGCGCCGTCGGCCGCGCCTGGCGCGCCGGACGCGCCGGCTCGCGACGCCTCGGCCGGCCCGGGTCCCCTGGACGCACCGCCCGCACCGGCCCCGCCGCCGGCCGGCTTCGCTCTGGACGCGCCGGACGCGCCGGACGCGCCGCGGGCGCCGGACGCCGGCGACGCGGCGGTCTCGAGCCCGGCCTGCGGCGCGGGCGGCGCACCCGTGGGCTGCGCCGCGAGGTCGCGCGCCAGCGCCGCGCGCGCCGCCTCGGTGCGCGCCGCGGGCAGGCGCTGGCGCCCGGCGGCGAAGAGCTGCCCGAGCTGGGCGTCGCGCAGCGCCTGCACCCCGGGATCGAAGTCGTAGACCGGCAGCTCCCGCTCGCGCGCCTGCTCCCGCTTGGCGCGCGTGGCCGCGTCGTCGTAGAGCATCAGGTCGCGGGAGGCGACGTAGTCGCGGCCGGCGACGCCCCCCGGGGCGATGCGCGTGGAGAGCATCGGCGCGAGCAAGCCTCCCGGCGTCAGCGCGGCCCCTCCCGCCGCCGCCAGCAGCACCACCCACACCCAGGGCAGCTCGAGCAGCCGGCGCCAGACCCCGCGCGGCCGCCAGCGGCGCCAGAAGCCGGTCCGCAAGGCTGGCAGCAGCTGGATGCGGGGTGCCGGAGGCTTGGTGGCGCTCATGGTTCGATGCGGCTGCCGATCAAGGCCTTCCCGGCCGTTCTCGGGGACTCTCGCCGCCGGGGCCGCTAAAAGCTCTTCAGGCCGTTCAGGCCGTTCCGGCGTGCGGCGCGGGCGGCGCCGACGGGGACAGCGCCCGCGCCTCGTCGCGCTCCTTCTTCACCCGGTCGAACTGATCGTAGGCGGTGACGATCTGCTGCACGAGAGAGTGGCGGACGACGTCGCGCTGGTCGAAGGTGAAGAACTTGATGCCGTCGACCCCCGTCAGCACCTCTTGCGCCTCGCGCAGGCCGGACTGCCGTCCCTGCGGCAGGTCGACCTGGGTGATGTCGCCGTTGACCACCGCCTTGGAGTTGAAGCCGATGCGGGTGAGGAACATCTTCATCTGCTCGGTGGTGGTGTTCTGCGCCTCGTCCAGGATGATGAAGCTGTCGCTCAGGGTGCGGCCGCGCATGAAGGCGAGCGGCGCCACCTCGATGATGCCGCGCTCCATCATGCGTCCCACCTTGTCGTAGCCGATGATGTCGTGCAGCGCATCGTGCAGCGGCCGCAGGTACGGGTTGACCTTCTCGGCGAGGTCGCCGGGCAAGAAGCCGAGCTTCTCGCCCGCCTCGACCGCCGGGCGCGCCAGGACGATGCGCCGCACCCGCTTCTCGAACAGCGCGGCGGCGGCCATCGCCACCGCGAGATAGGTCTTGCCGGTGCCGGCCGGGCCGATGGTGATCGTCAAGTCGACCTCGGCCATGGCCTTGAGGTAGAGCTGCTGCTTGATGCTGCGCGGCGTGATCAGCCGCCGCACCGAGGCGAGCAGCCCCTCGGGCAGGAAGAACTCGACCAGCGAGGTCTCGGGGTCCTCCGACAGCACCCGGATGGCCGTCTGCACGTCGCCGGGACGGAAGCGGTAGCCTCGCTGCGACACCGTGGAGAGGTCGGTCAGCAGCCGCTCGACGACGGTCACCCGCTCCGGCTCGCCGAGGATCTGCAGCTCGGTGCCGCGGGCCGCGACGGTGACGTCGAAGGTGCGCTCGATGCGGCGCAGGTTCTCGTCCTGGGTGCCGAAGAGGGTGTCCAGCCCCTCCTCGGCCAGCGTCACCTGGCCCATCGGCAGAGGACGCACGGCCCCGGAGAGGCCAGGGACCGGCGCGCGGCCCGGCGACGGCGCGGGCGCGGGTGCCGGTCCGAGGACCGGAGCGGCAGGGTCAGTGGGCGCGAGGTCATCGGGCGCTAACGAATCCGCGGCGACCGGCGAATCCCCGAGGTCGGGTGCGGCGATCTCACGGCGAGTGCGGTTCTTGGGCAACGGATTCCCGCGGCAGGCAGGCGCCGCCGTTCGAGGCCGCCTAGTCTACCAGACGGCGGCGCCGCCCGCTTCCCGCCGCCATGCCCTCCTTCATCGGCTCCGGAGCCTACCGAGCTCTCGGCGCCGGCGGCGTGGCGTCGCGCAACAGCGGGTGGCCCGGGTAGATGCTCTCTGCCTGCCGGCGAGCTTCGGGGGTGCCCTCTGCCAGCCGCCTCTCGATGTACTCGGCGGCTCTCATCCGCGAGAAGGGGGTGATGGTGCGGCTCCACGGGTCGGCGAGAAACCAGTTCACGAACGTGGCAACCACCGGGGTGAACCCGGACGCCCGCGTCGCGGCGCGGCGCAGCGCGGCCAGGCGCTGTTCACGGTCGGGGACCGGGACCGGCACTCCTTGGCTGTCGATCTCGACGCCGCCGATCGCCTCGGCCAGCGTCGCCAGCCAGGGCGCGTCCGCCGCCGAGCTGAAAAGGCGGCGCCAGATCCCCGCCGTGCCGTCCTCGGAAGCCGTGACCGCGAGATGGGCGTCCGGGCTCCATTCGGCGTCGGTGACCTTCCCCTCGTGGCGCATCGGCTCGCCCAGGGGGCGGCCAGTGCGGAAGAGCCACGCCTGCGCCGTGCCGTCCCATGACGCGGTGAGGACACGCGAGTTGGTCGACGCGAAGCGCGCGGAGACGACGCTGTCGTGGTGGTGCAGGGGCTGGCTCACGAGGGCTCCGGTGGCGGCGTCCCAGACCCGCGCCGTGCCGTCGAGCGACGCCGTCACGACATAGCTCCCATCGCGGTTGAAGTGCGCCGAGGTCACCTCGTCCTGGTGGCGCAAGGGCGGACCGAGCGGGGTCCCGAAGGTGGCCCCGGGCGTGGCGTCCCAGACCTGCGCCGTGCCGTCCGCCGAGGCGGTGACCACGCGCCGGCCGTCCGGGCTCCAGTCGACGGATCTCACGGCGTCCTGCCGGCCGTCCCGGCTCCAGTCGACGGATCCCGCGGCGTCCTGCTGGCGCAGGGCCTTGCCGAGCGCTTGGCCCGTCACCGCGTCCCAGATCCGCGCCGTGCCGTCGCGAGACGCGGTAGCCACCCTGCTGCCGTCAGGGCTGAAGCGAGCCCGGTAGACCGGGCCTTGGTGCCGCAACACGCTCAGCGCGCGGCCGGTCGTCGCGTCCCACAGACGTGCGGTCCCATCCTCGCAAGCGGTGAGCAGGCGCCTGCCGCCGGGGCTCCACGCGATGTCGAAGAGCGTCAGCCGTCCCCCATGACGCAGAGGCTCCCCGACAGGCTGGCCGGTCCGGACATCCCAGACCCGGGCGATGCCGTCGTTCGAGGCGGTGGCCACCCGGTCGCCCGCGGGGCTCCAGGCCACTCCCGCCACCCCGGCGCCATGGCGCAAGGGCGCGCCGATCTCGAGGCCGGTCTGGGCGTCCCAGATCCGGGCGGTGCCGTCCTGCGAGGCGGTCGCCAGGCGCTGGCTGTCGGGGCTGAAGACGGCCTGGTTGACCGGCCCCTGGTGGCGGACGAAGCTGCCGATGAGGCCCCCCATCGGCGCGTCCCAGACCCTTGCCGTGGCATCGCTCGAGGCGCTGAGGATGCGCCTGCCGTCGGGGCTGAAGCGGGCATCGGTCACCCAGTCTTCGTGCCGCAGGGGCTCGCCCACCGCGAGGCAGGTGGCGGTGTCCCAGATCCGCACCGTCTGATCCTCCACGAGGGTGAGCAGCCGCTCGCCGCCCGGGCTGAAGCGGGCGAGCGTCACGGTGACGTCGTGGACCATGGGAATGCCGACCGGACGGCCGGAGCGGGCCTCCCAGAGGCGCACCGTCCGGTCGCTGCCGACCGTGACGACGAGCCGGCTGCTGGGACTCCACGCCGCGGACAAGACCGGCCCGGCATGGCGCATCGGCTCGCCCACGGGCAAGGCCGTCGCGGCATCCCAGACGCGGGCCGTCTGGTCGGAGGAAGCAGTCACCAGCAATTGCCCATCGGGGCTGAAGGCAACCGAGCGGATCAGATCGCCATGTCGCATGGGGAGGCTCGAGGGCTCTCCCGTCGCGGCGTCCCAGACCTGGGCGGAGTCGGCGAAGAGGGTGGCGACGTGCCGGCCGTCCGGGCTCCACCCCGCCCAACCGACCTTCTCGCGGAGCTTTCCCTGGCCCTGGGGTGAACCGCGCCGGATGTCCCAGAAGCGCACCGTCCCGTCGGCCTCCACGGTCAGCAGGCGCCCGCCGGTCGGGCTCCATTCAGCGGTCGCCACCGCGCCGTCGTGGCGCAGCGGTGGGCCCACCTGCAAGCCCGTCCGGGCGTCCCAGAGCCGCGCCGTGTGGTCCTTCGAGCCGGTAGCGATCCACCGGCCGTCCGGGCTCCACGCGGCGGTCACCACCTCCCCCTGATGGCGCATGGGCTTGCCGATGACACGGCCGCTCCGGACATCCCAGACCTGCGCCGTGCCGTCCTTCGAGGCGGTGACGACGCGCCGGCCGTCCGGGCTGAAGGCGGCCGCCGAAACTTCCTTGCCGTGCGTCAGACAGGCGACCGGGATCGGCCAGGTGTGGCGCAGCAACAGCTGGAGGATGGTGCTCCGGACCTCGAGGCTCTCGGCGTCCAGCCGTGCGGCCCGAGCCAGGTACGCGAGGGCCAGGTCATGGCGCCCTTTGCCCGAGAGGTTGATGGCCTGCTCGAGGTCGGCGGTGGCGAACGCCCGCTCGGCCTCGCGCCGCGCCCGGTATCCCGAGTAGATCCCGCCGAGAGCGAGCAGCAGGAGGACTCCCAGGAGCGCGGCCGTGGCGCGGGTCCGCCGCAGGCCGCGCCGCGCCCGGCGCGCCGCCTCCTCGGCCGCCCGCCGCGCCGCCTCGGCCCGTACCGCGGCCTCGCGCTGCTGCCTGCGGTCGCGGCTGTCGCGGATGACCCCGGTCAACAGGTCGTGGGTCAGCTCGATGCGCTGCACGCCGCCGCGGTGCTCGCTGCGCAGCAGGCGGCGGTCGATCAGCTTCGCCAGGTCCACGGCGGTGACACCCGGGACCGTGAGGGCGTTCTCCCAGGCGACGCTGTCGCGGTAGCCGGAGACCGTGAGCAGCCGGTCCTCGACGAAGGCGCGCACCGCGGCGGGGAGGTCGGCGACGTTGCGCTCGTAGAGGCCGGAGAGGATCTCCGTGCGGCTGCCGGCCAGCAGATCGGCCGAGATCCGCGCCTCGCCGCGCCGGCGGCGCTGGTTGTTGAGCTCCCGGCAGACGACGCTCAGCAGGGCGGGCTCCACCTCGAGGTCGCCCAGCGGCGTCAGCGGCGCGCCGGCCGCCGTCTCCTTCTCCGCCGCCACGAAGCGGATCACCCGCTCCGCGACCTCGCGCTCGATGAGCGCGCCGCCGGGCGCCGTCACCACCGCGAGGGCGTCGTGGCCGTTCATCCGGGCGAGGCGCAGGCGGTTGTGGACGATCGAGCGGATACGCTCGCGGAGGCCCTCCAGATCCGGGAGGAAGTCCTCGCGCAGGCTGAACAAGACCTTGTACTCGTGGCGGTTGAAAGAGAACTCCCGGGCCTGCTCGGGCGCGGCGTCCAGCCGCTCCTTGACGGCGGCGGGAGGGCGCCCCTCGATCAGGTCCGCCAGCTCGTCCAGCAGCTCGGCGCCTCCTCCCTCCCGGCCCTTGCCCAGGGTGAAGACCTCCTCGAACTGATCGAAGACCAGGAGGGGGACGGCAACGCGGTTGCGCGCGTTCCAGAAGTCGGCGCCCTGGCGATGGAAGGACTCCCAGAGCGTCTCGCCGCCGCGGGCCTCCGGCGCCTCGATGCCGGCCGCCGCGGCGGCGCCGGCGATCGCCGCCCGGATCTGTCGCGCGAAGGGGAGGCGGCCCGCGGCGTAGTCGAGGCGGATGTAGACCGGGAAGACGTTGCCTTCACGCAGGCGGGGGAAGACGCCGGCCTGGAGGAGCGAGGTCTTGCCGAGGCCGGAGAGGCCGAAGAGCACGGTCAGGCGCTCACGAAGGATCAGGCGATGGAGGGCGTCGGTCTCGACCTGCCGGCCCTGGAAGAAGTCGCGGTCCGCCTCGCGAAACGCCGACAGGCCCGGCCAGGGATTCTCGGCGTCGACCGTGCCGGCGTCGGGGATCTCGACGGGAGGATTCACGATCAGGGTGCGCTCGCGATCGTCTTCTGGTAGTCCCGGAAGAGCTGCCGCAGGGCCCCCACCAGCTCGGGCGTGCTCTTGCCGCCGGGGAGCCGCTGCCAGTGGACCTTGCGGAACCGCTCGGGAATCGCCGGCTCATTGGGGGAGATGTCGTCGATCGCCACCGGCACGATGAAGGGCATCGACGGCGGCACCTGGATCGCCACCTTCTCGGCGTAGTCCCACTCGATGCGGAAGAAGCGCCGGCCGGGGGTCAGCGTGTGGCGCGACAGGATGGGGACGAAGAGCGAGCAGCCGTCGATGTTGCCGCGGATCTTCGCCTCGTACGCGTCGCCCAGCCGCAAGGCGTCCTTGTCGAACCAGACGTCGACCCCGGCGGCCTCCAGCTCTTCCTTGAGCGCCTGTACCACGGCCAGGTCCTCGCTCGCATAGCTCAGGAAGACGGCGCCGGGCTCCATCTCCGGGACGCCGGACCCGGCCGCGTCGTCGGACCGCCGCGGCTCGGCGGCCGGCTCCGCTCGCGGGTGACGCTCTTGCCAGCGCGCTGCCAGCTCCCCGACGAACTCGACGGCGCCGCCGGGGAAGACCTTGGTGCGAGCGCTGAAGCGCTGGAGGAAGAGCACCAGGTCCGAGTCCTCGCTCACCCCGGCATCGGCGACGATGTCGGTGCCGCCGCGCGCCTGCCACAACCGCTCGCGCTTGGCCATGCGCAGGAAGAAGCGGACCAGCCAGTCCGAGAAGTTGCTGCCGATGAGCAGCAGCTGCCGGCGGTTGAGCTCGTCGAACAGCAGGTTGGGCCGCCGGGCCTCCGATTGGAGCGAGTGGACGAACTCCAGCAGGTCCTCGTCGGTCACCGCGTAGTCGGGGACGGCCGAGACCTTGCCGAAGAGGTGGAAGACGGCCGGCCGCTCGAGCTGGGCGACCGGCAAGCGCAGATCCTCTCCCGCGTTGGGGGAGTAGGCAAAGACCTCGGTCTTGGCGGCGCCGCCAAAGCGCACCGCGTCGATGGCGCGGGCAAGCAGCGGATCGAAGGTCGTGCTGACGAAGAGCTTGAGGGGGCGGATCCCGGCGAGGTCCAGGAGCGGCCGCGGGATCGGCAGCTCGTCCGAGGTGGAGAGAATCGACTTCAAGGCGGAGTAGACGTCTTCGAGCTCGCCACCCTCCGCCAGGTAGCCACAGGCGACGGCGTTGAGCGAGGAGTGCGGAGGCTCCGCGGGCAGGCCGAGCCTGCCGGCGAGGCGCTCGGCCAGAAGGTCGTAGAGCAGCACCTGGCGGTCGCCCAGGTCCAGGGTGAGGAGGTTCCGTCCAACGATGGGGACGACCCGGCCCTCCTCGATGAACTGGAGGAGCTGCTCCCAGAAACGGACCATCTCTCCAGGCTTCATCAGATGCTTTCTCGTGGATCATCGGGAAGGCTATCTCCTTGGCCGCGACACGTCAACGCCGGGCGCTACTTGCGCGAGTGCTCGTAGAAGGCCCGCCCCGATTGCCCGATTGCCCGATTGCATGCCAGTCCGGCCGGGCCGTGGCGGCGGATCTCCCCCTTACCTCCCTTGGGGCGAGGGTGTAATGCGAGTCCACGGAGGACTTCGGGGGCCTCGCCCCAAGGTCGGCAAGGGGGAGATTCGCCGCCACGGCCCTCCTTCGTTGCAGTGCGAAGGCCTGTCTCCTCCAGACATATTGGGGCGAGGCCCCCGAAGTCTTCCGCCGGCTCGAGTTACATCCCTCGCCCCAAGGGAGGTAGGAGGGAGATCCGCCGCCCCACGGCCCGGCTCGGAGGGTGATTCCCCGCAGGCCCCCGGAGACCCCCCTACTTTCGCGGGTGCTCGTAGAAACCCCGGCCGCTCTTGCGGCCCAGGCGGCCGGCGAGGACCATCTGCTTGAGCAGCGGCGGGGGGGCGAAGCGCTTCTCGCGGTACTCGTCGAACATGATGTTGGCGATGTAATAGGTCGTGTCGAGGCCGACGAAGTCGAGCAGGGTGAAGGGGCCCATCGGGTAGCCGCAGCCGAGCTGCATCGCCTTGTCGATGTCCTCGATGCTGCCCACCCCCTCCTCGTAGGCGCGGACGGCGTCCAGCAGGTAGGGCACCAGCAGCCGGTTGACGAGGAAGCCGGAGTTGTCGCGCGCCGTCACCGGCTCCTTGCCGAAGGCGCGCACCACCTCGATCGCGGCGTCGTAGGCTTCCTGCGAGGTGAGCAGCGTGCGCACCACCTCGACCAGCTTCATCACCGGCACCGGATTGAAGAAGTGCAGGCCGACGAAGCGGTCCGGGCGGCGGGTCGCCATGGCGATCTGGGTGATGGTGAGCGACGAGGTGTTGCTGGCGAACAGCGCGCCCTCCTTGACCACGGCGTCCAGGGCGGCGAAGGTCCTGCGCTTCTCGTCGAGGTTCTCGACGATCGCCTCCACCACCAGGTCGCAGTCGGCGAGGGCGCCCAGGTCGACGACGCCGCGCAGGCGTCCCCAGGCCTTGTCGCGCTCCCCGCCGTCCAGCTTGCCGCGCTCGACCGCCTTGTCGAGCGAGCCGCGCAGCTTCTCGAGTCCCTTCTCCACCACCTCCTCGCTGACCTCCCGCACCACCGTCTCGAAGCCGGCGCGCGCCGCCACCTCGGCGATGCCGGCGCCCATCAGGCCGCAGCCGAGCACTCCCACCTGGCGAATCTTCATGTCGGTTCCTCTCTCCCTTTCGTTGCCTGCAGCAGTCTCATGGTCGTGGCGGTCGCCTCAGCTCCTGCCGCCCCCTCCCTCCCCTCTTTCGGCGGAGCTCCTCTCGACCTCCTCCGGCACGATCTCGACGATCTCGCGCTCTCCGTCCTCGCCGCCCGGCAGCCGGCGCAGGCGCAACGCCAGCGTCGCCGGGCCGGCGAGTGACGCCGCCGGCAGGCGCTCGGCCCACTCCACCACCTTGACGCCGGGGCCGGCGAGGACCTCGTCGAGCCCCAGCGCTGCCGCTTCCGGCGGCTCGAGCCGGTAGAGATCGACGTGCACCATCCGCGGCGGGCGGCCGGCGGCGCCGCGGTGCTCGCGGATCAGGTTGAAGGTCGGCGACAGCACCTGGCGCGGGTCGATGCCGAGCGCCGCGGCGACGCCGCGCGCCAGCACCGTCTTGCCGCTTCCCAGCTCGCCGGTCAGCAGCAGCACGCCATCCGGCCCCAGCTCGGCAGCCAGCTCGGCGCCGAGGCGCTCGGTCTCGGCGGCGGCGCGGGTGATCCACCGCCTGGCGTGCCGGGGCCCTCCGGGGGCGGACCTCTCTCCACCCCGATGGCCCTCGCGAACGGTCACGGCGCCTTGCCGTCGGCCAGGTCGGCGAAAGCCGCCGGCAGCGACGCGATCAGGTCCTCGGCCGCCAGCGACGGACCGCGCAGGCGGGCCAGCGCCAGGTCGCCCGCCAGGCCGTGCAGGTAGACGGCGAGGCAGGCCGCGTCGAGCGGCTCGAGACGCTGCGCCAGGAGGCCGCCGAGGATGCCGGTGAGCACGTCGCCGGTGCCGCCGGAGGCCATCCCCGGATTGCCGGTGGGGTTCACGTAGAGGCCGCCGCGCGGCGCCGCGATCAGCGTCAGGCTTCCCTTGAGGACCACGATCGCGCCGGTGACCGCGGCCGCGCGCCGCGCCGCCGCCGGGCGGTCGGCCTGCACCTCGGCCGTGGAGATCCCCAGCAGGCGCCCGAGCTCGCCCGGGTGAGGGGTCAGCACGGTCGGCGCCCGCCGCGCGGCAAGCTCCTCGGGGTGGCCCGCGAAGGCGTTGATGCCGTCGGCGTCGAGCACCAGCGGCAGCTCGGCCGCCGCGGCCAGCCGGCGGATCGCGGCGACGGTCCCGGCGTCCTGGCCGAGCCCCGGGCCCACGGCCAGCGCGCTCTTGCCGGCCGCCGCCTCGAGCACCCGCTCCACCGCCGCCGCGGCCAGCGCTCCGCCGCCGTCGCCGCCGACGTGGCCGGCGCCGTGACCGCCGCCGGCGTCGCCGGCACCGCGGTCCCGGGCCGGACCGGCGGACGCGACGGGCAACGGCAGGACCATGGACTCGATCGAGCCGAGGTGGACGATTTGCAGGATCGGCTCCGGCACCGCCGCCGTGACCAGGCCGGCGCCCGCGCGCACCGCGGCCCGTGCCGCCAGCACCGCCGCCCCGGCCTTGCCCGGCGAGCCCGCGACGAGCAGCAGGTGCCCGTAGTCGCCCTTGTGACTGTCGCGGGCGCGCGGCGGCAGCAGGCCGGAGAGCTCCTCGCCGACCAGCAGGTGGAGGTCCCCTGCCGCCTCGTCCACCAGGCGCCGCGGGAAGCCGAGGTCGGTCACCACCAGCTCGCCGGCCGCGTCGGCCGCCGGCGGAAAGACGTGCGCCACCTTCGGCGCCGCGAACGTCACCGTCAGGTCGGCCAGGACATGCGGTCCCGGCGGCTCGGCGCTGCTGCCCGAGAGGCCGCTCGGGATGTCGACCGCGACCCGCGGCCGCGGCACCTCGTTGAGCCCCTCGACCAGGCGGGCGAACCAGCCGGTCAGCGGCCGCGCCAGGCCGGTGCCGAAGAGGGCGTCGATCACCAGGTCGTGCCGCCCCGCCGCCGCCAGCGCGGCCGCCAGCCCCGCCTCCGCCGCCGCCGCGTCGCCGTCCGGCGCCAGCTCGTGGATCGTCAGCTCGAGGCGGCGGCAGACCGCCAGCTGCAGCCCGGCATCGCCGGCGAGCGGCGGGGCGCCGGCCTCGCCCGCCTCGCCCGGCTCGCCGGCATCGCCCGCCTTGCCCGCGGTGCCCGCCTTGCCCGCCGCGAGGAAGATCTCGACCGCGTAGCCGCGCGTGGCCAGCTGGCGGGCGACAGCCAGGCCGTCGCCGCCGTTGTTGCCCGGGCCGCAGAAGATGGCCGCCGATTCGGCCCGCGGATACTGCCGGCCGATGGCGTCCACCACCCCGAGGGCGGCGTTCTCCATCAGCACCAGGCCGGGGAGGCCCAGCCGCTCGATCGCCGCCCGGTCGACGCCGCGCATCTCCTCCGCCGTCAGGATCCTCATCGCCCGCCCCCGCGCCGGGCAGCAGGCGCCGCGGACCCCGGCAGGCGCCGCCAGCGCGCGAGCAGGGCCCGGGTGCGCGGGCAGCCGTCCGCCGCCGCGCCCGGCGGCGCCAGCCGGACCGCGAGGCGTGCCAGGTCGGCCGGCGTATCGACATCGGCGGCGACAGGCAGCAGCTCGACCGCGAGGCCCAGCTGCTCGCAGCGCTCGAGCGTCGCCGCCAGCACCCCGGAGGTGCTCCACGGCACGTCCTCGAAGAGACGCCGCCGCACCGCGCCGGCGGCGAGGGCGACCAGGTAGTAGCCGCCGTCCTCGGCCGGCCCGAGCGCCACGTCGGCGCCGTTCTCGACGGCGGCGAAGGCGCGCTCGACCAGCTCGACCTCCACGGTGGGATGATCGCTGCCCAGCGCCGCGACCACCCGCGACCGCCGCGCCGCCGCGGCGAGAGCTCCGTAGAGCCGCTCGCCGAGGCCGGCCCCCTCCTGGCGCAGGCTGCCGACGCCGGTCCGGACACGCTCGGGCACCCGCTCTCCAGGCTCGACCGCCCACAGGACGTCGAGCTCGAAGCGGCCGCCGGCGAGGCGAGCCAGCAGGTCGGCGAGGAAGGCGGCGTGCAGCTCGGCTGCCTGGGCGGCGGTAAGATCGCCGATCAGGCGGGTCTTGACCCGCCCTTGCCGGGCCGGCTTGGTGAACAGCAGCAGCCGGCGCTGGCCATGCTGGGGGCGCTGGCGGCGATGCTGGCGATCGGGGGGCACGCCTCGATTCTACCGGATGGCCCCATACTTCCCCCGGAGGGTAGTGGGTCAGGCTCCCTCGGCCTCCGGCCTGAGGGAGGGGCGAGGCCCCTCGCCCAAAGGAAGTTGCGGCAAACGACCCACTACCTCCCGGAGACCGCCATGGCGCCGCCGCTGCTGACCTTGCTCACCGATTTCGGGCTGGACGACTACTACGTCGCCGCGGTCAAGGGAACGGTGCTGCGCCTGGCGCCAGGCACTCAGCTGGTGGACATCTCGCACCAGATCGAGCCCGGGAACATCGCCGCGGCGTCCTTCCTGCTCGCCGCCGCGGCGCCGGCCTTCCCGGACGGCACCGTGCACCTGGCGGTGGTCGACCCCGGGGTGGGGAGCCAGCGCCGCATCCTGGTGGCGGAGAGCGCGGCCGGATTGCTGGTGGCTCCCGACAACGGCCTGCTGACGCCGCTGCTTCCCGGCGCCAGGGTGCGCTCGGTCGAGTGCGCCGATCTCTTCCTCGCGGCGCCCGGGGCCACCTTCCACGGCCGGGACCGCTTCGCGCCGGTCGCCGCGTTCCTGCTGCGCGGCGGAGCGCCCGGCGACCTCGGACCGGAGATCGCCGACCCGGTCCACCTCGACCGCCACCCGCCGCGGCGCGAGCCGGGCCTGCTGTCCGGCGTCGTGATCCACATCGATCGCTTCGGCAACCTGATCACCGACATCCCCGCCGCCTGGCTGCCCGAGGCGCTGACCGGCGCGGCGACCGCGACGGCACGGACGACACACATCTTGGCCCGCGTCGGCAGTCACACCGCCGCCCAACTGGCCGATCACTACGAGCAGATCCCGCGCTACGGGGTGGCCGTCATGATCGGCTCGCTCGGCACCCTCGAGCTGGCCATGCGCGGCGAGGACCTCGCCCGCCGCTGGGGCGTCGATCCGGGCGCCGCGGTGCAGGTGCGCTGGCGCGATACAATGGCCGGGCCGAGGGGCCGCGAGCTGCCCGGTGAGGCAAAGGAGCGTGTGGAATGACCAAGTGGGAGTACAAGATCATCAACATCCGCAGCGAGAACTACCGCCTGGACCCCAATGCGGCCCCGCAGTTGACCCAGCTCGGCGAGGAAGGCTGGGAGCTCGTCTCGATCACTTCCGTCAACTTCAAGACCGGCGCGACCGACAACATCGCCATGGTCTTCAAGCGGCCCGTCGCCGCGTAGGGCACGTCCCCCCGGCGGCCGCCCGTCGCACGGCCGCATCTGCCTGCTGCTCAGAGTAACAGGATCGGTAGCCTGGCCGCCTGGCCTGCCTAGCGCCGCCTGCCGCGGCGCCGGCGGCCCCGGAGCGCCAGCGCGAGACCGGCGGCGGCGGCCAGGCCGATCACCACCAGCGTCGCGTTCCGCGGCACGCGGCCTGCCTCGATGGCGACCGCTTCCCTCACCTCGGCCAGCCGCTCCTCGGCGAGCCGGCGGCTCTCCTCGATCTGCAGCTCGGCCTCGCGCTGCCGGTCCTCGGTCTTGCTCACAGGTCGTCCTCCTCGAGCGGGTCGTCGGGATGGATGCGCGGCGGGGTCGACGAGCCAGGCGTCGGCCGCGGTCGCTCGCGGGCGGCGCTGCCGGCGCTGCCGCCGCCGCCCTGGCCGCCGCCGCCGGCGTCCCCGGGACCCTCGGACGGCAGGCGGCCGCGGCCGCCGCCCTCGACCGCCGGGGCCGCCGGCGCCGCCGGCTCGGCGAGCAGGCGATGGTTCCACCAGTCGAGGTGATCGGAGACCCGCTGCCGGATGCTCTCGGCGGGCGACTCGAACCGTTGCAGCCGGCGGATCCCGAGCAGTGCCAGCAGGCCGGCGGCGCCCGCGAACAGCGCCGTCACGATCAGCGCCGCCGCCCACGGCGGCAGCCAGATCGCGAGCACGGCGATCAGCGTCAGGACCAGCGCGCCGAGGGTCCAGAAGCCGAGCGCCGCGGCGCCGCCGAGCAGCGCCAACCCTCGCGCCAGCTCGGCGCCCGAGCGGCGGAAGTCCTCTCCGAGTGCCCGCGCTTCGGCGCGCAACACCTCGAACAGGGCCTGTCCCAGGGAACGGAAAAGCTCGATCCAGCCCTGCACGCCCGCCGGCTGTCGCCCGTCTGCTCTCCCCATCGCCATGCCTCCCTCAGCTCCCTCGATCGGCGGCGCCGGCCGCTCCCAGAAGCCCGAGCGCCACGCGCCGAGCGGTCCGGCAGCGCGGCGGCGCTCCCTGGCGGCTTCGCGGCCGCCTGGTGTCCACTAGCGGCCGACCACCAGCTCGCCGGTCACGTAGGACTCCTGGGCGCCGACGTCGTCGCGCATGCCGATCGCCACCTTCTGCTCGCCGCTGCGCATCAGCAAGCTCAGCGTGTAGAGGAAGTGCTTGCCGCCCAGCTTCGACACCTCGGCGGCCGGCACGTTGATCGGCACCGGCACCTGCTGCACCTCGGAGGTGCGGCCGTCGGGATCGATGGCGCCGATGAACAGGCGCACCTTGGCCGAGCTGCCCTGCTCGCGCGGCACCAGCGTCAGCTTGCCGAGCGGGATCTTGACGCTGATCGGCACCAGGTAGAGGCCGTCCTTGCGCTCCGACGGACGCCCGAATTCGAGCGACAGGCCGAGCGGGTTGGCCTGGAACGGGAACTGCAGCGCCGCCAGCGTGCCGTCGCTCATCCGCGACTCGATGCTCTTGTCGCGGTAACCCTCGCGGTTGCGCACGGTGACGCCCTTGCGCTTCACCTTGACGGTGATCTTGTGGAAGCGGCCGTCGCCGACGTGCGGCGGCGTGTATCCCAGCGAATAGAAGGTGTTGAAATCGGCGGCGATCGCGTCGAGATGAGGGAGGACGTTGTTGGCGTTGATCACGTAGATGCCGCCGGTCTTCTCGGCCATCATCTGCAGGCTGCTCTGCATGTTCGAGATGTTGATCTGATCGATGTAGACGCCCTGGCCGGCGGTGGCGTTCTCGGCCGAGGTCGCGGAGTACACGCGCAGGCCGCCGGCGTCGATGGTGTAGAACGTGACGCGGTTGGCGTTGGCCTGCGCGGCCAGCTCCTCGAGACGGCGCGAGGCGTCGAACTCGCTGCTCTCGCTGATGATGCTGGTGCCCGGGAACTTGCTCTGCACGGCGTAGAAGACGTCCTCGCCGACCATCATCGGCAGGCCGTCGCTGACGTAGACGATCGCCTTGCGACCCGACATCCCCGCCAGCGTGGTCACCAGGTTCTTCAGCGCGTCGATGGTGAAGCTGATGTCGTTGAACGCCGCCCCGGCGTAGGCGTGGGCGAGGCTCATGGCCTGGGAGCCGCCCTGCGCGTCCTCGATGCTCTTCAGCACCTCGCGCCGGTCGCTCTCGGAGTGCACGCCCTGGGCGGAGATCTTCTCGATTGACAGCAGCTGGGAGTTCACCAGGCCGGTGTCGGTGGTGAACGGCTGGCGCACGTGCAGCTCGCGGTCGTAGGTCACCAGCATCACCTGGTCGCCGCGGCGCAGCTTCTGGTCGAGGAAGATGCGCAGATCGCGCATCACCCGGTTCCGGTCGAACGGCTTCAGGTTGTAGTTGTCGATGTAGACGATCAGGCGCAGCTTCTGGTCCTCGGGGACCGGCGCCTGCTCGTACCCGGGGGGGAGCTTCGGCGGGCGATTCGGCTCGGCGGCCTCGGCGGCGGCCTCGGCTTCCGCGGCGGCGCCGGCGGTCTTGCCGCCCTCGACCGCCAGGAAGTTGGTGATCGCCATCGGCCGGCCGTCTTCGTAGAGCTCGAAGTCCTGGCGCGCCAGGCCTGTGACCCGGCCCCGCTTGTCGGAGACGTAGACGTCGACGTTGACGACGTTGACGGTGACGCTCTCGACGAAGTTCTCGTCGGCCGGCTGCTTGCCGGCGCCCGCGGCAGCTCCCGCGGCCGGCGCCGGAGCGGCGCCCGGCTTCGACGGCGCACCGGTCGCCGGCGGGATCGCGGCGAGGACGGCAAGGATCGCGAAGATGGCGAGCGGCACGCCCGGCCACCGGAAACGACTGGATCTGATCATGGATTCGTGGCTCTCCCCTCGATGCCGCGCGGTGCGGCACCCGCATTATACGCACGAGACATGCCCGGGGCCCGGTAGTGGGTCAGCTCGCGAGGGTCCCTCCCGGCAAACTGACCCACTACCGGTCGGCTACTCGGGCTTGACGTCCGCCTCGGCGGTGGTGATCTTGTTGCTCACCGGATCGAAGATGGCGAAGCTCAGGTGATGGTTCGTGCGCCTCAGCTTGAGAGTGGTCTGGTAGCGGATGTAGCGGCCCGGGGTCGGCTCCCGCTCGCTCGACAGCTTCAGCGGCAGCACCGGCACGCCCGAGCGGCCGCCGTGCTCGTCCTCGGCGGCCACGTGCAGCTCGATCTCGCAGGCGTACTTGCCGTTGAGCGGCACGGCGGTGAACGCGAGAGTGGGGATCGCCAGGGTGATCGGCACCTCCATCTCGTCCAGACCCTTGCGGGCCGGCTTGCCAACTTGCACCGGCATGGCGGGCGCTCCCGGCGCGTTGCCGAACAGCATCGCGCCCTCGACCATCATCGCGACCTCGGCCTTGCGCGAGCGATCCGCGAAGCTGTCCCGCGTGCGCACGCTGGTGCCCGGCCGCAGCACCTCGAGCCGGATGGCGTGGCGCTTGTCCTTGCCTTCCCAGGTCGGGGTGAAGCCCAGCCAGTAGTACGAGCGCGTGTCGGCCTCGACGTGCTCGAGCGAGGCGATGCGCAGCGAGTTGAGCAGCGCCCTGCCGCCGGTCGCCTTGGCCAGGTAGGCCAGCGTCGCTTCGTGCTCCTGCTCACGCAGGGCGAAGTAGGTGCCGGTCGGGCTGGGAGCGGCGGCGCTGGCATCGGCCGCCGCGGTCTCCACCCCGGGGACGTCCACGGGGTAGAGGGTGTAGCCGATGCGGTTGGCGGTCTCGACCAGCGGCCGCAGGATGACGTCGCCGTGCGGCACCTGCTGGGCGCGGCTGGTCGGGACGTGGATGTTGTTGAGCGCGTAGTCGGCCGGAGAGAACGGCCAGCCTCCCACCAGCAGCAGCATCACCCGGCGTCCGGGGGGCGCGGCGAAGCTGCGCAGCGTGCTGGTGGCCGCCGCCACGCCGCGCTGGAATTGCGCCACGAGGTTGTCGACGAAGCCCTCCTCTTCCAGGCTCAGCGCGGCGCGCGTGGACACCTTGCTCGCGACGGTGTCCTTCTCGCCCAGGATCGGGTCACGGGCGCCGGTGTGGGTGACCTCGCCGAGACCCTGGTCCGTGGAGGTGAACGCCCGCAGCTCGACGAGCCGTTCGAGGCCGTGGGTGGGGGTGGCGATCTCGCGCTCGATCGCGGCGGCCAGCTCGCGAGCCGAGCTCGACCAGCTCGACAGCAGGTGCACGTGCCTGCCGTCGAAGGCGACCAGCGCCATGCGGTCCTCGGGGCCGAGCCGCGGCAGCTGGTCCCGGAGCGAGCGCAGCACCTCGTCGCGGCGCGGGCCGACCGAGAAGTAATCGTCGACGAACACCAGGTAGCTGGTGCCGACGGCGCTCCCCGGCGCCAGGTCGGACAGCCCCGGAACGCCCGGAGCGCCCTGCTCATGAACGATCGCCTGGCCGCCCCGCACCTCGCTGAAGTAGTCGACCTTGACCGGCTTGCCGTCCACCTCGAGACGGAAGTCCTCGAGCTTCAGGTCGGGCACGCGGTTGCCGTGCCGGTCGGTGACGACCGCCTCGACGTTGACCACGCGCACCTCGATGGTCTCGCCGAACAGCGGCTCCGAGGACGGCGGCCCGCCGGCAGCGCCCGCCTGTCCAGGCTGCTGGCCCGCGGCCGGATGCCGGGCGAGGCCGAAGATGAGGGCCATGGCAAAGAGAGGCACTGCCAGGCACCGGGCAGATAGGGTCCGACCAGGCCGCGGCCGCTCGAGGATTCGCATGCTCGATCTAGTCGGGCTTGATGTCCGCCTCCGCGGTGGTGATCTTGTTGCTCAGCGGATCGAACAGGGCGAAGAACAGGTGCTGCTTCGTCCGCCGCAGGGTGACCTTGCTCTGGAAGCGCACGAAGTGCCCCTTCGTCGGCTCCTTGTCGGTCGACAGCTGCAGCGGCACCACCGGGATCTCGGACTGGTCGCCGCGCTCGTCCTGCGCGGCGATGCGCAGCTCGACCTCGGAGGCGTACTTGCCGTTCAGCGGCACGCTGGTGAAGGCGTCGGTGGGGATCGCCAGGGTGAACGGCACCTCGATCTCCGAGCGGCCCTTGCGCACCGCCTTGCCCAGCTGCACCGGCATCGTCAGCGAGCCCGGCGGGGTGCCGAACATCATGGCGCTCTCGACCATCATCGTGACCTCGGCCTTCCGCGAGCGATCGAGGAAGCTGTCGCGGGTGCGCACGTCGAGGCCGGGACGCAGCACCTCGAGCTGGATGGTGTGCCGCTTGTCCTTGCCCTCCCAGTTGGGGGTGAAGCCGAGCCAGTAGTAGGAGCGCGTGTCGGCCTCGACATGCTCGAGCGACGCGATGCGCAGCGAGTTCAGCAGCGGCCTGCCCCCGGTCTCCTTGGCCAGGTAGGTCAACGTCCCCTCGTGCTCCTGTTCGCGCAGGCCGAAGTTGGCGCCGACTGGCCGCGGCGCGCTCGATTGGGCGCTCGCCGCATTGGTCTCCATGCCGGGCACGTCGACCGGGTAGAGGGTGTAGCCGAGGCGGTTGGCGGTCTCGGCCAGCTTCCGCATGAGGGCCTCGCCTTGCGGCACGTCGCGCTCGGTGATCGGGCGATTGATGTCGTTGACCGCGTAATCGGCCGGCGAGAAGGGCCAGCCGCCCACCAGCATCAGCATCACCTTCCGTCCGGGGGGCGAGGCGAAGCCGCGCAGCGTGCTGGTGGCCGCGCCGACGGCGCGCTCGAGCTGCCCGGTGAGCTCCGACACGTAGGCCCGCTCTTCGATGGACAGCTGGGTGTTCGCGAAGCCGTTGCGGAACGGTGCCACGGGATCGTTGGTGGACCGCGGCGGCTGGGTGGCGCGGAAGTTCCGCAGCTCGGCCTCGCGCTCGAGGCCGTGGGCGGGAGTCTCGATCTCGCGCTCGATGGCGCGGGCGAGCTCGCGGCTCGAGCTCGACCAGCTCGACAGCAGGTTCAGGCGCTTGCCGTCGTAGGCGACCAGCGCCATGCGGTCCTCGGGGCCGAGGCGCGCGAGGTCGTCGCGCAGCGACCGCAGCACCTCGTCGCGGCGAGGCGTCAGCGAGAAGTAGTCGTCGATGAACACCAGGTAGCTGGTGCCGACCGGGCTGCCGGGAGCCAGGTCGGGCAGCCCGGGAATGGTCTGGGCGGCGCCCGGCTCGGGAGCGATGGCTTGGCCGCCCCGCACCTCGTTGAAGTAGTCGATCTTGATCGGCTTGCCGTCCACCTTGAGACGGAAGTCCTGCGGCTTCAGGTCGGGAACGCGATTGCCCCGCTTGTCGGTGACCACCGCCTCGACGTTGACCACGCGCACTTCGATGGTCTCGCCGAAGATCGGTCCCACGGGCTGCGGCCTGCCGGCGGCGCCGGCGGCGGCGGCAGCGCCGGTGGGGGCGGGCGCGCCGGTGGTGGGACGGGCGGACGAGGCTGCCGGCACCGCCTGGGGCTGCGGCGGCGCGGCGGCGCGCGGCGGGGGCGGAGCGGCCGGAGCGGCCGGAGACGCGGCCGGAGGAGCGGCGGCCGGCGGCGGCGCCGGCTGGGCGGCGGGCGGCGTGGCCGGCGGCTCCTGCGGCTGCGCGGCCGGCGGCGGCTGGGCCGGCGGCGGCTGCTGCTGCGGTGGCTCCGGCTGCGCCTGCGGGGCCGGCTGTGCGGGCGCCGGCTGCTGCGGCGGCGCCGGCTGCGGCTGCGGGGCCGGCTGCGCCGGCGCCGGTTGCTGCTGCGGCGGCGACGAGGGCACCACGTGTGCCTGCTCGGGCTGCTGGCCGGCGACCGGCTGCCAGGCGAACAGGAGGATGGCGGCGACGGCGACGACGGACAGGACCGGGAGCGCCGATGCACGCCGGGAATGCCGGTGTCGAAGCTGGATCGGGAATCTCATGAGCTTCTCCGGGGGACACGCCGGGAGGAACAGGCTCCCACGGCGTTTCGTCCTCATCATAGTAACGCTTTGCCAGGAACTCGGATGGACGGCGCGATTCGGTAGTGGGTCAGTCTCTCTCGGCCTCCCTTTGGGCGAGGGGCCCAGGCTCCTGGGGCGTATGACTTTGGCCCCTCGTCCAAAGGGAGGTCGAGGGAGACTGACCCACTACCCGCGATTCGGGTGCCGCGATTCGGCGCTTCTCGCATACGCATTGAACCGAGCGGACCGCAAGTGACGAGCACCGGTTCGCACCGCAGTGCAAGTCCCGCGCCGCCCGCATCGTGGCGAAGCGGGCGCGCCCGGCGAGGACCCCGCGCTCGCCTTGGACCAGGCTCGTTGGCGGCTCACCTGGCGGCGAACCAGCATGAGCGCCCCGGGGCACCCGGCCTCCAGCGGCTGTCATCTCCGGAGGACGCCGCCGTCAAGGGCGCAGGCCACCCCAGCAGGCGAGGGTGGGGGCCGACCCGCCGCCGCGACGTGGTGGGCGGCCTGGGCCCCGACCCTGGCGGCTACCTCGTGGCGCTGAGGGCGGGCTCGGGTGAGCCGGCGCCGAGCCGGCCGCGCAGGTGGCGCACGATCTTCGGGCCGTGCTCGCGCGAGTTCTCGATGAAGATGCGGTCGATGTTGCGGCCCGCCTGGATGGTGCCGGCGACGTAGAGGCCAGGCACGTTGGTCTCGCAGGTCTCGGGATCGAAGCTCGGCACCAGCGTCTCCGGGTCCACCTCGATGCCGGCGCGGCGCTGGAAGCCGGCGTCGGGGACGTAGCCGACGAGCACGAACGCCGCCTGCGCGGGCAGGGACTCCTCGCCCTCCGGCGTCACGATCTCGACCGACTCCCGACCGAAAGCCCGCACCACCGAGCAGAAGCGCGCGCGGATCGAGCCCTCCGCGATGCGGTTCTCGACGTCCGGCTTGAGCCAGTACTTGACCCCGGCCTTGACCTGCTCGCGGCGGTGCACTAGGGTGACCCGCGCGCCGTTGCGCCAGAGGTCGACGGCGGCCTCGGCGGCGGTGTTGCCGGCGCCGACGATCACCACGTCGCGATCGAAGTAGGGATACGGCTCGACATAGCGGTGGTGCACCCAGGACTGATCCTCGCCCGGCACGCCGAGCTGCTTCCAGCCGTCGAAGTACCCGGTGGCGATCGCCACCGCCCGCGCCCGCCGGACGCGCGGCGCTCCGTCCGCCCCGGCGGCGATGCGGCGTTCGGTGTGCACCGCGAACTCGTCGCCGCGGCGCTCGATCCGCTGCACGTCCTCGTGCAGGGCGATCGGGATGCCGTAGCGCTCAACGACCGAGCGGTAGTAGACCAGCGCCTGCCGCCGCGTGGGCTTGGCCTCCGGGATCGCGAACGGCACGTCGGCGATCTCCAGGCGGTCGCGGGTGGTGAAGAACTCGAGGAAGGTCGGATACGCCTGGATGGCCGCGGTGAGCGGCCCGCGATCGACCAGCAGCACCGAGAGGCCGGTGCGCCGGCATTCCGCGCCGATGGCGATGCCGGTCGGGCCGGCCCCGACCACCAGCAGGTCGAGCAGCTCAGGATCGTTCAAGGTGCGGCTCCTGGAAAGCATGGAAGTGCGCCAGCGGACCGGCACCGCCGCCGAGCGGCGGCGCCGCCGCCATCGCGCCGCGCACGTACTCGATGGCGCCGGCGACGGCCGCCGGCAGCTCCTCGCCGGCGGCGAGGCGGGCGGCAACCGCCGCGGATAGCGTACAGCCGGTGCCGTGGGTGGCGCGAGTCCGCAGGCGAGGCCCGGCGAAGCGGACGACGCGCTCGCCGGGCGCGGCGGGCGCGCCGGGCGCCGGCGCGGAGGTCCCGTAGACTCCGGCGGCCCCGGCGGCCGCCGCGGCGCACGCGGCGACCGGCACCCCGGGGATCAGGAGCAGGTCGATGACCTCCGCTGCCGCTCCGTCCGCCGAGGTGTGATCGTGCCCACCCTTGGCGAGCACGGCCGGGCCGCGCGCGGCGAGCTGGCGGGCCAGGTCCAGGCGCGCCGCCTCGCCGGACCGCAGGCTGCCGGAGCTCGCGGCCGGCGGCTCCCCGGAGGCTGCCCGCAACGCCGATGCCAGCCGCGCCAGCTCGGGGACATTCGGGGTGACCAGGGTCGCCATCGGCAGCAGCTCCTCGACCAGCGCCGCGATGGCCTCGGACGTCGCGGCGTCGAGCAGGGGCGCGCCGGTCTCGGCGGCCAGCACCGGATCGAGGACGATCGGAATCCTGGCTTCCCGCCGGCCGCCGCCGGCCGCCGTCGCCGCGTCCGCGGTGCGGCCCGGGGGCGAGGGCGCCCCGGCACCGTGGGCCCGCAGCCGCGCCGCCACGATCCGCACCGTCTCGGCGCTCCACAGCATGCCGATCTTCACCGCGTCGGCGCCGAAGTCGTCGAGGACGGCGTCGATCTGCGCCGCCACGACCTCCGGCGGCACCGCCGCGACCGCCCTCACCTCCATGGTGTTCTGGGCGGTGACCGCGGTGACGGCGGAGAGGCCGTGGACGCCGTGAGCGGCGAAGGTCTTGAGGTCCGCCTGGATGCCGGCGCCGCCGCCCGAGTCGGAGCCGGCGATGGTCAGCACCCGCCGCGGCGAGCGCGACGGCGTCACCGGCACCGCGCCACGCTCACAGCGCCGCCGTGCTCGGCTGCTGCCGCCCCGGCTGGTGAGCCTCCTGGCCGCGGCGCCAGCGCCCCAGGGCCAGCCAGGCGGCGAGGAGCAGGACCAGCAAGCTGATCGCCTGCGCCAGGGTGAAGTCGCCGAAGAAGCGGTCGTCCTTGGCCCGCAGGAACTCCACCAGGAAGCGCTCGAGAGCGAGCAGGCAGAGCACCACCATGGCAAGGAAGCCGGGCGCTCCCGCCAGGGACGGCCGCCGCCGCATCAGCCAGAGGGCGAACCCCCAGATCAGCAGGCAGGTCGCGGTCTCGTAGAGCTGCGTCGGGTGGACCCGCAGCAAGGCGTCGTCGGGCACGGAGGCGGGGATGTCGAGGTGGAAGATCTGGCGCAGGTCGCCGGCGGTGGTGCGGGGCAACCCCACCGGAAAGGCAACGGCCCATGGCAGCTTGCTCGGGCGGCCGTAGTCGTCCCCCACCAGGAAGCAGCCGATGCGCCCGACCGCATAGCCGAGCGCCAGCGCCGGCATCGCCGCGTCCATCAGCGGCCACGCCGGCAGGCGCCGGCGCCGGATGACCAGCAGCACGGCGGCCGCGCCGACCACGAAGCCGCCGTACCAGACGAGGCCGGAGCGGTCGAGCAGCACGTGCCAGTCCCAGTTGAGCAAGGCGTAGTAGACCTTGGCCCCGATGATGCCGCCCAGCCCCGCCGCGAACACCAGCGCGCTGGCATCCTCCTCGTCGCCGACGCCAAGCCGCCGCATCCCCCAGCGCAGCTGCGCATAGCTGGCCAGGAATGCGCAGACCAGCATCAACCCGAACGGGCTGACCGAGAACTTGCCGATGTGGAAAAGCTCCTGAATCATGAACCGGGCGACCCCCCGCGCAAGAAGCGGTAATGGTAGCACGCGCCTGCGGGGACGCCCTCCGACCCGGGCCTGGGGAGTAGAACCTTCCTCTGACCTCGCTTTGGGCGAGGCGCTCGTGGTCGATGCAGGGGCGGCGGACTGCGGGCGCCTCGCCCAAAGCTCGGCAGGGGAAGGTTCTACTCCCCAGGCCCTCTCTCCTCCCTCTACGGCCACCATCTTCTTTGAGGAATCGTGCTTGGATCCGGGTACCGCAGATCTGCTGCAGAACGTCGCGGTGGCCGGTCGGCACACCCGTCGCCGGCGTGTCTCGGTTACGGCGCGACCTGTCACTCCACTTTATGGGGAGAGCGAGCGGGAGAGTTGATCCATGACCGCCGCATCCCGCGGCAGCAAGGAGGAACGAAAGAGCCATGAACAAGAGCGACCTGATCCGTGCCTGGAAAGACCCGGTCTACCGGAGCAGCCTGGACGCCGCGAAGCTCGGCGCGCTACCGGCCCACCCGGCCGGTATGATCGAGCTGCAGGACGAGGAGCTGCGGTCTGTCGGCGGCGCCCTCACCACCGCGTTCGGCTGCACCATGCACACCTTCGGACAGTGGGCCTCCTGCGGCTGCCCGGTGTGACCACGGGATAGAGCGCGATCGCGGCCCCAGATTCCCTCGTCCCCTTCGCCGACGCCTGCCGCGCGCTGACTCTCGTCGAGCGCGCGGAGGCGCTCGGCGCAGGCGGGCCGGCTTGGCCGCCGGCAGATCCGTCTGACACCCTGCGGCTCGACGAGACCGCGCGCTGGCGCCTGGCGCAGTGGCGCGCCCTCTCCCCCTTCCATTCCGCGGAACGGTTCGCTCGACGCTTGGCGCAGGCCGGCCTGGACCCCGCCGGGTTCGCGCACCTGCTCGCCACGCCGGCGCACGTTGCCGGCGCCGCGTTGCGCGAGCTCCCACCCTGGATGCGCGACCTCGGCGTGAAGGCCCCGGGCGGCGAGCCGGCCGCGCCTGGCGGGGAACCGCCATCCGCGCCCGGCCCCGACCTCGACCCTCTCCTCACGCCCGTCCGCCCGTGGATCGACCGGGCACGGGCTCGCCTGCGCCAGGGCCTGACGCGGTTCGCGGCGGCGGCCGGGGCCTCCTCGGCCCGCGGTGCCGAGCCGCTGTTCGCCGCCGCGGAGTCCGAGGCGCTGCTCGCGGCCAGCCTGCCGGCGCGCCTGCTCCCGGTCGTCGCCCGCACCCTGGTGCTGGAGCTGCACGTGGCCCGCCACCTGGATCTGCTGAGCGGCGAGACCGCCCCGGAGCGGTTCCAGTCGTTCCTGGCCCGCCTCGGCCGGCGCGATGTCGCCGCCGCGCTGCTCGGCGAGTACCCGGTCCTGGCGCGCGAGGTCATGCGCGAGCTCGCGCAGTGGGTGGACACCGGGCTCGAGCTGATGGAGCGTCTGGCGGCCGACGCGCCGCTCCTCCTCGGCCACTTCTTCGCCGGGCGCCACCCCGGCCTGCTCAGCGGCATCGACGGCGGCGCCGGCGACCGGCACCGCGGCGGCCGCTCGGTGCGCGTCCTCACCTTCGCCTCCGGCGCGCGGCTGGTCTACAAGCCGCGGCCACTTGCCGCCGAGCAGCGCTTCCAGGAGCTCCTGGCCTGGCTCGGCAACACCGGCGACGGCAGCCCGCGCACGGTCGCGGTGCTCGACCGGGGCAGCCACGGCTGGATGGAGTTCGTCGCCGCGCACGGCTGCCGGGACCCCGCGGAGGTGGCGGCGTTCTACCGGCGGCTGGGCGGCCTGCTCGCCTTGCTCTACGCTCTGGAGGCCACCGACTGCCACTTCGAGAATCTCATTGCGGCGGGCGGCCACCCCGTGCTGGTGGACCTGGAGACCCTCTTCCAGCCGCGGCTGCCGCCCCAGCCGTTGGCAGCGCCGGACAAGCGCCTGGTCGGCCGCCTGCTCAACGACTCGGTGCCACGGATCGGTCTGTTGCCGTTCCTGGTGGGGGCGGGCGACGGCTTCGCCGGCGTCGACATCAGCGGCCTGGCCGCGGTGGCGGGCCAGCTCTCGCCGCAGCCGGTGCTGGCGCTGGCGCGGGGCGGCACCGACGAGATGCACGTGGTGCGCGAGCGGCTGCCGCTGCCCGGGGGGGCCAATGTCCCGTTCCTCGCCGGGGAGGACGGCAGGGGGCGCCAGGAGGCCGAGGCGGCCGAGCACGGCGAGGAGCTGGCCGCGGGCTTCGCGGCGGTCTACCGCCGGCTGATCGCGCGCCGAGCCGAGCTGCTCGCCCCGCGGGGGCCGCTCGCCCGCTGCCGCGGCGTGCCGGTGCGGGCGGTGCTGCGCCCGACGCAGATCTACGCCCGGCTGCTCGGCGAGAGCTATCACCCCGACGTGCTGCGCGACGCCCTCGACCGGGACCTGCTGTTCGATCGCCTGTGGCTCGGGGCCGAGGAGCAGCCCGAGCTGGCGCTGGTGGCCGCCGCCGAGCACCGCGATCTGCTCGCCGGCGACGTGCCGGTGTTCACCGTCACACCCGGCTCACCCGATCTCGTGGACAGCCGAGGCGGGCGGCTGGCCGGATTCTTCCCCGAGCCGGCCATGGCCGCGGTCGAGCGACGCCTGGCCGGCATGGGCGAGGTGGACCTCGATCGCCAGCTCGGACTGCTGCGCATGTCGCTCGCCACCCGCCGGCTGGGCAGCGACCCCGCGGGGTGGACCGGCTACCCGCGGGTGGCGGTCGGACGCCCGCTGCCGCGGCGGGAGTTGCGCGAGCGGCTGCTCGCCGCGGCCCGTAACGCCGGCGACTGGTTCGCCGCGACCGCGGTGCGGGACGCCCGCCATGTGAGCTGGGTGGCGCTGGAGTTCAGCGACAAGCGCTGGTCGTTGGCGCCCGTGCCGCGCGACCTCTACCTGGGTACCCCCGGGATCGCCCTCTTCCTGGGCTGTCTCCATGCAGTCACCGGCGACGCGCGCACCGCGGACCTCGCGCGCGCGGCGCTGGCCACGCTGCGGGAGAGCATGGAACGCGAAGCAGCCGATGTGGCAGGCAGACCGGCAGGGCGGCCGGCCGAGCCGCCAGAGCCGCCCTACATCGGCCTGATGCAGGGTCCGGGCGGCATCCTCTATGTGCGGGCGCACCTCGCCGCGCTGTGGCGCGACTCGGGGCTGCTGGCCGAGGCGGCACCCGAGATCGAGCTGATCGATGCGCGGCTGGCGCGGGACCGCGAGCTGGACGTGGTCGCCGGCGCCGCCGGGGCGATCGCGGGCCTGCTGGCCGCGCACCGCGCCGGCGCCGGGCCGCGGGCGTTGGCGGTGGCGGTGCGCTGCGGCGAGCACCTCCTGGCCCGCGCCGAGGGGCGCGGGGCGGGGATCTGCTGGCTGACCCGGCTGGCCTCCGAGCGTTCCCAGACCGGCTTCGCCCATGGCGTGACCGGTATCGCCCTCGCACTCGTCGCGCTGGGCGCGGCGGCTGGCGACCGCCGCTTCACCGACGCCGGCCTCGCCGCCTTCGCCTGGGAGCGCGAGGTGTTCTGGCCCGAGCTCGCGCGCTGGCTCGGCGGCGGCGCCGGCGCGGCGGCGGCGCACGGCGACAGCGTCGCCATGTCGTGGTGCTACGGCGCTCCCGGCATCGGCATCGCGCGGCTCGCGGCGCTGCGCCACCTGGAGGCGGCGCCGTCCGGGCCGGCCATGGCAGCGGCCGGGGCGGCGCTCGCATCCGAGGTCGCCGAGGCCGTGCGGCTGACCGTCGAACACGGTTTCGGCCAGAACCACTGCCTCTGCCACGGCGACCTTGGCAACCTCGATTTCCTCGCCAGCGCCGAGCGGCAGCTCGGCGGCGACGCCGCCCTCGGCCGGCAGGTGCGGCGCCGGACGCAGCAGGTGCTCGCCAGCATCGGCCGCGACGGCTGGTGCTGCGGGACGCGCGCCGCCGTCGAGTCGCCGGGCCTGATGAACGGCATCGCCGGCATCGGCTACGGGCTGCTGCGCCTGGCCGAGCCCGGCCGCGTCCCCTCGGTCCTGGCGCTGGCCCCGCCGAGCGTCTGATTCACCAGCATGCCTCCTGGCGCTCTTGACAACCGGCCGATTAGAACTACAATGTAGTCATGGCTGAGGTGCTGGGCTCCTTCGAACAGGCAGTGTTGCTGGCGATCGTCCGGCTGCGAGAAGGTGCCTACGGCCGCGCGATTCTCAACGAGGTCCAGGAGCGGATGGAGCGGGACGTCGCGGCCGGCGCCGTGCACGCCACTCTCGTTCGGCTGGAGAGGAAGAGCCTGATCACGTCCAGCCTCGGGCCAGGCACGCCGGTTCGCGGCGGCCGGGCGAGGCGCTTCTATCGTCTGGAGCTCGCAGGACTGCGCGCGCTCAATGAAGCCCGGGCGGCCGTCGACAACCTCTGGCGCGGCCTCGAATGGCCGCTGAAAGGACACGCATGACGATCGACGCGACGCCTCCGGGCTGGGCCGAAGTCTTGCTGCGAGCCTTCCTCACTCCAAGCGATTCCGACAGCGTGTCCGGCGATCTCCTCGAGCAGTACCGCGAGATCGTTCGCCCCGCGCGCGGCCACCGCCGAGCGGATCTCTGGTACGTCACCCAGGTTCTCGGCTTCGTGTGGCGAAGCGCCCGCCTCTGGGCAGCCCTCTTCGCCGTAGCCTTCCTGGCGCGAACGGCCCTGGACTGGCTGGTGCCGCCGGCCGATTTCCACGCCCGAGCCAATGTCTCGACCTTCCTGGGCGCCGGCATCGTCCTGCTCGCCGCCTTCCAGGCCGCCGCGCGCTCCGGCTCCTTCGCCGCCGGCCCCGTCATCGGCCTCGCCACCGCCGCCATCGCCGCCCCCCTCGAGCTGGCAGGTGCCATCACCCTCCTAGCCGCCTGGCACGATCCCCTCACCATGAACGCCATCCGCACCAGCGGCGGCCTGGCAGAAGTCTTGACCTTGCCGCTCCTGATGCTCCTACCCGGCCTCATCCTAGGCACCATCGGCGGCATCCTGGGCGCCGCGGTTAACAGATTGCGCTCCGCGTAGCGTCAGCATCTTGAAGGTCGCCGGAGGGACCGACAGCCGAAGTGGGAGGACGGAGGGCCGCGGGCGGCAGATGCCCCCACTGGCGACTTTGGACGAGGCGCCGCAGTCCACCACCCCCGCCGCATCCACCACCCCAGCGCCTCGTCCATAGGCGC
>Ga0307477_10000284_pt1 | contig 64035 bp, 107 predicted proteins | sample atmos_gasesECM2C_FD_203316 | JGI IMG/M metagenome (GOLD analysis project Ga0307477, IMG submission 203316) | Hardwood forest soil microbial communities from Morgan-Monroe State Forest, Indiana, United States - atmos_gasesECM2C_515 | ecosystem: Environmental > Terrestrial > Soil > Temperate...
TGTTCGCCGGCGTCGAGAAGCGAGAAGAGAAGGATGCGCTCGATCGCGATCTCGCCTGCGAGGATCTGTTTTTCCTCCTCGTCTACGTTCTCGGCCGCAAAGACATCAATGCCGATTGGATAACTCAAGCTCCGGGCCTGCCGCGGATCAAGCGGAATCCGGATTGGCTCTTCGATCGGTGTCGGGAAATCGAGGCAGCGCCAAACGGCTACCTCGATCTGTGGGCCCGCGAGCACTACAAATCGACGCTGATCACCTTCGGCCTCACGATAAGGGACATATTGCGTGACCCTGAAATTACCGTGGGGATATTTTCTTACTCTCGGCCGATTGCGAAAGCATTTCTGCGGCAGATCAAGCTTGAGTTCGAGGGAAATATCCGGCTCAAAGAGCTGTTTCCCGATATCTTATGGGAGGAACCTCATCGAGACGCTCCGAAATGGAGTGAGGATGATGGTATTACGGTCCGCCGCAAAGGGAACCCTAAAGAGGCGACGATAGAGGCCTGGGGACTCGTCGAGGCGCAGCCGACCTCGAAGCACTACAGATTGATGGTTTACGACGACGTGGTGACGGAAGGCAGCGTCACCAATCCGGACATGATCGCGAAGGTCACGCGCTCCTGGGAGGTCAGCCTCAATCTCACAGCGCAAGGCGGTGCGGTGCGGTACATCGGCACCCGCTGGCACTACGCGGACACCTATCGCGACATTCTGGAGCGGGGCACGGCGATCGAGCGTCGGCACGCCATCACGCTCGACGGCACGGCGAACGGGGAGCCGGCTTTCTGGACGCGGGAGCAGGTCGCCAAGAAGCGCCAGGATCTGGGCCGCGCGGTGTTCGCCGCGCAGATGCTGCTCGATCCCGCGGCCGAGGGCGCCCGCGATTTCGAGGAAGAGTGGCTACGCTATTACGAAGAGAGCGGCAGCTATGGGGAGATGAATAAATATGTTCTCGTCGACCCAGCAAGTAGCAAAAAGAAACAATCCGACTATACTGCCATGGCTGTTATTGGCCTGGGCTCTGACAATAATTATTACCTCCTTGATGCCATCCGTGATCGGTTATCTCTTACTGAACGTGGTGATGCTTTGTTTGCTCTGCATCGCCGATGGCGGCCGCTCTATGTAGGCTATGAGAGCTACGGCATGCAGGCCGATGTCGAGTATTTTTACGAGAAGATGCGCGAGGACAATTACCGTTTCGAGATCACCAAGCTCGGCGGCACGCTGGCCAAGGTCGACCGGATCCGCCGCATGGTCCCGGTTTTCGAGGCCGGGCGCTTCTGGTTGCCCGATCATCTCGAAAAAATGGATTATAACGGTCATATGATCGATCTGACGCGCGCTTTTGTCGATCAGGAATACAAAGCGTTTCCGGTGGCGCTCCACGACGATCTGTTCGATACGATCTCGCGGATCGAGGATCCGGAGATAACCCTGGTGTGGCCCTTGCCCGCGCAGGAAGAAGACCGCTATGCGCGAAAGCGGGACAGGCGTCGGCGAGCGACGTGGATGGCGGCATGACTCCGGAGGAGTTGATCCTCGAGGCTGAGAGGCGCGCCATTAAAGGGGGCCGCAGCGTCGACCTCCTAACGGCCATTTGGGCAATTGTTGTAGCAGCAGAAGGCGGTTTAGAAAAGAAAGCTCCGACCGATTGGCATAATTGCCCAATCTGTGGCCTGCATCACCAAGCACTTGATTAGGTCCTGACCATGCCAGCAGCCGATGATGCCGCCGAGATCTGGCCGCGCCTGATGCGGCTGCGGCGGATCTGTTTTCACAAGCTCGAGTTGCCCGTCCAACAGTGCTGGTGCTGGAAGGCTGGCCCTGACGGGCAGCATATCCCGTGCTGCGAGGCCAACGATCCCACGGGCTTTGACCTTTTGGGCAAACCGGGCGCCGCGACACCGAAACTTACGGAGCGTTGGTACACGTTCAACCTCCCTGCGACAGAAGAAGACTGACCGATGAAACTGGAATCATGGCAAAGCAGCGAAGACAAGCATCGCTGGAAGATCGTGCGCCGCGACAACTTCGTCGACGTGCCGGGCGAAATCGTCAGCGCTGACGACGCGACCGGCGAATGCAGCATGCAGAACAACGGCGAGACCAAGACGCTCAGCTTCGGGCCGAACGGCATCCGCATCGTCGGGCGCGCGCGCTAGCCTATTCGCTCCTCCAGATACCCCGCGACGTGGTAACGCTCACGCAGGCGCTGAAGGGCTCTATGGCTTCGCCACCGAGGCAGCACATCTTCCAGGCTGATGATACGGGCGAATTCCGCTCGGTAGCCTAATTCGTGCTCGACGACCTCGCCCCATAACGCCACTGCTCCCCAAGCGCTGCGGTTCGTTTCAAGCGCTTTGTGAAGCGCTCGGGAGCGCTCTTTGAATGCCCAGACGCCTGCGGCGCCGTAATCGGTAGGATTGCCGCTCATCGGCTCATTCGGAGCCCATGTGCGGTCGACGCTGAAACTCTTTAGGTATCCGCCGTCGATCCGCCAGATGCGCCAGCCGACGATTTCGCCGACGCTTATGCCGGCGTTTTGTAGAGGCTCTTTAGGATGGTGGGTAACGGGGACGGCGCCGAGGGCTCCAGCAATGCCCCCGAGACAGCCGCCGCCGCCGCCGCCTCCGGCGCCATAAGCATAAGCCTGGGCAAGCAGGGCTTGCTGCTGCATTTGAGCCGCTTGGGCTCCGAGTCCGAGATTTCCTCCTCCAAGGGAATTACCGAGTGCCTGCGGAAAGGGTGGCCAATTTCCATTTCCAAGACCTCCATAGCTAAAAGTTGCGCACCGGAGTGGGGCATCATACCCAGGAAGATGGCGCGTTCCGCACCATTGACACTGGGGTAATCCTGCGATTGAGGGCGCTGGTGGCGGTGGTGGTGGCGGCACGCGAAACATTTCGAAGGAGATTATACCCGATGGCCTTTTTCAGCGCTATGCCCGGTGCGATGACGCAGCCGATGGGCGGTCCGTCGCTTGGCGGCAGCGCCGGCGGCAGCCCGAGCGCGTTCACCTCCCCCGGGATGGATCCGATGATGCTCGCCCAGCTTTTGCGTATGCAAGGCGGCGGGGCGGGTCAATCTGGCGGCCCTGGTTTGCCCCCGCCCCCGCAAATGCCGCAGCCGCCTTCACCGATGGGCGGCGGCGGGCCAGGCGGTGGTCCGGGCGCTCTTGCAGCTATGATGGGTGCGGGTGCGGGCGGTCAAGGCGGCCCAGGTGGCGGCCAAAACCCACTCATGCAAATGCTGCAACAACTGGGCGTAGGGCAAGGCGGGCAGATGGGCGCGATGGGCGGCGGGCCGGGCGGCCAGCAAGGGGGCTTGCTGCAACTATTGCAGCAGCTCGGGATTGGTGCCGGCGGAGGCGGAGGCCTCGCCAACAATGTCCCCTTCGCAAATATGATGAATAACGCGCCCAATACGCCATAGTGCCGCGCTGCTGCGACGTTCCGATCGACCATATTCCCTACGTCTGGCCGAAGATAGAGCCGTTCCTCGCCAAATCGCTCAAATTCGACGACTGCGCGCGGTATCAGGCGGTCGACGTCTTCGAGCTGCTCCTCCAGGGCGGATCACGGCGCCTCTGGATAGCCTTTGACACAGAACGCCAGGAATTCGACGGCGCAGCCGTAACGGAGATCATTCAGTCGCCGCGGTGCCGGGAATGCCGCGCGTGGCTCGTTGGCGGCAAGAATCTACGGCTCTGGCAGGACGAGATGCGCGCGATGATCGAAGCATATGCTCAAGCCGAAGGCTGCCAATTTGTCACCGGATCTGGCCGCAGAGGCTGGACGCGCATGCCCGGTTATGAAAGCGCAGGGATTTTGTTTCAGAAGGCGCTCTAAGTTCGCAATTTCGCGCAAAACGCATAGAAGTCTTCTGCGTCGTCTGGGATTTCGACTTTAACTCCGATGTGATCTAGCCATTGAGCGAAAGTCTGAACGCCAGTTTGCCATGACATGCACGGATCGCCGTTAGTGTAACGGTTCTGCGCGCAGTTATAGGCATGAAGAATACCTTCGCCGGCGCACATGGCGTCGGCTAGTTCTTCAAAGCTTTCGTAAATCTTCTTCATAAGCACCTCTTAGCATAGGGACGCATATTTCGGCAAGGCTGACGGGCCACGCGCGCCGCCACGTTGAATCGTGGCGACATTTGGTACTGCCTCAGCCTGTTACACGAGAGGAATTACAGGATGAGTTCTAATGAGATTCCAGGGGCATTATCCGCTTGGCAAACGATAAAGAGGATTGCCGATCGGCTTGAATCGCCGCACGCCGATAAGATCTTCGTGGGCAAGGATTATACTAAGGCCGACTTGCGTCGCGATCTCTTAGCGACGATTCCGGATTCTGTTAAGTCGCACACGAATTATACTGAGACCGCTCTGCGGCGCTTTTTGGAAGCGACAGAGTAATGGGCGGCAAAGCTCCCGGCGGCGGTTATAGCGGCGGGATGTCAGGCGGCTATGGCGGCGGCGGAATGGCCGGAGGCGGCGGCCAGGGAGCTGCCCCATGGGCAGGCCAAACACCCGGCGGCAGCCAGTTCCAGACATCATTTCAGCCAGGCGCGCAAAGTCCCGCGAGCTATTGGACGCCGCAGCGAATGGCCGGCGCCTCACCTGATGCTGGCGGGATGATGCAGCCGCCTCCGGCAACGATGCCCGGCCCTGGCGCAATGCCGCCCGGACTCGCCGGAATGCAGGCAGCCAATGCCGCAGACCCCAACGCCTACCATAACCTATTAGCCGGGATTTTGACGCCGCAGAACACCGGAACATTCGATCAAATGGTGCAAATGCACGCTCAAAACCCGAACGCGTACCATAATTATTTCAACGCATTGCTGGGCGGCGGTCTCGGAGGCGGCGGCGGTATGTACGGCGGCCTCGGGGGCGGTATGTATGGCGGCGCCAGAGGCGGTCCCATCGGAGCATAGATGCTCAACTAAGCGCCTTGGGTCTTTCTCCGCAGCTGGGGCAAGGGTTTTGATACCTGTCATGCGGGCAATGTAAGCCCCACCATTTGGCGCCGCACATTTGGCAGCGCCGATAATAATGCCAAGCAGTTTCTGGCATGTTCTCATCGGGACTTTCCGGATCTGCCTGAAATTCGCAATTGCATTCGGCGCCAGGGATGATCGTGTCGTCGATCGGAATGACAGTCATAGCCGCTTTCTGTAGCACATTTTGGTGGGATTTTGGGCTCAAAAAACACGCCGGCAGGAAATACTACAACCACCACCAATTCAGCCCCGTGGGCAGCACAACAGCCTTATTTGCAGGACATCTTCGGATCGGCGCAATATCTCGCGAAGAATCAGCCGCCCCAGTATTATCCGGGCACTACCTACGCGCCGCAGACGGATCTGCAGTCGCAGGGCCTCGCGGATATGGCGAATTGGGGCTCCGCTCTCACGAATTACAATCCGGCGAATTATTTCAGCAACAAGCTGCTAGAAGGCACATATCTCAATTCCAATCCGGCGTTATCGGGTCTGGGAAATCTGGGTGCAAGCAATCAAGGAGTGGGCGGTCAAGGCTATGGCATTCTCAATGGTCTGCAAGGAGGCCAGTCGTATCTGAACCAGCAGATTCCCTACAATTCGCTTCAGGCTTACGGAAATCAGAACGCCGGATATAACAATCCGGCCTTGGGGTCGCTCTCCAATACGGCGGGCGGCAATATCCCTGGCCTCGGTTACGCGATGGGGCAGCTTCCCGGAGACATCTCCGGCATCAACAACCAGATCGAGGGCGGCACATTAGGATATGCCCAAGGACAGCTGCCCGGCGATATCTCGGGCATCAACAGCCAGACCGAGAGCATATTAGGCACTGCGTCGGACCCACTTCATAGCTTGGCCGGCGGCGGCGCTACGCCGACCGGAGCCCTCTCTCAGCTGTCGCAATATGGCGGCGGCGCATTCGGCACCGGCATCAGTGGCGCTCAGAAGCAATTGGGCAATATCGCGAACGCTGGCGTGCCCTTGGGTTATGGTGCCCTGCAAACATTGGGACAGTTTGCGGGGGGACCAAACATAGCGGGGACCGGACAGAGTGCCCAGACGCTGCGCAACTTTGCCTCCGGCGCGATGTCCGGTAATCCTGAAACCGGGGCTCTGGCGCAAAGTGTGCTTTCAAGCGTCCTGCCGAGCATTCAGAAACAGTTTATCGAAGGTGGCGGCCTCTCTTCCCCTGGTGCGGCTTATGCCTCCTCTCAGGGTGCGACGGCCGCTCTGGCACCGACGCTGTATCAGCAATGGCAGCAAGAACAGGCAAACCAACTGGCCGGCGCGCAATCGCTGGAAAGCGCCCGATTGCAAGGCAGGGGCCTTCAACAGCAGGCAGCGCAAGCGCAGGGTCAGCAAGCCGTTTCGTCTGCAAACGCCCGCACGCAAGCCGCAAATGCCGCTGGCAATCTTGGCATCGGCAAAGCCGGACTCATGTCGCAAGCGGCCCAAGCCGGTGGTCAACTCGGCCTCAGTGCTGGCCAGTTAGAGCAACAGGCGGCACAGGGTCTAGGTAATCTTGGCCTCAGCGCAACGGACCAGATCAGTCGGAATACGCTCGGCGGACTCGGCTTGATCGGCAACCTGGGACTCGGGCAAGCGGACCAGATCAGTCGGAATACGCTCGGTGGATTGGGCTTGCTGGGCAATCTGGGGCTGGGCCAAGCCGGCGCACAAACACAGGCCGGGTCGACACTAGGGTCGCAGATCCTGCAAGGACAAGGATTGACTCAAAACGCCGCGCAAGCCGCCTTGCAGGGTGCCCAGGGAAATGCTGACCAAGAGCTGAAAGCCGCGCTGGGCCTTCAGCAAGGGCAGCTCGGCGGCCTCGGTCTGCAACAGCAGGCGCTAGGCTCTCTCGGCAACATTTACGGCCAAGGAATGCAGAACATGCTGCAAGGCTTAGCGGTAGCTCCGCAGACTATGCAGTCGACCTTGCTCGGCCCGCAAGCAGAGTATCAAGCGGGACAGCAGCAACAGGGGCTGCAGCAGCAATCGATCAATGATGCAGTGCAGCGCTGGAATTATTGGCAGAGCTTGCCTTATCAGCAGCTGAATCAATATCTCGGCCAAGTCACCGGCAATTACGGCGGAACGACCAGCCTGAATCAGCCATTCTACCAGAATACCGGAGCGAACATCGGTGCCGGAATATTAGGGGGTCTCGGCGCGGCAAATACGATCGGCGGCTCAAGCGGGATCTTTCCGGGTGCAATAGCATCATTGTTCGGCGGCGGTGGCGGGGGACTCCTTAGTTGGGCTGACGCCATACCTTTCATTATATAAAAGGCTCCCTTTAATATGCGACAGCTGCCCTCAGTAGGCTCTCGCATGGAGACTGGTGCCGTGCGATTTGGCGACGATTGGCCTGGAATCTTTATCCGCGGCGATAGCGCGCTTGGGAACGCGAGCATTCTCAGGACACTCGTCGAACGCGTCGACTATAAGCCCGCCAAGATCTTTCTCACCGAATTGGCTGAACTTTTCGAATCTTGCCAGATCCCGCGATCAGGGGGCCGCTAATGTTATATGTGAGTTACTATTATAAATCGCCTGGCAGAAGCGGCTTTGCTTGTCTTGTTTCAGAGGAGAAAGAGCCGAGAAGTGGTGACAATGTCAGACGATTGCGCGACATCGCGATAAAAGACGCTTTTGGTTGGCCTCCTCCTCCAGAAAGCTCTGCCTGCGTGCTTTGGTGGAAAGATTTGAATGGCAGGCATGTTTGACTCCAGCGCGGGGCTTGACCCGCTCTCGATGCTGCTGCTCGGCGGTGCCGCCGGTCTCGGCCAGGCGGGTGCCACATCGCGGCTGCCGATCTCCGGTGCGCAGGCCTGGGGCGGGTTGGGGGCCGGCTTGATGGCCGGGAACCAGGCGGCGAATCTAGCCCAATTACAGCAACAGCAGGCGAGTAGCGAAGCGCTTAAGAACGCGCTCGGGCTCGAGGCGGTAAGGCAGCAGCAGGCCGTAATGGGCCAGCCGATTCCGACAATGCAGGATATCCGCAGCGGGAAATATCAGGGCTTGGCTCCGCTCTTCGCCAAGATGTATGCCGACCAGCAACAGCGTCTGGCGGCGCCGACGATACCTACGCCCACCGCGCAACAGAATACGCCGAGTCCCACTCCGGATGCGCAGCCTGCAGATTTCTTGCCTCCGGTTTACGCGCCTGGCTCCGTTGCGGCAAAGAATATAGCGAACAACAATCCGGGGAACCTGAAGACCGCGGACGGTGGCTGGATGTCTTTTCCAGACATGCCCTCGGGGATCGAAGGCATCGGAAATTGGCTCGATAGAGCTCAGAACGTGCATGGGCTCACCACGGTCCGACAACTCATCGACGACCCTGTGCACGGATACGCGCCGAGCGCCGATCCTGGGAACAAAGGCAAAATGCTCCCCGAGGTGGCGGCCAATCGGATCGGAGTAGGGCCGGATGACACGGTCAATCTTTCCGATCCCATGATGCGCGAGAAAATGACTCGCGCGCTCCTGCAGCAAGAGCAGGGCGGCAACGCGCTTTCAAAAGGGCGGGGGATACAGCTTGCGCAAAATGTGCCACAGGGCCAGCAATCCCAGCCGCTAGGCACCAGCCAGCAGCCGCAACCCGATACTTCCACGCCTTTTGATCGCCTGCAGGCGGTAATGTTTGAGCGCGCGCAGCGATCCGTCGCTGGATTGCCCCTCACGCCGACCGAGCAAATGCTGATGGCGGCGAAGCTCTATCCACAGGGGAGCTCCGAAAACAAGATTCTGATGGGGCAGGCGCTCAAGAATTCCGGCATCGAGCCCTTCAAGGGCGGCGAGCGCCCAAATGCGCCGCTGATGGAATACGATCCTCAAGGGGCAATGAACGGGCAACCATATCGTGTCGTGCAGCCGCCCGGCTATACTCAAGCCGTTAAAGAACGGGCCGAAGCAGATGCCAGGGGGCGGGCGACGGTGGAGTCGCAAACGGTCGTCGACCCGGACACCGGCACCCCGTTTGCGACGAGTCGTGCGAATGCCTTTGCGCCAGGAGCGCCCCCGATTCAGACGGGGCTCTCGCCGGGTGCTCATGCGTATGCTGAGGCAGGCGGCAAGGCTTTCTTCGAACCGCCAGTCGAGACATTTGGACCCGGAGGCGTCCCGCGGCAGGTGCCGCGACAAAATCTGCCCGGTGCGTTCGGCCCGATGGCAACCGGCTTGCCGGCTCAAGGATCGTCGGCTCCTATCACGCCTCCGGCTGCCACTACACAGCCAGCACAAGCCCCCGAAGCTGCGGCACCGGCATTCCAGATGAATACGCCTGCCGGTCCTAAGCCCGTAGGACAAGTCCACGTCAACGATATGTTCCCCAATGGGACCGGGATTCCGCAAGAGCCGCAACCGCCACCCGGAACAGGCTTCGGGCCACCTACGGAATATCAAAAAGACGTTCAAAAAGACGACGCTACACGTGTCGAGCAATATAATAAGGAACAGTCTGCGGCGCAGAAGCAATACCAGGATTTATTGCATTTGCGCGAAGTGCTGAATAATGGTTTCAATACGAGCCGTGCGGCGCGGATCGGCGCTGATTTCGCAAACCTCGCGCATGCCTTTGGTGCCGATTGGGCGTATCCGCGGGGATGGGCGCCGGCAAGCGCGGCAGAGTTTGATAAGGCGTCAACCGATCTTGTCTTTGCGGCTCTCAAGGCTCTTCCGGGGCAGCCTCGCGTGTCTGAAATCACCGGATTGCAGAAGGCCAATCCGAGCCTAGCGATCCCGCGTGAAACAAACTTCAATATGATGAACGATATTCTTGCGTCGAATAAGTGGCAAGACGAGCGCGCGCGATTGGCGACGGAATTCAAGGTCGCCAATCCAGGAACGCCGTTATCGGTATTTGATTCGGCTTATAACCGGATGGCACCTCTTGTCGACGTCACGAACGAATACAAAGGAGTTATGCGCCAGCACGGCGCGGTCTTTCCTGAAGAGACACCAGCCGGCGGCGCTGTAGCGCCGGCACCGACTAACCGCGCCGCACTTCCAAAGACAGCGACGGGCCCGAATGGCCATAAGCTCTATTTGCCGCCCGGTGGCAGTCAGTGGATTGATACGGTGACCGGGAAACCCTATGTAGCGCCACCGTCACGCTAATGGCTGACGCGCCCGATCTCCCGCAGGGATACACACTCGATCAAAGCGGCGAGGTGCCTGTTGCGCTACCGCCTGGTTACGCGCTCGATACGGGTCCAAAAGGTACATTGCAAAGCGGTCCAGCCCTGGTTGGGACCGGAGTATACCAAGGGCTGCTCCGCGATCCGCTAAATTCCGGCGCCGTTTTGCTGGCCAAGGGACTGAGCGCCCTCGCCCCGCAAGGATCTTCGCTCGAAAAATGGGCGAACGATCAACTCTCGTCGATAGAGCAGGCAAACGCCACAAACGAGTCGGCTTATTCAAAACTCGTGGGATCTAATCCCGGCGCAACGGCGGGGCGCACGGTTGGCAACATCGGCGCAACCCTTCCTTTTGCGGCAGTAATGCCGGGAGGCGCTGCGACGTCGCTGACCGGGCGGCTATTGCAGGGTGCGGGCCTCGGTGCCGCCACAGGGGCGCTGCAGCCCACACAACCTGATGGTAATTATTGGGGAGAAGTGGGCCGGAATATCTTGATGGGCGGCGCTGCAGGCGCTGGCGCTCCGGCCGTAATGTCTTCGGCCGCTTCGGCGATCGCCCCTTCCGCTTCCTCGCGATTGGCACCGCTTTTGAAGGCCGGCATAACCCCGACGATCGGGCAGGCAGCTGGCGGCGCGATCAACAGGCTCGAGCAAGCGGCGACCAGCATTCCGCTTCTAGGAGACTTCGTCAAATCCGCCCGCGCCCGGGTCGGCGATCAATTCTATCGGGCCGCGGTCAATGAGGGATTGTTGCCTATCGGGCAGCAGCTTGACAATGCCACCGCGTCAGGACGCGATGCGTTCACCGAGATGCGCGGCAAGATTCAAAATAATTACAACACGCTGCTGCCAAACGTCACGGCGACGATCGACCCCACTTTCGCGGCAAACATCCAGAAGCTGGTCGGGCTCAGTAAATTTCTGCCGGGCGGCAGGCCAGCCCAGTTTCAAAATTTTCTTAGTAACGAGGTGCTGAACAAATTCAACGCCCAAACAGGCAACATGACCGGCGAAACATTTAAGGACGTCGAAAGCGTACTCGGTCAGGAAGCAAACGATTATATCCGGGCACCTCATCCTGATGACCGGAAATATGGCCGCGCCGTTCTGCAGTTGCAGGCAGAGATGCGCGACATGCTGGCGCGGAACAACCCGGATCAAGCCGCAGCGCTGTCGGCGAACAACGATGCCTGGAGTCGCATGCTGAGGGTACAGCGTGCCTCATCCTATACAGGTGCCGACGAAGGGGTATTCTCGCCGGCCCAGCTTCAGCGCGCGGTGCGGGCGATGACGCCAGAAAGCGTTTACGCGCAAGGCAAAGGCGTTATGCAGCCGCTTGCCGATACGGGCAAGAGCGTCCTCGGCAGCACGGTGCCGGATAGCGGCACACCATTCCGCAGCTTGGCGACAATCCTCGGGGGAGCCGCCCTTGGGCATGGCATGAGCCCGGAGATAGCGGCTGGAGCGGCCGCAGGTGGTATTGGTGCGGCGGGCATCTATTCGCCGCTCGGCCAGTGGTTGCTGACGCACGGACTCGTATCGCGGCCGCCAGGATCGCAATCAGTCGCCGCGATGCTTAGAGGCCTATCACCTTATGCCTCAGTAGGTGCGGCGTCTACGACCGCCCCTTGATCCCGACGAGAGAAAATGCAGCAAGCGTAAGAAGATCCAAAAAGGGATAAAAAACTGCCACGTTGCGTCTCCGTAGAACGCGAGGACATCCGGCAGAACAGCGAATCCCTTACCCGCCATTGCCCATAGCAAGAGCGGAATGGCGGCCAAAAACAAGATAATCTTTTCGCACCAGATCATTTCAGAGAAATGTCCATGCCGCGTCAAAATGCAAGGCAACAGATAGCGAACAATGGCTGATATTTCGGACTCCTCTTGGTCGGAAGTCGACGGCAGCAACACGGGGGCGCCCCCAACGGGCTGGCCCCCGAACATGCCGGCCAATCAGGTTGAGCCGACCTCCCGCGCCATGATGGGCGCAATCAAGCGGTTTTGGGATCGAAACAATGCCACGATAACCACGACCGGAGCCTCCGGAATCTATGTGTGGACGCCGACGAGCGTCGCCTTCCCGACTGTGCTGGTGCAGGGCGAGGGCTACGCATTTCGGGCACATCAAGCGTCAGTCGGAGCAGACGTCTTCAATCCTAACGGTCTTGGGCCGAAACCGCTTTATAAGCCCGGCGCTGTCGGCCCTGTGCCGATTGCGGCAAATGACTTCCAGACGGGAGGCATGTACGTCGCATTTTATGACGGCACGATTGGCGGAACCGGTGCTTTTCAGACCATATCCGGGGCTCTGCCGACCAACGTTCGCGGCCGGATATCGGGGATCGCGCCAGCCGCCGGGTTCGTTGGCGAATATAAGAGCAGCATCGTTCTGGTTGGAAGCGCAGCAGTCGCCAATTCCAATACAAATACCGACATAACTACCCTTTCTCTTACGGCCGGCGATTGGGATGTCTGGGGTGAGATATGGGTTTCGCCTACTAACGCGGCAACAAAGGTCGTTGGCTGGATCAATACCGCGTCGGTCACAAATCCTGCCACCCCCGGAGATGGCACGTCGCACGCGGGGCCATTCACTGACTTGGATTTTACTGGCAATACGCAATTCGCGCTCGCCCCCTGCCAGGCGTTGCTTAGCGCGACGACGACCTATTACCTCGGAGCAAACGCCATATTGACGGCGGGAACCGCCAATCTCTATGGCAAGCTGTGCGCGAGGCGGCGCGATTAGTGGAGCGTGATCCAATGAACCTAACCCGATTTCGCGATCTAAGCGCAACCCAAAAGATCGAGATTGTCGAGCGAGTGCAGGAAGGTCAGCCCCGCGGACTAATATGCGGCGATTTGAATTTGACAGAAGAGACAGTGCGACAGGTTCTGAGAGAAGCTAATGCTCTTCGCCGGCCATGACAACCCCACAATCCGCCACGCGATTATCAAGAAGCTCGATGTCGAGAGAGGTGTGGAAATCAATGACATACAGATCCATACGCACAAAGATTGCGTGCGCGTGGGGGTCCTGGCGATCCTCGACGGCATGGACTCGCTGATCGTCGACAGCCGGTTTGAATTACCGCTGCAATTCGAGCTGCGCCACCTTCATAACGAGCTCGACCAGATCGCCGAGCAGTACAAGGCGGCGCGACGCGACTTTTGGGCGAACGGGCGCACGATGGCCGGTTCGATCGAGCGGCGGCTTAACGGCACGGGATTGAGAGGGCTCTGGAGACACGATGGCTGAATTGAGTATCTGGAATGACTTGGTGCCCGCAGGGTTGATGGTCTGCTTGGCCCTTTGGGTCGCCTATGCGCTGGGCTGGAAACACGCGATGCGACGGGCCGGACTATGGCCAAAATGAGAATTACATTTCTGAGCCATGGTCTGCGGGGGGTTAGTCCAAGCGAGGCGATGGATCGCGTCCGAGAATGGATGGACGAAGACCAGCGGCAACGTCTAGCGCTGTTACGGCAGGAGCACCATGGCTGACATTTCCCCAATGCCGAATGGCATGTACGTCGCGATTATAAGCCCGTCGCAAGCGCGCGACATTCAGGAATATCCGTCTTACGAGGAGGTTGTTGCGTGGGCTGTTGAAGATGGCGAGATGCCACCGAGCCGCGCAGAATATGAAGCAGACAAAGAAGCCTCCGCAAAATTGCTTGGGAAACTGGGCACCTATCGCGGAGTAAGCATTATCAAAGATGGCTGACGAGACCGAAAGTCTGCAGCCAGTTGATACCGATCGCGATATCGTCCCTGCGCAATTTCAGAGCGGCGTCGAAGACGATGACGACCCCCAATTGTTCGAGACGCTCAAGCAGTGGTATCGCCAGGATCGCGACCATTCGCATGAATGGCGCCAGGAAGCGCGCGAGGCCTTTGATTTCGTCGCTGGCAACCAATGGTCGGACGAAGACAAGGCCACGCTCAAGGAGATGCTGCGCCCGCTCGTCACGTTCAATCGCGTGGCGCCGATGGTCAAGATCGTTTCCGGCCTTGAGGTCGCCAATCGTCAGGAAGTCAGATTTATCCCGCGCCAGATGGGTGCAGCAGCAGCCGACGAGGTGCTTACCGAAGCCGGCAAATGGATCCGCGACGAATGCGACGCCGAGGACGAGGAGAGCGACGCTTTTCTTGATTGTGTCATCACTGGTATGGGGTGCACCGAGACTAAGCTCGAATATGACCAGGATCCCGATGGTCAATTGGAAATTCTGCGCGTCGACCCGATGGAAATGTACTGGGACGCCTCGGCGAGCCGGAAAAACCTAGGGGATGCGCGTCACATCTTCCGAGTGCGCGATGTACCGCAGTCCGAAGCAGAGGAGATGTTCCCCGATGTCGAGATCGGGGATTTGCACGCGGACTGGGCCGAGGATGTCTCGGCCAACGCGCATGAGCCGCATAACGCGCAACAAGCGCCGTTTTATCGTCAGGACCAGTCCGGCAAGATCGACAAGCAGCGGGTGCTGATCCGGCTCGTCGAGGGGCAATGGTGGCAGCACGAGACAAGCTGGCGCACGCTCGATCCATTCACGGGCCAGGAAATCTCGCTCGATGGTGCCAGCTATGGGCTGCTGCAACGGCGCCTGACGGCGATGGGGCACGGCACTCTGCAAGCCGTGAAGCAGCGGACACGGCGCTATCGGCGTGCCTTTCTTGGCCGGCGCGTCCTCGAGAAATGGGATGGGCCAAAAAAAGGAGGATACACCTATAAGTTTATCACCGCCGACCGTGACCGCAACAAAGGCGTGTGGTACGGCATCGTCCGGTTGATGATCGACCCCCAGAAATGGGCCAACAAATGGATGTCGCAGACAATGCACATCCTGAATACCGGCGCCAAGGGCGGGATCATCGCGGAGAAGGACGCCTTTGCCGATCATCGGGCAGCACAGGAGGATTGGGCGCAGCCAGATTCGATCATCTTCGCCAACCCAGGCGCACTCTCACAGGGGAAGATCATCCCGCGGCCGCAAAACCCGATGCCGCAGGGTCTCTCCGATCTCTTGCAGCTCGCGATGTCCTCGATCCGCGATTGCACCGGCATCAATCTCGAATTGCTGGGGATGGTCGAGAAAGAGCAGCCGGGCATCCTCGAGCACATGCGCAAGCAGGCCGGCATGACCGTGCTCGCCGGCATCTTCAACGCGCTGCGCCGCTACCGCAAAGAGCAGGGACGGCTGATGGTTTGGTATATCGTCAGCTTTTTGAGCGATGGTCGTTTGGTGAAAATCGTAGGACAAGAAGGCGCGCAGTATGTGCCGCTGATCCGCCAGCCCGACTTTCTGGAATACGATGTGGTGGTCGACGATACGCCGACTTCGCCGAACATGAAGGAGCGGGTATGGGCGACCCTTGTGCAGATGATGCCGCTGTTGCGAGATATGCCGGTGCCTCCGCAGATGTACCTGGAGTTGCTGAAGTATTCGCCGCTCCCCGAAACCGTTGTCACCAAGCTCGAGCAGATCGCGCAGCGGGCCGGACAACAGCAGCAACCCGATCCGCGGGCCCAGGCCGAGCAGGCGAGGGCCAAGTCCATGGAGGTGCGAGCACAAGCCGACGTCGCTCGCTCTCAGGCCGATATCCAGATCGCCCAGATCGACCAGCAAACCGCCCAGGCGAAAGCGCATTCCGAAAATGTGCGTTCGCAGGCCGACGCGCAGAAGGTCATGCTCGACATCGAGGTCGAGCGCGCCAAGATCGAGAATCTGCGCGCCGCGGCGGTCGCCAGCCTCGCGAAAGCCGGCATTTCCCAGCAAGGGCAGAATACTAACGATATGCTTGCGATGCTCGAAACGCTCGATAAGATAATGGGCTGGCAGCAGGCGCAGCGGCAGCAGGCGCACGCCGAGACGATGGGGATGGCGGAGCATCAGCTCGCGGCGCAGGGGCAAGCGCAGGATCACTCCTTGGCGGCGCAGGGCCAGGCGCAGGCCGCCACGCAGGCGCAGCAACAGCACTCGCTCGCGACGCGGCAGCAACGGTTTACCGAGCAACAGCCACGGCAACCGAGGGCAGCAGCATGAGATGGCTTCGGCTTTGGTGGTGGCGACTCTTCAGCCCCTCAATGTCCGATGCTCGCATCGCTGAACTGCGACAAGCGATCATGAGTGCCGATCCTGGCGGAATTATATATCTGACGGAAGCGGAATTGCGCGATTATCACCGATGGCGGGAGCTACAGCCATGAGCGGGGCGCAGACAGCGTGGAACACGAAGGAATGGTACGAACACGACGAATTGGTAGTTAACCGGCAGCCACAGACTACGCGGACCGTATCGCCCGAAAAGGCGGCCCTATGGAGTGCTGCGGCAGCGGAAGTCGAGAAGAGAAAAAAGATCGAAGCTCTCATCGCGCGCTTAAAGTCGCCACATGCGGACAAAATCTATGTTGGCAAAGAATTTACAAAAGCCGATCTAATCCGTGAATTGGAACTTTTGCTCAAATGATCGACTTTCTGAGCTGGATTTGCGATCTCCTCTTCGGTGCCGTCGCGTGGTTCTTCCCGGGCGCCGATAGCGGGTGGTTCGGGGGATGATTTACGGTGTAACCATAACCTTCGACGGAACGCAGTGGCAGGCGTCGACAAAAGATGGACAGTATCGTGTCCGGGGCAGCAGTATTGAGGACGTACTGATCGAATTGCAAGCTACATTGGAAGCTCTCTTGCCTAATGCAGACGGCTCCCCCGCAGTGATTGCCCTCGGATGATCGTGGATGTGAAGAAGGATTTTGGCTGCGTCGGCGACGGCGTTGCGCTTGATGGGGCAAATTTCCAGCGTGCCATCAGTGCGGTGATGGTGAGTCCATATGGCGGTGGCCGCGTGTTCGTTCCGGCCGGTCGCTATAACCTGGCGGGCGGCATTATAGTTCCGAGCAACGTCTGGCTCGAAGGCGAACAGCGTAATTGCTCGATCCTACAGTCGCTCGACCACGACGGCGTTGTCGTGACCGTCGGGGGCGGTAGCCCCAAGCTGACAGACCTCACGATCCTCGGCAGGGGGGCCGATGGCATGGCGCTGGCCACCCGGCATGCGCTGGTCGTGAACTCGGTCGAGGGGATCTTCCGCGATATCCTGATCGCTGGCGGCGCGTCCGCCATCTACGCCGCCGGCGTCGATAACACCTTCGAGAACATCAAGGCCACGCAGGGCACCGGTCGCGCGCTAGTGACCAGCGTCGGCGCCGACTGGTACGTCAGATGCAAGTTCGACGCGGCACCGGGTTGGCAGCAGCAGGTCGCCGGCATCTCGTTCCTTGACGGCGCCGGCGAGAACCACCTGACGCAGATCGACTTGTCGGGAAGCTTCGTCAACAGCATCGAGTTCGACGCGGGACCGCGCGCCGACACTCCTCCTATCGTGGTAATTGGCGACAGCATCATGTCGGCCGGCGTCACGCTCATCCGTGGCGAGTGGTTCTGCATGCACCACTGCGAGCTCGGCGGCGGCGACGTCGCCGTCAACCCGTCCTACGCTGGAGGCGTCACGATCGACGGGAACCGCGCCTTATCACCGGTCCGGATACTGATCGGGTCGAGCCTCTGTCGCGGCGTCATCGCCAATAATGATCTGCCGGGATCACTAATCCGCCAGCAAGCGCTGAACACCAGCCTGGTCATGGGCGGCCAGAACCTTATTTGATAGTGAGATGAACAGAGTAGCTGTGATTCTTGGGCGCCGCATGAAAGAAGACTTCGGTGTTTTCCTCTCCTTGCTTATATTGCTTGGGTTAGCGTACTTTGCTGCGGTATTCCTCAGTTATAGCTGGGGATCGGCGTACGGACAGAGCGTCCCGGTTTGGCTACCGAACCTACAGTTCAAGATAGGCTCGATCGGCGAGTTCCTGGTGCAGAGCCGCTGTCCGGACGGCTCGCCGCCGAACAACTGCGACCAGCCGTATCAGATGACCGACGCGATGTCACTCACCTGGCACAAGCGCGATTGGCCCGGCCCCTACGACGGCCTGTTTAGCGACAGCGTGTGGACGGCCTCGGGAGGAGTGCTGTCGACCTTCAGCGTCGAGCCGGATCACCCATGGGTGCCGCCAAACGACGGCGGGGACATCTACGGCATCGACACCAGCGTCGACCCCGTGAGGGTGCTCGTGCTGAAGACGCAGACGGGGGACATTCCTCACCCCTACTACTTCATCGGTGCGAATTGCGGGGGAACCGGATGGGTGCTGTTCGACGCGGCGCTTCCGGTGCTCCCGGCTTATTACTATGGCGGAAATGCCAAGTGGCGGTCCGTCACGGCGCAGATCGGCCAGGCCGATTCGCCGAGCGGGTGCGCACCGCTCTCGCCAGCGTTTACGCAGTATCACATGGAGCTTGTCGACGTCCCGTTCATCATATTCGGCACGCACACCACGCTGCGGATTCCGACGATCATCAGCGAGCATTACGACGGTCCCTCGCCGAGCCAATCCGTGAACCTTGAGCGCTTTTGGTTCGCGCTGGGCTGGGGAAAGATCCGCTGGGATTTCTATTCGGCAGACCGGCCGTCGCGAGGCGACATTTCGGGTGCTTGCCCTCGCATGCCACCGTGGGATTATGTGCCCCCGTTCCCGGGCGCGCAGCTCACCGATTGCCGCGTCTGGACCAACATTACAGCTGCGGACGGCAGTTTTAAGCTCAACCAATATGGCTGGGGATGGCCATGAGAAGGCGCGGCATGGGATTTCATGGAGCTGGCCGCGGCGGCACGGCGCTCGGCGGCGCTCATGGAACGCCGGGGCGCGCCGCCCTGCGCTTGTGGGGGACGCCGACGGCAGGCTCGCCAGGCTTCACAGCCGCAGCCCCGGCGCCGAAAATCCCTGCGAGCATCGGCCCGCCGACGCCTCCGGGTTCGCATCAGCCCACACTTCCTGGCATCGCGAGACGGCGATGACGAAAGCCTCACCGACGAGAATTGCCAAGCAAGCTAGGCGCTTATGCCTGCTTTGTTCGCAATGGATCGAAGAGGATGATCCTCATTCTCAGCCTTGCACGGCATTGGGGGCTATGTTGGACGAGGCTATCGCGCGAATAGAAGCCGGCGCGCAGGGCATCATTGTCATCACCTAAGTTCGCTCGCATGGCCCTTTGGTATCACTGGACCACACCAGAAAATGCGGAGGCTATCGCGCGGGAAGGCTTCCGCGCCGGAACCTGTTTCGCGACATCGCCGACAGCCGCAAACCATCCGCTGTCTCGCAAAGATGGGGGCGGGGTATTGCTGACAATCGACTATCCCTATGAGCCGACGAAATATCAGTGGCATTGGGGAATGACGCCTCATATTCCGCCTGAATATATCGTTCGCACCGACCAAAGCGCTAGGAAGGGCTCGGCCGAGTCCAGCTAGCGCGGCAGGAACGTAATTTCCTATCGTGTCGATGTTGAAGAGCGCTGGGGCAGCCTTTTAGGAGGTCTCAGACTTGGTTGTCCATCGGCGGACTCTTTAGGGAGTTTCTGCCGGTCCTCGGGCATGACCTAATTAAACTGCCCCGAAATCCGCCCTCCGCTAGCGCATAGCGGCCACAGCGCCCGGCTGATTCCGGGCTTCATCCACGGGAATGCAATGCTCTCGACGCAACTTAGCGCCGACGATCAGGCTTTGCTTGATCAGATGCGCGACGACGACGCTGGCTCGCCCGGCGTCGACCAGCCCGAAACTGAGTCAGAAACGACTCAGCCGCGAGTCGAGTCCGAGTCGGAAACGACTCAGGCGCCGCCGGCGAAACCGCCGCGGCAAACGATGGTCCCTCACCAGGCCTTGCACGAGGAGCGTGAGGTCCGCAAAGCGAGCGAACGGAAGATCGCCGAGCTCAGCGAGCGCTACGCTCGCCTCGAGGAACGCACCAACCTGCTCCTACAGCGAGCCGCTCAGCCCGAGCCCGCGGCCGAGGCGCCGATTCCAGAGCTCGCAACCGATCCGGTCGGGCATTTCGCCGGGCGCCTGAATCAGACCGATCAGCGGCTCCAGGCCGCGACGCAACAAACCGGGCAGCAACAGCAACAGATCACGCAGATCCTGCAACAGCAGGCCATCCATCAAGCGGTTACACAACGCGCGCAAAGTCTGGAACGGGAATTCGAAACCGAGCATCCCGACTATGGCGATGCGGTCAAGTTCGTGTCGAATAAGCGGTTTGAACAAATGGCGGCGATCGGCGTTCCGGCTGAGCAGCGCGCCCAGCAACTTCAGCAAGAGGGGTTTGCTCTAGCGGTTCACGCGATGCAGAACGGCCGCAATCCCGCCGACCTAATCTATTCGCTCGCCCAAACTTATGGCTATGCGCCCGTTGACAATTCGCGCGGCAATTCTGGAACTGTTGACTCGGCATCGCAGCAACACCCCGGACCCCAGCCGCCGGCTCCGGCGCAGCGCCTGCAGAACATTGCGGCTGGCCAGCAGCAAGGGCGTTCGCTGAGCCAGGCTCGCGGCACCGGACCCGTACCGATGACGGCCCAGCGGCTCCTGGAGATGACGACAAAAGAGTTCGACGCGTTTCAGACGGAGCACGCGGGCGAGTTTCGCGACATAATGGGGAGATGATGTTTCGTTGCGTAAGGCCGGAGAATTGTGTTGCCCGGACAGTATCCACCGGCAAGACAATATGTCTCCGCCACGGATGCCAGTCGATCCAGGGTCGTATTCGAACCCTCGATGGCGCGGACGGAGAACCCGAAGCCGCGCAGAGGCGCGATTGAGCCCGCAAGGGAAAGACGCGCCTCACTTTTGACGCTTCGGCGTCTTCGGCCCAACCCGGCCGCAACGGGTCTTCGCCAGTCCTGCCTGCGTAAAGGCGGGTTTCGTGTCTCGGCGCACCGAGGCATCGGATCCACTTTTTCATAGGCAACGGAAATGGCTGCCACCTCATATGGCACAAACGATCCGCTGGCGGTCAAATTATGGTCGCGGCGGCTTATCGTCGAAGTTCTGAAAAATACCTGGTGCTCCCGATTCATGGGGGAGTCCTCGGGCTCGGTCATCCAAATCAAGGATGAGACGTCCAAAGGCCCCGGCGACAAGATCACCTACGGGCTGCGCATGCAGCTCACGGGCGCAGGCGTCATCGGCGACGGGACGTTGGAGGGTCAGGAAGAGGCTCTCACCACATACAACGACTCGCTCTTCATCAACCAGCTTCGGCATTCGGTCCGGTCCGCCGGCCGCATGACGCAGCAGCGGGTGCCGTTCAACATCCGTGACGAGGCTCTCAGTGGCTTGAGGGACTGGTGGTCCGACAGGCTTGAAGTCAGGCCCCTCGCGGCGTAAGTCGCGAGTGACAACGAGGTGAATTGCTGGAAACCCCTAACGTAAAGTCGAGGGCAATCAGCAGCCAAGCCTTGAATTGATATGGGATTTCTGGTAATTTGATCGAATGAGAAACGATCAGTTACCAGATGGTATGAGATACGTTTTCGCTGACGGTTCGCCAGCGAGACGATGCAAAAAATGCGGAGATTGGAAGCCGCTTTCTGAGTTCCAGATGTACGATGTGTCCCGCGGGTGGCGTCGCCACGCATGCAGAACATGCAACACGGCTCGCATCGAGGAATGGCATCGGGAACACGCAGAAGAACGGAAAGCTAAAAATAGGGCTAAGTATGCGGCCGATCCGATCGCATACTGGTCGCCTCAACGCCGGAAAAGAGCCAATGAATTGGCCAAAAAACGAGCCACGGTGCTTCGCGAGCTAGTCTTGGTCGCTTATGGGCGCCAATGCATTTGCTGCGGAGAGGCCGAGCCGAGGTTTCTGACGATCGATCACATCGAAAACGATGGGGTCATTCAGCGGAAATCACATGGCGTTGGCGCTCATTTCTGGCGCTGGCTTATCAAGCGCGGCTTCCCCGATGGTTTCCAAGTCCTTTGCATGAACTGCAATTTTGGCAAGGCCATGAACGGTGGCATTTGCCCCCATGTCGCCAAGGAAGGTTCAACGACTATCCCGTAAGGGAGTACGGCCAAGCGGCCGGAAGTGCCTCGGACCCTACCAGCCTAGCTGGAGGGCCGTGATATAGTCTGCTCTCACGGGAAACCGTGAGCAGTCCGAACGGGCGGTCGGAAAGTAGCGATCTCCGGCGAACATCAAGGCGATTTCAGTTTTCTGAATCAAGTCTGCGGGAACACCGCCCAGGTCGATACGCGGTTCACCGGGCTACAGGCGACGCTGATCCCGTCCGACACGAGCCATCAGGTTTTTGTCGGGAGCACGGGCAATGCCGGCACTGACCAGTCCATCTCGACAACCGAGACGTTTACCTTGACGGTAATCGACAAGGCGGTCGAGCGGGCGCGATCAATCTCGCCGGCTATTCGGCCTGTGATGATCGGCGGGCGGGCGTTCTACGTGGCGTTCCTGCATCCCTATCAGATCACCGATCTGCGCACCAACACCAATACCGGCCAGTTCATCGACATTCAGAAAGCGGCGATGACCGGCGGCGAAGTCGAAGACAATCCGATCTTCGACGGCAGTTTGGGTATGTACAACGGCGTGATCTTGCACGGCGATTATCGGGTCAGTCTCGGTGTCAATTCATCAACGACAACCCTCGCAGTGGCAAGCACCCGGCGAGCGGTGTTCGCTGGTGCCCAGGCTGCGGTCTGCGCTTTCGGGCGCGACAACGGGCCGGAGCGGTTTACGTGGGTCGAGGAACTCTTCGACTACGAGAACCAGCTCGGTGTCGCGGCGGGTCTGATCTTTGGTCTCAAAAAGGCAGTGTTCAATAGTGCTGACTTCGCGGTCATCACGATGGACACCTACGCCGCAGCCCACTGAGGAGGTATTGCAATGGCTGTTCAGACTTACACCTGCACGATTGCCAAGAACCAGGTGCCGAAAGCCTACCAGGTGGGCGATCAGTCGGTGTCCGGCTACATCATGGAGTCGGGCGGCACCAATGCCGGCATTTCCACAGTGGGCGATATCCTGATCCTGTGCAAGATTCCGCACGGGGCGAGGATCGTCGACTTCTGGGAATATCACAGCACGGGCGCCACGGCGCAGGGCCTGCAATTCGGGCTCAGCAAGGGCGTGGCGGCGAGCGGTGGTGCTGGGCTTTCATGCCTCCTGGCCTCAAGTGCGCAAGCGACCATGAACCGGTTCAACGTCACGAACTGGAAAGCGGTTGCGGGCGCCATCGGGCCGCCGGTCGTGTCAATCTCGGATGCTGATACGACCAGATTTGCGCTGTTGCAGGCGCAGATCGTCAGCGGCACGACGACGACTTCGCTCAAGGTGTGGTTCAACATCATCTATCGGATGGATGGGCCATACGAGACGCCGTCAGGCGCCGGCACGTAATCGACAGCGGCGTCGGCTCATCAGGATCTGAGACGCTCTCCTATGGGCCGGCGCCGCAACGTCGTGATGAGGTAGGTAGATGAGCATAAATCGCGATGGCTCCATAACGATAGACCACCCAATTCCAGACCCAGCTGATCTCGCTGAGTGGTACAAACGACAAATCGCCAGCGCAGAAGCGGATCTTAGAAATATTATGCATATCTGCCACCCTGACGGAGATGACAGGATAGACGCAATCGCGAGACTGCGGGCGGCATGGCTTTTTGCGTCTAAAATACTGGATGAGTTCGGCGGCATCACCGGGGAGTCTTAATATGCGTGCTCATGAACCCATGGGTCATAATTTATTTTAGTTATACCAGGAAGGCGCTTTTCTGAGAGAACTGCAAAAATTCCCAAGATACTATTCGTTGATTGATACCACTGGAGCCACACCGTTATCAGTTTTCCTTTCTCATCAAAGCCCACTCGCGTTGGCGTAAGCGCAAACACCCAGTGCCATTTTCGTGATTTATCTTTCTCTACAAAGATCATTCTAGCCTCTCTACCCAATCCTATAGGAACGCCTTGATACACCCCATTCGCGCAACTCACAAGGAGATGACTCAATGTCCGCATCCCGCCGCCGCCCAGCGAGCGACGAACCCAAAGAGATTGCCTCAGCCGAAGAGCCGATACCTGAGCCGGTGATCGTGCCACACCCGACGCATGGCTTTGTCGGCGGCAAGGGACCACTGCGCCCCTGGCAGCCCGTGCGTCTCGGCCCTGTCGTGGTGGAGGCGCCAAAGGAGGAAGGCGCGGGCGGCGTGGCCAATCTTTCGGAATCCGCCCAGACGGAAATCCGCCAGGCGCATGAGGCCGAGCGAAAGGACTCTGAATAATGACCATATATAACGGCATCAAGATCACGATGGAGTGTTTCGGGACCGGAACCAACCCGTGGACCGCAACGATCGATTTAGGGCCTAACGCTCGCGCAGGGGGCGGGATTCAAGGCCCCCAGACGGTCCTGACGGCAACGACATTATCGGCTCTCTGCACGGCAATTCAAGTCGTTACCGTGGCATCTGGCGTTACATAAGGATCCCGAATGATGTGGAAATGGATTCGCCGGCTCGCTGTCTTATACATCATCTGGGAGGTTTTCTTATCCCCCGGCACTGGACTGATTCAGACGCATGCGCAGAGCGCTTGCACTATCGCGGGCAACCCTGGGGGGCAGCTTGGCACGCAGGGCACGTCGCTTGGCACAATGACCAATGAGCAGGTGGAGATTGAGGGCGGATGCATCGACAGCACGCCCATCGGTCAGAATACGCCCGCTGCAGGCTCGTTTACGACCGAGACCACCACCGGCAATCAGACTGCGACCGGCGCGCTCAACACATTCGGCACCTCGACCAGCGCACCCGCGCACATCGGCAGTGCCCAAACTACCGCACCCGTGCCCACATCCTGCGGCACAGGCTCGCCATCGGTCGCCGGCAGTGATACCGCTGGCATCATCACGATGGGGACCAGCGCCACGGGCTGCATCGTCACGTTTAACAGGGCCTACACTGGCACGCCGATCTGCTCGGTTGATTGGCAAACCAATCTTGCATCGATGGTGTTTACCGTTTCGCCGTCAGCGATCACACTGACGCAGACCTCCGCCAGCGGCAATCTGGTGGATTATTTCTGTGTCGCGCCGGCCGGAGGCTGATTAGTGGCGCGTCACAACGACCCGATCAACGAAGCGCAAGCGCTCATCGTCAAGGGCGATCCTGACAGCGCCGTTAGGATTCTGGCCGACTTTCTCAACACAGAGTTCTTTCACCCTAATGCCCTATTCCTGATTGGCTCATGCCTTCTGGGCAAGGGCCTTAACGGGTTTGCCGCAGCTCTGCTTTCCGCTGCGGTCGACGCGCGGGCGGCGAAAGATGAGACCTTCCCCGAGGCGATGATGAACCTCGGCTCGTGCTACAAATCCGAGCATCGGAACGAGGTTGCACGCCAGATCTATCTCGATGCCTTGAAGGTCGAAACCTTGCCGCGGGAACGGTCCAAAATCCTCGCGAACGTCAGCGGTCTCTACGTGAACGAGGGGCAGGCGCCGACTGCGATCGACTGGTGCGATCAGGCGCTGAGGGAGGATCCCTATAACGCCGGGGCCAAGGCAAACCGCGGCATGGCATGCCTCGAGCTCGGCCGCTGGCGCGAGGGCTGGGAGGGTTTCTACGCGACCTATGCGAGCGGCGACCGCTCGCGGCGCGTCTACGTGCCAAACGGGCATGCGAAGCCGCTTCCCGAATGGGAGGGCGAGGCTGGTCAGACGGTAATCGTGTTTGGTGACCAGGGTGTCGGCGACGAGATCTATTTCGCCAACAGCCTCCCCGACATGATCGCGCGCTGCAAGAAGGTGATCCTCGATTGCCATCCCCGGCTCGAAAAAACCTTCGCGAAGTCGTTTCCGGAGGTCGAGGTCCATGGGACGCGGAAGGATCTCTCCGAGCTCGAATGGGTGCCCGAATGTGGCGCGGAATTCGCGATCGGGCTCTCCGATCTGCATCGGTTTTTCCGCAACTCGGATAAGGAATGGTGCGGCGCACCATATATCTCGGCTGGGGGCATTGTAATTAACGCCACATCGCGGCCGCCAAATTGGCCGCCACAGCGCATCGGCATCTCATGGACCGGCGGGGTGAAGCGGACGCGACAGGAGCTGCGCAGCGTCAGGCTCGCCGCGTTTCAACCGATAATCGAGTCGCTTCCCGGTGCACAATGGTTTTCGTTGCAGTACACCGATAACGCGGCCCGCGAGGTCTGCGAGTTCGAGGAAGCGACCGGGCTGCGCGTCGCGCATTTCCCGGGCAAGGTCGAGTGCTTCGATTACGACGAGACTGTCAATTTCATCGCTTCGATGGATCTCGTCATCACCGTCTGCACGACGGTTCACCATGTCGCCGGCGCGCTCGGCGTGCCGTGCTGGACGCTGGTGCCCAAGCAGGCCTCGTGGCGCTACAGCGGCATCGGCGAGCGACTTCCTTGGTATGATAGCGTTCGCTGCTTCCGGCAGACCGAGGACGGCGACTGGTGTGGACCGGTCGGCCGGATTGTTGAGGAGCTGAAGAAATAGATGGCACACCCGCAACTTCTCGCGATCACGAACACGGCCGTTCTGATTTCCAAGGTGCCGTGCCGCGTCAAGGCGATTTACGCTTTCAATGCGGCGAACGCCTCCGGGTTTTTGCAGTTATTCAACACGAACGCCGCCGCGAATGTGACGCTCGGCACCACCGGGCCGGACGGCAGCTATGGAACGGCGACGCTAACCCCGATTTATCCGGATCTCGGCGAGGGGCTCGATTTCCCCGGAGGGTTAGTCGCGGCCTGTACCACGACCTACAACGGCGCGGCTGCTCTATCGGCGAGCATGATCGTCAACTTTGTGATCGGTCCCTAAAATGGCACGCGTCGGAATACAAGGCGGCCTTCTCGCTACGCCAGTGCAGGTCGCTCTGCAGAAGGCCAGATTAACCCATATGTGGGTTTTCAACCCCAGCAATGCCGTCGCCTATGTGCAGATTTTCAATGCCCTGGCGGCCAAAGTGGTCGCGGGCACGACTGCGCCCGACATGAGTATCGGCCTCAATACCCTGATTTCGACGTCGGTGCCACTAGGTACGGAAGGCCCCTATTTCGGCGGGGGCATCACGGCGATAGCGACTACCACTTACAACGGCAGCACGCCGCCAAACGTCGGCCTTCAGGTGCAGTTCGGGGTGGAATGATGCTGATCAGCGAAGCGTACCGCGCGCAGCTTGCCGAAAAGCATCGCAAGTCCGCGACATTCGGCAATTCGGGTGCCGATTGGGCCGCCTTCGCCCACGATATGTGCCTCGCGAACGGTCTGCGTAGCGTTCTCGACTACGGGTGCGGGCAAGGGACGCTGCTCCTCGCGCTCCCCGAAAAGCGCCATTACACGGTTGCGGAATATGATCCTGCCATTCCCGGCAAGGATGGGCCGCCCGAGCCGGCCGACCTCGTAGTTTGCGGCGACGTGCTCGAGCATATCGAACCGGAATGCCTTGAGGAAGTGCTCGACGATCTGCGGCGGCTCTCGCTGAGAATGGCGCTGCTCGTCGTCGCCACAAAGCCGGCCCTGAAGCATCTGCCGGACGGGCGCAACACCCATCTGATCGTCGAGCCTGTGTGGTGGTGGCTGCCAAAGATCGCCTGTCGGTGGGTGATCAAGCACTTTCAGGGCAGCATGGGCGGATTTGTCGTGACGTGCAAAATATGATTCGTATGGTCATTTTCATCCAGCGTTCCAAAAATCGTCGGCCTTTTTCCATATCGTCACACAACAGATCCACCAGCCATCATCTTCATGTCGAATACGGAATTCCGGCTGTCCGCGTCCCGATGGCCGCTGTTTGAACGCATCCAAAATCCTTTGCCATGCCACTTCGTCTGAGAATGGACCGAACCATCCCTCTCGTGGGCGCGCCATTTGCTCATTTCTCCTCAATTTTCGGCCATCCTATAGTATGACGACCCGCGCCGTCATCGCGATTTTCATGCTGCTCGCGCTTCAGGGATGCGGGTTTGTCGGCATGACGGCGGCCGGGGCAATCGGCACCGTATTGGGTAATTTGGCTTCAGACAAAATCGAAGGTAAAGCGTGCCCATGAGAAAGACGTTCCGCGGTCTCTGCATTGGCGGTCCGCATGATGGGAAGATGATCGAGGAATCTGTGCCCTTTCATCGAGCGATCGCGCGAATACCTATTCCGATATCATCTTTTCTTAACAACGATCCTGGCAGTGTCGTCGACGCGCCCTATGTCGATTACGTATTCGAGCGTTTGCGTTCTGCTCCAACAAAAGATGACCCGGGCGGTGAATTCGGGCTCTGGCGGCGCACTGATCAGAATATGACGGATATGATGGCCCAGCTAATTACGGGCTACCATCCCGCCATTGTAGATCGATCATGAGCGAAGCGCTTTCTGTCTTCATCGGCTATGACCAGCGCCAGGATGCGGCCTATCGGGTATGCCGGAATTCGATCCTGCGGCGCTGCTCGCGCGATGTGCATATCGTCAAGCTGGCGCAAGAGCCATTGCGCGCCGCCGGGCTCTATTCCCGAGAATGGCGCGATGTCAATGGGCAGTGGATCGACTGCACTGACGGCAAGCCGTTTTCTACCGAATTCACTTTTACGCGGTTTCTTGTCCCGCTCCTGGCACTTCGGCAAGGCTGGGCACTCTTTTGCGACTGCGACTTTCTTTTTACCGCAGATCTCGCCTGCCTATTCGATCTCGCTGATGACCGATATGCCGTTATGGTGGTCAAGCACGAACATAAGCCGCGCGAAAAAACCAAGATGACCGGCGCAGCGCAGACGTCATATCGCCGGAAAAATTGGTCGTCGCTGGTGCTGTGGAATTGCGAGCATGCGGGCAACAGAGCGGTGACGACATGGGGAGTCAACCATCTGGCCGGGCATTTCCTGCACGCGTTTAGTTGGCTCGGCGAGGCCGAGATCGGTGCCCTTCCGGCGACATGGAACCATCTGAGCGGCGTCGGTCCGGCGTGGAAAGACGAAGATCCGCCATGCGGCATCCATTACACCTTGGGTACGGCCGATATGCCCGGCCACGAGGCGGCGCCGTTCGCCGATCTCTGGCTCGCCGAACGCGATAGTCGCCGCGGCCTCAACGGGCCGACCATGATGGAGCGCGCGCGGGCGCTCGATGCCAAGAAGGCAATAGCCGCGCATCCCTGAGACAGAAAGGACATTCTCATGGCTCTTCCAGCATCCCGCAGAGCAAACCGCGGCACCCGCGGCGGCTTGGCGGCCGGTTACGAGGGGGGTGCCGGCGGCACGCCTGGCGGCTCCGAGCACGATTACAGCGACGATCGGATCCGGGCTCGCGGGCGCGCCCCTGGCACCGCCAATCATCAAACGATGGGCTCGCCGGCGAGTGTCGGCGCATCAAAAGGCCGCGGCCCCATCGCGGGTGCCGGCGAACAGCAATATGGTACGCACGGTGATCCGGGCCGGGCGGCGCGGGGCTATGCCGGCATGCCATCGGGCGCCTATCCCTCGCGCAAGACGCCCACTGCGGACGTCGGCAAGATCAGCGTCTACGAGTCCGGCAACCCGCCGCCACGTGGATACAGCCAGGGCGGCGGCGGAATGCGTAGCGGCGCTTCCAGCGGGCGCATCGGGCGGACGAAGGCGAGCTCGACTTACTAAGATGCGGCGCCGGGAGGCCTACGCGGAAGTGGCGGCGCGCGAAGCGCCGCCGACCGCGCCGATCAGGGTCATCTGGAGCGAGCCGCCGCTTGCCAAGCCTGGGCACTGCCCACGCTGCGGCCAGCATTTCGGGCGCAAGCTCCGGGAGCACGCGCTGACGTGCCCACAGCCGCCGGGGCACATCTTCAGACCCCAGAGGTAAGATAGCGTCGACCGCCGCGATCCACCGCCGCGCGACCCGCGTTACTCTGACCATTCAAGGCGCACCTTGTAACCTCCCCAGCGCTCGAGCTCTTTTAGGTCAAGCTCCAATCCAGGTCGCGGTATCGGGTTGAAGTTTTGGAACATTGCCGTCCATAGCTTTACCCCATCGCTCGCTCGGTAAATCGTTATAGTGGCCGGCTTTGCCGAGTTGGGATTTCCAAAAAACGGAATGAAATTCACTCTGGTTCCCTCCAGTGAGCTACCCGTAATCGGGCGACCAGCGTCATCTTGGTCTTTTTAACTGAGAAAATAACCGATGTCGAGATCCGAAACTTATCTCAGCATGCAATTGACGATCGCCGACGAGCTCGGCGCGAGGACAGACTTGCTCAGTCCGCTGCCAGGCAGCAACCTGACAACGTCGCCGATCCAGAATGCAATCCAATCGGCGATCGCCAAATGGGAACGCGACTCGTTTTATTTCAATGAAATATACGATACGAATTGGTTTACGACCGTAGCCGGGCAAGAATTCTACAATATGACGAATACCCCGGTCGGGGACGCGACTGAGATTGCGTCAATGCCCAAGATTCTGAAAGTCCATGCACTGGTAAATTCCCAGCGCTATTACCTCAATCCGAGGACATGGCAGTACCTTGAGGAGATCTCGGTAAATCCGAATGTGACGACGACAATCCCGATCGATTTTGCCTATTTCGCCTCGCAGATTCGGCTTTATCCTATCCCGGTCGGCGCTATCCCGATGACGGTCTCTGGCAATCAACGACTGGTGTCGCTGGTAAACCCCACTGATGCGAATGTGTGGACGCAGGACGCCTTTGACCTGATCTGTTGCGAGTCTATGTTGTATCTGGCGCAAAGGGTGCTTCACGATGATGCCTTGGCCAGTCGCATGAAGACCTTGATTTACGGCGATCCAAAAGCGCCATTCGTCAACCAGATGGCGTCCGGCTACTACAATGTTCTGAAATTCGAGACGGCCGATCGCACTGCCGGGCCCAGGATACGTCCGAGCTATTTTTAGCTAATGAGTAAGATCGCATTCATTGGCGAGCATGTTTCGGTCGCGGCTCTTTTTGCTCAGATTTTGGAGAGAGAGAAGATGGAGGCGGTCGTTGCGGTCGTCCGGGTCGACGGCTGCTGGTATTCGACATGGAGCAGCGGCATCGATAACGGCGGTCTTTCAATGGCGGCAATAAAACTGATGTCGGACGTGCAGGGCCGAATGCACGATGAGCCGCTGACCTGGAGCCCGACGCAAGGGGACGCCGCCTGATGCCGACGCCGCCGCCGATCACTCTCCCGATCGCGCCCTACGCGCCTGACCAGCCGGGGGCGCCGGCAGCCCAGGCTGCAAAAAATGTGCGCGGCGTATTTCCGCGGACCTCGACGAGCTATGGTGCTATGCCCCAGCCGACGCCGGTCTCTTCCGCGCTCGTCAATCAGTGCCAAGGCATGGGCACATTTCTGGGTTCGGCGGGGGTGGCGCATGTATTCGCCGGCGATCTGAGTCGCCTGTATCATATAGGGGGCGCCGGCACGACCCTCTCGTTCACCGATGCGTCAGCGGCCGGCGGATATAACGTCAGCCAGAATGATTTCTGGGAATTCGTTCATTTCAACGGCCAAGTGTTGGCTATTGAATATAACGATCCGATTCAGGCGTTCACATTAGGTGCCGGCACCCATTTCAACAATCTCGCGGCAGCCGCACCGAAAGCAAAGCATATTGCCGTCATCAAAAATTCGTTCGTGATGGTCGGCAACACGCAAGATCCGACGAATGGCGCGAAGGAGCAGCGCGTTTGGTGGTGCGCGGCAGGTGATGCCTCGAATTGGCCAGTGCCTGGCAGCCAAGTGGCCGCTCAATTCCAGTCTGGTGCCATCGATCTGCTTGGCGATGCCGGGCCCGTGAATGCCCTACGATCAGATCTGACCTCGGCGGATGGTCTTGTTTTCCAGCAAGACTCGTTAAGGCGCATCGTCTATGTGGGGCCGCCCGCGATCTTCGATTTTCTGCCGGCGCAGAATGGGCGAGGCACCTATTCGCCCTATTCGCCTGTGGTGGTCGGGGGCAACTGTTATTTCCCGGCCTTTGATGGATTTTATTCGTGCGACGGAGCCAGCGTTTCGCCGATTGGCTCGGATAAAATAAATCGCACCTTCCTCGATGATTTGGCCAGCAATTATGCGACTGTGCAGGGCGCGAAGGATCCGATCCGGCAAGTCATATGGTGGTCCTATGCTGGGCAGGGCAGCATAAATGGCGTCCACAATAGGATCATCGGCTATTCGTGGCTTTTCGATCGCTGGTGCATTCTCGATGTCGTCGCAGAAGCTATCGGCAACGCCTTTGCTTTTGGCTACACGTTAGATCAGCTTTACACGGTGCTCGGCTATACGCTCGACAATTTGCCCGCACCTTTGGATTCCCCGCTATGGCAGGGCGGGACGCAGGTGCTCGGGGTTTTCGATAGTTTGCATCAGCTGAATTTCTTTACCGGATCGGCGATGGCGGCGACCGTGGAGACCCAGGAGATGGAGCTTATCCCCGGGCAACGCTCGCTAATTACGGGTGTGCGACCGTTGGTCGACGGCACAAACGTCCAAACGCCAACGGTGGCGATTCAGCATCGCGAGCTCGGCGAGACGGTGCCGGCCGTGACGCCATATTCCGCGATCAACTCTCTGGGCAAAGCTCCGGTGCGGACGTCAGGCCGCTATGTGCGGGCCTCGATCTCGATCCCGGCCGGCGGCGATTGGACGAACATTTCCGGCGCGGCGGTCGACGCGGTGCCACAGGGACAAAGATAGATGCCTCCCACTAATGTCGGCGTAATATATTCTGCCGGGCGAAAAATTCTCCGGCGCATCGTTGTTCCCGATACTGAGCCTCAGCCATTTGAATGGCAGCAACACACAGTACATCAGGAGAAAATTACCTTAATTCCACATTCTGGTGATTGGAGCCATGCAGGGTGCATACAAGCAATCGCGCATGCTGAAAATCTCGAAAATATTCCAACAGGTCGGTGCGCTGTTGTGGATAGTGCCGGAAATGTAGTGAGTGTTATCTCGGCAGATATACATCTAGATGCCATAGATGGATATTCATTAATCGAATCTGATTTAGCCAATATAGCTGATCACTATAATGTTGAAATCCACAATGATTTTTCACGCCGTTATGCGATAGTGAATACGGCTACTAGAATCGTCACAGCGATTTCTTACCTTGCAATCATTGGTGCTATGCCGCCGGATAGTAGTCATTTTTTAATTAATTCTAATGTATTACAAATTGGCGATGCAGTGCCAATATTGCTACATACTATCTAGCCAATGGCCCGCATTTTTATTCTATCCGGCACTTCCTGGCCAGTCCCTCCTGATTGGACCTCTTCTAATAGTATTGAGACAATTGGGGCTGGCGGCGGCGGCTCTGACACTGTAACCGGTGTAGCCTACGGCAATGGTGGCGGTGGTGGGGAATATCGCTTAGCTAGCAACGTCGCTGGCCTTAGTGGCTCACTGACTATTGGCGTCGGTAGCGGTGGTTTGCATGGATCTGTTGCTGGGGGTGGGGGCGGTACTTGGTTCAACGGAGCAACACTCGGTGTATCTACTGTTGGCGCTAATGGGGGTGGTGGTGGCACTGATGCAGGCGGTGGCGCTCCCGGTATAGGTGGGACTGGAGGTCACGGAGGAACTATTAATTGGGATGGTGGTAGCGGTGGCACAGCGGCTCTAGCAAACGCCACAGGTGCTTCGGGCGGCGGCGGTGCTGCTGGACCATTCGGAGCTGGGCTAGCGGGCGCAGGGAACGCTGGTGCATTCCTTTCTGATACGGGCGGTGCCGGTGGGGGTGGAACTGGTGACCCAGCAAGTGGAGCGGCAGGGTCCGGGACTGCTGGAAGCATTATTCCAAGTAAGACTGTTGGTGGCACTGGCGGCAAAGGTGAGAATGGCACAGCGGGGGGGGTTGGTGGTAGCGGCGCAGGTGCCGCTGGCAGTTCTGGATCGCAGGGTTCTGGTGGCGGCGGTGGTGGAAGTTCAGGGACTACTGGGGGCGCTGGCGGCACTGGGGGCAATGGTATTGAATGGGATGCATCGCATGGGGCTGGTGGCGGTGGTGGGGCTGGCGGCGGCGGCTCTGCGTCGGATGGTGGCTTTGGCGGTGGTGGTGGCCTTTATGGAGGTGGTGGGGGTGGTGGTGGCTTTTCCGGGAGTGCAAACGTTGGTATAGGTGGCAATGGTGCAAATGGCATTATTGTCGTGACTTATACGCCTTCGGGTCTATTTCTCTACCCACAAGCCTGCATGTGAACAGGCTCCGATACAGGGACTAGCCACATGAGAAATTCCCAGCGATCCAAAGAGTCGTATCTGCTGGTAGACCACCGTGCCAGTCCTGGATTGACGCCCGAGATGGCCCGTCGAATGGGCTATATTCCCGAGCTTGTCGCCGAGGGCAAGGTATTCGAGGCGCCGACGCTCACTTGCGCGCACTGCCGAACAATCGCGATCATGAACCTGGATCGGACGCGGGCGCGCGGTCGCTGTAACTACTGCGACAGCTATGTTTGCGACGTATGCGCGCTGGCGATGATGAGCCCGGATTACATCCATTTACCCTGGCAGAAGCGTGTCGACGACCATATGGACGCCGAGGCTCGCCCGGACCCGTTCGTGCTGGCACCGATCTTGCGATGACCCGTTCGCTCTTCGTCGCGACACCAATGTACGGCGGGCAATGCTACGGCGATTTTGCGGCTTCGCGGCAAAATCTGCTGGGGCCTTTGACGCAGCGAGGCATATCGGTCAGGACGTGGGGCGTTGCTGATAGCCTCGTCACTCGCGCCAGGAATTATTGCGCAGCCGAATTCATGAACGGCGACATGACGGATATCCTATTCGCCGACGCCGATGTGTCATTCGAGCCGCAGGGCGTGCTCGACCTGATGTCGCATCCCGATAAGGATGTGGTCTGCGGCGCATATCCCAAGAAGGAGATCAATTGGGCTCTGGTGCGGGACGCGGTCAAGCTCGGATTTGCTGACGACGACCCCGCCGTATTAGAGAACTTTACCAGCACGTTTTTCTTCCATCCGGTTCATCCCGAATTGCCTCATCAGATTGCCGATCCACTTGAGGTGCGGGAGACGGGAACGGGATTCATGCTGATTAGACGGCATGTGCTGGAAGCGTTCCAACATGCTTATCCCGAGCTCTATTATTATTCAAATCCCGACGAGAGAGTGTATCAGGGGCAAAAAATTCCCTGTTTCTTCGATACCGAAATCGTCAATCATCGATACCTCTCTGAGGATCAGAACTTCTGTCGTTTGGTGATTGCGCTCGGGATGAAGGTGTGGGTTCTGCCCCACATACAGCTCACGCATTTGGGATATTACAAGTTTATTGGGAATGTCAGCGCAATAACGGCAGTGCAACAGGCTAAGGAGCAATCGAATGAATGATCATCTAGACGCAATTCGCGAGGCATTGGAAGAGTTTGTCCGCAAGCGCGATCCTGTGCCGCAACCCGCCGAAGAGGATTTTGCAAACCTCGATGCGTACCATTCCGCACTCGCGGAATGGCTTGCCAGCAGGAGCGCGCGTCGGGACGCGGCCCTCAGCGATGACCTGCGGGGCGCCTTTCGCAACGTTGAAGACCTGACTGCGTTTTTTGCCAATCCGCCAGATGTGTTGGCGAGATTGCCATTATCTCCAGAGCCGCCTTTGGTGCCTTCGGAAGCCGGCCCTGTAGTGCAACCTGAAGGCATCAGAAATGAAGGACTCGACTGATGGCTAAAAGGCTATTTCAAACCAGCAACTGGACGCCAGCGTTGACGGCTGACGCCGCGACACTGGCGAATGCGTCGTACATGGCAGTAAAGGGCGGCACCACGACCCAATATCTCGATTTTCTCGAATTCTCGATCTCGGGAATGGCCGGCGCGTCGTCTCCAACTCCGCTGACCTTCGCTCGCTCCTCGACCTTGGCAGTTGGGCCGAGCGCGTTGGCGGCCCCCGCGAGCGACGGCCCAGCCAATCCGTTTACTGCAGCCCTTGGCACGGCTCCCGTTTCATTTACGGCGGTCGCAACTACGGGGGGTCAGCGATCGGGCGCGACTACCGACGCTAAGCTGCAGCTCGGGATCAATGCGTTCGGCGGGATTCTCCGTTGGAGTGCCGCGCCTGGACAGCAGTTCAGCTCTTACGGCAACGCTGTGACGTCGCCAGCCGGCGAGTCATATCTGTCGGCTCAGAACTACGGCACGGCGGGATTGATCCAGGCGTCTATAATATACGAGCCGATGTGAGTTCCGCAACGCCGCGGGCCTGGAGTATGGAATGATGAAGCACAAGTGGAATTCTGACTCCGTCTCATGGCTTGATGGTCCAGATGCTGTTCCTGCCCCAATGTGCTCTCTTCGCCTTCCATGTAAGTGCGGCGAGGTGGCTCTCTATAAAGAGGCGGTCGGGAGATTCTACGTGGACTCTGCGACTCTCAAAAAAGGCACAATCAGGGTGGGAAGCGCCGAGGAAGCGATCAGAAGGTGGCATCAAATTGAGGCGGGAAGCTCGTCGCAGTGACGTTCCGACCGCCGGTCATCGTTCCGCGATGGGAGGTCGATCCGGCGGGCATAACCCGCAAATCGCAGGATGGCGTCCGCGCCAATCTTCTGCTGACGACGCTGCGCTCGCGCGATCGTATCTACGAAGCTCAAGGGCAGGGGATCCCGCAATATGACTGGCCAACTCCGCCCCCGGCTCGCCAACCCGAGCGGTCATGGTCGTCAGGAGCTCTTGTCCTCTCTACCCTACAAAGCCGGGATACAATCTACGGCCCTCAAGGCAAGGGGGTTCCGCAATATGACTGGCCAACTCCACCGCCGGCTCGCCAGCCAGATCGCTCGTGGTCATCTGGCAGCCTCGTGGTCTCGACCCTATACGGTCTTGATCGGGTCTATGGGCCTCCAGGCGAGGGTATTCCTCAATATGATTTCCCCACCCCGCCGCCTGCGTATCAGCCCACGAGGTCTTTCGTTGCTCCGTTCAGGCTCGGAGCGGATGCGAAGCTGCTTAACCAGAATTATGATTATCCCACGCCACCGCCTCCTCTGCCGAGAGATAGGTTTTACGGGCAAACACTTGTTTCCCTTACTCTCAATAGTCAAGACGCAAGCACACGAGGAGCGCCGTTCTATGATTTGACGAATAGGGGTTTCGTCCAGCCGGATCGTTCTTATTCGCAGAATATACCCAAACCCCTATATGGCCAACCACCATCGCCTTTTGCTCAATACGACTGGCCGTTGCCGCGGTCGCCAATACAGCCCGATCGGTTCTATTTTAGCGATCTGCTGTTCGCCACCCTGCTGCATAAAGACGCACTGATTAACGGCGCGCAATTTACTGACTTGGCGAAAACGCCCGCCCCGCCTGACCGGACTTATGTTCAGCCCGGAATCAAGATCAATCCAATACCGCGCAATCAATTTGATTGGCCTGTTCCCCAGGTACCGCTCCAGCCCGATCGCGCATACTCCCAGACGCTGAACTATTTGACCCTTGCTAGCCAGGACGCCACTGGAGCCAGCGGCGGTCTATCCGGCTCCTCTGTTGGGCCAATGGAGTTGCCACGAGCGGCGTTACAGCCAGACCGCAACTATTACACATACCCTCAGCTGTTCTCACTTGTAACTCCGCTCGTCGGGCCGATTTCTGGGGCGCCGATTTCATCTGGCCCAATCACCGGTAGCCCGCCGGGCCCGATTATCCAGATTCCGCTGCACAATGTTTCATTCGAATTGCCCCGCGTTCCGCTGCCACCGAATCGAGGCTATTCGCAAACTCTGTCATCAAGCACATTGCTGCACAACGACAGGATGTTAGCCGGTCGCCAAACAAGCGAAATTCCCCAAACGCCTGTTCAGCCAAATCGATCGTTCATTTCATTCGTCAACCCGGCAGTCGTTGTGTTTCCGTTTTCTCAGGTGGACTGGTCGGTGCCACGGATAGCTCTGCAACCGGAGCGATCCTGGCAACAAAACCTTATCTCTAACACATTGCAGAATCGCGATACGCTTATATTCAGTAAGCAGGAAGCGGTAATGCCGCTGATCCCGGTTCGCGCAGTGCAGACGATTATGTTTCGGCCGTCGCCGGCGACGATTCCTCCAGTGCCATTTGCCCAGCTTGACTGGCCTCTTCCCAAGACAGCATTGCAGCCGGAGCGGTCGTGGTGGCAGGCTCTGGTCGCCGGCACACTCAAGAGCCAAGATGCAGCGCGAGCCGTAGGTCAAGCCGGGGAGTTACCGCGCTCGGTCATTCAGCCAGATCGCAGCTACCTGCAGAATACGGCACTTGTTAGCTATGCGGCGCAAATCCCATTTGCTCAACTCGATTGGCCTATTCCAAAGGTGCCGCTGCAACCCGACCGCTCCTGGTGGCAAGACCTTGTCTTCGCGACGCTTTACAATCAGGACGCAAGGGTGGCCGGTGCTCAGCTGATTCAGGAGCTCGCGAAAAGCCCACTCCAGCCGGATCGCTCGTTTGTACGCGTCACTCTCCTCCCCGCGATCAGCTTTCCTCCATCACCTTTTGCTCAGCGCGACTGGCCGCTGCCGACGAGAGCCGTTCAGCCTGAGAGATTTTGGTCGCAAGCTCTAATCTCGCTCACGCTGTTTGGTAAGGACGTAAGAATAATCAGCACACAATCCGCTGAATTGACAAATATAGGGACTCTCCAGCCGGAGCGGTTCTGGCAGCAAGATCTCATCATCGATACGCTGTTCGGCCAAGATGCGATAATTACCAGAGGACAGCTGGCTGATTTGGCAAACGGAACATTTCAGCCCGATCGCTTCTATGCGCGAGGGATGGATGCTCTCATATTTCAATTGTTATTCCCATTCCAGCCTCCCGCGCCGGCGCCGGCATTAGTGGTCACAGGATATCCGGCTGTGCCGCTATGGCAGACGAGTTCGCCTCAGACGTGGTCGGCGCGAATAGGCGACATCTTGAGCAAGGTCCAGCAAGGCAAGCAGAACGTCACGCTGAAAATCACGCTGGCGGCCGGCACATCGACCGTCGTCATCGATCCCCGGATAAGCGCAACATCTGCGCTGACTTTCACGCCGCTGACGGCCGATGCCGCCGCAATCCTAAGCAGCATCTATGTGAGCGCCCAACGGGCCGGCCGGGCCACGCTGATATATAGCAGCACGGCGAAGACGGATTGTACCTTCACCCTACTTATTCAAGGGTAATGAGCTGACAATGATGCTCCTCCTCCGCGTCCTGGCGGTTGCGCTCGCATGCCTATTGCCGTTTGGGGCAGAGCAGTCGGCGCGTGCAAAGCTATACGATATGGTCGAAATGACCGTCGCGAGCGCGCCAGGGCTCGGCACAATCACACTCGGCACAGCGATTCCCCCATATCAGTCATTATCGGCGACCGCCGTCGCACCCGGCGAAACGGTCTCCTATCATATCGCTGATATCAATAACAACTGGGAAAATGGCCGCGGTGTCGTCACTCTCAGTCCGAACATAACGATCACTCGGGGCGTGATCAGCTCGAGCAACGCGAATGCGCTAATTAACGCGAGCGCAGGAGCCATCGTCTGGATTGTGCCGAACGCCGCCGATATGGTCATGACGCAATATCCGTCGACAATTAGTGCTGCGGTTGCGGAGACTCCCTGTGTGCTAACATCCGCCGCTACCGTGACGGTAAGCGGGGCATGCGATGTTTATACGCTCACCGTAGCTAATGATCCGGCTCTTCTCAGTAATCCCACGTCCACCTTGCTCGGACAGTGGCTTACGTTTTTTATCACACAGGACGTGACAGGCAATAGACGAGTCCCGTTTGGCTCTAATTATATATTTTCCGGGGGATGGAATGCTGCGGTGCTCTCGACGGGAGCAGGGAAAACCGACGCCTTCGCTTGCAAGACCCTCGTCGCCAATGGCGCAATGTACTGCACCCCGCCAGTCGTAGATTTCTATGTTGGGTCACGAGAGACATGGAGCCCCACGCAAAAGAATGCCGTATTTACTCTTAGCCCCAACAATCAGACGGCAACCGCGGGCACCGTCGCGGCCGATTCCGTCGTATTGGGTTCTGCCGGCGTATCGGCAGGAAAGATTTTTTTTGAAATAGACTATACGGGCAGCCAAGCCAATTGTTGCAACGGCGTGGGATTGGGCAATATCAATACAAGCACGGTGACCGGCCAGTATCTTGGAATTGATAACAATGGCATTGTTTACAATAACCAGGGCAGCGTGGTGTCGAACGGGACGACCGTGGCGACAATCGCGACCTATACAACCGGCGCCCAAATATGTGTCGCGGTCAACCTCAATACTAATCTGCTCTGGTTCCAGCCACTCGGCGCTGGGCAATGGGATAATAATGGCACAGACAATCCCGCGACGGGGATCGGAGGCTACTCCATAGCCAACGTTGCCGCTGCGGCAGTCGTTCCCGGCGGAACCGTCAATAACACGGGAGTGGCGTTCGTGCTTAAACCGAGCTTGGCATGCGCCGGCGTGAGCGGCCTTGCTGGCTTTGGTGTAATGCCATGATAGCGCGTATGGCTAAAATCTCAGCAGTCATTGGCCTGCTGGCTGTCCTCGCTATTCCGGCCGAGCCTAGCATCGCGCAATTCACGCCTCCGTTACTATTACAGAATACGATTGCCGCTAAAAAACCAAAGCCACCACCGCGCCCGCCTGCGTTCGACGCGGTAGCATATAGTCCAAATGCGAGTAACGCAGTTATAGGATTGACGACGACGACAGCAGCATTTCCGCTGGGCTGGCAAACCTACGGAACTACGTTTTCTTATAACACCACAACGTTTCGCGATCCCGAGATACTTACCAATCAGCAAGGGGCGGCTACTAAAGTAAACGGGCATTATTGGTTGGCCTTCACTGCGATCTCCGCTGCTAATTTCAACAACGGCAGCGAACAAGCGTCGTCTTTCGGATTGGCATATTCTGATGATCTAGCTACATTTACCTTTTCACAGTTCGTATCGTGTTTCTCGTCAGTTCCTGCGACTCCTATCTGCTGGGCACCAAAGGGTTATATCGACAATTCTGGAGGGATGCACTTTATCGTGTGCGCTGGGACCAATCAGAATTTCGGCACCCAGGACATGCAACCAACAGAGGTGCATCCGCTCACGTCTGACCCCAACGGGGCATGGTCAGTTCCCCTGACCATTACTGGCACAGCACTCCCAGCCGGCGGTTTTGATTACCGTATCCAGCAAGATGGATCAGGGACGCGGTATATGTTTTATGTAGTCGATGCGCCGCCCGGCGGTGGAGAATTTACGGGGTTAGTCAGCAGTGCATCTGATTTCTCAGGTTATAATACGCTGATATCTTCCAACGTGGTTGGTAATCCCAATACGCAATCGTTTGAATCGCCGCAAGCCTTCAAGCAAGGGAACGCATGGTATCTTTTTGGTTACTGGAATGTTAACACTTCCTATGCGACATCATCAGCTATTTCTGGCCCGTATTCCGCACTGACGCAGCTTGGGCAAAATTCTCAAGTTGACATGACCGGAATCTTTGCCGGCCCGCTTGCCCCGACGTACGTCACATTTGACACCAACCCGGTAAGCGTGCCCGATACGTCGGCGCTACACACCGCCGTCACTGGCGTCACGGTCGTCGTGCCTGGCGGGCCACCCTATCAGGGAACGCCCACTGTGCAGTCCTGCTCGCAATCGCCGTGTCCGTTTGGGATCACGGGCTCGACGGGCAACTGGTCGCTCCAGACGATTTTGAACCCGAGCGGCGGTACTCCACCCACTCTGACGGACGTCAACAACGCAACTCTGGTGATTAATGCGCCGTAGCATCCTCCTCGTCATCGCGACGCTCGGGCTCGCGCTCCTCTCCGTCCTGGCCCACGCCGTCACCGGCACTCTAACCTACAACATCACGTCCGGCGCCGGCACTGTCGCCTGCGATCTTGGACCCAATTACATCGGGTCCATCCCGGCCGGTGCGCAGGCCGCAGGTTTCACGCACTGCGCTGGCAACTACGATTTCACCCAATCAACGCCGTTCACGTACATGGGACAAACAGTAACGTGGTCTAACACGCCCATCTGGCTTCAATGCACAGGCCAGGTTCCAGCAAATCCTTTGTGGTATGGGTATAGCGAAAACGGCCCGACGACACCGTGCAGCGATTACCCGATCATGATTGACAACAACGGCGATGCCGGCGCAAGCGGCGGTCAGGTGTTAGGTGTGATCTTCACCCAGGCGGACTTTAACAACAACGTTCAGGTGACAAATCTCGCTACGGCGAACAACCAGAATTACCCGAACCCGGCAGGCACGTCGTTCCCAAATGGGGCGTATCTCGAATGGGTGGCGCGCATGACGAATGCCACTTATGCGAGCCACCAACCCAAGAACTATTTTTTCAACCTCTGGGAAAGCAGCCCGCAGGCGCAGTGGGTCGAATTTGATCAGATGGAGATATTCGGAACCGGTGTAGGCGCCGGGGCCGGCTTTGGGGAGCATGGATGTAACGGCAGCTTCGGGTGCCCAGGCTACCCGGCGCTATCCCACGTCAGCGATAGCTCGATTACCACCTGGGATCCTACGAAATATCAAAATTACGGCTGGCGATGGACGCATGATGCGAATGCCAATTTCGGAGCCTGCGTCTACTGGAACGGCACGCAGATTCCCCCACAGCAAGGCGGCACGCGCCAGCCTTGCGATAGCGGGTCATACTTCAACGGAGTTTCCGATCCTGCATTCACGAGCCAGCGAAACCAATTGATAATCTGGTCAGGGCCGAACGAAAACTCCACTACAGCCAATTGCTCCGATGATGGAGTAAACCTTGTTATCTGTAACCCCCCCGCTGGTGGAAACGTTACCTTAGTGCAACGGGTGACGGTCTGGGTGCCGCCCTCGTGTATATGGCAGACGCAGCCGTGCATTACCACTGTGGATGTTGGCGCCCCATGAAGTGGGTCCGCGGGCCGTGGTGGGATGGGTTCTGGTTGCTTAGCGGGCTGCCGATCGGGCTTGCGCTGGTGCTGACTTCAAATGGCAGGGGCATTGGTCCGATAATCGCAATGACGATCATGGTTCTGGAAACTGCCCATGTCGTGACGCCGATTGCCCTGGCTTTTGTCCGCCGTGAACTGGGCGATATCGTGCTGAGAAAGCCGATTAAGTGCGTCGGCGTGCCGCTCGCTCTTGTCGCCGCATCGCTTGTCGCCCCAGCGTCCTGGTTCGCCGGTCCCTATTTCGCGTGGAATATCTTTCATTTCGGGATGCAGAACTTTGGAGTGCTCTCGCTCTATGGCATCATTGGAGATCGAGTGAAGCGCGGCGCGCTGTGCCTTGGAGTAACCGCTCTCGGGATGGGGCTGCCGGCTCTGGTTCCCAATCAGTATTACCTCATGTTCGGCGTGGGATTCTTCGGGTTTAATCATTGGCTTGCCGACATCGGTCTGTCGAGCCGAGTCGTGCGTTGGCATTGGGGATTTATCGTCATGGTGTTGGCTATCGGTGTCGGATGGCTCTTGCTGCGCAATGGTCCACTCTCGGCGCAGTTGGCGCCCCAGATAATTGCGTTCCGTTATGCCATAGGGATGGCGCATTTCATCTTGGAATCGGAGTTTTGGAAGTTCAGCAACCCGCGGGTGCGGGCGACGATCGGGAAAGAGTTATTTGCATGAGGCTGATCAACGATGCAGGCCGGGCGATCATCAAGGAAAGCGAAGGGCTGAGCCTCACCGCCTACCACGACTTCGCCAAAGGCGTGCTGACGATTGGCTGGGGCCACACCGGCCCCGATGTGTTCGAGGGAGAGACCATCACCGAGGCGGTCGCCGAGCAGCTTCTCATCCAGGATTTAGCCTACACATGCGGCCAGGTAGCCGGCATGATGCCGTGGGCAAACGACAATCAGTTCTCAGCCTGCGTCAGCCTGGCATACAACATCGGTGTCGCGGCGTTTCAGACCAGTTCTGTGCTGAAGGCATCGCGCGCCGGTGACCGAATCGGCACCGCCAGAGCCTTCCTGCTTTGGGACAAGGCCCATGTCGACGGCCATCTCGTCGAGGTAGAGGGCCTTTTCGAGCGCCGAATCGACGAGGTTTCCCTTTATCTAGATACGTGAGAATGCCCCGATCTGTCATGAAAGCTTCGGCATTTGCCGTCGCAATTCTAACCTGCGGGGGAAGCTGGGTCAAAGACGGCTACACTAACGACCCGAACATCCTCTGCATAAACGGTCATCCAGCACCAAGGCGCCCCCACGTCACCTACGGCCACTTGCCAACCAAACCCTGCTGTGAACGCGACCACATCTGCCCACTCGGCCTCGGATGCCCAGATACGCTCGACAACTTGCAGTACCAACCTTGGCTAGAAGCGCGCGTAAAAGATGGCGACGAACGCCGCGCAGAGCACACTTATTGCAAAAACCCAAGTCCAGCTCTTCTCGATCGATTACGCTCAACATTCACTCGAACTTACCCGTTGCAAGGAAAACAATGATCGAACCGACCCTACTGATAGCGATCATCGTCGCGGTTTCCGCGATCATGCAAACCATCCTCAATAGCTGGCAGGCGAAAAGAAGGCAAAAGGCCGATTGGCGTCGTCAGGATGGAGTCGCCGAGAAAGCGGAAGAGACCGCGAGTCTGCTGCTAAAAACCCAGAAAGAGAACATCCGCCGGACCGACGAGGTCGCCCGCGTCGCGGCCATCTCGGCGAACCAGACGCATGACCAGCTAAGCGAGATCCATGGTCTCGTCAACAGCGACATGACAAAAGTCCTGCAGGCCGACCTCGATCAGACTCGCGTCACGTTGGCGCTCCTCCGCAAGCTGGGAGATCCAGATATGGATTTGCTGCATACTACTGAGTGTCGCATAACCGAATTGGAGCGAGTGCTCGCCACCCGTCCTAAAAGTGCGAAAGGGATTTGAAATGAACGTTTCTAAAGTCGACATGGAAGCCGCCCAAGGGGCGTGGGACGATGTTTTCGGCCATCTGCCGGGCAATCTCCCACTCGTTGTCAGATTGGCGCAGCATTTTGCGGATCATCGGTCGAAGGCGGCCCACGATGCGAAGCCTAAATCGGAAGAGCTAGGCGGCGTGGCGAACCTGTCGGAAGCCGCCCAGGAGGAAATCCACGAGGCTGAGAGAGCCGAGAAAGCGGAGAAGGCATGATATTCTTGACCTGGCTGGGGGCTCGCCTTAGCGAGTCGACCACTTGGCTCGGGATCGCCTCCGGTTTCGGCGCGCTCGGGGCAGCGCTTGCCGCAGGCGGCCTCGTCCAGACAGGTCTTATCGTGGGGGCTCTCGGAGCGGGCGCCGGTGGCGTGGGTGCGTTCATCACGAAGGAGAAGGGCAGTGCGTAGGCTGGCGTTCGTGGCGCTTCTGGCGCTCGCTGGCTGTGCAACTGGTCCGCAGCCTCCTCCGCCGGGCCCGACGCTGGCGGATATCGACGCGACGTGGACGCAACTCGAGACGACAGCGGTCCCTCCCGAGGCTATCCTGGCTATCGGCTCGGCGCTCGACGACGTCTCGTGCTATGGGTGGCTCGACCAGCAGATCCTCGGCTCGCAGCAATCGTCTGCCCTACAGGGGATATTAGGCGCGGGCGGCGGCATGGCCGCTATCGCCGGTGGTCCGGCCGGGATGGGAGCCGCGGCCGGCGCCGGGTTGCTCTCGTCGATACTAGGCGTCGCCCAGGCAAATTCACCGATAGGCAACGATCCGGTGGCGGCGTATGGGCTCGTCCTAAAGATGAGACAGACGTGGCAGGCCGGGGCGGGCATACCAATGACGCGCGAGGCGGCATGGGCGTTCGTCCAATCGTATCACGAGCTCTGTAGCCTTAGCGGCATACGCTTGGCGATGCATATGGCGGCGCTGACCGCGCCGGTGTCGACTGCCTCGTCGGGCACGGGTTTTGCGGCTTCAGCTATGTCCGGCCGGCAAAGGCCGCCCGTTGTCATCGTCGGGGCACCCCTGGCGCAGCGCTGACGTCTCGGCACCGGCCGGCTCGCAGTTCGAGCTTGAAAGGCGGTCCTCTAGCCGAAGGCATCTTTAGGGGAGTTTTTGCAGAAGCTGCAACAATTCGGGATCGTGGGAGACGTCGAAAAATCTCAGCAGGATTTGGAGCCCGCGCTCTAATGCCCTCACGCGACGCTCTAACTCATCGACTTTTTGAGAGGCGCTGAAGCCCCAATTCACTTCGGAAAAGTCGCTCATTCATCCCACCCGATAGCCGGCCGATCTTTCCTTCGGGATGGATCGGCCGGCTTTTTGCGTTTCAGGGGCTCGCGTACTGCTGAGTCGCCGACGCTTGCGGCTGCCTGCCTGCGGGCCGGTTGGCCCATGCATAGATCTTGCCGTCACGCTCCATAGCGAGATTGCTCTTCTTCCACCTGTTGATCGCGATGCCGAGGTGGTTTGCCCGCATGCCGGGACAGGCCTTCAGGACCGCGTCCCGGGTTATGCCCGACGCCCCGGCCGAGATGACCTGATTCAACGCCTTAGCAAATGATGTCTGTTTCGCGACCTCGCCGTTCGACTTCGCCATCGCCGTTTTCGCCGGCCGGCCGCGGCGACGCATCGGCGTTGCGGCTGACTTGCTGGGCGTCGGGCTCGGGCCACCAAATCTGGCAAAGACTTTCTCTGCCGCCTCGAGCTCGGTCAGCTCGCTCGTGAACTTCGCGATTTGTGTGGTAAGGTACATTTTCCGTTCTGTGATTTGGGCTTGGGTCGTCATAACCTTTCTCGCTTGATTGGTTGATCGGGGTTGATCAACGTCTGGCGCGATTTAACAGCGTGGCCGCGGGTTTGCAACTGGCGAGCGCGGTATCCGACGCCATTTGGTCAGAGCCAAGCTTCCGCTTATGAGCCGTGCGCCGGTCGCGACTCCAAGGCTCTGCGCGCTCATGGTTCCCTCCACGGGATTACCTCGCGTACCGTCTTGATGATGTGAATCTCGCCGTTGCCTCTGTCGTAGCCGTAGCCGAGACGGGCGAGTGCCTTTGCCTCAGCAAGTGCCGCCTCCATCGATCTTGCCGTCGTCGAACCGCCATATCCGCCGTCCCGCGGCCACCATACGGCGACCTGATAGGTCGTGCTTTTGCTCATCCCGGCTCCTTCAAGACTCCCGGAAATGGGCATATTGCGCTGACTGTTGGGGCATTCCCATAGAGCACGCACTCCCCGACATTCATCATGAGGTTCATCGAAATTAGGAGTCCCGCGAACAGTCCGAGCATGATGAGAAGGAGAAGCCACAATCCGACCACATCGCCCCTTCCCGGTTTTGCAACCCCGTCAGTAACCTCTTGATATCTGGTAGAGCGCATTAGAACTGTTTTGCAGAAAGCGCGGCTCTGGCGTTACGTTTCCATATGATTTGAAGTCCGCGCGAGCCACCGGACCCGGTACTCTTCCGTCGTTGTTGTAGCTCATGTTTTCGGCGCCGCGCGAGAATTGTTTTGCAGTTCAACCGGCGGCGACGCCGGAGTTTTGCAAACCGTTCTGGATTCGATCGCTTGACGAATTTCGGAGGCCGTAAGCCCGACAGCCGACAATTCCGCTTGATCCTCGATCTTCCCCGCTATCGCTGCGCACCGCTCCCGCTCCTCCTGCCGACCCTCCTCGCGGACCGTAGCGGATAGCTTTTCGCAGCCGGCTATCAGTGCCCTAAATGCCTCAGCCGAAATATAGGCCTGACCTGGCGTGGCCAACCATTCATCCAGCATTTCCCGGACCATCTCGCGCTCGGTCGGCTCGATCATTTCCTCTTCCTCGCCTCCTCAGCAATCCTGTCGAGAAGGCGGATCAGAAAGTTAACCTCATACACGCCGAGAATTTGCAATTGTGCCGGGTGTAGCCTGGACTCCTCGCCCGCGCGGTTCCGAATGGTGCGTAGCGTTTCATAGTCCTTTTTGCCAATTAGATTTTGCAGCGGATCGATCATTTCCCCTTTCCCGTTTCGGCCCGGCTGAAGGCGTCCATCCTCGCGCCGCAGCGAGCAAGGATGTCATAGTGTACCGGGTGGAGATGTCCGTCCGGCAATCCGTGATCGTGGGCATAGATAGCAGCCCAAGGAGCGCAGAACGCGATCACGTCTCGCCGCAATTCCTTGATCTCCTCAGCGGCTTCCTGGCGGACCTCCTCGCGGGCTGCAGCAATGCGACGCAAGAGGCAATCTATGTCTTTATTCGACCAAGCGTCGGGCGTTTTCATGCGGCGATCGCGGATCAGCAGCTCGTCGCGCGCGTCGGTTTTCGGCGGCCAATCCTCGCCATAAGCGCGCGTGATCGCCTCCTCGGTCGTTCCAAGCAACTCCGCTATCTCGGCATTGCGCGGGTCGGTTTCCGCAGTCTCTGCGGGAAGGGCCCCGGAGAGCCATAGCCGATGAGCTTCGCTGGCACCTTCTTGGCGACCCCCCTCGCGGGCGGCAGCGACGGCCTGTAGGGCTCGGCGCATATAAAGTGCCAACCGAATAGACCACCAATGCCCTGAGTCGCTTGGCAACTCGGCGTGACTGAAATCCTCCTCAGCGAGATTCTCTGCGTTGTCGATCATCTCACGGTCGCGGTCGGTGATCTTGGTCATTTCCTCTTCCTCGCTTGATCGAGCAGCACCACAGCGGCGGCGGCCCGACGCCTTCGGTCTGTCCCTCGGGAATAATGCTCTGCCATGGCCAAGGTCTTGTCTCCCAGCATCGCGGCGATGGTGCGCTGATCCACGCCCAGATCGCCTAGCCTTGACGCCGCGGTGCTTCGTAGGCCGTGGAAGGTCAGCCCCATGTCGACCCGCGCTTGGCGTTCCAGCCGCGCTATAAGCGCCCTGAAAGCTTTTGCGAGGCCGCCCTTGTATGGACGACCATCTGTGCTGGTGACGATCGTAGTGGCAACCCGCGGTGTTTCGGCGAGGATTTCGCGGAGGTGCGCCGCGATCGGGATCACGTTCTCGAGGTCATTCTTGTGCTTCCAGGTAAGCGTCGTCCCGTCAGGCGAGATCGCTGACCAAGTGATGCGGCGCGCCATGTCGATCCGGAGTGCGGCGAACATGCCGAGCGCGATGGCGGTCCGCAACCCGCCGGTTGCCTCGGCGAGCACGACCTCGCACTCGTATTCCGACCATGCCCGGTGAGGCGTAGCGCGAGCCAAGCTTTTGATACTGCGAGCGGGATTGAATGGCAAAAAACCGCGAGGCACGCCCCAAGAGAACAGCAGCCGCAGGACGTCGCGCACCCGATCGGCGAAGCGGCGCTTGCGCGTCTCGAATGCCTTATCCCGGATGCGCAGCACGGCCGGCGCGTCGATCTGCGACACCGGCATGCCGTTGAGCGGGGCGAGCCAATCGAAGACGGCGGCGTAATCGGAGCGGGTGCGCGGTGCTAGCGCGGCGTATTCGGGAGCCGCGCGGTAGGCGGCGATCAGCGCGCCCAGTGTGCCGGGCACATGGTGGGGAGCGGCCTTAGCCTCTTGAGCGGCGAGGCTCCGCTCCCCTGGTGTCGGGCTATCGGCCCCCGGCTTTAGCCAAGATCCAGTCTCACGTATCGCGCGCAACTCGTCAAGGAAAGCCTCGGTGCCGGGCGCGGCCTTGATGCGCGTCTTGGTCGCGCGGTCGTAGTAGTAGGTCCGCCCTTTGGCGTTGACCTTGTTGATGCCGCGAATCTTCACGTACATTCCATGAAGGCTAGCACCGATCTATATGCCTGCGTATCGCCTATGCGACGCAGGCGGCTTGATGCCGAGTTTTCGATTCTCCTCAGCGATCCGATTGCGTCTCCGATTGATTTGATTTTTACGAGCGCGCGAGGCTGGCGGCGGGATCTTTGTCCTCGGGCCGTCCTCCCGCAGACTGAAGAAGGTCGGCTCAAGATAGGAGCGTGCCGCATCAGTCCCTTCCGTCTCTCCAATCGCATCAAAGTCACGCAATAACCTGATCGCATTGCGAGGCAGCCGCCAGCGGTAGCGCCATCCTTCTTTCGTGAAAGCACACCCCGCACCATCGACTAGGACATATCCGTGACCACCTAGATCGAACTGGCGATTGAGAGCGTTGGCGATAACGCAGCGGCGGCGATTGCCGCAAACAGCCTTCATAATGTCCTCTTGGCTGATTTCGAGCTTCATTCGATCATCTCCATAGTGATGAAGTGCATCATTCGACGCCGAGCTTCCCGATCCACTCGTCGAGCGATCGGGTATCGGATGCCGTGCCGCTGCGGCTGTCAACCCAGCGGTCGAGAGCGCTGACATCCCAGAGCTTGAGCCGGCCGATTTGTAGCGGCGGCGGGACGGAAGGGCGCACGTATTTGTCGAAAGAACATGGACTGATGCCGAGGCGGCGTGCAGCTCGCTTACGCGACAGCAGCCGCGGATCGTCGCCTCCGCTCATTTTTCCCCAAGCCTTTCGCGCAGTTGCCGCTCGATCTCCCCACTCTCCATGTTCCATTCTTGCCAGAGTGAACGGTTGGCGTTGCGCAAGCCGTCTATCGTGCGAGCGCTCTGCTGGCGTAATACATCGAAATCTTCAGGGCGCTCGATCTGCTTGGCGCGAGCAATCATTGCGTTTTTAGTCGCTTTCCAATCGAAGCCGCGACCGCCCGGACCCCGCTCGACGGGCGCTATGGCGAAGGAAGGTGCGGGGGCGCCTCCGCCGCTCGGCTTCGGGTCAATGACCGCTGCCGGCTTGGGATCCTGCATCTTGCGCTTCTTCGCCATCAGCGCGTTGATGGCCTTGGGATAATCGTCGACCCGAATGTCCCGGAGCGCCGCGACGTTCATAAACCGAAGAAAGGCGTCCTGATCCGCTTTGGTTTCCTGGATCAGATCCGCAAGTTTGCCGATTTGATCAAAGGTGATGAGTTCCGTCCCGCCGCGCACGCCATCGTCATCCTCGCCCTCGGCCACGATGTTAAGACCGGCGCACATGGTGTACCGCTTCCCGTAGGTTAGGCTTGATCCGTAGGCTTGCAGGTTATTTTTGCCGCCGCTCGTATCTAACGGGATCGGCATCGACGTCTGTTTTGAATGCCCAGCTTTATGGCTCAGAATATGAATGACGATCAAACCGCCTCCATCGCCCGCCCGAGCCGAGGTATCCCAAGACTGTGAAAAACCCTCCTCCTTCAAAAGTGGGCGTATCGCCTCGTCGATATCCTCGAATTTCAGGAAGGTCGAAATCTTACGCTTCGGACCGTCCGGATTCTTGGGATCCTTCGGATATTCGAGGGTGCCGTTTTTCTTTACCCGCGGGAGGCGCGGCTGCAGCCGGGCAAAGGCTTCGTTGAAGGCTGTTTCCCGTTGGCGATTTTCGAGCCGCTCCTGCATGTCAAGGAGCGCGCCAAGTTTTTGGACATCAACCGCTGGGTCTCTCGCCATCCGCACGATGGCGGTCAGCAGGGACTCCGGATTGTCGGCGAGAACGACGTTGGTTTCGGTTTTGCTCCGATCGGGTTGCCCACTTACAATTTTCGGGCTCGTAATTGCCGTCATTGTCGATCCTTTCGATTGTAAGGTGAGGTAATGGTTTACGACCCATGTCGGTTCGCGGGGTTGTCGCTCACGGTGTCTCTCCCAAATAATCGTGCAGATCGCGGCCGAGGCTCTTGGCCTGATCGTCGGTCGAGGTCAGCAGCCGCTGGCGCTCCGCGAAAAATCCCGAGGCGCGAACCCGCGCAAGCATCTCGTCCTTCTCATCGGCAAACCGCTCTAGCGCATCGGCCAATTTTTTGATGTAAGGCTCATCGCGTGCCGAGCGGTCGTGGATCGGCATCATCCTCGGGTGGAAAGAGTATCTGTCCACTTCCTCGAATTCGCCGACATAGCATTGTCCCTGTACCTGCGGCCGGTAATCCGCTCCGAACCCCTCGAAGTACCATTTGAGGTGTGTGAACGGCGCTGGGCACTTCACCTCAACCGCTCTGTACAGAGGTCGCCCGACAGTCACTACGCGGTCAGGGCTACACCCTATCCGGCCGTCATCAGTCGTAATGAATCCTATTGGCTCCGTCGAGATATCTTGCTCGAATTCGTATAGCGCGACAGCCTGCGGCTCTAATTCTTTTCCTCGCTCCATATGCTCAGTGGTAAAGAGACTGTCCAGCGATTCATTTAGCAGCGTTTCGGCAATCAAACGATAAGCATACTCTCTAGCTTGTATGCTGTATTGTTCGGTCTTTGGAGTCAGAATTTTGTGAAAATTCGAGGCAGTGGGAATGCCAATTCTGGCGGCGAGCCATTCGCGGCTACCCTGCGGGAAATTATGAATTCTCACTCTGTTGCTCCTTTGTAAGCAGTTCATGTAAGCGAGCCAACTGCGTGAGTGACGGTCCCTCGATCGCGACAAGCTGTTTCACCAAGGCCTCAGTGCAATCGAGCCATGTCCGCGCTTGGTTGAGGGCGCGACGGATCTCGGCCAGACGTTCTTCAATGCTCATGCGTTGCTCCTTTTCGCTGGCGGGGGCGCAGATGCACGCCTCTTCTCTCAAGGGAGTTGCATATCCCCTCGCCTATGGCGTGGATACCAATGGGACCTATAATCACAATCGCGAACAAAAGTAAGAAGAGGAATAGCCCAATGATCATGGCCATAGGCCACGGACAAGGATTATCAGGGCCTCTGACCAATTGAAACCATTGTGCGAAATAATAATCAGGAACGAGAACTGCCGCCACGACGACTGTCCCCACGATCGTTTCCGTTATCTCACGACGAGGCTCACGGAAAATATTTGATAGCGCCATGTATTTCACTCCTCTGCTGGCAGTCATTCCATGCCGCTTGCAGGCGGCATGGCGAGGCTGTCAGCGGCCGGCTAAAGGCAGCGGAATGATTGGGGAGACGCCCCTAATAGAAAGGACTTTCCCTGTATCGAGGTCGCAAAGTTCGTCGTTTGGCTGAGCCAGGGCCATGACAGAGCGGTTGTTATCGATGGCCGATTGGAGGCTTAGCAATAAAGCGTCTGCCGCCGGCGTGCCAACCGAATTGAAGAACACCCCGTAAACATGCGTGTGATCGCTGGGGAATGTCACATGATAGCAGTTTGGCCCGGTGCCTCCAAACACGGGAACGCCCGTCGCGCAGATATATCCACTGGGACAGGCGGCATTTGCCGCGCTCGATCCGAACGCAGCGAAGGCTATGCCCGCAGCGAAGGCGCCGGTTTTGATGATGGTTTTCACAAGCATTGTCTCCTGAGTTTGCTCAGAAACCGCTGAGCGCGGATTTCTTCATTGCGGCCTCGCGGTGCCGCAGTTTCGGCATTTCACCCGAATGAAACTGTTGCGCCAGCCGCAGCGGCACAGCCAATGATCAACGAAGGTGATCAGCGTCACGTCGGCACGACCCACGCGACGACAGCCTCGATGGCTGCGACGAGCCCTTGCGCGAGCAAGAAACCAGCCGCAAGCGCCCCAGCAACCGCGAATGCGGAAATCAGCAGGCCCTCGCCGCGGAGAATGGCCCGCGTCGGTTTCAGCGCGCCAGATAGCATCAGGCGATCAAGGCGCGACATCGAACAGATCTCGCGGGATGAGACTTGCTATACAATAGATTGCCGACTCGCCCAGCAAGCCAATGGTGACGAGGATTTCATCCGCGCCACGATCCCACCTCGCGGAGCACGACATCAGCTGCTCACTGGCGCATCCGGTCGCTATGAGCAGACTCTGGTGAACGGTCCTGGCGTTCGCGAGGGCGACAACGTCACGCGGGCTCATTTGGTCTTCTCCCGGAATTCCATCTTTTGCAGCTTGTTGGCGAGGTTCGTGAGTATCGCCTTCGGTATCTTGTCGAGCAGTGCCGCAGACTCATTGACGAGGTGGGTGCCGAGATAGCCGGCGGTATAGCGATCCATTCCCAGCCGCATCAACGCCAACAGGGCGCCCATCTCAAATAAGGTAAGCTCCAGCGTCACCGCGATTGGATCGATCAGAACGTCGGCGTCGGGCTCGGTGGTCATTCGATCCTCCCTACTATCTCAGCGCCCGGCATCAGCTCGGGCTCGTTGGTCGATGCCTTCAGACGGCCATCGACCCGGTACACGAAGGCCGGGCAGCGATGCACTGTGGCCAGCCGGATCGCCTCTTCGGTCGCTTGCTCTAGCGTGATGCAGCGGGCCTGTTCGTCGGCACCGACATCGAAGGCCATGCTCGCACTGAGCGCGCGGGCGAACGCGGACGGCCTCACAACATCCCCAGCGCGCCGAAGAACGCGAGCGCCGCAGTGCCGCCGGCGAGCATCACGGCGAAGACTGCGCCCCAGCTGATCTCTGATTCTGTCCTGGACATTGGGCTCTCTCCTCCCACCGGGTGACCGACGATGGGGAGAGTGTTACACCTAGAGAAACCTATGTCAACAACAAAATTACGCTACATGGAACCGGGGGGGGGCGGCGTGGACGATAATTTAGAATCGCGCGTCTCGAATCAGGGGCGACGGTCGCGCTGATCGAGAGTTTGAAGGAGCGCGATTGAGAGGTGATCCGGGGGACCGATAAGCAACCAAGCGGGGTCGACGTTGAGGACCCTGGAGATGCCCTCTAGCATGTCCTGTGTGTATGCCTGTTGGAAACTCTCAAGCCGAGTAACTGAGGCTTTTGAGATACCTACACGTCGCGCGAGTTCCGATTTAGACAGGCCTCTATGAACGCGCCACTCGGTGATGAAGTGCCGACGTCGCGGTCCTTGGCTCTTCACCCGGATCGGCATTAGGGCCGATGTTACCTAGGGCGGAACGGGCGAGTCTTGGTTAAGAAAACGAGGTCTCGCTAGGTGAAACGAAGGGCTTGACACCGGGTTTCCCTAGCTGTAACTCATACTCAACATGAGTGAGCATCCAGTCAGGCGGTACCGAGAACAGCATGGCCTCACGTCAGAGGCCCTTGCTGGGATGGTCGGTGTCAGCAAAGCGACGATTTCTCGGATCGAGAATGGCGCGCAGACACCATCGCACGCCCTTATCCAGCGCTTTATTGATCGCCTGGGATTGAAAGCCGAGGACTTCTTTACCGGCGTGGCTGCATGACCTGGTTCCTCCTTCACTGGCTTTTGCTGTCCGTCGAGGCCGGGCTGGTGCTCGGCGCGGCGATCGCGTGGGGCATGCGGTGATGCGATTACTCCCATCCGCAGTGAAGACAATTCCAGATCAGAATCCGGGCGCGCATTTCCTTCCGGCGCGTTCGGACGCCCGAGAGCAGGTTCAATCCCCGGTCCCCCAGACCCTGCCTGCTCTCGGGCGATCCATTCGGGTGCCGAGAGGCGCCCGCTCGATCTCGCTCCTGAAGTCCACGGAGCGAATCTTGGGGGAGTGTCGGCGCGGGATAGATAGCTGTGCAGAGGGGAGCTCCTGGTGCTGTAGGGGAGTTCTGCTCAGCCTGACCCGCGCCGATTTCCTCTTCTGCATCATCGTCGCGTCGTGCCATGCCTCAAGGCTCGCACGAGATCCCCTAAATGGCGATAGCCAGGAAGCGCAGTAATCTTGCAATTGAACGCAACATATTTGCGCGAAATGCGGGTGCGGCTCTGGAGCTCTTGGTTAATGAGCCGCACCGCGACAAGCTCATTGCGCGCATGTTCGGCGTCAGCATTCGCATGGCCCAATATCTCAGAGCCGGCAAATGCTGGACGGTTGATCGCCTGTCGACCGCGAGCGCGGTCCTCGGGGAAGAGTTCGACCGGCTGCTCATGCAACGAATTCTTCCGCCGCCGACCGAGAAAATTCATGAGCGCATCGACCGCCTCGAGCGGACGATCGCGCGGGAGCTTGCCGAGCTCAGAAATGAGATCCGGGGGAAAAGTGACGAATGAATTTTATCCGACGCTGGCTTGCCACGTTGTTTCTAGCCGCCGCCCAACTGGGCGCGTGGCTCGCGCGCAAGGTCGCGCCGGCTCGTCGTGATCAGCCGCAGCGTCGTCTACGAGGCCGTTGACGTCGGCCAGGAGCAAGTCGCTTGGGCTATGGCTCAAGGCTGGATTTCACCAGATCTGATCGTCGCGCCGTTTGGCGAGCATGCCCACTCGCCTGAAGAGGCGGCGCTCGTCATCGCTCGTATTTGGATGGGGTTGTCGAGGAGCCGGAAGGAGAGCCGGCAAGCCGCGAACTAGGAAGCGGCGGCGGCCCAGGAGAAGGCGCCGCCGCCTCCCGCTCGTGGACTCAACACATCTCCGGGGGAGTGAAGACATGGAGTCATCGCCAAATAATAGCGAATTTAACGCAAATTTCAAGGGTTTGACGGTTACGGTTGTATTACGGGCCGGCTCTCGATGCTTGGGGAGGGCTTGGCGATGACCGCCTATCCTTGGCTGAAACTTTGGATCGGCACCGCCGATGACCCGAAGCTGCGCGCCGCGGCCCGGATGGCCGGGTGTCATAAAGCTATCGCCGTGAACGCCTGGATCGCCGCGTTGGAATATGCGGGCGAGCACCAGGACAGGGGATCAGTCAAAGGCCTTCTGCCGGAAGTCCTCGCCGAGATTTGCGATACTACCCGCGAGATTGCTGTCCGCCTCTTCCAGGCGTTTCGCGAGCTCGGGATGCTGCTCGGCGAGCGCATCGCGAAGTGGACGAAGAGGCAGACCGATAAGCCCGAACGACCCCGGACGGCGAACGCCGAAGCCGTCGCCCGGTGCAGGCAAAGAAAGGCCGAGAAGGACGCCCAGGGCGCGCTCGATTTCGCCATGCCGGCATTTCAAACCATTTCACCGGCATTTCAAAAGACCATTTCACCGGCCGCAGATACAGAAGAAGAGAGAGAGGAAGACTCCCCTTCGGGGATTTCAGAATCTAACGATTCTGAATCTATTCCTCAGCGACGCAAAAAAAGCGAAGCCGAGTTTCAGGGCTTTTGGGATCAATGCCCAAGGAAAGTCGAGAAAACGGCGGCTCGTAAGGCCTATTGGAAGGCCAGACAGAGCGGCGTTGATTGGAACAGCCTTGTCTCCGGCATGAGGCGATATGCCAGCGACTGCGCCGGGAAGGATCCTCAATACATCAAGCACCCCGCTACTTGGCTCAACAAGGGATGCTGGGCAGACGAAGAGAGCAAACCGAATGAACACGACAGAAACGTTTCCGTCCCACAAACACCAAGCCAAGCTGAACTCGATCGTAGCGAAAGGCGATTACTCGGTCTTGAGCGCTGACGACAAACTTGCGTGGCATACTTACTCGTATGCATTTTTGAGACACTACGGGCTTAAAGATGGTCCGCCAGTGACGCGCGACCCGAAAGGCGAATTTTTCAAGCCGCAGCTCGTCCAATTCGCTTTGGACGCGCTGTATCCGAAAAAGCTACGCACGCCGGAGATAATCCCCGCCGACCAATACGCCAGAAAGGGCGACTACGAGATGGCGGAACACTGCCACAAGCAAGATGCCGAGCGGGCTGCCGCAGCACACCTGTCCGACGCTGAGTATGCCGCCCTCTGCCTACGCCAGGTAAAGCACAACGTCCTGATTTTCGAAGAAAGGAGCAAACGCCGATGACCGATCGCAAGCCGCGTCCGCCGATCGCCTCGCGCGATCCCGAGATCCAGGCGCTTTGGGCGCAGGGTCTGCGAAAAACAGAAATTCTCCGACGCCTTGGTTTGAGATGCCCCACGGTCAACGTGTTCGGATTCCCCGATCGACACCAGCCGCCGGCACCAGCACTACCAGGCGAAACCCCCGAAACCCGCGCTTTCCGCCGCTTCCCGATCAACACGCACAAGCCTGGAGATATGCGATGACCGGTCATCCGCTGCGGCGCACCAAGGGAAACGAGGAGAAGGGCATCCGACCGAAGCCGGTGCTCCCGAGCGCTAAAGACATGGCGATACTGCGGCGCGCCGCTCAGGGATACATCTTCGCCACACAAACCGAAGACGGTCCGGAATTTCGCTACGACGACGGCGCTATGGTGTCCTTGCGCGACGGCGCAAAAGGCGGGCGCCAGTTCGCCCGGATGATCGCCGAAGGCTGGCTGATCCCCGACAAACACGACTCGTTGCTCGATAATGGCCCGCCGCAGCTTTACCGAGCCAGGAAGCCCGGAATCTGAGATTACCACCAGCATGCTGAGCGTGAGATCACTGCTGCGACGGCACGGCGCTCGGGCGGCGATCATCGCGGAGTGCGCAGTCTTGGCGCTGATCCTGCTGTTGACGGCGTATTGAATGCGAAGATGTCCTACCGCCGGCACCCAACCAATCACCGCAATGGCTCGCGCCCGCGGTTGTCGTTTGAAGATTGGAAAGCGGTAGTCGAGAGCGCCCGAGATTACCGTTGGCTGGTCGATTGGCAGAGCACGAATAATCTCAGCGATCAGGAGGCCGCCGACGAGACCGCGCTCTCGGTAGCAGCTTATCGTCGACAGAGATCCGGGCGAACGCCGGTCTCGCGCCAGACAGCGGCGCTGGCTTTAAAGTCGATGGTCGATCTCGATAGAATGCTGAAAGTAGCCAAAATGACTATCTATCTAATAGAAATGAGTACTAATCGCCGGTAATCTCGCCATGATTTTCCATATACAAGAGATTACTTGACGGATGGATAAGAAATGTGTTAGCTCCTGAAAATATAGCTTCTACATTTTCCGTCTATGGCCATTGTCGGCCTAGGGATCGAATGGCCAAGCGCGGCAGGCGGAGGCGGGGCGATGTAGAACGCTATCCCAACGGCGAGATCAAATCAGAAATCGTGTTGACGCCGGAGCGGCATCAGCACGGCGGCGTCGAGTTGATAGAGCGCCCGATAGCTGACGATGCCGGCCGCCCATCCCACCCTTATCGTTGCGTCGACAATCTTGCGATAATGGAGCGCCGCGGCTCGATCACCTCCGGGATGCGGGCAGCTGGCGAGGATTTCCGGGCGTGTTTTGCGAGAGCCCGACTTGACCCGCTCAAAGCTGCGGATTTCTCCCGACCGATAGTCAGCGGCGGCCGATCTCAAAGCGATAACGGTCTGCGGGTCGAGAACGCGCGCGATGATGTCTGGCGCGCCCTTATGGGGACCGGCGGCGCCGGCTCGCCCGCCGGCTCATGCCTGTGGCACGTCGTCGGCTGGGAGCAGTCGTTGAGGGAATGGGCGCTCGAACAGGGCTGGAGCGGTCGCCGGGTCAGCCAGGAGGCGGCTTCCGGTATCCTGATCGCGGCACTCAGAGCGCTCGAGGCCTACTACGGCGGGGCTCGGCGGCGATGACGCTTGATCCCAAAACTATTGGCGCGCTTGGCGTCACTGTTCTCATAATCTGGATTTGGGCGTCGGCGCTGCTGGGCCTTTGGCGATGACCTCGACGCGACGCTCCCTCTGGGTTCGGCGAATCATTTTTCAGCCGTGGATCTATCCGCTGTGGGGTCCATTGAGCCTGCGGTTAAATCGCTTGAAGAAGCTAGGTCACTGGTAATCGAAGCCGGTTCACACCGTCAGAGGGTCGTATCCCTGAGTAAACGGTGACTATAGTCCCCATTGTCAGAGCGAAACCATAGGAAATGCCTCAAAAACCGCCAGCGCAGCCCGCCGGCGGGCAGATAGCGGGTCGATTGTACGTGGCGTACATTCGGGTCAGCACAGATATGCAAGGCCGTAGCGGTCTCGGGCTCGAAGCCCAACAGGTAGCCGTAGCCTCCTACATCGCCTCATTTGGCGGCACGCTAATTCACGAATTCAACGAGGTAGAGACCGGAAAACGGAGCGATCGACCGCAGCTTTTGGCAGCGCTCGATCTCTGCAAATCCCGCCGCGCGACGCTTATCGTGGCGAAGATCGACAGGTTGGCGCGCAACACGGCGTTCCTTCTCTCTATCGCGGAGGGCACTGGCGAGGCAGGCGTGGTCTTTTGCGATTTGCCGATGTTGCCGCCTGGGCCGATGGGCAAGTTCTTCCTCACCCTCATGGCGGCGGTCGCGGAGCTTGAGGCTGGGCTCATCTCGCAGCGCACCAAGGCAGCGCTCGCAGCAGCCAAGGCCCGCGGCGTCAAGCTCGGAAACCCGAATCTGCTGGCCCACGGTGCGGGCCCCGCCCGCCGGCGGGCTGCGCGGAGGAAAGCTCGCGAAGTTGTTCCTTACATCCGCGCAGCTCGAAAAGCCGGGTGCGTCACACTCACCCAGCTGGCCGAGGCACTGACGAACCGAGGAATCAAGACGCCGGGCGGAAAGAGTGAATGGGGGGCCGAGCAGGTGCGCAGGATCCTCAAGAGGCAAAGCCAATGCCAGATGACCTAAAAACCCACATTGATCAAATGGACTTCGCTATCGAGGAGATCACTCAGCTCGGCGCGAATCAGGATTCCGGAGAGGGGATCAGTGATACCAGCCTCATTGCCAGAAGCATCAGGGAGCTGTGGAACGGCACTTTCAAGCCATTGGTCCAGGCATGGCTGCCAGCGAAATGAACGCGCTGTGCGGTCCCAAATTCTTGCGCGGTGTAAGCGCGCCTTGTGATGGATCCTGTTGTGGGCTCGGCAAGGACGGTAAGCCCGATCCCGAATTGACCGAGAGGGTCAATAGGCGTGTCGATGCCTGGCGGCGGATCGCCGCAAATGGAGCAGGTCCACCTGGATGAAAGCCGAGCCGCTGACCGCCTGGGATGAACCCGCCGGCGACGACGGCTGCGCTTATATCGTCGAGAATGGCCACATCGCTTCGTGTGGCGAACCGACATTGCCTGGATCGAGTTATTGCCTGGTTCACCACGAGGTCTGTTATCTGCCTCGGGGAAGTAGGGCAGAGACCCGCAAGATCAGCTCGATGAATTACCTCGGTTTGGCACTCTGGGCGCCGCGCGCCGCGCCGACCGATGAAGAGCTCGACCGGATCGAGCGAGCGGGGACGCGGTGACCGAATGAAATTCCAGCAATTGACGCGACCGGACAGCTCCCCGGTCTATCTGTCGTCGGCGGGCAGCGTGATGTCGGCAAAAGACGAAGGCGGACCGCCCGGCACCAAGACCAGGGTCTTTTTCGCTGGAGAATTGCACTTCGTCCGTGAGGATGTGGCCACGGTCGTCACCATTTTGAGCGAGCTCTAGCCAGATCGAGAGAAGCTCGTGACACCGATAGATTTCATGGCCCTGAGTGCGGCGATTTTTCTGTTCGTGCTCGGCGTGGCCTTGTCGTAAACGTGCTCTAAGCAGGACCCTTTTCGGAGGCACCCCCGTTGTCCATAGGACCACCAAGCAGGAAGCATCCAATTCCAGAACCGTCTCGCCCGCATCCCGCGCCGCGCCGGCGCCCGCATGCCGGGCATACATCGGCAGCACGCCTTGCAATCGCGCGCGGGTGATCCCCAACGTGGCGCTCGTCAACCTCGATGTCGTCGCTCATTTACTCTCCCCAATCCCGCGGAGGTGCCCCCGTTGCAGCGGGGCCTAACCTCTGACTAGTACCGCAGCGGCCATCGGCATGGACCGGATCACGTTACACGTGAAACATCCCTAGCGAAATAGCAAAAGTAGCAAAAATAGCAAAAGCCGGCATCCGAGGTTTTCACTCGGCCTAAGGGCAGCCAGACAAGGAGCTATCTCAAGCTCAGCACTTCAGCCTCTGGGGTGCGCGAACGCTGTCCTGTTACCTGCCGCCGGCCAAGCGCCGAGGGTTTTGAACATTTTGAACATTTTGAACATTTTGGAACAAAGTAGTAACCATTTCTGCTGATCCCGGGATGCGGAGGAAACGTGGGTTCATTCGTCTAGGCCACCTCCTTTACCGGCGGCGTCGGGTGTGGCGTCGTTGCGGGATGATTCTGCGGTTGCCATGGTATGCCGCTTAGTAAGCCGGCTTTCGAGCGCTTCGCAGGCGAGTTCGATAACGCGCGGGATTTGGTACAGGCCTCGCGCGCCCTCGTAGTTATTGACCGTGTCGAGGCTGAGATCGAGCGCCTCCGCCAACTGCGCCCGGGTCATCCATAGGCGTTTCCGAAAGGCGCGGAAGTCGTCGGCGGTCATGCCGCATAAAACCACGCAACGAGTGACTCGCCGCGCTTGCCGGAATCATATTCCGACAACAATGTCTCGGACCAATTGTCGAGCATTGATTTTGAAGCGTCGTCTCCGTCTTCCAGCGCATATCCGCCGTGGCTGGTGATTTGCTCCCATGCCGAATTCAACTCGGTGAGGTCGGCTGCGTCATAACCTTGGGTATTGTCTTGGCGAAAGCGGGTCATTGGTTCCTCCGTTCTGATGATCTGAATATAGACCCCGTTTGTAAAATTTACAAGTCATATTTGCCAGATAGAAACATTTTTCCTGCATGCCCAGAGGATCAGCACCAGGCGAACGCCGCGGCGGCCGTCGCAAGGGCTCAGCGAATCGCCGCACCATTCTGCGCGAGGAAGCGATCAGGCAAGCCGACATCTCCGGCGAGGGCGATGCGGTCGATTTTCTCACCCGGGTTTATCGTAATCCGGAAATTCCGCTAACAGAGCGGATACATTGCGCGGCGATATGTGCTCCTTTCGAGCGCCCGCGGCTGACGGCGGTGATGGACCGGGAGGGCCGGGATCTGGCGCAGACGCTTCTGCCGCCGGCGCAATACCGGCTGTGGGCCCGGCAGCAGATCAGGGAGGCGTTCGGGATGCCGCCGCTGACGATCGAGCATCAGGCCGAGGAGGAATAAAAGTCATGGATTATCTGCCAGGATTAGGATCGTACTACACGGCGCTCGGTCTGCAAGCGCCGCTGGGTAACTATCCAGCTAATTTAGCCCATCAAGCGGCGCAAATGGCCGTGCTTGGCGCTCAAAACGCCTTGGCAAATTATGACAATCGCAAGCATCTCGCTGAATACGAGCGCCAACGTTGGCGCGCCTCGGTCTCGCAGAACTGGCTGAACGTGATGCTCGACCAGGAAATCGGAGCATAAATGGCCCCACCGAACAAGGCGCGCCGCCGGGTGCTCGCGCGGGAGGGCAAGGCCGAACCCGGCGGCGGATATCCTACCGACACCCCGGGCCGCGCCGTCGCCGCGAAGGCTTATTCGACGCAGGCGGTGCGCGCCGGCCGCATGTCGAGCTCGAAGAAAGCCGAGATCGATCGGCGCGCGAACCGCGAGCTCGGGAAGAGCCGCAAGCGCTGATGCCCCGCCTAACGCCCTCTGGCAAGAAAACCAAGCTCGCGGATTTCGAGGACCAGCTGAAAGGCACGATGCCTGATCATGAGCTGTACGCGATTGCAAACAAGGAAGGGCTGATGCACGGCAACAAGGCGACGCGCCGGGGCGCCCGCGCTGCCACGTTCGGCGGTCGCAAATCGAGGAGCCACACCGGCAAATGACCATGACCCGCATCGAGATCGAGCAATATGGCCACACTTGGCGCGCCGAGGTCGAGGGCGGGACCGGCTTGCTGACGCGGAAGCGGCATGTGCAGGCCGGTGATTTTCCGGGAATGATCGCCGCGGTGGTTCAGGCCTGGGCCGAGGTCAATGATCGGGAGCCGATCGTATTTCTTCGGTCGACCGGTGAAATTCTGAGGCAGCATGAAACCGAAGCGGTGTCTCGCCGAGAGCGGCTACTCGACGAGCGAGCGGAGAACGCCAACCGGATTTATGACGACCTCGGCAACGAGGAGGCACCGCCGACGTTGCGGCAATATCCGCGGCACCCCGAAGAGCAGACGCGGGCCGAGATGGATGCCGATTTTGCGCCGCACCATAAGCCGCCGGTTCCGATCGAGCCCCTTGCCGATGAACCGCCCCGCCGCGGGGTCGGCCGGCCGCGCAAGGAAGTCGCTGCTGAGAAGTGAGTGCTCGGCTCGACGCGATTGCCGCCTATGACCGCCTGTTCGCCGGCGTCGAGAAGCGAGAAGAGAAGGATGCGCTCGATCGCGATCTCGCCTGCGAGGATCTGTTTTTCCTCCTCGTCTACGTTCTCGGCCGCAAAGACATCAATGCCGATTGGATAACTCCAGCTCCGGGCCTGCCGCGGATCAAGCGGAATCCGGATTGGCTCTTCGATCGGTGTCGGGAAATCGAGGCAGCGCCAAACGGCTACCTCGATCTGTGGGCCCGCGAGCACTACAAATCGACGCTGATC
>Ga0307477_10000285_pt1 | contig 63996 bp, 59 predicted proteins | sample atmos_gasesECM2C_FD_203316 | JGI IMG/M metagenome (GOLD analysis project Ga0307477, IMG submission 203316) | Hardwood forest soil microbial communities from Morgan-Monroe State Forest, Indiana, United States - atmos_gasesECM2C_515 | ecosystem: Environmental > Terrestrial > Soil > Temperate...
TTTCTCCGCGGCCGATGGAAAAATTAAGTCCATCCAGGGGGGCTATTTCTTGCGCGCCAGAGCGAAAAACTTTGCCGAGATCGTCACATTGCAGAAGTATCCCGGAAGGAACGGCGGCCCGAATGCACCCGTCGTCTAACACTGCCGCAGTCGAATTCGGCTGGGTCTGCATTTCTCGCAATAACCTATCTCAATTAGGATGCCGAACTCACAGTTCTGTATGTCCTTGCTTTACATGCTGCTAGCCATCGCCGTGGTCCGCCCCGAATCTCGCTCATTCTAATGAATTTCACATTTTGCCCGTACTGTTACCATGTCCGGACTTTTGTATCTTTTTGGGCTTTTATCCGCCTCCGCCAAAACTTCGCTTCTTTTTCGATTCTAACACGTCTCGACTGGAACAAGTTTCCGGGAATTACTCGAAGCGGAGAATTTGCACGGGCAGGATTCTTGCGGCCGCGCGCGCCGGCACGATGGTCGCTGCCAGGCTGATTGCTAGCGCCGCGCCGGCAATCCACAATGAATCCAGCGCGTTCGCGTGAAAGGGAACGTAGGGAATCGCATACACTTCCGGATTTAGGGGAATCCATCGCCATTTGTCGGCGATCCACGCCAAACTGTAACCGAGCAGGAGCCCTGCGGCCGTTCCTGTAACACTCACGGCAATTCCTTGCACCACAAAAATTTTTCTCACCTGCGCGCTTCGCGCACCCATGGCCATTAAAACTGCGATATCGCGAGCGCGGTCGGTCACCGTCATGGTGAGCACCACAAGAATATTTAGGCCCGCAACGAAAGTGATTAGCCCGATGAAAAGCGCGGTAACCAGCTTTTCCAGACTTAGCGCGCGGAACAATGCGCGGTTCTCATCCATCCATGTGCTGGCCGTAAATCCGTCTCCGGCGCGGTGCTGGAGCGTGTCGGCAATCGCTGCTGCGTCGTCCATATTCGTCACTCGAACTTCCAGCAAGCTCACCACATCGCCGATTCCTGCCAGCCCCTGCGCGGATGGCAAGTTCACGAATCCCCAATTCGCGTCATAGTCATAGAAGCCCGAATCGAAAATTCCCGCGACACGAAATCGCCGCGAACGTGGAAGCATTCCGAAGGGCGTCAGATTTCCTTGCGGACTGGTCAAGGTGACGTAGTCGCCCGCGGAAAGACTCAAGTCCGCCGCCAGCAGGCGTCCCACCAGAAGCGCCGGAATGCCGTCGGCATCCGCAGAAAAATCACTCGAGCCGGCATCGATTTTCCGCAGAGCTTCGCTCGCGCGCCGCTCGAGTTCTGGGTCCACCCCTTTCAGCACAATCCCTCGCGCGTGCGGACCGGAAGATAGCAGCACGGTCGCGTAAATGGCCGGCTCGATCGACCGCACGCCGGGCGTGTCGGCCAGGCGCGCACTCAATTGCTGATAATTTCGGATCCCCTGCGTACCGATGGGTTTCAGGTTCACATGGGCGGTAACGCTCAGCAGCCTGTCGCGAATTGCCTGGCGGAAACCGGTATTCATCGAGAGAGCGATCACCAGAGTCGTGACGCCCGCCGCCACGCCGACCACAGCCAGCAGCGTGACGATTCGCAACACCGCCGGCCGGTTTGGCGAGCGCAAATACCGGAGCGCCACGAGCCATTCAAATGTCATTTTGCTTCATCGCTTTTCTCGGCAGGCGGCTCTGCAGCTCCGCCGCCTTCGGTGCGCAGCAAGGGAAACAGGACTACTTCGCGGATCGTGTGAGAATCCGTGAGGAGCATCACCAGACGATCGATGCCCACGCCTTCGCCCGCGGTAGGCGGCAGGCCATGCGAAAGCGCGCGAATATAATCGACGTCCACTTCCTTCGGCAATTCCAGTCCTCCTTTCTCCACCTGCGCGCGGAAACGCTGCTCCTGTTCGAAGGGATCGTTCAATTCCGAGAAACCATTCGCAAGCTCCATCCCCGCTATAAAAAGTTCGAATCGCTCAGTCAGCGAAGGATCCTCCGGCTTCTGCTTCGAAAGCGGCGAAATGGCGGTTGGGAAATCATAAATAAAGGTTGGTTGCACCAGATGCGGCTCGGCAACCGCCTCGAAGAGTTCTCCGATTAATTCCCCGTCAGACAGCCCTTTCGCGTCAGCAATCGGCACGAGCCCCTGGGCGCTTGCAAAAAGGTTGTAACGCTCCGCAAGCGCCCGCAGTCCCCCACCTGCGGCCAGGTCGCCTGCAAACGGAACCGGCGCGGCTGCCGAGGGCCAATGCTTCAGAATAGCTTCCCGCATCGTAAGTCGCTCAAAGCGCCCAAAATCGATCTCACTCTGGCCGAACCTAATCTTCTTGCTCCCCCCGATTTTCTCCGCGAGCCCGCGAAATAGTTCTTCGGTTAAGTCCATTAGCTCAAGGTAGTCGCTGTAAGCCTGATAAAACTCGAGCATGGTGAATTCCCGCTCGTGGATCGCATCCACTCCCTCATTGCGAAAATTGCGATTGATCTCAAAAACGCGGTCCAGCCCGCCGACCACCAGCCGTTTCAGATAGAGTTCCGGCGCGATGCGCAGATACAAATCCACGTCAAATGTGTTGTGATGCGTCACGAAAGGCCGCGCCGTGGCGCCTCCCAGAATCGGATGCATCATCGGCGTCTCCACTTCCAGGTACCCTCGCGACTCGAAGAACTGCCGTATTTCGCGGATGATCTGCGCCCGCCGCAGAAAAGTCTCGCGGGTGCGTTCATTTACAATCAAATCCACATAGCGCCGCCGGAAACGCTGTTCCATGTCCGCCAGGCCATGCCATTTTTCCGGTAGCGGCAGCAGCGCTTTACTCAACAACTCAAGGGTTTCAACCCACACGGTCAATTCGTTTGTTTTTGTGCGGAATAAATGCCCCGAGATTCCGATAATGTCCCCGAGATCCAGAAGCTGAAAAAGTTTGTAGGCTTGCCCGCCTACCGCGTCCAACTTGACGTAAATCTGCAGCCGCATACCATCGCCTAGCATGTGTGCAAAGGCCGCCTTCCCATGCGGGCGCAGCGCGATAATGCGCCCCGCTACCCGCACATTCACGGGTTCGGCCGTTAACTCCTCGGCAGTGCGGCTCCCGAATTGTTCGGCTACCTGCCGGGCCGTATGCGACCACGCAAATTTTCGCGGATAGGCTGCGTGCCCCAAGGCTTCAATATCACTTAATTTTTTGCGGCGCTGTTGAAATTGATCGAGCGGTTCAAATTCCAATGGATCGCAATCCTTTCGGCGAGCGCGCCTGCCGGGCAACTTCGGATTTTTGTTGGGTCGCGCGCAGTATAGCGGTCGGCTTCCACGAGCGTCAAGAAAACGCCTGTTAGCGAAACCGGTGGTATAATCCGCCCCACTACCCGGGGAGGGCGCGTGCTGGGAACAGGGAGGCGCAAGCCTGCCGTTGCGCGTCACAGCGTCACCGAAGACTGGATAGCACCGCTGCCGCGTGATAAAGCGGACGTGTACGAAACCACCGTGCGGCAGTGGGAATCCTCTTTCGCGATGATGAGCGTGGCCTTGGACGGAGCGCTTTCTCTCCGTGCCCGCGGTGAATTGGTCTGCGCGCGCCAGCAAGCGTTTGTATCCGCCGATTTGTTAGTGCGCGTCGCCGACGCCCTGATCAAAGCTTGCAATGCTCTTTCCTCTCGAGGCCGCCGGCTATCCAATCTTCCGCCCGTGGAGCCTTTGAAAACTGAATTCTTCCGTGGTGAAACCGCGCAGAATGCCGCCCACTGGAACGCACTCCTGCACCACGTGCTGTTCGCCAATCGCTCGCGGTTCTTCCAGAAGCTGCGGATCCTCACCGATACCGTTGAGCACGTAGTGGGTGAATTCGATGAGGCCGCCGAAGACCTGAGCCAGGGACTTTCTGTCCAACCAGCCGACAGCTGGAAGACGCTGGATTGTCTGCAATATGACTTCAACACCTGCCTCTGCGAATCTGAGATTATCTTGAAATCCTTTATTTGCGCGTTGCCCGCAGAGCAGCTCAACGCTTTCGCCTATGAACTCGGTTCCCCTCCCCCAACAGAAAGTGTCCGGCACAGATTGAAGGCCGCCAAGGCTCGGGGCCGCATTCGCGCCTCGGCTTAAAGGGCGGTTTCGCTTTTCCTTCCCGCTCGGGGCCTTCGCAAATCACTCTCGCCCTGGCAGGCTCCCGGCTTCCAGACCGGGTATCGTTTCGTCTAAGTACGAACAATGCTAGACGCTGGGAGCAATTCCAACGAAAATAGGTTTGCTGCACCAATATTGGGATCCCAAGCAGAACGGTCGTAAATTGTCCGCGACCGCGTTTTGTTGCGCGAATAGAACCACAAGTACAACTTCTAAGGCGAACGACGCATCGCAGCTATGGATGCGTCCCGACGGGTAGCGTGGCCCGACCGAGACGAACTGATACCGAGGAGATGCCGGAGGCGGAAGCCATCCGGTTGGCCCAGCAGGGCAATGCGGCGGCATTCGAGCGTTTATACCGGTTGCACAATCGCCGTGTGCATTCGCTGTGTCTTCGGATGGTAAGCAATACGGCGGAGGCGGAGGACCTGACCCAAGAGGCGTTCCTTCAGCTCTTCCGGAAAATTGCTACTTTCCGAGGCGAATCGGCTTTTTCCACCTGGCTGCACCGGCTGGCCGTCAATGTTGTCCTGATGAAGTTACGTAGGAAGTCCGGTACGGAAACTTCGTTGGACGAAATGACTGAGCCGGACGAGGATTCCGGCGGGCCCCGCAGGGATTTCGGGACCCTGGACTTACGGCTCAGCGGCTCGATCGATCGCGTCAACTTGCAGCGCGCCGTCGAGCAATTGCCTCCCGGTTATAAGGCGGTCTTCGTGCTTCATGATGTTCAAGGTTACGAACATAACGAGATCGCGGGAATCATGCAGTGCTCTATCGGTAATTCAAAATCGCAGTTGCACAAAGCGCGTATGCGCCTTCGCGAACTCCTTCACGAAGCCGTACGCGACAAGGCCCGAGAAGATCGGAAGGCTGCCAGCGCCGAATCCGGCAGCGAGGACTGAAAGAAATGGCTACCATTACTTGTAAAGACTTCTTGGATCGCCTCGAATCTTGGATGGAAGGCGAGGTTCACTCCGACTCCCAAGGCCATCTGCGCAACTGTCCGCATTGCCGCAGCCTGGTCGACGATCTGAAGGGTATTCGTAGCGAAGCGCTGAGCTGGCGCGCTGAAGAAGCCGAGCCTCCTGCGCGCGTTTGGACTAACTTACGATTGCAACTCGAGCGCGAAGGCCTGATTCGCGAAAATCGTCCCGCCGAATCTCCCACGTCCACCTGGTTTGGAAGATGGTTTGCCTCACTGCCGCGCCCGGCGCTCGCTGGCGCTTACTTGGCTCTGCTGATCGCCGGGGCCTTTGCCTTAAGCCGGCCAATGAATAGACAAAGCAACGAAGCGCGCTGGCTGGCGGCTTCGCAGGATTCCACCATGCCGCTCCGCGCCCAGCTGATCGCTGAACAGAATTCCTTCGCTTCTTTCAATAACGCTAACCCGGCGGTCAATGCTTCTCTCCACAAGAATCTGGCAATTGTTGACAACTACATCGCTTTATGTGAAAAAAGTGTGCAAGAAGAACCTCAGAATGAAGTGGCGCGGGATTATCTCTATCAAGCCTATCAGCAGAAGGCGGATCTGCTAGCGCAGATGACGGAACGCGGAGAAAACAACCGATGAGCGCAAGTCACTTCGTTCGTAAACAATTCACCTGGAAGGCTGGCTGGAAAGCCGCTGCTTTGCTCGTGCCCGGTCTCTTACTCTGTGGCATGGCTTCCGCCACCCCGCCGCCCCGCCGCCAGGAGCAGCATTTCAAGGTTGATGTCCATCCGGTGGTAACCATTCACAATCCAAACGGCATGATCACGGTGAAAGCCTGGACCAAATCGGAAGTAATGGTGATTTCGACTCGCGCGAGTGACTACGTAGAGGTGGAGGCTGAGCAAATGGGCAATCGCGTGGATGTTTCCACCCACGCAGCTGCCGACAATGTTGCGCCGGACGACATGCGCGCCGACTATCAGATTAACGTCCCGGAAGACGCCGAGCTCCAGATCCACGATGACTCCGGAGAAGTGAACGTAGCCAACGTGCTGGGCGACATGAATGTCGAGACCGTGGCCGCGGGTGTGGAGCTTGAGGATTCCGCCGGTTATGTGACCATCAAGACTGTGGGCGGTTCCTTTCAGTGCACGCGTTGCGCCGGCAAGCTCGAGATTTCTTCCATCAGCGGTAATCTCCGCCTCACCGACATTCATAGCTTTCACGTGCATGCCCAAACTTCCACCGGCAACATTCTGTTCTCCGGCGAATTCCTTCCCAACGGCATTTATCGCTTGAAGAATTACAGCGGCGTGATCGAAGTTCGCTTTTCGCCGACCGATTCTTTCGACTTGAGCGCCACGTCGCTGAAGGGGAAAGTAATCAACCAAGCCAGCCTCACTCCCAAGAACCATCAGCAGCATTTCTACAGCCGCTTTGGCAACAGCTTATTCGGCACCTTCAATGCTGGCCGCGCCAAAGTTGAACTGACCTCCTTCGATGGTACAATCAATATCCTTAAACGTGATTGATTGCGCCATTCCGCAATTCCTTAACTCCATTACCGGCAGCCACCCCCATGATTAGCGAAATACGCGCGCGCACCCTCGTCTGCCTTACCGGGTTCATGGGGAGCGGTAAATCCACCGTCGCGCGGTTGCTCGCTCGTCAGGTTGGATGGCTGCATGTGGACCTCGACCAGCGCATCATCGAACATGCCGGCCAATCAATCCCCAATATATTCGCCAAACTTGGCGAGCCGGAATTCCGCCGCATCGAGCGCGAACAACTCGCACGCATTCTTGGCGAGTCCGCCGAACTACAGAAAGCTCGTATTGTTTCCCTGGGCGGCGGGACTACCGCTCAGCCTCAAAACGTTGCTTTGCTGCGCCAGAGCGGCGCGGCGCTGATCTGGCTTCATTGCCCGGTTTCGGATCTTTTGAAGCGAGCGGCTCGCATTACCGACCGTCCGCTGTTCCGCGATGAAGCAAGCTTTCGCAAACTCTACGACGAGCGCCTGCCGTCTTACGAACTCGCCGATTTTAAAGTCGAAGCAAACACGGAACCGTTACGCGTGGTAGAACAAATTCTTGGGCTGGGAATCTTCCCCAAGGTGACGGCATGATTGCCAAGCTGAATTCTTTGCGCCTCTGGCCGCTCAAGCCGGACGCATTCTTAATTCCGGTGGTAACGTTGGCTGCGGCCGCGGTTGTAGCGACTGCTCCGTCCCAAGCGCGACGCCAAGGCCTGGCCTCTTTCCTTCCAGGCCCCGCGACTTCTCCTTTCGCCCCTGACAAAGGGAAATTGCGCATCCTGGTCAATGCACAGCAAGTCGGCAAGGAAGACTTTGAAATCAGCCCCAGCGGCAATAATTGGGTGGCTCGCGGTAACTCGGAAATTCAAAGCCCGCAAGGTTCCTCGCGCGTGACCGGAACACTGGAGGTCAAGCCGGATGGCACGCCGATTCACTATCAATGGTCCACCGAGGGCGCAAAAAAAGCTTCGGCGGTGATTGCCTTCAGCGGATCGAAGGCCGATATTGAGCTGCGTCTGGAAGGCGCCCGGCCTTACAACCAGCAGTTCACCTTCAATTCGCCTCTGGTCGTCGTCCTCGATAACAACCTCTACCATCAATACGCGATCCTGGGCCGAATCTACGATTGGGACAAAAAAGGCCCGCAAACATTTTCGGTTCTCGTGCCCCAGGAAATCACGCCCGGCAGCATCACCGTCGAGTCGCTTGGCAAGCAGGATGTGGCGGGCGCAAAACTGGACGAGTTGCGCATCAAGACCGAAGACAACGAGATTGACGCATTTTTCGACGGCCCGAAGCTCATGCGCCTGATCGCTCCCGCCGCTAACGCCGAAATAATCCGCGAATAGCGTCTGTACGCGTCTCAGCGCATACAAGTCCCTGGTAGCTACAAAAACTAAGGCCCGGGAGCGTGTGCCCGGGCCTTGGGGTGGGAATTACAGGTGGATTTTCAGTGGGCCGCTAGAGTTGCGCGCGCCGAACCAGATGCGTTGACTCCCTGGGCTTCGGCTTTTCGATCGTAACCGGGACGTTCATCTCCGAGCCTTGGCGAAGAATTCCCAGGTTCACGGTTTTCTCCTCACTCTTGTCGCGGAGTCGCTGGCGCAGCTCGCTGAGCGAACCGACCGGGTTACCGTTTACCTTCACGATTACATCCCCAGCCTTCAATCCCGCCTTTTCGGCAGCAGTTCCTGATCGAACTTCCCGAACCAGGATTCCGGTTCCGTTCGGTGCCCCGAAGTAGGTCCCTAGCTGCCCCGAAAGATCTTCGGCGCTGATCCCTAGCACCGGTGCGCGGCCATCCATTTCGCCCAACACTCCCGGCGTGTCGAAATGAAAATCAAAGTTGGGTTCCGTGAAAGCGTAAGCGTTGCCAAAATCACGCATCTTCCCTTTCATCTTTTTCTCGTAGAAAGAGCCGCGATCGCCTAGTTCCACTGAAATATCCTGCGCACTCCCGTTGCGCGAAATTGCTAGCGAGATATTGCGGCCCGACGGCGTTTCGCGCACCAGCCGCCTAAATTGAACCGTACCCTCCACCACCTGGCCGTCATAGCGCGTAATGACGTCATGTTCCTTCAAACCGGCCTTGGCAGCTGGACCATCTGGTTCCACGCCGGTCACCTCGACGCCGCGCTCTTCCGCGAGCTTTAAATCCTTGGCCTTCTCGGCAGTGACCTCTCCAATTTCAACTCCCAGCCAGCCGCTGCCATCGTCGGTGGTCGCAGTGAAAACGCGCGGCTCCTGCCCCCAAACTTCAGCAGCTTTCTCTTGCGCTCCTGCGGCGAGATCCGCGGCGCGCGAAGCCAGTTCCTGCGCGCGAGCCTCCCACTGCTGCTGGTTCCCCGCTATTCGGGCCGAGAGACCTTGTAGCTTGGCAAGCTCCGGAGAGCTCATCTCGACCTCCTTCGCCATCTTCTGGAGATTCGAAACCTGTTCTTGCAATTCCTGCTGGTTAATACGCGCGGGATCCTTCCATTGTTCCATCAAACTTTCCGAATTAAGGCACGCGTCGACTGATCCTGAAGGAGCGACGGCTGGCGTTTGGTTTTGAGTTTGGGATTGGCCGCCTAGTGTCACGGGCATGCTCCCGACCATCAGCAACATGACCCCGAGACTTGCGAGCGAATACGGCAAGTTCTTCATGTAGTTGTCCTCACTTTCAGATGGTACGCCCCGTCACACGCCCGGCCTTTGCAGGAACAGGCGTACGCCGCCATTAATTGTGCGAACTGAAATCTGGCCGCCTCCGACTCCCATTTTTGCTTGATAAGCGCGGGATCCCGGAGCTCCAACCGCCGACCTCACCGGCAAATCCGAAGTTACGTCTCCATTCATGCTCAGAACCTTCAAATCCGCACGAGCCGTCGTGGGCAATCCGAGCACCACCGATCCGTTCACCGTTTCAAGATTCATGGGTCCGCCGTCAGCCAGTTGGCGAAGCTCCAGCCGCACGTTCCCGTTGGTCGTTTTCTCGCTGAAGCGGCCGGTGCTGTTGGTCACTTCCACATTTCCATTCACCGACCGCAGCGCTCCGGAACCGTCCACCCCCCGCACGATCACCGATCCGTTCACCGTTTCCACATGGCCCAAAAGGATGCGATATGGGACGTGTACGTGGTACTCCACCGCTACCTCCGCGCCCTCCCCTTTTGGATAGCGTGTATGCACCACGATCTTGCCCGGCGTGCTGTCCACTTCGATTTTCACGAGCTCCACTTCGCGCTGATCGCTCTGCGAGGTCTTAACCGCGCTCACTTCCACTTCATCTCGGTCCCAACCATCCACTTGCACCGATCCATTTACATTATCGAGCAGGAAGCTTCCACCCGGCGGCAACGGGTAGGTTTGCTTGAACGTCTGGTCGATGGCCAGGCAGTTCGAACAGTTCAAGAGGATTCCAGCCAGCAACAGCAGAGAGCTTGCAGCAGCTTTCGCCAGCCATGGCCGATCAGGTCCAGACTTGCTTCTAGGCATCGTGGTTTGCACAGTACGCCCCCTTGCTTCCGCTTCCCTGCTCTGTGGACGTTCGGCCCTCTTGCGGCCGGAAACCTCTCCGCCTGCACGACCGGCGTACATGTGCGCCACGACGCGTTGTCGATTTACCTACGGCGCATTCTCGTGCGATTGCGATCGCTCGAGTTGCTGCAACTGCAGGCGCACCTTTTCCTCTAGTTGCGCCATCTGCTGCTTGTAAAGCTGAACTTGCCGGTTCGCATCGCTGGCCACCAGGCGGATATTTCCCGCCACCGTGCGCAGATGCAGCACTTCACCTCCGCCATTTAACGAACCTTCGGCGCGCACCATGTGTCCGCTTCGCGACGGGCCGTCGTCGCTCATGGTAAGCTGAAATGCCGGATCAACTATCACGCGATGCTCATCCCCGGATTGCACTTGCGCATCAATCGTCACTGGCAGCTGCCGCGGGAGGTATACCACGATGTCTCCATCGTTCGATTGCAGCTCGCAATGGCTTGGCGACTTTACCGGCGCCACAAACCAGGCGGTAATAACGCCGGCTCCGGTCGACGCTTTCACCGCGCTGTCCACTTGTGTCAGATAAATGCTGCCACCCACCGTTTCAAGATCGGTCGGCCCGGAAACGCGAATCACGCGAATGCCGCCCCCGCCAGTTTTCGCCCGCACCAACCCGGCAGATTCTCCTACCTCGATTTGTCCGCCGGTGGTCTCCGCATTGAGCGAGCTTCCGGAATGCTCCACCGTCACGTTTCCGCCGGCCGTTAGCAGTTTCGCCGCGCCCTCAACGGAAGCCATGCGGATGTGGCCGCCGCTCGTACGCAGCGTCGCTCCGCCGGTCACCGCCCCGGTCGTGATGTGCCCGCCGCCGGTGTTGGCGAACAATCCTCCCGACACATTGTTCACCGTGATGTGCCCGCCGCCGGTTACCAGCCGTGCTGCACCGCCAATGTTTCCGGTCATGATATTGCCGCCGGAAGTCAAAACCGTCTCAGCCCCCCCAATATCATCGGTATCGATATTTCCGCCGCCGGTCGAAAGATCCAGGCTGTAGTTCTTCGGTACGTTCACCGTCACCGTTACCCACAATCGTCCGCTGGATTGCCGCGAAGTTTGCCCGCGCAGGTAAACGCCATCAGGGGTCTCGCGTGCGCCTACCGCAAAATTCTTCAGAAGTTCTTTGGCATCCTTTTGCGTAGCATCCGTTTCCAGATGCACCGTGTAATCAATTTTCCCTGAATTTTGCGTGTGCACAATGATATTGCCCAAATCCAACACCAGATGGAGTCTTCGCCCATCGCGCGTCGCGGCTACGCCTCTCAAATCCGACTTGAGCCGCGCGGTGGATGCCCGGGGAGCCTGTGGCGCACCCGCAAGCGTGGAAACAGCCAGGCTCATGACCACAAGCAGAGTGATCGTGCGCGCAGAAGAAAAATCGGAGAAGGCGCTAGGATATTTCCAGGAAGGGCCGCTGCGCCCAAGAGCAATCGTTGCTCGCGGCATTTTAGAACTTTTGCCGGGGCCCGAGATCTTGAATCGCCGCCGCGCTCTGCAGTCGAATATACGTGCTGGGGTCCTTGTGCATGCGCTCGCGCAATACCGCGAGCAAGTGAGCGTCCGATTCCACCTGTCCCTTGGCTGCCATCGCGCGCAACGCGTTAATTGCCTCCACGCGCACCCCGGGATTCTGGTCATCGACCAACGCATCGAGCAGCGTCTGTTGAATGATGTCTTGCGGCTCTGCGCCGTCTAAGGCTTCCAGCGCCTTCAAGCGAACGGCCGCGTTGTGGTCCGTGTGCACCGTCTGGCAAAGCGCTGCGCGAACGTCCGCATCATTGTTGCGCGCGCGCAACAGCTCCACCGCATTCATGCGCGTGTCGGCATCAAAGCGCTGGTTGTTGCGAAGAACGAACATCAGAACGCTCTTCACGTCGTCGTTGTTCACCGTTCCCTGCACGGTGAAAGGCTGCTGCGCGTTCAGCCGCAATTCCACCTGCGGGGGTTTGTCGTCGCCGGAGGGAAACACGTTAATCCCAGCCACCCGCGCGCTATGAAGATCGATCGTATTTAAACGGCCGCCGGGATCATTGGCCACCAGGCCTTCGGCAGCAGTTCCTCCCGATTTCGCTGCTGCTTGACTATTCCCGGTGACCGCCGGATGCCACCAAAATCTCGGCCCCAGCACGCCGACCGAAAAGCCAATCAACAATAGAACAGCCGCGCTCCACGCCGGTGCCGGGGAAATCCAGTTAACCGGCAGCACCGCGCCAACCGCGCGCCGTAACCACCCATGTTCTTCTTCCCGATCCAACGCGTCTTCCAGGCTGGCTCGGCATCCTGCCAGCAGCGCCGCATCCGGCTCCCGGCGATTGCTCGAGAGCAAGGCCACCAGCGCGTTTTCCTGCGCCAGGGTCTGGTTGCACGGCTCGCACTCAACCAAATGGCTCTTCATTTCAGCCACTTCCGACGCATCCAGCTCGCCTGCGGTAAATAGCGTCCACCGTTCTTCGAACCCGTTACACGCACTATCCGGCATATTGTCGCGCTGCTCCTGCTGCATTCCTTTCGTCCTCACTTATCGAACTTGGTAGAACTACCGAGCTTACCTCATGCCATCCAAGCTGGCACGCAACTTTCGCGTTGCGCGAAACAACGAATTCTTCACCGTTTCTTCGGAAGTTCCCAACATCTCCCCGATGGCTCGCAATTTCAATCCCTGATAGTGCTTCATCTCGAAAACCATCCGCTCGCGTGGCGAGAGCCGGTCCAACGCTGTCGCTATGTGCGCGCCCAATTCCTGCCCCAACAAATGCTTCTCTGGATTCGCGCCTGGCCTCAACTCCGGCTGACGGTCGAAGAAATCTCGCGTCCCGCCTTCGGCTTCTTCCGGCACCGGCGCTTGATCTTCTCGGCGGCTGGTGCGTCGGCGCAAATGATCGAGCGCCACGTTGGTCACGATTCGGTACAGCCAGGTATAAAAGCTGCACTCGAACCGGAAGCGGTGCAAGTTCCGGTAAACCCGCAAAAAACTTTCCTGGTAGATGTCCCGCGCATCTTCGGGACGATGCACCAGATTCAGCGCCAGCCGCAGCACCTCGCGGTCAAAGCGCCCTACCAATTCCTCGAACGCCAGACGGTCTCCGGCCTGTGCTCTCCGGACGAGCGCCTGCTCCTCGGCCAGCTTCACCGCCGCTGCTGCGCGCGCATCTCCTTCAAACGCGACGCTCATCCCCATAGTGGTTCTCGCCGGTTGGGATTCGGCTTCCGGTGGCTGGGCTTGCCCGCCACTTGCGCTTCGAACCCCGCGCTCTCCGGTATTTAGCCTTTCAAGATTCGAGTAAATAGACGGCTCCGGTGGTCGTTGGTGAGCACCGCTGGACGTGGATTTCCCAGGATCGGACATCTGCCCCGCAACCTGTCCTTTAGCTGGGATTGCACAACAATCGTAAACTGTTGTAGCGGATACCTTTAAGCATTCAGATTCTGGTATGCCTCCGCTTCCGGATGTCACGCAAATCCAGCCGGAAACTTAATTGCACGGCGCGCACCAAATCATACTTTTGAGCCAAGCCGGATCAGTCCATACGCCGCTAGGCACACCACAAAATCTGTCGCGCTGCCCCAATCCAGAAGGAATTCCCGATGTCGAAACGCAGGCGGAAGATGCGGGACCAGCGAAAAATAGTAAATTGCATTGCCGACTAAAATGGCGGCGGTGTACTCAATCCACCGTCGAACCGAAATCCCCAGGAATGTACGCCCCGCGTCCGGCATCTTACCTTCTCAAAGATTCAAATGTAGCGCCGCGGCCTTCGGCGCGGCATCTTTCTTTGCGCATCACTTGGCCTCTTGTTTTGGGTCCTGCCCTCCAGGGCACCTTGCGTCCGCCTCATCGGTGTGAAAATGTTATAAATGTCCTGCAACCCGGTTGCACAAATCGATCCGCAACTCGCAAATACTTTTAACCCATGAGCATCTCCCTCACAACTCCTGTCAAATTCATTCGGGGCGTCGGCCCTCATCGCGCTGCCATTCTCGAAGAGCGCGGACTCTTCACCGCCGCCGATTTGCTCGGTTATCTACCTTTCCGTTACGAAGACCGCATCCGATTCACCAGAATTGCGGAAATTATCCCCGGCCAGGTTCATACCATCCTCGCTGAAGTAACCTCCGGTGGGGGCGCAACCGTCCGCTTCGGGCGCGGACGCCCCGCAGTCTTCCACGCCACTCTTCGCGACGGTTCCGGCACTCTTCACGCGCGCTTCTTCCACGGCGCATACCTCGAAGGCCGCATGAGAGAAGGCCAGCGTTTCGCACTGCACGGCAAAGTGGAAGTCGACCCTTACCGCCCGGCCCGCCTGGAAATGGTGAATCCTCAAATCGAATCCGTGAGCGCCGCAGAAGGCGTGGCCACCGATTCCACCGAAGTCGGCCGCATCGTCCCCATCTACGAAGCGCTCGGCGCTATCGGCTCGCGCGTGCTTCGCAAGGTTATTTACAGCGTCCTCACCAATTTCCAGGGAGACATTCCCGATCCTCTTCCCGCCCAAATCCGCGAACGCTACAAATTTCCCTCGCGGCGCGACTCGATTTTCTTTGTCCACTTCCCTCCCGCAGATGAAAGTGTTGAACTACTGAACGGTTTTCGCAGTCCTGCGCAAAGCCGTCTGATCTTCGAAGAATTCTTCTACTACCAACTCGCTCTCGCGCTCCGCCGTTCGCGCGATCATTCTCAACGCGGCATCGCCATGCGCGTCCGCGAAGAAAAAATCCGCGAAGCCGTGAAGCGCATCCTCCCGTTTAAGCCCACGCCGGCACAAAAGCGCGCCCTTCTCGAAATCGCAGCGGACCTCGAACGCCCTTTTCCCATGCACCGCCTCCTGGAAGGCGATGTCGGCAGCGGCAAAACAATCGTGGCTCTCGAAGCCGCCACGATCGTGATGGAGAATGGCTATCAGGTCGCGCTCATGGCCCCCACGGAAATTCTCGCGGCGCAGCATTTTCTTTCCGCTCGCCGCATCTTTAAGCCCGCAGGCTACGGCGTGGAATTGATCGTGAGCGGCAGGAAGAAATCCGTGAAAGATGTCTCGATAGCGCGCGCTGAAACCGGCGAAGCGCAATTGATCGTCGGCACGCACGCCCTGATCGAAAATCCCGTGATCTTCAAGAAGCTTGGCATGGTGATCGTCGACGAGCAGCACCGCTTCGGCGTTCTTCAACGCAAGCGCCTCGTCGAAAAAGGCGCTTCGCCGCACCTTCTGGTCATGACCGCCACTCCCATCCCTCGCACGCTCGCACTCACGCTCTATGGTGATCTCGACCTCTCTGTGATTGACGAGATGCCGCCCGGACGCACGCCCATCGAAACCCGCTGGAGCGACGACTCGCAACTCCCCGGCGTCTGGGAATTCGTGCGGCGGGAAATCGCGCGCGGCCGCCAAGCCTATGTCGTCTATCCCGTGATCGAAGAATCCAAGCAGGAGCTGAAAGCCGCCACCGCCGAGTACGAGCGCCTGGCAAAAAACGTCTTTCCCCAATTACGCCTCGGCCTGCTTCATGGCCGCCTGAAAAATGACGAAAAAGATTCCGTGATGGAACAGTTTCGCCGCAACGAAATCCAAATCCTCGTCGCCACTACCGTAATTGAAGTGGGAGTGGACGTTCCCAATGCCACCATCATGGTCATCGAGCACGCCGACCGCTTCGGACTCGCTCAACTTCACCAGCTTCGCGGACGCATCGGCCGCGGCACCCAGAAATCCCAATGCATCCTCATCGCGCCAAAGCGGATTTCCGGCGAAGCGCAAGAGCGCCTCGAAACCATGGTCGCCACCTCAAACGGATTCGAAATTGCCGAGCGTGACCTGAAGTTGCGCGGCCCCGGCGAATTTTTCGGCACTCGCCAGCACGGCGACGCAGCATTCTCCTTAGCCCAGCCCCTGCGCGACCACGAACTCCTCGAAATGGCTCGCCGCGAAGCCTTCGCTCTCGCCGAAGATCCCGCCAAAGCCGCCCAAGTAGTCGCCCGCCTCGAATCGCTAAGCGCCGCCTGGCAAAAACGCTACCAGCTCGCCTCCGTCGGCTAGCGACTCTTCTTGTTTTTCGAATGCCGCCGGGCCTACTGAAGTTGGTTGGCAGGGTCGTCCCACATATGGTGGGAAATTCGCCAGGTGCCATCCGGCATCTTCCGAAGAATATTTAAATAGGTCCCGGAATTAACGTAGGCCTTCTGCGTCCCACCTTCCTCGACTGCCCACGAAATAGCGTCGTGCCCTCGCGCGTACGCCAGATGGCAATCGCCACCAACTTCGTCCACCGTGATCTCGAGCTTGTTTAATTTCACTCGGCTCGCTCCAGCAGGCCACCAGAAATCCTTTAGCGCTTGCCGTCCCACTACGGGAGTCGCACCGTGATGAGGCAGCAGCACCGCGTCATCGGTAAAAGTCTTAAGTACGCCTTCGGCGTCATCCGCTAGCCACGAAGTTCGGTACCCTTCAATGACCGCCTTCACTGCCGCCGTATCTTCCTTCGAAAGTGCGGCGGAACACCCCGAAGCGTCCGGCGTGTTCCTGCAGGTTGCCGCCAACAGTGTCATCCCAGGCCATAGAAACGCGAAAGCCAGACAAAATACGACGAAATTCCGTTTCACGGAGATCTCCTTGAGCTGGAAGATCGGACATCTGGCCAGCTCAGCAGCCAACGCTTGCGACCATTAGACGATTCATTCACTTCCGAAGTTAGGGTAAATTATCTCAGGCACACTGAATCATGCGCGTCATCGCTGGAAAATATCGCAGCCGCCGCCTAAAAGCCCCGGGTTCTGCCGCCGTCCGTCCCACCAGCGATCGACTCCGCGAAACGCTCTTCAACGTCCTCGGCCCTTCGATCACTGATTCCCTCTTCGTCGATCTCTACTCCGGTACCGGCGCCATAGGAATCGAAGCCGTCAGCCGCGGCGCCCGCGAAGTCTTCTTCATTGACCACGATCCAGGCTCCATCAGGCTGGTTCGCCAAAATCTCGAATCCCTGAAAATTTCCGCCGGAGTAGAAGTGATCACCGCTGACGCCGAACGCGGCCTCGACAAACTTGCCGCCCGTCACCTGATCGCTGACTTCATTTTCTTAGACCCGCCCTATAACCATGGCTGCAACGAAGTCTTGGAATATCTCGACGCTTCGCATCTAATCGCCCCGCAAGGCATCGTTATCGCCGAGCACAGCTCAAAACTCGAATTACCCGAGCGCCTCGACCGCCTGGAATGTAGCCGCCTCCTCGAACAAGGCGACACTGCCCTAAGCTTCTACCGCCTGGCCGCCGCCGCATAAAGCAGCGCTGGCAGGTACCGGCATTATTTGGGTGGACCGATGTTTAGCTGAATAATTTCATCATCTGCGCCCGGCACCGGCGGCTTTGGCAGCGGCACATCGTAGGCCTGGTCGAACTGAAGAAGCTCCAACAAATTCCCGGTAAACTCCTCGCCCCACGCGTGCTCCACGTCCAGAGCGGTCGCATACGCGCTATATTTCTCCAGGACTTCCGGCGTCTGTCCCGGGTCGTTCTCGCGATTCAATCGGTCGGCATCCGCCCGGGAAAGAAACTCTCTAAAATTCACGAGCTCGGCGATGACTTTTCGGCCTTCGCTCGTAGGCGCTTCCAACCAGTGTCGAAAAATGAAGTTCACGATAATTAGGGCCACCGCGAGCAGAACAAATTTCAGCGAAGTCCAATAGGCCAAAAAACTGAAACCCAAGAAAATAGGAGCGATTAAAACGAAGGGGATTGCGTCGTTCAAATCCAGCGGACGTCGGCGCCTGCTCCCCGGCAGGTAGGAACCGAGCTTCCGAATTGTCGCCGGCCAAATCCTCAGCGCTGCTACTAGACTACAGCCCCCGATCAGAATCCACAGACTCATGAATGCGATCGACGGCCACGGCGAGGCTATATCGAAAATCGGGAGTGAAGCGATTACCATCGCTATGATTGCCCAGGAAACCGCTACTCCGCACCACCACACCCCGATATGTGCTGAAATCAGTTTTGGATCTGCGATTCCCTCCACCGTTTCACAGAACTTCTTGTATGCCTCGCAGATCCGGTCGCAATCGCGCGCACTGAATTTGCAGGTATGGTTGCTCGCAGGATTGAAAAGCGATGTAAGAATAACCGATTCATCCGACGGCAGCGATCCATCGGACTCACTCAACCGTTCGAGCACCACCCAATCTCCCTGCTGCTGAATCTCGATATAGCCTTTCGCCGCGAGCGAGATGATTCCCGCCGCAAAGGCTCTTTCGCAACGCCCGCTTTCGACTAGATACGCCGCCACCCCCGCCGAGATTCCTTCCGGCGGATCGTATCGGGTTACTCCAATCTTCCGCTGCGAACTCCAATGAAATACCACGGTAATGAGGATGTAACAGGCACAAAGGACTGCAGCACCAATCCATGCGAGCTGATAGGCCAACGCTGGAGCGTCCGACAGGTTAGGCATCAGGATGGAACCCTCCCTTACCTATTTCATCGCCTTCTACATCAACTCCCTTCGCTAGATCTTCGTTCAAGTAACTCGGAAGCTCGGCCCGCATCCTCTTCCTTGACCCAGAGCTTTACACCGCCCAGCATATTCGACCAAAGCCAATCCATACGAATTGTGTTTTCATCAGCCAGGAAACATTCAATACCTTCCGAGTCGAGAATGCTTTTCGCCAGAAGGGCGGCTGGAATGTCCCGAAACCGACGCAAGGTTACGAGATTCGGATGAGCTGTTCTATCGGCGTTTTCCGCCGGAAACTCCAATGCCACGTCCAGGTTTCTCATCGATAACTCCGCCTTCAACGTTTCCTGGGCAGCGTCAGTGAGAGAGCCTGCATCCCGCGCGAGTTCCCGCAACTCAGCTTCATCCATTCTGGCGTATAACCCGGCTAACCGTTCTCGTTCGCTTTTGGCATTCTTCATATCGATGATTCAAATATATGCCATTCGGTCCAGCTCGAAGTATGCGGTTTGAAAAACGTTTCAGGCCAGGCCGGAATTCATGAAGGCCGCGGTCGATGCTACTGGTGCCGGACTGTCCGCCTCTCAGAAGGGTCCGGATTTTGATCTGGCGATTTGGGAGTACTGGCCTTCAATTCCACACGATTTCCCCAAAATGGGAAAGTGCTGAATATGAGCCCTCACCACCGCCGATCTCGCTCCAGTTTTTTCTGGATTTATGTTTACTGGTAAAAACAGAAGTCTCGGAAAACAAGAGATTAAACCCAGTCTAACAGGGGCCAGAATGCCACCTAGCGATTCCAGTATTTCGCACTTTTCCAGCTGTGCTTGCCGATTCAAAGTGCAGCCGCTTCCGCGCTCAACGCATCCTATCTCATCGGGTATAATGCCACGCACATGCCTTCAGGCTCTCAGGGAACCCAGCGCGCTCGCATGACTCCGCCACACCCAGAATCTCCGGTATCGTCAAAAGCGTTGCCCGTGCACTCTCGCCTTCCCCGGCTCGACCTCGGCGTGGACTGGGAATCTCCGTGGGAAGCGTTTCGTACGAGCCTCGGCTCTTTTTTTCTCGGTCCGCGAGTAACACGGGACGCCAGCGCTGCTCAAAATGCACAGTTTCGCGTCGCCTGGATTGAAGGCAAAGTTCCCAGGCGCGCTTTTGTCGCGTCTTTTCTCTGGCACGTAGCCATCGTGATGATTCTGCTGCTTCCTATATGGGGCTTCCTGGCCCATGCTCAGCCGACTCTCTCACGGCCGCAAATTGAACTCGCCTACATCCCGGCGCAGGATCTTCGGCCGATTTCCTTACCCGGAACCCAGCCGAAGCCCAGCCCGGTAGGCGATCCGGCCAAGCCGCTCGCGCGCAGCGGCGCGGACGCGTTTCATCCCCGGCAAACGATCCTTTCGCAGCCGCTGAAAATCACCCATCCGCGGCAAACTTTAGTTCAGCCCGACGCGCCACCGGTGCCTCCAAAAATGGTGCCGCAGATGCCCAACATCGCAGAGTGGGCCGCGACTGCACCCGAGCCCCAGCCACAACTTAGGATCTCGCCGTCTGTCGTCGCTCCGCGAGTTCAGCGTCGTGCAGCGAGCGACGTCGCCGCGCCTGACCTGGCCGCACCCGAAAGAGATGCAGGCCCGCTGACGATCGCTCCATCCCCCCTCGCGAACGCACAGCCCCCATTGCCCGTGAATCCCATGTCGGCCTCCGCGCCGGCCCAGCGCAATGTGCACGCCGACGCCGGCGCGGCTCCCGTGATCGGCCCCATGGCTTCGGCGGGCGATCTAGGTTTGCACCGACTGATCGCAATCTCGGCTACCCCCGGTCCCCCAGCGCCTGAAATAAGCGTGCCGCAGGGAAATCTTTCAGCGCGCGTTGCGATTTCACCGGAGGGCACACGAACCGGCGTCCCGGGCGGTTCCGCAAACGGAGCGGACGGCAATGGTGGAGCGGCTGGAAGCGCCGCTGGCAGCGGAAATTCCGGTGGCAATGCGAATGGACTTCCCTCCGGTGTGAGGATCAGCGGAGGCAATGGTCCCTCCGGTAGCGCCGGCCTGGGAACCGCCCCAAACCGCTCCAAGCCCCTAATACTGAAACCCATGCCCAGCCTTTCCGCGCCGCCAGACGCTTCGCGCAAGGAACCCATTGATATCGGCAAAATCGATCCAGGTCTTCCTCCTGAAAAAATTCTTTCGGGCAAGGAAGTATTCACATTGCGCGTGGACATGCCGAATCTTACGAGCTCAAGTGGGAGTTGGATTCTGAATTTCGCGCAAATGGACGATTACCTACCCGCGTACCGGCGCCCCAAAGGTAAATTGTCCGGCCCTGTCCCGGTGCGCAAAGTGGATCCAAAATATCCACAGTTGGCCATCAAGCAGCACATCGATGGCGAAGTGATTCTCTACGCTATCATTCGCCAAGACGGCCACGTGGACAGCATACAAGTAGTGCGCAGTGTCGATCCTGAGCTGGATCGCAATGCGATGGAAGCATTGTCGCGCTGGGAATTTCGTCCCGCCACCCGCGAAGGCCAACCCGTGGAGTTGGAGGCCGTCATACATATTCCCTTCCGCTTCAACCCACCGGAGTAAGCAAGAACCGCAAGATATCCAGCGCGGTCAAAGTGGCCCTAAACAATTTGGCGAGTCGGACGGTTATCTCGAAAGTCTCTGACGCGGGGCTAACGATTTGTGGGGCCGGAACTCTTATGTGGAAGCTTTCTTCGAAGAGGCCCGCTGCAGGTCCGCAGCTTTTTCTTCTAGAAGTTTTACCAATGCGAAGAGCGTGAGATTCGCCGGAGTGGCGATCCCAAGTTCCTTGCCTCGACGAGCTACGTAGCCGTTCAGCGAATCAATTTCCGTGCGTTTTCCGCGCGCGAGATCCTGCGCCGTGGAAGAGGTCGCTTCGCTGCCGACGCCCTGAAGAAATTTCAAACCCTCCGAGACGAAATCGACTGCGGGCAGCTTCACGCCGGCAGCGCGCGCTACAGCGACCGTCTCGGCGATCACCAGGCTGAAAATATCGGGTGTTACCGCGCTGTGCGCCAAACGCGTATAACTGATCTGGGCAATCCCGGTGACCGCGTTGCCCGCGCAGTTCAGCACGAATTTGGACCAGAGGTCCGCTTCAATGTCCGGCGAAACACGGCACGGTACGCCAGCCGCTGTGAATAGCGCAGCGATGCGCTCCGCACGCCCCGCCGGCGGCGACGCGGAAGATTGGGAGGGACGATTGCGACCGGGCAACTCGCCGAGCGCCAAGCTGCCGCCGCCGGAATGTTTCACATGGCCTGGCTCGGGCATCGCCGCAGCGATGTACACCACCGCAGCCAAGGCCTCGATTCCCGATGCGGCGCGAATCCGGGGAACGTTGTCCACGCCGTTTTGCAAGCTTACGACGATTGCGTTCGGCGCGAGGTGCGGCGCAAGCGCCCGGGCGGCTTCTTCTGTGTCGGTCATTTTCACGCAAAGCAGAACCACATCCGCATCGCGCGCAGCGGAGATTTCCGTGGAAGCATTTACAGCAACACGTTCTTGAAACGAAACGGCATCGAGGAAAAGCTTGTTCGCGCGGATTGCATCCACGTGCGCGGCTCGAGCGATGAGCGTCACCGGCACGCCCGAACGAGCCAGCATCCCTCCGAAATACGAGCCCACTGCGCCCGCGCCTAATACAGCGACTCGAACCTGTTTGTTAGTAGAGGCCATCGCTATGAGTCTCGGCGCATCATGGAGCTAAGAGTTCGTCCAGCATCGTCGAAAGAAGATAAGCAGCGAGCCCAACGCACTAAAAATGACTGCGCATTTCGCGAAAGCTGGTGAGGATCAAAAGCTTTCCTGCGCCGCTTTCCAGTTCGCATTTTTCAAGTTCCCAGGTGGCTGAATGCGGGATGAATACGGCGCTCAAACCGGCATGCAGAGCCGGATTGATGTCGCTACGGGGACTGTTGCCCACCATCCAGCCGTGCGTCTTCACAATTTTGAACTGCTCGATCATGCGTTCGTACAGACTGGGATCTTTCTCCAGCACGATTTCGATGGAGTCAAAATAAGGCTGCAAGCCAGAGCGCTCGACTTTGGCAGCTTGCTCGGCGGGTTCGCCCTTGGTGACCATAATCAGGCGATGATGTTTAGCCAGATAAGCGAGAGTCTCCGGAACCCCGTCGAGTATGTGCGGGGGCGTGGCTTCCAATTCCGCCGCCATGCGCTCGATCTCTTTAACCAGCTCGCGTTTCGCGGCATTTCCCGCAAGTTTTAAATAAGTTTCTTCGAGCGAGCGGCGGAAACTGCGCACGCCGTAACCGTGTTGCCGGATGTTGCGACGTTCCGTTTCGTTCAGAATGTGGCGGATGTACTCCCGCGTGTAGCCAAGATGCTCGAGCTGGGTAATGAAGTGATCGATGGTCTTCTCGAAAAAAATATTATTTTCCCAGAGAGTATCGTCCGCATCGATGAGTATGGTGTGCCTGGCCATGCGAACTTTCCGCGCGCTCTCCTACGCTAACCAACCACAACGCTATTTTACCCGGAAGACAAGCTAGCTATGCCGCCGGATGCCGGAACAGAATGCCGCCCGGCGAGCCAAATCCTCAGACGGCAGAAGCCTTACGCGTGCCGGATGCAACTTGTTCGAGGATGTCTTGCGCAATTTTCTGCAAGTCGCCGAAGCGCACGAGATAATCCTGAAATTCGCGGTTCAAATCCAGAGCTAAGGTGGCATCGAGCTTGGTGCGCAGGATCATGTCCCGCAGATGCACCGGATGCGGCAAAACAGCGTCGTCTCGCAGTTCTTCGAGCGCCAAACTCGGGTCGTAGTGATACATGTTCCCTCCTCAACAAGCCGGCGGAAATCACATTCTACTCCGTTTCCATTGAATGGTGAGAGCCTCAGGAAACTTCAAGCCGAGGCGGGAAGAAATTCGTAGCGCTCGATGCGCGCGGCAATCCCGGGAGTTCCCTTGCTCTCGTCCACGCGCAAGACGCGTGCGTAGCAGCGGATGTGAACGTCGCCGGCAAGGGTGATTTGTTGAGGCAAGGTGAGAACGAATTCGATGGGGCTGCCCGTTTCAACAATCGCTTCCATAACGAAGTACAGGCCGCGGAAACTCACGTCGCGCGTTTCTCCCTTTTTTTCGAGGATGCCGCTGTCTGCCGAGAAGCGGACTTTCATGGGCAGGTTCATCGAAAATCTTCGCGCGGCGCGACGCTCTACATCCGATTCCATCTGCCCTCCAGGCGAGCAGCCACTTTTGCCAAAGCTACCACCGCGAAGCGATTGCCGCAATGAGATTCAGCGGCAAAAACAAAGAGAAAGCTGCGTTTCTAATTCATTCGCCTTTGCGGCGAGTGATACTGTCCATTACACTCACAGACTAAAATTTATGGCTGAGGTATTCCACCGCAGTATTTTTCTGCAAGGCCAGGCCGGACGAATCGAGGCCACACTGTGGACCACGCCGGGCGCGAACGCACGCTTTGCGGCTGTCGTTTGCCATCCACATCCGCTCTTTGGCGGCACCATGCACAACAAGGTGGTTTATCAGGCAGCGAAGACGCTCCATCGCCGTGGCGTACCGGTGCTGCGATTTAATTTTCGCGGAGCAGGGTTAAGCGAAGGCCAGCACGATAAAGGCGAGGGCGAGCGCGAAGATGTACGCGCGGGATTGCATTACTTGACCAAAGAGTTTCCCGGGCTTCCGATTCTTCTTGCGGGATTCAGTTTTGGCGCGTGGGTCGGCTTGCGAGTAGGTTGCGAGGACGATCGCGTTAAGGACGTGATTGGCCTAGGAATCCCGGCGGACCACTCCGATCTCACCTATTTGCAAGGTTGCGCAAAGCCGAAGCTATTCATACAGGGCGCCAACGATCAATTTGGCTCGCGCTCGAACGTGGAAATCCTTTTCAACGAATTACCGGAGCCCAAGAAGCTGGTATTGGTGGAAAATGCAGATCACTTTTTCACCGGGCATCTAGGCGAAATGGCTACGGCAATAAACGCGTGGCTCGACGAAACATTTCCGGGGTTGTCAGGCAATTCCGCAAGTCTCTAGCTTCTCGATTCAAATAATTTCAAGAATTGTTCGCGTGAAGCGGGCTCAACTCCGACGAGGCTCAGGTTCTTACTCACGTGGGCGGTCTGGCTCATACCGACCAGAGCGGTGGTGAGTCCCGGAACCGAGCGAGCAAATTGCAGAGCGAGCGTGGAATTCTCTTTCACTCCGAGCGCGGAGGACACAAAGGCCGGCAAATTCTTGGTGAGTTGGCCCTGCAAAAGCGCGGCGCTTGTAATCAGGGAGACTCCCAGCGTCCGAGCGGCCTGCACCATCGGCACCGGCTTGCCATCGATCATTTGGTTCGGCCGCGTCAGCGCTTCGGGCATCGCCAAATTGAACGGCAGCTGCACGAACCGGAAATGATGGGCCGCGCCGCTCACTTCAGTCGCAATTTCAGCCATCTCGGCAAGCGAGAGGTATCCTGGGCCTTTCGGATCTTCACGGAATGAATTCCAGGTGGCCATGCCGTACGCACGAATTTTTTTGTCGGCGACGGCGGTTTCCAAAAATGTGAAAGCTGCGCGAATGCGCTGGCGGAATTCCTCAGCCGAAACTTCGCTCAATTGAGTCTCGGGGTTGTGCAGATAAAAAACGTCAATGGTGTCGATTCCCAAGTTGCGCCGGCTGCGTTCGAGCTGATCGGCCAGGTAGGCCGGCGACATGCAGTGGCATCCGGCGGCGATTTCTTCCGCGCGAAAAACCCCGCGTTCCAGGAATTCATGAGCGAAGTATTCGTTAGCGTCCGCAGGCATTTCGCCATCGGGAGTCAGGAACCCGGCTTTCGTGCAAACCACAATTTCGTCGCGAGAGAAATTTTTAGCGAAAAGGTCCTTCAAGGCGGCCCGCACGGAACGCTCGCTGCGTTGAAAACGGTAGTTGATAGCCGAGTCGATGACGTTGCAGCCATTTTCAACGGCGGAAACTATTGCAGCGGCGTAAGCCGCGTCGGTAGCGCTATCGGGCTCGCCGAGGTAAGTGCCGATTCCTATGGAAGAAAGAACCAGCCCGCCCGGAATTTCGCGGAAGTGGCCGGCGGCTGAGAGCCCTTTGAAACGCGCGGCATAGCGCAAAGTGCCTTCCGGAGTGCCGAAACCGGGCTTGAGATCTTCACTGGCGGCTGAAGCAGCGGACATCAACCCTCTCTTTTAATTCGTGCGGTACAGCCTGCGCGCAGTATATCAAACGTTCGTAAACAGGCGGCGTTTTGGCTTATTCAGGTTCGCCAGCCAAGCCTTGGGTCACGAGCAATTCCCGCGCTTCCAATCTAAGCTTCGGCAAATGCCGCCAGAAAATAAAACCGCCCGCCATCGCTCCCATTCCGCCGATCGCTACGGTCCAGGGGGCGCCGATGCGATCGGCCAGAACCCCTGCGAACAGTGCACCCATCGGCGCCATGCCCATGAACATCATGGTATAAACGGCCATCGCCCGCCCGCGCAATTCATCGGGAACCATTGCCTGGATCATCGTGTTGGAACTGGACATCTGCAACATCACGCTATAGCCGACCGGCACCAAAAGTATGGCCGAGAGCACCAGCCATTTGGAAAACGAGAACAAAATGAGGCTGGCGCCGAAGCCAATCGCAGAAAAAGCGATCCAGCGGCCCAGCCCGTGAACTCCGCGGCGCATGGCCAGAGTGAGCGCGCCGAAGAGAGCTCCGAGACCACTGACGCCCATCAGGATGCCTAGCGCTCGCGCGCCACCATGCAATACGCGGTCCGCAAAAATCGGCATCAAAACCGAATACGGCACCGCGACCAGACTGACAATTCCGATTAGCATCATGATGGCCTTGATGGGGGCCGTGCGCCGGACGAAACGGAATCCTTCAGCAATGTGTTCGATAGCGGTAGCTTCTCTGGAAACAAGGCGCATCGGGCCCAGCTTCATTAGAAACAAACCGACGAGCACCGCGATGTAACTCACCGCGTTGGCAAAAAAACACCAGCCTTCGCCAATCCAGGCGACCAACAAACCGGCGATGGCCGGCCCAATTACGCGTGCGCCATTGAACATGGAGGAGTTCAGCGCAATCGCGTTCATCAGGTCCTCGCGGCCCACCATGTCGATCAGAAACGATTGCCGCGCGGGAATGTCAAAAGCATTCACCGCGCCGAGCAGAGACGCTAGCACCACGATTTCCCACACACGCACGATGTGAGAGAGCGTAAGAATTGCGAGGATGAGCGCGAGAATCATGGAGGTGGTTTGCGTGCCGATGATCACGCGATGGCGATTCCAGCGGTCGGCTGCCATGCCGCCGATGGGAGCGAGGAGAAATACGGGAATCTGTCCGGCGAAGCTGACCACGCCGAGAAGCAACGAAGACCCGGTGAGGCGATAAACCAGCCAGGCCTGCGCGATATTCTGCATCCAGGTGCCGACGAGCGAGATTAGTTGTCCGCTGAAGAAAAGTTGGAAGTTGCGATGGCGAAGCGAACGCACCATGTCGCGAGCGCGTGAACGATTTTCCGGAGTCGTGGGGAGCGATGCTTGATCCGAATGCGCTTTTGCCATCCGGACAATTGTACGATGTAAATGGCAAGCCGTTATTTTCGATCGAGCGGAATTTTTCCAAACGGACCTACCAAAATGTAAGGCGGGAGGTTTATGACCCAAATGGTGGACCGGCCGTTGGTTCCTGCGGAGGCGCTTGTGCCGGAGCGAGAAGGCGGTTACAAGCGCGCAAGATACGCCGATAGGGCCAACTACCTTGGCGGAATAAAATTTCCCCTTCGCGAGGCTTCGAATAAAACCATCGTGAGACGAGCGAAAGATGCTCGGCGAGTTCCGGCGGCGCCGATTGCAAGCCGTATTGCGAGCAAAGGGACGGTGACAGATCGTTGTGCTTTACGCGAGAATGCAGCGAGGCCTGGACCTCTTCTGGTTGAGCGGCAGGCTCCAGTTCGGGGGCAAAGTTCGTCTTGGAGTGATTTGTTTTGTGCGAGGTGGCGTTTGTTTGTGGTTCCAGAACGGCTCGCAGGATTCCTTCTACCGACTTCGGCTCGCTGGATAATTCCGCAAAACGCAAGAATAAAGGCTCGGCCAGAATCCCCGCTCGAACCGGGAAGACGACGATGGTTTTCTCTTCGGCCGCGCGCTGCAAGATCACGGCGTCGATTTCGTCGATGCGCCGCGTCAATTCTCCCCATCCGCGAAACGTGCCGGAGACTTTCTCGAGGCGTTTGTGCAGGGCGGCAGCTTTTTCGAAATCCAAGGCTTCGCTGGCGGCTTCTCGCTGGGTCTGAATTTCCCGGACCAGAAATGAGCCGGCGGTTTCCAGGGTTTCAAGAACACGGCCGACCTCCACGTCATATTCCTGCTTGGAACAGCCGGCAAAGCAGGGCGCCAAGCACATTTTCATCTCGGAATAAATGCAACCGGGGAAGGCGGGATCCCGGTGGATTTTAATCTGGCAGCGCCGGATTTTGAAAATATCGAGAAATGATTCGCTGAATCCTTCGGCGGCGCGGCGGGAGGCAAAAGGTCCAAAGTAAAATCCGCCGTCTGCGCGGATGCGGCGAGTGACGTAGCCTCGGGGATATTCGTTGCGGAGATTCACTTTCAGGAGCGCGGGCGGGCGCAAGCGCAGCAAACTTCGGTACCGATCCGGAAAATATCTTCGCGCCTGCTGGTACATCGCAAGCGTCTGTTCAAACTTCGAGCCGGTAACACGAAAGCGAATGGAAGCGGCCACATCGCGGAGATTGAGACGCTTCGAGGGAACGTCCGGCGCGCGGAGCAATCTTTCTGCGGCGCGGCGAATGTCCGCAGTCCGCGCGAGATAGGGCTTCGCTTTGGCATCGTGCATTTCAAGCAGGAGCACGCCGGGGCAGGAAGGCAAAGAACCGAGAAAGTTCAGATCGAGTTCAGGAGCGAATGGGAGGCCGCAATCCAGTTCCAGCATGAGCACCAGAATACACTGAGCGGAGACGGCGAAGAGAATCGTGCGACGTTATTTTTCTCAGTACGCTTTTAGCACCCAAGCGGCGATGACGAGACGCTGAATTTCGCTGGTTCCCTCGTAAATTTCGGTGATGCGCGCGTCGCGATAGGCGCGTTCGACGGGATGTTCGCGGCTGTAGCCGTAACCGCCGTGAATCTGAATGGCTTTATGCGCCACGCGCGTGGACATCTCGCTGGCGAACAGTTTTGCAATGGAGGCTTCCATGGTGAAGCGCGCTCCGGAGTCTTGTTTCCAGGCAGCGCGGCGGGTAAGCAAACGCGCGGCGTCAATTTCGGTGGCCATGTCGGCAAGCATGAACTGAATGGCCTGAAAATCGGAGATCGGATGGCCGAAAGCCTGGCGCTGTTGTGCGTAGGACAGCGCCGCTTCAAATGCGCCTTGCGCAATTCCGGTGGCCTGCGCTGCAATGCCGATGCGGCCGCCGTCCAGCGTGGAGAGCGCGACTTTGTAACCTTCTCCTTCGTTTCCGATACGATTGCCGACGGGGACTTCGCAATCGGTGAATGAAAGTTCGGTGCAGGCGGTGGCGTTGATGCCGAGTTTTTTTTCTTCTTTGCCTACCGCAAAGCCGCGCTTGCCTTTTTCCACCACGAGCGCGGTGATTCCCTTTTCACCTTTCTCCGGTTGCGTATTTACGTAGACGATCGCAGCGTCCGCGGCGCCACCGTTGGTGATCCAAGCTTTTGTGCCGTTGATTACGTAGGTGTCGCCTTGGCGAACCGCTTTCGTTGCCAGAGCGGCCGCGTTGGAGCCGGCTTGAGGCTCGGTGAGCGCGTAACATCCGATTTTTTCGCCGCGCGCAAAGGGAACCAGGAATTTTTGTTTTTGTTCGTCCGTGCCGAAACGGAGGATGGGGTCGCAATAGAGCGAATTCTGAACGGAAAGAATCACGCCCGTAGAAGCGCAAACGCGCGAAATCTCCTCGATGACGATCGCGTAGCTGACATGATCCATCCCTGCGCCGCCATAATTCTCGCCTACGGCAACGCCGGTAAGGCCCAACTCCGCGGCTTGCTTGAAAGTGTCGAGCGGGAAATGACCGGTCTCGTCAATTTCTTTGGCGTGCGGTTTTACTTCCGCTTCTGCAAATTCCCGCACACTTTTTTGCAGGAGCTGCTGCTCCTCGGTTAGATCCAGATTCACGCGATCGTCCTCCGGCGATGATTCAGATCATTGGAAGAGTACAAATTCTAGGCCGCAGCGAGACAATAAGGAAGCTAAAATCCAACCGCAACCGGCGGGATCTGCTAACCGACGAGCGAAGTCGCAGCAGGCGTGGAGCTTGGGTCATTTGCCGGGCGGCGAGGGAGGAGGCAAACGCGGAAATCGCCGAAATTCTCGTCGAGGATGTTCGAGTAGATAACGAAGAGTCCGATAGCACCTCCCAGGGCAACGCTCACCAGCGTTCCCATCAGGGACTGCAAACCTCGATTCCAACCGAACAGTCCAACCAGTACAGCGCGCGGAATCGCGGTTACGAACATGGCAATCAACCCGTAGGCAAAGGTCCTCCAGGAGTATGTCCACCACACTGGAATGGTCCGAACGAGCGTGGGCTGGAGCGGCTCGCTCCCTGCCTCACCGCGCCGGGAAAGCAGGCCGATGCGAAATTGTCGGAAATTCTTGCGCAGAATGTAGTTCATCACGAAAAATGCCGTCGCGTAGCTGAAGAAATATGAGTCGTACCGCAAGATCGGCCGAAGAAGGCTGCCCGGCACGTTTGAATTTTCGTAGAAGTAGCGCGCCCAGTAATTGACGACTATGGTCATGACAATGGAAATTAGTGTAGTTGGCCAGAAGAAAGCCCACCAGATACGCAGGCCATGCGCAAGATTGGGTTGGATATAGTTCGACAGGGCGGGTGGGACCGGGGATGCCACCGGAGGCGTATCGAACATGGAAGGCGGACCAGGCATCGGAATTGCGCGGATTCTGACCGATGCTGCCCCTGGAGTCAATTAGCGACTTCTTCTGGAATATCGTTAGGCCAGGGCTTTGCGGAGCTTTTCGTAGGTGGTGGAGAGGTCTTCGGGCTCCACGCGAGTTTCGCCAACGACAGTCATGAAATTTGCGTCGCCGGACCAGCGCGGCAAGACGTGCAGGTGCAAATGGCCGGTGACGCCCGCTCCCGCAGCGCGGCCGAGATTCATGCCGAGGTTGTAGCCTTGCGGGCGGTAGGTCTTCTCCAAAGCCGTGTGCACGCGCTGCGACAGGGTCATCATTTCGGCCAGCATTCCCGGTTCGGCGGCCGAGAGGTCCGCCACGTGAGCGTAAGGAACGACCATAACGTGGCCGGTAGTGTAGGGATAGCGATTGAGGATTACAAAATTCCTGGCGCCACGGAGAACAATCTGGGTCTTTACATCATCGGCAGCGGCAATTGCGGCGCAAAAAATGCAGCCTTGGTCCTTTGCCGCGTCGGCAATATAACCATACCGCCACGGGGTCCACAAATAATCCATTCGATTTAGGCCTGCGCGCCGGGTTCAGACGGCGCCGACGAGGCGCCGCTGGCACGCGGATGATTCACGAAGTCCTTGAGTTCTTTGCTGGGCTTAAAGAACGGGATTTTCTTTGGAGGGACTTCCACTTTCGCCCCCGTCTTGGGATTACGGCCGGTGCGGCCACGGCGTTCGCGCGTGCGGAAGCTGCCGAAGCCGCGGATCTCGATCTTATCGTCGGACTGGAGAGCCGCAATAATGCTCTCGAAAATCGTTTCGACCACCGCTTCGGCTTCTTTGCGCGGCAGTTCGGTGACGCGGGTGACCTCTTCGACGAGGTCAGCCTTGGTCATCGTATGATCTTTGTTTTCACGCTCTCCGGCAGCCTCTGGCATCGGATGAGGCCTCCTCTCACAGAATATGAAGACGTCAAAACAGGTGAATATGTTACGCCATCTACGGGCTGGGGCGACACCGTAGGTCTTTGCATATCATCAATCTATCGCAAGTGTAAATGATTTTTCCTGGAAAGGAAGGCGTTCCCGGGCGGACGCCCCCGCCTGCCCGGGGGGTAAAACTAAGACGACTGCCGCTTGGCCATTATGGCGTCACCGATTGTGGCATTGGGCGACGACTTCACCGGCTTGACCTGCTGCTTAAACGTTTCCATCTCCTGCCGTTCAACCTGCCTTTGCGCGGCGCGGTAGCTCAGGCTGATTTTATGCTGCTCGGGCTCCAGACGGAGAATCTTGAAATCGTATTCGCTGCCCGCATTCAGAACGGAAGTTACGCGCGCGCCCCGCGCCGGCTTTTCCTTATCACGGTCGAGTTTCCCTTTGCGTTCTTCGATCTCCGAGACGTGGCAGAGACCTTCGATGCCTTCGGCCAATTCCACGAAGGCGCCGAAATCGGTGGTCCTGGCGACTTTGCCTTTCAAAACGTCGCCGACTTTATGGCCGGCGAACCAATCGGCCCAAATATCCTTCACCTGCTTGACGCCGAGAGAAAGCCTGCGGTTCTGAGAGTCCACCTTCAGCACTTTCGCTTCGATGGCATCGCCCTTCTTGAATTTTTCGCTGGGATGCTTGATGCGCTCGGTCCAACTGATATCGCTGATGTGAATCAAGCCTTCCATGCCTTCTTCGATTTCCACAAATGCGCCAAAATCGGCAAGATTGCGAATGCGGCCATGGACGATGGCGCCGACCGGATATTTCTCCGCAGCGGCGTCCCAGGGATCGGGCATGGTCTGTTTCAATCCGAGGGAAATGCGCCGCTGGTCGGTCTTTACTTCGAGCACGGTTACTTCGACTTCGTCCCCGACCTTTACCATTTTCGAGGGGTGTTTCGTGCGTTTCGACCAACTCATCTCGCTGACATGCACCAGGCCTTCGACCCCGGGTTCGATTTGGACAAACGCTCCGTAGTCCGTCACGCCAACGATTTTGCCTTTTGCGCGCGCGCCTACCGCGAAACGCTCGGGAACCGTCGCCCAGGGATCCGGCAAAAGTTGCTTGCGGCCCAGCGAGATGCGCTGCTTGTCTTTATCGAATTTCAGGATTTGGACTTCGATTTCATCGCCAGGCTTGACGATGGAGGAAGGATGCGGCACGCGTCCCCAAACCAGATCGCTGACATGAAGCAGCCCGTCTATGCCGCCGAGATCTACGAAAACGCCGTAGTCGGTTACGTTTTTAACGCGGCCGGTCACGACAGAATTTTCCGACAGAGAAGCCATCAGCAAATCGCGTTTGGATTTCTGCTCTTCGTCAAGAATCGCGCGACGGCTCACGACCACATTGCCGCGCTTGCGATTCAATTTCAGAACGCGAACTTCGATATCGCGATCCTTCCAAGTTTCCAGATCGTGTACCGGGCGCAGTTCGATTTGCGAAGCCGGCAAGAAGGCGCGAACCCCGATGTCAACAACCAGGCCGCCTTTAATGCGCTCGGTTACCTTGCCGGCGATGGTAGCTTGCTCGCGGTAGGATTTTTCGATGCGCTCCCAAACGCGCCGGCGGTGTGCGCGTACGTGCGACAGCAGAACGTATCCATTCTTCTGCTCATGCAATCGTTCAACTTCAATCGTTTGGCCCTTGCCAAACTGGATGGGACTTCCGGAATCGACGAATTCCTGGGCGGGCACCAAGCCTTCAAACTTTCCGCCTACATCCACGATGACGCCCAGATCGGTCACCGCCAAAACGCGCCCATCGAAAATTTCACCCTCGGCGATGGCAGGTTCAGGAACCGCGAACTGGTCGAGAAGCTGGTCCATGGTTTCCGAGGACTCAGCGGATTCAGCGGCTTCTATCAGCGCGCTAGTTAAAGCGGGCGCATTCATCGCGCTTGTCTCAGAATGCTCCGAAGATGGAGTCGATTCCCCGGAGGTGCCTGCAGGCGGCTCTGAACCATCCTGTTGCGAGCCGGACGTTTCTTCCGCTACGACGCTATCCAGGGGCAAGGACTCGACGCTTTCCGGCGCGCGAACGACCGCAGTGGCAGCTCCGCTCGAAGTTCTTGAGTTTGCTTTGCCGGAAGGCATGAGTGGCGCAGGCTGATCGGTTTTCTGGTCGCTGGAACTCTCGACCGGGAGTTCGGTAGTGATAGCTTCCGTGGCGGAAGGTTGGAGATTAGGGTCTTGCTCGGCTGACATGGAGAGCGGCCTCCGTACGAGTTCGTGCCCGTCTGCCGAGAGTGCAAACTCGGGTTACTCCACCCAGCGGGGTTAGAGCAATAAAGGGGAATGAGCGTCCGTGCCCGGCGCTCATATCGAAAGGATGATACGCGTCCGGTTTGCGCGTTGTCAACAAACCGTTCTCGACGGCTCGCAATGGCTGAATTTGATTTTCGCTTCAGTTTGCCGCACTTCTAGGCCCTACGGCGGCGGACTGTGAAGTTTCGAAATTCGCCGATAAGCGGAGAAATTGCATCGACTTTATGCGCGAGAGCCGCTGGCCGTGCGGATTTCCTTACGGTAATCCGGGCCGAAAATCTCGACTGTGCGGCACATCTCATAGAGACGCGACCGAATACGCTTGCCAACCCGTTCGGTGAGGGAATCGTCGATCGTCGGAGCGCGCATTCCGGCCACGCGGGAAACCGTCGACGGCCTAGCGGGATTCGCGCCTGCTGCGTCGGAATCGAGGAAATTGGTGGTGAGCAGAGTGACGCGCTTTTCGTTGTAGCGCGTGTTGAGTACATGCCCGACGGTTTCCAGCGCCCACAGGGATGGCTTGCTCGAGCCCACGTCATCGAGCACGAAGATCTCGGCTTTCAACACCGGCTCCAGCACGCCCATTTCGGTGGATTGGCTCACCGCGTTATAGCTATCCTGAATTTCCTTGAGCAGCTCGCGATAATCGTAGAAAAGACCGCTGTGCCCGCGCAATGCGATCTGCTTCAAAGCCGCAACCGCCAGATGCGTTTTGCCTACGCCGCATGAGCCCATTAACAGCAGCCCGGGCTCGGCGTGTTCGCGCACGGGAGTAAATTCCTCGGCGAACCGCTGCACGATGAGCTTTGCCTGCGTGAGACTTCGATTGAAGGCGGCTAGCTGATCGGGCGCGACGTTATCAATGTCGTTATCCGTTTCGAAATTGTCGAAGTCGCAATGACGGTAGCGCTCAGGCACGCGCGCGAGAGCCAGGGCGCGCTCGGTTTGGTGAGCTTTGGTGCAATCGCACGGGACCGCCCAAACCAGTTTTGGTTCTCCGGGCGATGCGGAGCCGGGCTTCTCGGCGGAAAACGCCCGCGCCCCGCGGTTGCCCCGTTCTACCACTTTCCAGCCGCTGCCTTGGCAATGCGGACAATCTGTTTGCGCCATGCACGAAGAATAAGCGCGGCGGGCTTGTAGCGCAAGCGCACCTCGTTGTGCAAAGCGCACGGACCTGTGGAAACTAGCGAGCGGTGTGAAGAAATGTTCGAGCGGTGGCCGAGAGAGCTATTTCTCGACGCGAATGGCCTGGCGGGGAGCGGCGCGGACGATGGCGTGACGCACTTTGCGGTCGTCGGCGGCCGAAAAACTGCGAGCCATCTCGCTACGCACGAAGCCAATGAACGATTCCATCTGCGATTGCATGTCCGCCATTTTGTCGCGCATGTTCAGAATGATTTCGATGCCGGCGAGATTCACGCCCAGCTCGCGCGTCAGGTTAAGAATAACTTCGAGGCGCTCCAGGTCGGCGTCCGTATACAACCGTGTATTGCCTTGCGAGCGAGAAGGTTTGAGCAGCCCCACGCGCTCGTACAAACGCAGCGTCTGCGGGTGGAGCTTGTATAAATCGGCGACCGCGCTGATCATGTAGCCCGCTTTGGCTTTCTTTTTTGGGCGGCCTGCCATCATCGTCTCCTTGCAACTATTACACTGTGGCGCGAGAAAAGATCTCGGCGCGCGGATCTTCCGGATCGATCTTGCCGAGTTCTTTCAGCAGATTGCGCACCCGCTCGTCTTCCGGCTTCGGTACGACCACTTGTACTTCTACGATTTGGTCGCCGCGCTTTCCGGAATGCCGCGCGGACGGTGCCCCTTTTTCGCGCAGCCGCAGTTTTTTCCCGCTGTTAGTGCCCGGCGGAATGCGAACCTGCGCGCGCCCGTCAATTGTAGGGACTTCCACTTTCGCTCCCAGGGAAGCTTCCGGAACCGTGATCGGAACGACGGTAAAAAGGTCGTCGCCACGCCGCTCGAAAAACGGATGAGGCTCAACTCTCATAACAATGTAGAGGTCGCCTGGAGGGCCGCCATGCAGCCCGGCGTTGCCGCGGCCAGCGACGCGCACGCGAGAACCGGTTTGCGCGCCCGGCGGGATGCGCACGTCGAGCGTTTCCATGCGCGCGACGCGGCCTTCGCCGCCGCAATGGCGGCATACCGTGCGCAGCTTTCCTGTGCCGCCGCAGCGAGAGCAGGTTATCTGGAAGCGCATCTTCCCGCTTGTCTGCGTCACCTGGCCTGAGCCGCCGCAGGTAGGGCAAACTTTCTCGTCCCCGGGAGCGGCTCCGGTGCCGTGGCACACGTTGCAAACATCCAGGCGCGTGAAACTCAATTTCTTCACCGTACCGCGCATGGCCTCGGCGAACGTGATATCGATCTGATATTCGAGATCGTCACCCGGCTGGCGTTCATTGCTAGTTTGCGCAGCACTTGCTCCGCGAAAAAACTGGCTGAAAAGATCGCGAAAGCCGGCGCCGCCGCCGGCGCTTCCCGATCCGGGGCCGCCTCCGCCGCCAAAATCGAATCCACCGAAATCAAAATGGATGTCTTCCGGCGAGACTCCGCCGCCATAGCTAGCGCCCGGAGCGCTACCTTGACCCGGCACGTTGAAGCCGAATTGATCGTACATCTGGCGCTTCTTGGTATCGGAAAGCGTGTCGTAGGCTTCCTGAATTTGTTTGAATTTTTCTTCTGAGGATTTGTCGCCGGGATTCAGGTCCGGATGATATTTGCGCGCAAGTTTGCGGTAGGCTGCGCGAAGTTCTTTCGCGGACGCTTTGCGCGGAACACCCAAGAGCTCGTAGTAATCCTGTTTAGTCGTGGCAGCCATGACGGATTTCTGAATGCCTATGCAGCAGACCCAAGGTCACATTTACACAATGCGGGCTGGCGTTACAGATTCGCCCAGCGCCCGTTCCATTCGGCTAGCTCTTGCGTCTCGAGCGCCACTTCTTCCTTCTTTTGTCGCTGCATTTCCGACGACCTTCCGGCCATCGAAGATTCCTTGGTGTTAGCGCGCTCAAGCCAGCGGTCGATGCACCGGACTTTCTGTTCCACCGTATTCGGATCGGACTTGAACCGAAGAAATGTTCCCGAAATTTCCACCGAACGCGGCGGGAACTCCGGTTGCACGTCCTGCTGCGCGTCGTAAAAAAGACGGCGCCAGTCGGCCGTGGGCGATTCCGAGATGGAAACTTGCACCAGGAAGAAATGGTCGCGAATTTTCTGCACCGCCTGCGGTGGGCCCAAACGCCGGATGCCGGTTGTCGTCAACGCGCTTTCCTCCTGACACGGTTAGAACAATGCAGGGCGAGTGCTGAACTCGCCCCGCACTCCTGAAGTTCGCGCAGACGTTAGTTCGGTTTCTTTGAGTCGTCCACGTCCACGAACTCGGCGTCTACCACGTCGCCTTGCCCCGAGGACGATTTTCCGTCGCCGGAAGATTGGCCCGGCCCGCCCGGCGCACCGGCCGAGCCTGCGCCTGCTGCGCTGGCAGCGCTCTGCTGGGCTTTGTACATGGTCTCGGCGATACGGTGCGACGCCTTGGTCAGGGTTTCCGCGGCTGCGTTCAACTTGTCCACACCGCCCTCGGTCAAAGCGTGCCGCGCTTGTTCCAACGCTTCCTCGCCGGCTTTCACGTCCGCTTCAGCCAGCTTTTCGCGGTTTTCCTTGATGATTTTATCGGTTTGATAGACCAAGCTATCGAGCCGGTTGCGCGCTTCCACTTCGGCCAGGCGTGACTTGTCCTCATCGGCGTGCGTATCTGCTTCCTTCTTCATGCGCTCCGCTTCCTCTTTGCTCAAGCCGCTGGACGCCGTGATGGTGATCTTCTGTTCTTTGTTGGTGGCGTTATCCTTCGCTGATACGTTCAAGATACCGTTCGCATCGATGTCGAACGTGACGTCGACTTGCGGCACGCCGCGCGGCGCCGGAGGAATTCCGATGAGATGGAATTTCCCGAGCGACCGGTTTCCGCTGGCAACCGGACGTTCACCCTGCAGCACGTGAATCTCGACCGAGGTCTGATTGTCCGCGGCGGTGGAGAAGGTTTCCGACTTGCGCGTTGGGATGGTCGTATTGCGCGGGATTAGCACGGTAGAAACACCGCCGAGCGTTTCGACTCCCAGCGAAAGTGGGGTTACGTCGAGCAACAAAATGTCCTTCACTTCGCCGCCCAGCACTCCGCCCTGAACCGCGGCGCCCACTGCGACGACTTCGTCTGGATTGACGCCCTTGTGCGGCTCTTTGCCGTTGAATAAGCCCTTGACGATGTCCACGACTCGCGGGATTCGGGTGGAACCGCCGACGAGAACGACCTCGTCAATTTTATCCGGCGTCAGGCCTGCATCGCTCAACGCTTGCTTTACCGGACCGACCGTGCGCTGCAGCAAATCTTCCATCAACTGTTCGAGTTTTGAACGAGTGAGTTTCAGTTGCAGGTGCTTGGGTCCAGACGCGTCCGCAGTGACGAACGGAAGATTGATTTCCGTCTCCATCAGTTGGGACAGCTCGATTTTCGCTTTTTCCGCAGCTTCCTTGAGCCGCTGGATGGCCATGCGGTCTTTGCTTAGATCAATGCCTTGCTCTTTCTTGAACTCGGCTACGATCCATTCGATGACGCGCTGGTCGATGTCATCGCCGCCCAGGTGAGTGTCTCCGTTAGTCGATTTAACTTCGACTACGCCTTCGCCCACTTCCAGGATGGAAATGTCAAAAGTTCCGCCGCCAAGGTCGTAGACCGCGATCGTCTCGTCCTTTTTCTTGTCGAGGCCGTAAGCCAGGGCCGCCGCCGTAGGCTCATTAATAATGCGCGGCACTTCAAGACCGGCGATTTCTCCCGCCTGCTTGGTGGCTTGGCGCTGGCTGTCGTTAAAATACGCCGGGACAGTGATCACCGCTTTGGTGACTTTTTCTCCAAGAAAATCTTCCGCGGCAGCCTTCAGCTTCTGAAGAATCATCGCGGAGATTTCCTGCGGGGTGTAAGACTTGCCCATAATTTCGATGCGCGCATCGTCGTGCGGCCCCTTGATTACTTTGTAGGGGACCCGCCTGGTTTCCTCGCCGACTTCATCAAAGCGGCGCCCCATGAACCTCTTTATGGAGTAAACCGTGTTTTCCGGGTTGGTAATCGATTGCCGCTTAGCAACCTGGCCTACCAGGCGCTCACCGCCCTTGGTGAAACCAACAACCGAAGGGGTAGTTCGAGCGCCTTCCTGGTTGGGGATGACAGTGGGTTCGCCGCCCTGCATCACCGCTACCACCGAGTTGGTGGTGCCAAGGTCAATACCTATAATCTTGCTCATAAATACGCTCCTGTGACGTCCGGCTATTCTAAAGCCGGAACTCTCTGCTTAACGAGCAGCGTAATAATACATGTTGAGCGTAACATTGTCAAGTATTCAATAGTTCCGTATATACATGTAAAATAAAGACTTGCATTCTCATAATCGCCTTTGAAGCTCGGAGAAACCATGGTTGGTGGGTTATGAGAAATTGCGGTTAGATCTCGGCCCAACCCGTTAGGCCTGGATGCCATCATAGGGATTGTGCAATCGGCGCGGACCGCGTCTCAGCGCCGCTGCGCAGGGGCGTAATTCGCGCTACAATACCGGCGCTGGTTTAAATAATTATCCGGAGGGCATCTTTGATTCGCAGAACTCTTCATCCGTTAACCGTGGCTGCCTTCGGTGAGCTTGCCGTAGTGGCGATGCTGGCCCTCATGTGCGGCGCTGGAGTTTCCGGCCAAACGCGCCCGCGCGCCCCAGCTCACGCTGTAGCGAACTCCGAGGGAACCGCTTTGCCGGTAAAATCTCTGGGCAACAAAAACGCGCCGATCACGATGGAAGTATTTAGCGATTATCAGTGCCCGTCATGCGGCAACTTCTACGAAAACACGCTGAAATACATGATTCAGGACTCTGTGGCCGGCGGTCAGGTCTATTTCGTACATCGCGACTTCCCCTTGCCCATGCATCCCTATTCTTATATGGCCGCTCGCTGGTCGAACGCCGCGGCGAAGATCGGAAAATTCGAAGTTGTGGATGGAGCGCTGTTCGATAACCAAGCCGTGTGGTCGGCGGACGGAAACATCGAGAGGTTCGTAGCCGCCGCGGTTGGCCCTGCGGATTTCAAGCGCCTCAAAAAACTGATGGAAGGGTGCGATGTGAATCCCCACCTAGGGGTGAAACCAGCCGCATTCAACAACAGTAGCCAAGCAGACCATGGTTGCCTTCTCGATACCTATATCGAGCAGGACAAACAACTCGCAAAACAGATACCGGTGACGCAAACGCCGACATCGGTGATTACCTATAAGGGCCAAAGATATCCGGCCATGCCCGGCTTTGTGACTTGGCCAATTTTGAAGCAGTTCTTTGATTCGCTTATGAAGCAGTAGAGAGCGCCCACGGTGACCACAAAAGGCCGCGCAAGCTTTCAAAGAGTATTTCTCCTAACCGGGCGATTGGCGCTCGGTGCGATGTTTTTGTTCGCGGCTTATGCAAAGCTGAAACCGCAAGCAGCCATGCCTTGGTCGGTTGGTTCGGTGCGAACTTCCCTTTCCATGTTTGCAATGCAGGTAGATTCTTACCAGTTGCTGTCGCCGGGGGCTGTTAGCCGGGCGGCTCACTTGCTGCCTTTCATTGAACTGGCTGTGGGTTTGTGGCTGCTTACCGGATTGTGGCTGCGTTTTTCAACTTCGGTCACTACTTTGCTCCTCGGAGCCTTCTTCGCACTGATGGTCCGAACGTATTCGCTGGGACTGGAAATTAACTGCGGCTGTTTTGGTCCCGGCGAGCAACTGGGAAAGAAATCATTGCTACGCGATGGCTCACTCCTGGCCTTCTCGCTGGGGGTGACCATCTGTGCTTTCCTAGTGAGAAAAAAACGCGGTGAATCCGCAACATCCGTCTCGGTGGCATCCGAGCCTCAGCGCGCTAATTAGTTTGCGGGACTGCAGCGAATATCTCTTTTACCGGCTCGCTATTAGAAAAGCTTCAAGCGGGTGCACGAATTGGAAACATTTTTCCAAAGCAACTGATTTTGTTCTAGGATACTCGAATATAATGAAGCTGCCAGCGACCCCTTAGCGGCGACATAAATCTGCTCCTCAAGGAATCGAATTGCGCCCATCGATGACCGGTCGCCAGATTTTGGTTCTCGCCTGTATCGCGACGGGAATTCTCGTGTGCCCCATCCTCTACGCGGAACCACAGGACTCCGGGCAGCCGGAACAAAATACCCAGGAGAAGATTGTTCCAGGCCCGACGATGGAGGCTGATCCTTCCGCTCAATACCTGGAAAAGGGATTCCAGCGCCTTTACGAGCTGAATTTCGACGGCGCGCGCGTGGAATTTTTCGCCTACCAGAAAAGCCGGCCGGATGACCCGCTGGGGAAGGCTGCCGAAGCAGCCAGCTATTTATTCGAACAGTTCAACGCCAAGGGTGTTTTGACTTCAGAGTTTTTCCTCAGCGATGCGAAGTTTCTCGGGGGCGTGGATGGCGCGGCGGCGCAGAATAAAAACGCTGCGTTCATAACCGCCAACAATAAAGCCCGGGAAATGGCCAAATTGCGGCTCAAATCAAACTCACGCGATATTCATGGAATGCTGGCGCTCACCATCGCAGACGGAATGGAATCCGATTACGACGCGCTAATCATCAAGAAACAGCTCGACGGGTTAAAAATGATGAAGCTGGCAGAGGCAGAAGCGAATGCTTTGCTGGCGATCGATCCTTCCCAGCAAGACGCGAACGTGGCCCTGGGTATGAGCAACTACGTCATCGGATGCCTGCCTGGTTATAAACGCGCGCTGGTATGGTTCGGCGGGATTCATGGCGATCGCCTCAAGGGCATGCAGCTAATGGCCTCGGCTGCCAATCGCGGACATTATTTGCAGCCCTTCGCCAAAGTTATGCTGGCTCTGGCATACGAGCGCGAACATCAAATGGACAAAGCGCATGATCTGCTCGCCCAGCTTGCCGTCGAATTTCCGTCCAATCCCGTATTTGCGCGGGAACTCACTCTCTCCGCCAGACGCTAGTCCTCAGCAACGGCTCACAGCCGCGCTTTACCACTTGACACGCACACGGTAGTCCAGCGTCGCGGTTCCATTCTTCTCAACCGGAAGTTCGAAGCTGATCGTAGTAGCGTCCAACTTGGTCCACTTTAGATTCGAATTCAGCACTTCCCAATCGCCGCCAATCGGTTCACGAGCTTCGACGACAACCGGCGCGTCCTTGTGATTGCGCACGGTGATCTGGTATTCCATCTCGAACAAATTGCCGCCCAGCTTTTTATAGTCCACAAGCTTCCTTTCGCACACGAGGTCGAAAGCATTGCCAACGTAAATCTTCAGGGTTTCATCCTTGGGCGTGTGATTGATGCGATCTTCGCCGACGAATTGAATTCCGCCCTTCGAATCTGCCTGATACACGCGCACGGTGCCGGCCGGCAGGGGCATGCCTAACCCGCCTTTTTCCTCGTTCTTGAAGCGGTAATATACCTTCACCGGTACCGGGACGGGGTTTCCAATACCCTGTTGGTTTCGGTAGTAGTACGTTTGACCCTCCACTGCGAGAGATTTTTCCAGCGCAACGCTGGTTGCCGAAAGCAGACTTATCTGTTTCGATTCGTTGTTTTGGATCGAAGTGCGGCGTCCGAGTGTGTATAGATGATATTCAGACATGTTTTCTTGCTCGAATTGAGGCGGCGCTGGAACCGCGCGCTCCATTTTCGCAGCGGCTCCGGTGGCCTGCATGCTCACCGGCGACACTTGATGAATCTCCCCGGCGACAAGCTGCAGTTTTGCATTTTCGTACGACGTGCCGCTATTGTTCGCCAGGGTCACCCAGCCGTCCAGGTCGCTGGTTTTTTCGTCGCGTGAAACGGTAAGGACGTAATCGGCATTCCAGCTCATGTTGCTGGTCAAATAGGACGCTTCAACTTTCTGCGCCGCGGCGCCGCGATTCTCGAGCATCCACACAAGAGTGGGCCGGCTATACAGGTTCCCCGGCAACTCGGAAAATCGGTACCAATTCGTCGGCATCCCGGTAACGATTTCATTTCCGATCTCCCAGACCGGTTGGCTGTTATTGTCGGCAAGGAGCACAGCTTTAGTCTCGACCCATTTTGTCGAGTTCGCGTCTTGCTCGCCACGCACCAGCGTAATCTCGCGTCCCACATATTTCTGCAGAAGCTTCTGCGCATCCAAAAGGTCATATTCGTAATTCTGCTCCACCACGTCCAGCTTCGCAGGCTCGGTCAGAGAACGGAAGTGGACTGTGGCGGGCATGATCGAGGCCGCAACATCCTCGAACCGCAGCGGGAAAACGCCGGAAGCCAAATGAATTTGCCGCACGTCGCGAACCAGAGCGATATTTGAGTTGTACACGGTCACATTTAGGTCCACTTGGTCTTTTTGTGTGGTTGTTGAAGTTTCCGCGGGCAATGGCCGTGCGGCCGGCTCCGATACTTCGCTGCGGTTTTGAGGCGCCGCAAACACGCTCGGGAAGCTTCCCGCGGCCAGGAACAGCACCGGAAGGGCCGCGAAATTGACGATACTAATGAATTTCCGTCCGCTTTTGAACATGGGCTGTCTCCTCCATGGGAAACTTAAAAGATGATACCCGAAAGCCAAATTTGCGTGCTTGGACCGCCCTGCTCTTGGTTCCGGACGTCAACCAAGCATTCAGGCGCGCCATGCTCCATTGGATGAACGCGCTCGGTTCCACAACTTGCAGGCCAACCTGATAAGATTTGGTGAATGTTCACCTGTCCAGAATGCGAGCAGGCCATAAACCAGGCCAGTGTGGCCTGTCCCTACTGCGGCGCCGACGTGACCAATGCGCCGGACGGCAGCGAATTTGCCAACCTCGGCGTACAAAACAAGAAAATCACCCCTGCTCGGGTGGTAATTCTGCTTGGAGTATTCCTAGCAATCTTGGCGGCGACAGCTTGGTTGGCTTTGCCCTGGAAAATTTCGGGAACACAGCCGGATGCGGAGGCGCGCGCGCTTGAAACCCTCGGCGCCATTCAACAAGAGCTTACCGCGTATCAAGGGACGGAAGACGGGTTTCCTTCGTCCTTGGAAGGTCTCGGAGATCGTGTGCGATTTGAAGCTGAGAAAGCACAGTCGGCACATTACACGGTGCAATACAGTCCGGGAAAGCCGGATGGGGCGGGCCACCTCAAAAGCTATGTGTTGACCGCGCGGGCGGGAAATTTTGGATACATGAATTTTTACACAGACGAGAGCGGCGCAATCCGGGGCACGCGCGAGAATCGTGCGGCCAGCGTACAGGACGGGACGCTTAACCGAAAACCGTAGTCGATGTCCATTTCCCGCTAACGCTATCGCGATTACAATAGGATAGGCATAGGAGGCGTTATCACTCGCCCCAGATTATCGATTCTACCTTTGGCTTTTTCGCTCATGATACCCGCGTTCGCGGGCCAAGCCGCGGCAGCGCTTTGCGACGCACTTTATTTGTGCCCGTGTGCGGAAGTCGAAGGAATCTCGATTTCTTCCCAGCACAGCGGCGGACAAAGCTCCGGTGCGATGCAAGCCGGATCAATGGCCGGCATGGATATGAATCACGCTTCAACTTTCATCGAAGAGATCCTTGCTCATAATACCGCTGGAACCAGCGCCGAACCGAACTCAATTCCCCACGACATGCTCATGACGCAAAAAGGCGCGTGGACAATTATGTTCCACGGCGCGGGATTCCTTAATGCTCAGCAGCAAACCGGCCCGCGCGGTGCGGATAAAATTTTTGGAACGAGCTGGCTGATGCCTATGGCCCAACGCACTTTGGGTCCAGGTACTCTCACTGCTCGCGGGATGTTCAGTTTGGAGCCAGCGACAATTACGGGTCGGCGCTATCCGGAACTTTTTCAGCTCGGCGAGACTGCGTACGGCAAACCCATCGTGGACGGCCAGCACCCGCACAACTTCTTCATGGAACTCGCGCTTCTTTATGACTGGAAGGTGTCCGAAAATACATTGCTGTCCTTTTATGCCGCGCCCGTTGGCGATCCTGCCATCGGTCCGGAGGCTTATCCACATCGCGCTTCCGCCAGCGAAGACCCTCTGGGGCCGCTGAGCCATCATTTAATGGATTCCACGCATATTGCCGACGACGTAGTGACGTTGGGACTGACCTACAAGATCGCGCGTATTGAAGTTTCCGGATTTCATGGCCGCGAACCCGACGAGCACCGCTGGGAAATTGATGCCGGCGCAATCGACTCCTGGTCCGCGCGACTTTCGCTGAACCCTGCGCCCAACTGGAGCGGCCAGTATTCCATCACCCGGCTGCATAGCCCCGAACAATTGTTTCCGCGCCAAGATACCTTGCGGATGACCGCCTCGGTCACCTACAACAAACCGTTGCGGGACCACTCATGGGGAAATTGGGCCACCACGCTGATTTGGGGACGAAATCAGGATTCGCCCGGTGCGGAAGTTTTCAACGGCTATCTCGCGGAAAGCACAGCGCAGTTTGCAAAACACAATTATGCTTGGACCCGGATGGAAAACGTGAACCGCACCAATGAGCTACTGCTTGGCGAGAATCCTCTTCCGCCCGGATTTCAAGAACGCTTCCTGGCGCGCGTGCAAGCCTACACCTTCGGTTACGACCACGAATGGAATTTCATTCCTCGTGTATCGAGCGCATTCGGCGGACAATACACGTTATACGCAGCTCCGCCCTCGCTGGATCCAATTTACGGTTCTCATCCGATGGGCGTGCTATTGTTCTTGCGCCTGCGCGCGGTGCCTTCCCAGAAATAACCTATCGCCGCGCCGTTCCCGCTCGACGCAATCGTTAGAACGAGAACTTAGCCGCAAACTGGAACTGCCGGGGATTGAGCATGGTCCTCGGTTGTCCGAATAGCGCATTGGGCACCGGAGGAGCCGGCACTGGACCCAAATTTAGGGGACACGTCGGTGGCCCGGTCCCGGTGTCGAAAGCGATGGCCTGCTGCTGAGTCTCGAGGGTAGCCTTATCTTTGAAGTTCCTTGGAGTGGCCGTACCTCCGCATATCACTGCAGCGCCATACACCGACGTCACCTCGTCCACATTTGGCCTGTTGAGCAGGTTAAATGCGTCGAGGATTAAATCGAGTCTGAGGCGCTCCCGAATCTGGAAGTAGCGCGAGAGCCGCATGTCCCAGGAGTAGAGATGGTCGCCGTAGTAGGTGTTCCGGCCCAGGGTTCCAACGCGGTCGGTCACCGGGTTCGTATCGCCGTTAGCATCGAATCCCACGAACATGGTGAAAGGACGTCCCGTCTGCAATGTGACGATGCTGCTGAAAACAAAGTTGCGCAGAAAACTATCCTGGGGGGCCTCTACCGTGAAGTTCGTAACGAAGCGGTGACGAACGTCCTGGTTGGAGTTGGCACGCTCCAGGCTGCGGTTGTAAAGATCTTGCGGCGTGCTGACGAAGGTGGTGAACGTGCCATCGTCCAGGGTGTGCGAGAGGGTGTAGTTTGCGTTGAGACTAAAATATTTTGACCGTTCGGTCACCTGCAGCGTCACGCCATTGTAGGAAGAATTGCCCGTGTTATCGGTGGAATAGAGCAGGCCGGAATTTGAGTATGCCGGTGACCCGCCCGGATTTAGCCCGTTGTAGAAAAAGGCTTTGCCTGCGGGCCAACCAACCGGCGGGGCTTCTGCCGGCGGACAATTTGGTATTCCGGGATTGATGGTTGGGACGGTAGTGCCGGCAGGTGCGCCGAACGGCGGACAAACGTTTAAGTTCTCGGCCCGGACCAAATGGTGTGCGGCCACCCAGAGATACCCGGCGCTAACCGTGAGCCCATGCCCAATTTCGCGATCGATCTCCAGGTTTGCTTGTTCAGAATAAGGAATCTTGCTGTCGTGTTGCACCATGCCCGCACCCGGCGTGCATACCGGCGGACAGCTCCCGGTGATGAATTGGGCCGGGACCTGACCCACGGTGACTAAGGTGGCCGCGGCACTCGCGGGCAGTCCAAATGCCCCTGGCGTAAACTGGTTCAAAACCCAAGTCGCCGAGTTCGCTCCTGCGCGAATTCCAGGTAGGGTCTCCCCAGGAATAATGACAGGTCTTTGCGGTTGGGTGATGAACAAGAAAGAAAGGTTGTAGCGATCATCGAAGATACCAAACCCGGTCCGCACCACGGTCTTACTGTTGGGGGACCAAGCTAAACCGACACGAGGCTGCACACCTTTATAATGCGGGTTAATCTGCTTGTCCAACCCGGATTCGAAGTCGTACCGCAAGCCATAGTTGAGCGTCAAACTCGGTCTGATTTTCCATTGATCCTGGGCGAAAAATCCGTAGTAAGCGTGATCGAGAGTTTCCGAGAAGTTCTTCGTTTCCGATGGCAGATAGGCGTGCCTCCAATCTGTCGGTATCGGAGGCGGAGTTGGAAGCGGCATGTTGAGCCCGGGATTGGGAACCGTCCCCACGGGCGCCCCCCAAAAGATAATGGGCACACCGTTCAGCGGATCAAATGGGTTGGGACCGGGAACGGGCGGGAAAAAGGGCGGTGCCGCGGTCGGGCACGGTCCATCCGCCGGGTTCGACGGAATCGCAGCTCCCGGATTCACGAAGTTCGCAAAATCCACCAGGCAATTTAGCCCCGGCAGCACAATCCGCATGGGAGTGAATCCCGGCCAGATCACGAAATTGTTGATGTGGTTGTAATCGATACCGAATTTTGCAACGTGGTTGCCTTTAACCCACGAAAGATTGTCGGAAATTTGGGCCCGGCTTTCGTAGATAGCGTCTAGCACGCCGAAGTTATGGCCGAACAGAAGCGTATTGGGTATGTCGAGGTTAGGCTCGCCGTTGACGCCGGGGAAATTGTAGTGGCGCCGGGCATACTGAACCAGTACGCTATTCACCAGGTTGGGTTTCAGAATTGTACTTACCGTTCCGACCAGCGATTGGTCGCGAAGAAAAAGATTGTGTCCGCTGCTCGGAGCCCCGATGCCGCCGCCATCGAGCGTGCTTCCGACCAACTGGTTCAAATCGCGTCCGTCTTCGATGTTGTATCGGATGGTTAGCCGATTATCGTTATTCATCTGGTAATCCATTTTGATGATGCCGTAATCGTTGTCCTTGGTCTTTAGAACAGAATTGATATATTGAAGGGGCGGCAACGTGCAGAGTGCCAGAACCGTCTGGCAGCCTTCGGGCGCAAGTCCTAATGCCGCCTTCGAGGCGTTAATCAAACCCAAGTTTTGAAAGAACACTCCCGGAAAAGTTGGAGATTCCGCGCGGCGTTGCCCTTCATAATTCGTGAAGAAAAACATTTTATCCTTCTTGATCGGACCTCCCAGCGTCGCGCCAAACTGATTTTGCCGTAGCTCGTCGGGATCGGGGAAAGGCTGCAGTAGCGAGCGGGCGTCGGTCGCATTGTTTTGGAAATAGTCATACACCGAACCGTGGAGTTCGTTGGTGCCCGATTTGGTAACGATATTGACGATGCCGCCCAATGCCCGGCCATACTCTGCGCCGAATCCGTTGTTCACCACGCGAAATTCCTGAACGGATTCCTGCGGCGGCGTGGATCGTTGCGAGCCGGTCGCGGTGTTGACGTTATCTGCGCCGTCCACCGTGATTTCATTGCTCAGATCGCGCATGCCGCCAAACGAAATACGGGTCGATTCGAATTCCGTAATGGTGGACTGTAAGCTGGTACGGCCGGTGGCCACCCCGGGAGTCAACAGTGCGAAATCCGTAAATAGCCGCGTGCTGGTTGGAAGATCGGCAATCTGTTGAGTATCGATTACTTGGCTGATTTCGGTCTTGGTCGGTTCAATCGTCGGCGCCTCCGTGCTCACTACCACTTCTTCGCCGTGCGATGCGACCTTCAAGGTCACGTTAACCGTGGCCGTCTGTCCGACCGTCAGCACGATTCCTGTCTGTGTATAGTTTGCAAACCCAGTGAATCCGACCTTGAGTTGGTATCGTCCGGGTGGAAGATTGGGTATGGCGTAGTATCCGGTATCGTTCGAGGTGACCGTGTAGGAAGTATTCGTATCCATTTCGCGCAAACTGATCGCCGCGCGGTTCACCGAGCCGCCACTTTCGTCCAGCACCGTTCCGCTCAGCTGTGCCACGCTGATTTGTGAATACGTCGAACTGGAATAGCACAACAGAATTGCAATCGCGAAAATACCGAACAGGCCAGTACGTATCTTCATACCTTGCCCCCTCTCAGGACACGGTTCTGCAACCGCCTTGTCATTTTATTTTCAATAGAGGTCGGAATCGGAGCAGGTCTAACGCCTGCGTAGCGGTTTGTCAAGGACTTTAATCGTCCGCCCGTGCGAATATCGCCCCGCCTCCGGCCACCTCATAATCAACCGAGATTGCACGATCTCCCGAAATCCGATACCCGCGCTTTATCCAACCGCTTTGGCGCGCGCCATCGCGTTTTCAATGCACACTTCGCTGCCGGTCTTCCCAATATGGCTTCCTTAACGCTTTTTTATCGGTCTTCCCCGCGAGTGTCTTCGGGATTGAGTCGATAAAGGTGACCGTCTTGGGAGTCTTTACTCCCCCCAATTTCTCCTGGCAGTGCGCGATGACCGCATCCTCGGTCAACTGTTTACTTTCATGCAGCACCACCAGGGCTTTTACCGCCTCGCCCCATTTCTCATCGGGCACGCCGATGACCGCGCATTCGTGAACTTCCGGAAGTTGCATCAGCGAAGCTTCCACTTCGGCGCAATAAACATTGAACCCGCCGGTGATGATCATGTCTTTCTTGCGGTCAACGATGTAGAAGTAGCCATCTTCGTCCCGGTATCCAATATCGCCGGTGTGATGCCAGCCATGGGCGCGAATTTCGGCGGTCGCCTCCGGCAGTTTGTAATAGCCGCGCGTCACCAACGAGCCGCGCACCACAATTTCTCCAGGGGAATGGGGGGGAAGAATCTGTCCCGCGTCATCCATTAATGCTAACGTCACAGCAGAGGTCGGTTTCCCGCAGCTTTGCAACCTCTCCGCATGATCGCCAGCGGCCGCCGCGGCGACCGTCTTTTGATCCAGCCAAGTTAACAACATGGGCGCTTCGGTCTGACCGTAGCTCTGACACATGCACGGTCCAAAAACCTCCACGGCTTTCTTTAATTTGTCCGGAGAAACTGGCGAAGCCACCAGGAGGAAAACGCGCAAGCTCGAATAATCAAAATCCGCAAGTTGCCGATGGGCCAGCAATGCATACAGCGCAGTGGGCGGAAGAAATATATGCGTCACACGAAATCGTTCGATATTCTGCAGCACCTCGAGCGCATCGAACTTGGGCATGATCACATTGGTAGCGCCAAGCGAGGTCATCACGAAGGCCACAACGCCCGCTGCATGCGAAAGCGGAGCGCTGGTGAGGCAAATGCGGTCGTCCGTATCGCCGGACCAATAATTGCCGGCCATTTCCGTCATCGTGCCCCAAGCCAGGTCGGTCACCATCACTCCCTTCGCCGGTCCGGTCGTCCCACCCGTGGGGACCAGCCCCATCCAGCCCTGCGGGTTTCCATTCCTAGGGCCCGAATTGACGTCCGCGGACGCGGAACTGGAATTCATAAATTCTTCCAATGAGGGATTGGGCGAATCTTCAGCGTCGATGCAAATGCAAAGTCGCAGTGAGGGAACCAGCCGCTTCATCTGTCGAACGTGATCGCGATAACTGCTGTGATAAAAAAGCCAGGAAACCTCCGCATAATTCATGTAATCGACGTTCGCGTCTTGCGCATTCCGCGAATTGATGGGCACCCACACCGCTCCGGCGCGCAAAAGCCCCAGCATGCAGACCAAAACACGTGCATCGTTCGGAGAGTAAATGGCGGCACGTTGTTCACCCTCCAAACCGTTCGACAGCATCGCGCGCGCGATCCGATAAGTAAACTCACGCATTTCGCGATAGGTGTAGCGCATACCTTGGTCGATGATCGCAGTTCGTTCGAGGTATGCGGCAGCGCCTCTATCGAAGTAATCTATGGCACGCATCTGGCCTGCTTTTCGAGCGTCACGAATTGCGGCTAAAAATACTGCCGCGCAACATCTTCTCGCGAAGAGGTCACGAAGAAACTCTGGCCTTCACCAGCCCATGGCTTTCGAGCGCGCTGAATATTTCGCGATGGCCGAATGCCGCCGTGGGTGACGCGAAGCCCACCTTACGCGGAGCGGCATGAACCAAAGTGTGCGCTGCAAAAGCTTGCAACAGACCGGTCTGCCGGTAACAGCAGGTACCTGCCATCACGCAGGAGGCGAAAGATATGGTTCCGCGCCCGTTGACCGCATCGATCGTGCGCTGTTCCCGCGCATTTTCTCGCGGCGGCGTACCAGCTTGGACCGAGTTCGCCATTTCCGACAGCTTTCGTTCGCGCTCTTCTTTCGCCAGCGGGCGGATTTCCCTTTCGTAATGTCGTTCGGTGGCCAATACGCTTTCCATGAGCTGCCTGTCGAGTATTCCGCCCATCGAGCGCACGTTCGCAATCTGCGGATGATTCTTGTACCACACGGGATGCGGGAAGCCTCCCCAAGCCAGCGCCAGTTGCGTTTCAACGGAGCTGGGGACGATCACTTCGTGTGCTTGAGCGCGCGCCCAGGGCTTGTAGCGATTTTGTTCCAGGTAGAAGGCTTCCGTCTGGATCACCGCAAAAATGGTTTGCGTTGAACCAAATGTCGGTATGCCCTTGAACATTGATAGAATCTCAAGCGTGTCGATTCCCGGGCTTGCCTCCATGCACATCTTAGCGGCGACATCGCTGGTCGCCGACATATACGCGGTCGCCGGCGCGGCCAGCAAACCCTTCCGCCCAAATTTCTCGCTCCATTTCTCCTCAACTTCTCTCAGCCAGGCTTGTTCGCCGCTGATGTCAATATAATGGCATCCCGCATTAAGACACGCTTCGATTACGCGAGGCCCGTTATACAGGAACGGCCCCACTGTATTGCACACCACTTTTGCGCCCGCGAACAACTTCTCCAATTCCGACACCGCGTTGCCTACTTCAGCGATTTCATAGTCGGCGGTTTCGATGCCCGGCACCTGCTTCATCACCTCTTCGATCTTGCTTCGGTTACGCCCGGCCGCGACGAATGGTAGGTTGTATTCGCGGAGAAATTCCGCTACCAGCCGTCCTGAAAAGCCGCTGGCGCCGTACAAAATTACGGGTTTTTTATCGGCCATGGCGTTCCTCACTTCGAGGATGTTTGCGGCGAACGGTTCCCACCAAATTCGGGCGGTGTGGCCCTAAAGCGCGGAGTCTATGCTAAAGTCGCTTTTTGACCAGTAGGAACCTTTTCGAAACCTAGTATCGGAGTCAGCCGTGATTAATGAGCTTTACTGCCCCGTCGAAATCACCGCCGGCATTATTGGCGGAAAATGGAAACCGCTAATTCTCTTTTACCTTCAGGATCAAACTCGGCGATTCGGTGAGATTCAAAAGCTCCTTCCGGGTGTGACCAAGAAGATGCTAACCCAGCGCCTCCGCGAACTCGAGAGGGACGGCATCGTTCACCGCAAGGTCTTCGCCCAGGTTCCTCCCCGGGTCGAATATTCACTAACGCGGCACGGCCAGAGCTTAAGGCCGATCCTGGAATTGATGTCGGGATGGGGTGACAAACATCGCGTGCGCTACGGGAGTGCCGGCAAACTTCGTATCGCCTGACTCGAATTAATTCATCGGCCCTGAAATTTCGGACTTCGCTTTTCGATGAAGGCGCGCGTCCCTTCTCTGATATTGTTCAACGATAATGTTTTCGTCCATCATTCCTCGCTCTGGCGCCAAGCCCATGAATCTTTCTGCAATCAGTTAAGCAGCAAGGAAAGTTCCTGAGCTGCAGCTTGAAGTTGCGGAAGGAACCTGTTCTGTAGCTCCTGCACGGAGAGCCGTTGCGCGTGCACGCCTACGTTCAGCGCCGCTACCACTTTTCCGTTTGGATTCCGTATGGGAACCGCCATCGATCTCAAACCGATTTCCAGTTCCTGATCGACAAGCGAATATCCATTTCGCAGAACAAGGCGGAGCGCTTGCCTCAATTTCTCCGCGCTAACGATGGTTTTCTCCGTAAAGCTGGTGAACTGAACGCGCTCGAAAAAAGACTCCAGCTCAGCCGGTGGAAGATTCGCCAGCAACACCCGCCCCATCGACGTGCAAAAAGCAGGCAAGCGGCTACCGACTACCAAGTCTATGGACATGATGCGCGTAACATTTATCCGCGCCACATAAACGACGTCGATCCCGTCGAGTGTCGCAATCGAGCACGACTCGTGCAGGATTTCGCTCAGATGTCGCATGACCGGTTGGGCAGAAGCCGCCAAGGGCATGGAGGAAATATAAGAATGGCCGAGTGAAAGGATCCGCGGTTGAAGGAAAAAGTGCCGGCTATCATCGGAACCGGCAAAACCCAGCTTTGACAGCGTATAAAGACATCGCCGAACGGCCGCGCGAGATAGGCCGGTTTTGACGCTCAACTGCGATATCGTCTGCTGGCGTTTTTCCATGGAGAAGGCCTGAATCACCGCCAGACCTCGAGCCAGCGACGCCATGAAATTGGCATCTCCGCTAAATCGGTCGAGCAGCGCCGAGGGAGTCAGCGTCCTGCCAGCCGGTCGTTCAATCGGTTGCGCACCCCGTGCTTCTTTCTCATTTGCTCTGCGGGAATTAGCGACCGCCATCGACCCTCCCCATGGTACCGGGAAGGATACCTTGATTGGCCGATATGCGCACGACCTTTCGATAATCGGTTTGACCCGCTCGCTCTCCGGCTGGGCTAATATTTGCCGCCAAACTGTTTCTATAGCATGCTGGATTGTGCGTACCGCAGGTCATAGGAGGAAGTGGGTGGCCAAAGTTCTGCAATATCGCAGGCCACGTCCGGACACACAGCCTAGCTATTTGCATACTCCATACGCGTCCTCCATCAAACGTGCACCGACAACACCCCCGGTCTATCTACCGCAGACTCTCTCCGAGATTACCGGACCCTCCTTCCCGAACGTGGTGAGCGACGCAAAATCAACCGATCTCACCAGCCAACATCACGGCGAGCCACTTGGCGAGCGCATCGTCGTCAGCGGGCGAGTAACCGATGAAGACGGACGTCCGTTGCGCCAAGCACTGGTCGAAATTTGGCAAGCCAATGCCGCCGGACGTTATCTCCATGAGCGCGACCAGCACCACGCCGCGCTCGATCCCAATTTCACCGGTTGCGGTCACGCCCTTACGGATGCCGAGGGAAACTACCGCTTTGTCACAATTCGGCCTGGTGCCTACCCTTGGGGCAACCATCACAACGCCTGGCGGCCGGCTCACATTCATTTCTCGCTATTCGGCCCGGCATTTGCAACACGCTTGGTGACCCAGATGTATTTCCCCGGTGACCCGCTGCTGCCTTTTGATCCTATTTTTAACTGCACGGCGGATGAAAGTGCGCGCAATCGGCTGATCTCCATCTTCGACTGGGAAACCACGATCCCGTCGCAGGCCTTGGGCTACCGGTTTGACATCGTAATGAGCGGGCGCGAAGCCACGCCCATGGAGACCTAGCTTGCGTTCGAATGCAACCACTTCGCAAACGGTCGGCCCATTCTTTTCAATTGGCATGTGCCGATCGATAAGGGAAAGCCTTGCCGCTATAGACGTGTCCGGCGAACGTGTAAACATTGAAGGACACGTTCTCGATGGTGATGGCAAACCGGTCCCGGACGCCATCCTTGAGATTTGGCAAGCGAATTCCTATGGGAAATATGCGCACCCGGAAGACGACCAGGACAAGCCGTTGGAACCGAATTTCACAGGTTACGGTCGCATCCCCACGAACGATGAAGGAAAGTTTCGTTTCAGCACCATTAAGCCGGGGCGAGTGCCGGATCCGCAGGGCGAGTTGCAGGCCCCGCACCTTGTTGTGTCCGTGTTTGCGCGCGGCTTGTTGCGGCGACTGGTGACCCGGATTTATTTCCCTGACGATCCGGCGAATGACACGGATTTTGCGCTGAAGCTCGTTGAGCCGTCGCGGCGCAGGACTTTAATCGCAAAAAAGCGTGCCGATGGAATCGGCGGGCTGGAATGGAACGTGATCCTACAAGGTGCCCAGGAGACCGTTTTTTACGACTGCGGACTGTGACGCGGAATTTTCCACCGAGAGTCTGCGCAACGCGATTAGAACGGATACGCTCGCTGGCCCATCTGGATCGTCACCCACTTTACTTCGGTCATTTCCTCCACCGACCAGCGGCCTCCTTCGCGGCCGCTTCCTGAATCCTTCACGCCTCCGAATGGCACGGTAGCCTCGTCATGAATGGTCGGCCCGTTGACGTGCACCATCCCTGCTTCGAGTTCCAGCGCAAAACGCATCGCGAGTTGCAGGTTGTTGGTGAGAACAGCGGAAGAAAGGCCGTAAGAGGAGTTGTTGGCCAGAGCTAATGCATGGTCTGCGTCAGTCGCTCGGCTGACGGCAGCGACGGGACCGAAAAGCTCGTCGCGAAACGCAGCCATCTCCGGCGTCACGTCGGCGACGACCGTCGGATTGAAAAAATTTCCCTTATAGTCCCCGCCAGTCAACAGCCTCGCACCGGCCGCCACGGCATCTTTGATTTTCCGCTCAATCATGTGGCACTGCGATGAACGAATCAGCGGCCCAATCACGGTCTGCGGATCGCGCGGGTCTCCTACCTTGAGCGTGCGTGCCTTGGCCACGAATCTTTCCAGGAACGCATCGTAGATCGGAGCCTCCACGATGATCCGCGATCCAGCCATGCAGATTTGTCCCTGATGAATGAATATCCCGAAGCACGCTGTATTTACGGCGTAGTCCAGATCGGCGTCTTTCAGCACGATCAGAGGGCTCTTTCCTCCCATTTCCAGCACAACCCTCTTGCCCCGCTTGGCGCATTCGGTGGCAATCAAACGCCCCACGGCGGTTGATCCGGTGAACGAGACGAGCTTCACCCGCGGATCATCCATGAGAGCTCTGCCGAGCGCCGCACCTTCACCTGGAACCACGTTGAAAACTCCAGCAGGCACGCCTGCCCGTTCAAAAACTTCGGCAAGTTTCAGACCGATGAGTGAGGTCTCCTCGGACGGCTTCAAAACGAACGTATTGCCCGTTGCGAGCGCGAATGCCACCTTCTTGAGCGACAGCACCACCGGAAAATTGAAGGGCGAGATGCCGGCAACCACGCCGAGAGGCCGCCGGATGCTCATGGAAATCATGCCCGGCACGTCAGCGGGAAAAACGTCCCCGTGAATCCGGCGCGCCTCGCCTGCAATGGATCTCACCATGTTGGCGGCAAACGGAACTTCAAATTGCGCCTTGCCAAATGTGGAGCCAGCCTCGGAAATCAGCAGTTCGACAATTTCATCACGCGCTTTCACCAGCTCGTCGGCGGCTCGATGCAAAATGGCTTCGCGCTCGGCCGCCAGCGTGGAAGCCCAGGATTTTTTCGCAGCATCGGCGGCATCGATAGCCGCGCGCATATGCTGTTCTTGCGCCATAAAAATTTTGGCAAAGGGCTTTTGATTTGCCGGATTCACCACATCAGAAAAAGCAGAAGGCGGCACATCGATCGCCTTGCCGCCAATGTAAGGAGTGGAGAGCATGCTTTCCTCCTCTAATGCCAAACGCGACGCGCGGTTTCCACCACCAGCCGCAACTTGGCCCATTGTTCGTCTTCGGTCAACAAATTCCCTTCCATAGTCGAAGCAAATCCGCACTGCGGACTCAGTGCTAGATTGCCGATTGGAAAATGTCGTCCGGCCTGCTCGATCCTCCGAGCCAGATCGTCGCTATTTTCAAGCTGCGGAAGCTTCGAGCTGACCAATCCGAGCACCACTGTTTTATCTTTGGGAATAAAACGCAGGGGCTCAAATGTTCCCGAACGCTCATCGTCATATTCCAGAAGGAAGCGATCGGCGATCATAGTCCCGAACAATTTCTCCGCGATCGCGTCGTACCCTCCTTCGGCATACCAGTGGCTGCGATTGTTTCCGCGGCAAAGATGCACGGCGAGTATCACCCCCGGGCGGCGCGCCGCCACAAGGCAGGCGTTGTCGGCTCGAATGGATTCATCCAGCAAGGCGTTCGGATCCACTTTCATTTCCGTGCGGATCCATTCGCGCCACTTCTTGTCCAGATAGTAGCTGTACCGCGGAGCATCGATCTGAATATATTTCACGCCTTCGGCCGCCAGCCTTGCCAGTTCCGTCTTCATGATGCCCACGATGTCCCACAACAGCGCAGAATGGTCTTTGTAAACTTTATCCGTAACGCCACGCTTGAAAGAGATCGCCGGGAACTGCGTCGCACTGGGCAGCGTCATCTTGATTGCGCCCGGAGAATTGTCTTTCAGAAATGTAAGTTCGCGTCCGGTGAGCGGGCGCACTTGGCACAATTTTGCGTTCACGACACCGGTCACGCTGCTTTCGCGCTCTCCTTTCGCTTCGCCGGCTTTCCAAGTGCGGGCTACCGCGTCGCCCATGTCGAAGCCTTCCACCGCGTCCGTAAAATCGCTCATAAAATTCCGGCGGCGTAGCTCGCCATCAGTGAAAATTTCAAGGCCGAGTTCTTTCTGCTTGTCCAGAACGCGGAGGATATGGCGATCTTCGATCTCGCGCAGGCGCGGCGAATTTTCTTCAGAGTTCCGTCGAGCTTCCAGGAGATCGGGCGGCCGCAGAAAGCTCCCTACTTGATCGGATCGGTATTCTCCAGACATTCCCTTGGCCTCACCTTCGCCCAGCTCGACTACTGCGGCAGCACGAGTACTTCGCGCAGAGTAGCGGCTACGGCGCGCACTGTCAAATGGCATCCGGCCTGCTCTCGACGACCCGCATTGTCGCTGGACTTGCAATTATGGCAAGTTGCGTTTTTATTCGTGATACGAACAAGTCCGGGGAGGCCTGTTAGGTTCCCGCGAGATGTCTGGTACGCCGCACCGCGAAATGAGACACGCGCCATTCGGACGTACCGTTTGTGGCCAGCCCATCGTGCTCTATCGCCAAACTAACGGAGCCCTCTCTGCTCTGTGAGGACTGTGGCCGGCATCCGGCGGCCTGAATGCTCGCCGGATTATCGACCGGGAACTTTCGCGCCTGCTTTAGCAGATGCAAAATCGGTGGCCTTGAATAAGTTCTCGAACCATTTACGAGGCTTATCCTTCGCGCCTTCACCTGGATGTTACACCCACAGCTTCTCGTTGATCTTTAACCCCTGCTCGCGGCAGTACGACACGTAGTGGTTGATAAACCAAAAAACATCCAGCGTGTCGAGCAGGTTGTCCTGATCGTCGTAAAACTCCAGAGAAGCGTTTAAGTAAAAGAAAGTTTTCATGCCGTTCGGGTCGTCGGAAACCAGGGTGTGAATCGCGCCAGGATTCTCGCGCACGTAGCTCCCCGGCCGGGCGACCCAATCGTATTCCAGATAGCGCCAACTGCCTTCCAGCGTGCAAGCGAAGACCGGCCCGCGATGGCGATGGCGACCGAGCTTCCCTCCCCTTTTCACACACAGAATATTTGCGAAGGCGCCAGCGCGCACATCAAACGCTAGATGGCGAATGTAAACATTCTCAATGAATGGTACGTAAGGCGATTCTTCCTCGCTCGCGCCGATGTGAACGTCAGGTCGGGCAAATTCGCGCGTGATTGCTTCCAGACTGCTCGCTGGGTCTATCTTCGGCATTTTGTTCTCCGTTCCACGGCGCCAATGAAGCAAGGCAAGGTCGTACGAATGTCAATTCGCGAAGCCTCGACGCTTTATTTCGCCGCGTTTTGTCGGCTTTCAGCCTTTGTTTCATTCGCGCGTGCAATCACGTATGCGCGAATAAACTCGGCGTCGCGATGCGACAGCTCTTTCCTAAACGAGACCATACCATTCGCTTGGAGCAAGCCGCCCAAAACGATCTCAAACCATTGGTCGTTTGCCAGCGCGGCCGAGTATCGCAGATCCGGCAGCACTCCTCCGCTGACGGCTACGTCGCCGTGGCAGCCGGAGCAGAATCGCTGATACAGCTTCTTTCCGCTTTCGATTGTCGTCGCGCTCGCCATCGATCTGGGAGGATCCAACGCCGGCATTTCGCTCGCTTCTACCGCCGGCATACTCGCATTGCCATCTAATTTGAAAACGAGCATGCGTCCAATGTTTGATCGTCGACCGGCTTTCAAAGCAATTTCGCCGGTGGCCAGCGCAAACACTCCGCCCCATCCGGACAACACCGCGACATATTGCTCACCTTTCACTTCGTAAGTAATGGGACCGGCCATCACCGCCGTAGGAACTGCCATCGACCAGATTTTTTCTCCGGTACCTGCGCAATACGCTTCGAAATGCCCGTCCGCAGTTCCTTCAAAGACGAGGTTGCCCGCGGTGGAAAGCACGCCCCCATTCCATGGAACAGCGCGCGGTATGCTCCAAATTTGTTTTTGCTGCATAGGATCCCAAGCCACCAGACGCCCCGTCACGCTTTTAAGAACCGCCATTTTCACTTTTGCATCTTGCGGCATTCCGGCGGCAGCGAAATCAATTCCGTCATTTGTGGCCAGCGATTTCCATTCGAATGTTGGATCAGCCCGGTACAGAAATCCGGCCTCCTGAATCGGAATGTAAACAAGTCCGGTGAGCGGGCTGTAAGACATTGGCTGCCAGCTATGCGCACCGAGCGGCCCTGGGATTATCACCGAGGGCTTATTTCCCCTGGAATACCGCGCCGCCGCATTTTCAATGGGCCGGCCGGTCCTGGTATCTATTGCGCTCGCCCAATTGACCAGTGTGTAGGGCTTCGCGGAAAGGAGCGCGCCCGTAGCGCGATCAAGCACATAAAAAAACCCATTCTTCGGAGCATGAAACAAAACTTTGCGGCTCTGTCGCTCGATGGTAATATCCGCGAGAATTATTTGTTCGTCGGAGTCGTAATCCCAGTCATCGGCAGGATCCTCCTGATAGTGCCAGACGTATTCTCCCGTTTCCGGTTTGAGCGCCACGATGGAGCAAGTCAATAAGCCGTCGCCGCGTTTCGGATTACGATATCTTTCGCTCCACGGTCCGCCGTTGCCGGTCCCGATGAAGAGCAAATCGAGTTCCGGATCGTAGACAATGGCATCCCAAACTGTACCGCCACCCCCGTGCTTCCACCAATCTCCGCTCCACGTCTTAGCCGCTTTTTCGAGAATGGGATTTTCGAATGGTTTCGAGGGATCGCCGGGCACGGTGTAAAAGCGCCAGACCAATTTTCCGGTTTCGGTGCTATACGCAGAAACGTAACCGCGAACCCCCATCTCCGCGCCGCCGTTCCCGATCATCACATTCCCTTTTGCGATTCTTGGTGCGCCGGTAATCGTGTAGCGCCGTCCGGGATCGATAGTTAAAACCTCCCAGACTTTTCGCCCCGTAGCAGCATCGAGCGCAATCAGTCGGCCATCGAGCGTTCCGAAGAAAACTTTACCGTTCCATGCCGCCACGCCACGATTCACAACGTCACAACAAGCATTCACGCCCCATTCCGGAGGAACTTTCGGATCGTAACTCCACATCGGCGCGCCGGTTGCGGCATCCAGTGCAAACACTTTGCTCCAGGCAGTGGTAAAGTACATGACTCCGTCAACAACGAGCGGAGTGGCTTCCTGCCCTCGTCGAGTATCGAGATCGTAGTGCCACGCAAGTCCCAGCCGCTTTACGTCCTGATCGTTGATGCCCTTTAACGGACTGAATCGCTGCTCGCTGTAAGTGCGGCCGTAGCTCATCCAGTTCGCACCGTCTTGGGCAGTACTCACAAGCCGCGCGTCGTCCACATCGGCAGCTTTCATTGCGCGTGCAGCCTGAGATTCGGCCGAGCTGTCCGAACCTCTCTCGCATCCCCAAACCGCCGTCAGCACGAGAACAAACGGGATGATGGAGGAAATGCGAGAGGTAGTGTAAGTTCGTCTCGTGCAATCCATCTCGGTGCGTCGAAATTGCAGCAAGTTTTTATCCCGGAAACGACCGGAGTGTACACCAATACTTGCACGCAGGGCTGCGCAGCTCGGCTGCGTTCGCGGAATTGCCGAAAGAGTTGAAGCCAGGAAAATCATAGCAAGCCAAATCCTAATACACCGGGGAACGCCATGAAGACTGCCAATCGACTCAACATCGAAACACTCGTCGCCATCGATACGCACGTTCATATCGAATCCGACGGCGGCCACTCCGTGAACGAAGCTGCGCGCAAATATTTCGGCGCTAAGGGCGATGCTCCCACCGGCCCAGCCCTTGCTGAATATTATCGAGCCCGAAAAATCGCGTGCGTGGTGTTCTCGGTTGACGAGCGATTGACCGGCAGAAAGCAAATTCCGAACGACGAAGTCGCGGCTTTAGCTGCCGCCAACAGCGACATTATGATCGCTTTCGCCAGCGTGGATGCCACTCGCGGCCCCGAAGCGGTGAATGAAGCCCGCCGCTTGATTGCTGCCGGCGGAATTCGCGGATTCAAACTGCACCCGCCCATCCAACAATTTCACGCCAACGATCGCATCGCGTATCCGTTTTACGAAGTCCTCGCCGAAGCGCGCATGCCCGTTATTTTTCATACAGGGCACAGCGGCATTGGCACCGGTATGCCTGGCGGCGGAGGAGTGCGCTTAAAATATGGTAATCCCATGGACATCGACGACGTGGCCGTTGATTTCCCGGACATGCCGATCATCATGGCCCATCCGTCATTTCCCTGGCAGGACGAGGCCATCTCCGTTTGTTTGCACAAGCCACAGGTTTATATCGACCTGTCAGGCTGGTCGCCGAAATATTTTTCGCCGACGCTGGTTCAGTACGCCAACACATTACTCAAAGAAAAGGTTCTTTTTGGTTCTGACTTCCCGCTGATCACGCCCGATAGATGGCTGGCGGATTTCGCCAAAATTGAAATCCGCGACGAAGTCCGCCCGCTAATCCTGAAACAAAACGCCATCCGCCTCTTGAAGCTCGACAAAGCAAGCTAGTCGCACGATGGTATTCTCTATCCGCCGGGAGTCTGCTCGTAGTTCGCAGTGATGCAAGAAACTGTCCACGCATTCCTGCTCGTACGGTCACAGAACGCTGAACTGCCTCGAGCTTCCTGCGCCGCCCAATGCCCAAGTTCGTGCTAAACTTCTGATCATCTTAAATAGTGGGCAATCTAGGTTTGTCCCAAAAGTCTTAGCAGCCGCGGAGAGGTGCTGGAGTGGCCGAACAGGGCTGCCTGCTAAGCAGTTATCCTGGCAAAACCGGGATCGGGGGTTCGAATCCCCCCCTCTCCGCCAACATTTGGTTGTACAGTCCGGAGAGATCCTTTACAGAACGTTCCTAAGACATAGGTAACACTTTTGGCCGAAGGGATTTTCGAGCGGTTCGACCACTCGAGTCTCCAGATCGAAGTATCCCAGATCATAATCCATAAAGCTCACCAACCAGATATCGTCTTGAACTTCTTTGATGCCCACGGCCTGACCGGCAAAGACCTGACTGAAATTAATTTTCTTGCGACCCAGACAGATGTGCCCGCAACGGGTGACACGATCGTTTTATCGTGGAGGGGGTAGTCGATGTCCGGCAAGCCGGTGTAGGGGAATACGTACGCAATGCCCAGAGCTGCGCTACATCGAAGAGACAATCGAACACGGCGGAATCAGCATCGGAATCGATTGTATCTGTTGACAGAAGGTATTAATTTGTATTATCATGGCCAAGATAATTAACACGGCCATGATAGATAACATGGCCATGGTAATGCCGTGCCAAGATCCTTTCCCCATTCACCGCGCGACAAAGAGGCTCAGGTCGAGAGCCTTGTGGCCGAGGTGTTTCGCCGAGGCGGGTGGAAGGTCCGGGAAGAAGCGGACTCCGGGGGTGGAAGACCGGATTTAATTGCCGAACACGCTGGCAAGAAATACGTCATCGAAATAAAGCGCTCGTCCGAAGGGCGGAAAGACCGGCTTATCCCGCTGGTATCGCAGGCGATTCTCCAGGCGCGAGATTGGGCGCGCCACCTGCCAGGGCACCCGGTTGCAGTGGCCATCGTTGTGGCCAACTACGTTCCGGAATCCGTTGCCCTACAAGTAAAGCAGTTTGCGCGGCGACATGCACCGGACATCGCCGTCGGGGTCATGGACCTGGAGGGGTTGTGCTCATTTGACGGGCACGGCCTGGAACGATTCAATTCTGAGAGGCCGAGAGCCAGAAATGCCATATGGCCGGCCAACCGCGTACCTTCTCCTCAGCTCTTTTCCGACCTGAATCAGTGGATGCTCAAGGTTCTCCTGGCTCCAAGAATCCCGGAGCTCTATCTCTCTGCACCACGCGGACGCTACCACGGTGCGTCGCAACTGGCGGAAGCGGCTGCGATTTCCGTGATGAGCGCATTCCGCTTCATCGAGCAGTTTTCGAAAGCAGGATTTCTTGAGGAAGAACACGAAGGGTTGCAAGTCGTGCGGATCGAAGAATTGATGAACCGCTGGCTGGCGTCAAACCAGAGGAGCGTGTCCGAAATCGGGATTCGCTGGATTCTTCGCGGAAAGAAGGACGCGCTATGGACCGCGATCCGCTCTTGCGTTAAAGAAAAGCAGCGCCACCATTTGGAGAAGGATCACCTGGTCGTTCATCGGCCGCGGGCGTGTCTGGCGCTATTTGCTGCCGCGGAAGCGCTCGGGCTCGGGTTCGTTCATGGTGTGCAGCCCTACCTTTATATAGAGCGCATTGAACCTAGGATTCTCGAAAAGCTGGGGTTCTCGGCAAGCAGCGTGGACGCCGACCCGGACGTTTATATCCGTGTTCCACGGAACGACGAATCCGTGTTTCGCGCCGTGGTTCTGAAGGACGGTGTCCCTGTTTGCGACGTGCTGCAAGTGTGGCTCGACGTCGCCCAGCATCCCTCGCGAGGCAGGGAGCAGGCGGACTTGATTTGGCGGAAGATTCTGGCACCGGCCCTGCTCGCGAAGGAGAAACGGTGAAAGAGGACGCCGAACTCAAGCCGTTTGCTGAAAAGAAGAGACATACCAACGCTCACCAACCCACCACCGGAGGTTTCAATCCCCCCTCTCCGCCATTTTTTGCGATTCCATTTTATTTTCCCTCTGACGGTTCGTGCGGTAAGACTAGAGCGCGCTATGTCACGTGCCGCAGCGGCCAGATCAACACCCTTAATTCTCGAGAGAAGCTTAGGACCGGTCTCGCATTAGGCAAACGAATTCCTGCAGCATCTGCAATCGTGTTCACTTCGATTTCCGCTTCAGCCTGTTGCAACGGCCAGGGAAGGTGGTGAATGTCTCCGC
>Ga0307477_10000286_pt1 | contig 63442 bp, 50 predicted proteins | sample atmos_gasesECM2C_FD_203316 | JGI IMG/M metagenome (GOLD analysis project Ga0307477, IMG submission 203316) | Hardwood forest soil microbial communities from Morgan-Monroe State Forest, Indiana, United States - atmos_gasesECM2C_515 | ecosystem: Environmental > Terrestrial > Soil > Temperate...
TCGCGCCTGCCGCTCCAGGGCGCCATTCCTCCGCCGGCGTTGTATGGTGTTGCCGGCGGACGCCGCGCGGTGAAGGGGGGCGCCGACCATCCCATGCCCGGTCCTGCCTTCGACATCCTGGTGGTCGACGACGAGCCGAACATCCGGCGGACCCTCTCGCTGCAGCTCGAGGGCCGCGGCCACCGGGTGCGCACCGCGGGCTCGGTGGAGGAGGCCCAGCGCGAGGCCGCCGGCCGCCGCTTCGACGTGGCGCTGATCGATCTGCGCCTCGGGACCGGCTCGGGGCTCGACCTGCTGACCTGGCTGCGCGCCGAGGACCCGGCGCTCAAGACCGTGGTGATGACCGCCTACGCATCCATCGAGACCGCCGTCGAGGCGATGAAGCGCGGCGCCTCCGACTACCTGTCCAAGCCGTTCGGTCCGCTGGAGCTCGACCTGGCGCTGGACAAGATCGCCGAGCTGACCCGCCTGGAGCGGAAGGTGCAGGCGCTCGAGGTCGATCTCATCCTCGCCGGCGAGGGCGATCTCGAGGCCGATCTCGCGAGCGAGAGCCCGGCCATGCAGGCCATGCTGCGCCAGGCGCGGCAGGCCGCGGCCAGCGACGCGCGCCTGCTCTTGCGCGGCGAGAGCGGCACCGGCAAGGGAGTCGTGGCGCGCGCCATCCACCAGTGGAGCCCGCGCCGCGACCGCCCCTTCGTCGTGGTGCCCGCGCCGGTCCTGCCCGCCGAGCTGCTGGAGAGCGAGCTCTTCGGCCACGCCCGCGGCGCCTTCACCGGCGCCACCAGCAGCCATCCCGGGCGCGTCACCCTGGCCGAGGGCGGGACCCTGCTCCTGGACGAGATCGGCGACCTGCCCCTGCCCCTGCAGCCCAAGCTGCTGCGCTTCATCCAGGACCGCGAGTACGAGCGCGTCGGCGACCCGACGCCGCGCCGCGCCGACGTCCGCATCCTTGCCGCCACCAACCGCGATCTGGAGCAGTCCGTGCGCGAAGGGAGCTTCCGGGAGGACCTCTTCTATCGCCTGAACGTCCTCACCCTGGAGATCCCGCCCCTGCGCGACCGGCGCCAGGACGTCCGCCCCCTGGCCGAGCGCTTCCTGGCCTTCTTCGGTCGCCAGTACCACCGTCCGGGCCTCACCCTGACCGCCGACGCCCTCCGCCTCCTGCTCGACTACTCCTGGCCCGGCAACGTCCGTGAGCTCCGCAACGCCATCGAGCGAGCCACCATGCTCGCCGAAGGCCCGCAGGTAGGCACCGAGCTGCTGCTCCCGAAGTCGGCAAGCGCCGGGACCCCGCCGCCGGTCTTGACCGCATCGTCCGCCGCGGTGACGGCCGCCGGATCCGCAGCGTTCAAGCCGCCAGCGGCCACCAAAACCGGTGGCGCCGCAGAGCTGCAGCTAGGCGACCTGGCATCCCTCTCCGAGATCGAGCAAGAGCACATCCGCCGAGTCCTGGCCCGCGCCGGCTCGCTGCGCGAGGCGGCAGCCATCCTTGGCATCGACCAGGCCACCCTCTGGCGCCGCCGCAAGCAGCACGGGCTGTGACCCGCGAGGCATCACCCCTCACTTTCTCGTACCGCAAAATCACCAGGGATACCGCGTGCCGCGCGCGCCGGCACCCCGCCCGATAACCAAGCGGAGCACGCCGCCGCCGATCATCTCTCCTTCAGGACTGGCCCACCGCGGCCGGCAGCGTCAATGGCTCTCCGTGAACTGGATTCCTGGGTTGGCGCCGGTCAGTACGGAGCAGCTCCCCACAATCGAGAGATTGTTCGTTTCTCCCGTGAAGCCGGCCGACGTGCAGGTGGCGGGGGCGGGGTTCCAGTGATACGGGAGCAACCCGTAATAAGTATATATCCTGACCTCGAACGTCGTGCCGCTGTTGAAGATGGCTTCGGAGCCGCAACAGTAGCCGAAGACGTTGAACTCGGCCTCCCTCCACCCGCTTGAGAGGTCGAGAACGCTGTCCCAAGCAGTCGCACCGATATTCCTGGTGCCCGTATATACATAGGCCTTGTCCACGTCGCCTGCGCTGGCGGTGCCTGTCACTTGAACATAAGGGAGTCCCCCGAGTCCACCATACCATTCCGTGCCGCTGCTGTTCATCCAGCAATCTGTCTGTCCACCACCGGGATAATACGTGTTCCAATAGCTCGGACACGTTGTATTGTAGCTGAGCAGCCAGTACTGCATGTAAATACCTGAAAGCCAGTTCCCATTTGGGCTTTGGCTGTACACGAACTGCTGCCATCCCCTGCAAGACGGGCCGCCGCGACTGCAGGCGGGGGTGACGAAGGTGTTGGTGTTCAATTGCACCGTGAACCAGCCGGAGCCCATCTGGGAGTCGCTCTCGCTCGCCAGACCCGTGACCGTCGGGAAGGTGCCCCACGCCGACACCAGCAAGTTCGACACCTGGGCCGAGAAGTCGTTGCCGTTGCCCACCGTAGCGGGCCCGGGTCCGTGCGCCGGCACGACCGGAACGGGTGGCGGGGTTCCGCACGGAACCTCCATCCACTCGGTGCTGGGATGCGAGGCGATGAAGCACCCCGTCCTCTTCGGCAGGGCGACCTTCAACATAGCCTTGCGCCACGCCTCCAAGACCTGAGCGTCCGGCGGATCGTCCGGATGATCCCGGGCAGCATCCACCTCGGCCACCGGGGAAGCAGGCATCGCGGATTGGGCGCTCGCGAACGAAGCGGGGGCAGGTGACGCGTGGGCCGCGGCCGGCGCCCAGGCGAGGAGCAGGATGAAGAGCGGCGTCAGAAGGGAGAGCTTCACCAGGGCGGTCTTGGGGTCCATCGCGGATTCCTCCTCGGTCTGTCTTTGGCAATTATGGTGTTATCACGGCGTTTTTTCCACATGAACTTGGCCTGGCCGCCATCATGTAGCTGTATACAAGCGGGACCATGCCTCCTTGAAGCGTGAAGAGACGCTATAACAATTTGAGGGGCAGCGCAAGCAGTGATGATGCCGGAGCGAGAGGCCGTCGGAGTTCCGCGTTCTCCTCCTTCGGGGCCGGATGGTGGCCCCCGGGAACTCTACGCACCGGTGCCGCCGCCCGTGAGACAACCTCGCGACGACTCCGTGGCAGCTCGGCACCCAGCCTGGCAGAGCGGCCCGCTTCAAGCAGGGGGCAAGGCGAGGCCGTCGAGCGCAGCCAGGCGGGCGCGCAGGGGCTCCAGCTCTTGGGCGCCGAGCCGGGCGGCGCAGCCGGCGACGATGCGCCGGCCTCGCTCCGCGAGGGTGCGGCGGTAGGCAGGGTCCGCGGTCGTCGTGGCGATGTCGCCCAGGGCGCGCAGGAGGCGGAGGCTGACCGCCACGTCTGCCGTCGAATAGAGGCGGATCTGCTCGAAGGCGGAATCGAGCAGGCGTTCGAAGGAGATGCCGGGAAGGATCACGCGCACCACTCCCGGCGGGTCGTAGAAGACCGAGCTCGGGGCCTGCTTGCCTGCGAAGCGGATCAGGATGCGGCTCAGCTGGTCCACGCAGCTGATGGCGGTCGAGGGGTCGTTGACCGCCGGCGAGATCGCCTTGAGCGCGATGTCGACGATCTGCAGCACCCCGAACTCGACGTCCTGCTGCAGGGTCCGCGAGGGGCCGAGGTCGAAGGTGCGGCGCAGCTCGGAGCGGCTCTCGGGCGGCAGCCGCTCGCCCTTGTGCAGCCGCAGCAGCGGCACCCCTGCCGGGACGAAGTTGCCGACCCGGCGCAGCGCCGCGACCTTGACCTTGTAAGACTTCGCGAGAGTCACCAGCCGCTCGACGTAGACGAAGCGGATGTAGCCCGAGTCCTCGCTCGCGATCACCGTGTCCCAGGCGCTGGTGTCGAGCTGGCCGTCGTCCGGCACGCGGCCGGGGCGGTGAGGCCAGGGCATCATCTGGTCGATCACACCTTCGGTCTCGGAGGCGATCTTGTCCACGATCTGGTTGACGCTGATCGCCCGCGAGATGTGGTGGATGAAGAACAACAGCCATCCGACGCAGGCGAGAGCCAGCAGCATCGCCCCGACGACCGTGGCGACCGGCGCGAACGGCCGCGGCAGCGAGCGCGCCGCGGGCAGGGCCGCCATGCAGTAGCAGAAGGTGCCGAGGAAGATGCCGAGCGTCCACTGGGTGACGTGGTCGCGCGCGAAGCCGATGATGATGCGCGGCGAGAACTGCATCGATGCCAGCGTCAGCGTCATCAGCAGGATGGCGAAGACGATGGACACCACGGTCATGATGGACGCGCCGATGGTGCCGAGGATGACCTGCGCCACCTGCGGGTCGGCGCGCGACGGGAAGAGCGCGTGCGGCACCCAGCCGGTGAGGACGGGAGCCATCTCCTCCAGCTGGGAGAGCAGCGCGCCGGCGGCGCCCAGCGTCAGCGCAATGAACAGCGGGCGGAGCAGGAAGCCGCCGCGCAGGTTGTACAGGACCTGGCGCAGCAACAGCGGCAGGCGCGTGCGCAGGATGCTCTTGGGAAAGGGCATGGGTTCTCGCGGCCGGATTCGTGCCCGCGCCGCACTCAGCCATTGCAACTTGCAATGAAGGTGTCGGCGAGCTGCATTGCAATTCGCAATCGGATCGCCATGGCATTGACGGCCGGAAGTCGCGCGCGTGGCCCTCCGAAGCTGCGAGCGGCAGACAAAAGCTTAGCACCCGCAGGGACTTGCACCAGCTCGGGCCGTGCCTGCAAGCCCGCGGGCGGCTCCATCGATTCACTGGCACCGCCTCTGCACTCCCCAGGCTCCCGGCCGCCGCCCGCGGTGAAGCGGCATCGATCCCCGCACCGGTGGCGGCGCGGCAGAAGGCAGGGCCACCCCTTCGCGGCGGGGCTCGCTTCGGCGTGTCTTCGAGGCGTGTCTTCGTGGCGTGTCTTCATACGAGGTCCCATGCTCGGCTTGCGTGGAAAACTGGTGCTCGGATTCGGCGGTCTGCTGGCGCTGCTGACGATCGGCGGCGTGCAGAGCATCGTCTGGATCTCCCGTCTCGGCGGCTCGGTCGACACCATCCTGCGCGAGAACTACGACAGCGTCGTCGCCTGCGAGCAGATGAAGGAGGCGCTGGACCGGATGGACAGCGGCGCGCTGTTCGCCCTGGCCGGCGACCCGGAGCGGGGCCGCCAGCTCGCCGCCGCCAATGCGCCGCTGTTCGGCAAGGCGCTCGACGTCGAGCTGCGCAACATCACCCTGCCCGGCGAAGGCCCGGCCGCGTTCCACATTCGCGATCTCTATGCCGCCTATCCGCCGGCGCTCGTCGAGGTGCTCGACGGCGGCCGGCCGCTCGACGCCCGCCGCGCCGCCTACTTCGGGCGGCTGCTGCCGCTCTTCCAGCAGATCAAGCAGGCGGCGGACCAGGTACAGCAGATGAACCAGGACCACATGGTGCTCGCCAGCACCCGGGCGCGCGCGCTGGCGGCGCGGACCAGCCGCCGCATGATGGCCCTGCTCGTCCTCGGCGCGGCGCTGGCGGTCGGCTTCGTGCTCTTCTTGAGCCGCGCGATCCTGCTGCCGCTGTCGCGCCTGACGCAGTCGGTGCGCGAGGTCGAGCATGGCAACCTCGACCTGGTGGTGCCGGTGGTCTCGAAGGACGAGATCGGCGAGCTCGCTACCGCCTTCAATGCCATGGCAGGACGCCTGCGGGAGCTGCGGCGCAGCAGCCGGGCGCGCCTGCTGCGCGCCCAGCAGACCTCGCAGCTGGCGATCGACAGCCTGCCCGACGCGGTGGCGGTGTTCTCCCCCGATCTCCGCGTCGAGCTCGCCAACCGCACCGCCGTCTCCACTCTCGGGCTGCGCCCCGGCGAGCCGGTGCCGCCGCGCCACGCCGACTGGCTGCCGCAGCTGCTGCAGGAGACGGCGCGCGCGGGGACGCTCCCCGACCGGGGCTACGAGGCGGCGCGGCAGATCTTCCATGACGGGCAGGAGCGCTTCTACCTGCCGCACGCGGTGGCGGTGCGGGGCGCCGACGGCCAGCTCGCCGGCATCACGCTGATTCTCTCGGACATCACCAACCTGCGGCGAATCGACGAGATGAAGAGCGGCCTGCTGTCGACCGTGTCGCACGAGCTGCGCACCCCGCTGACCTCGCTGCAGATGGCGCTGCACGTCCTGCTCGACGAACGCGTCGGCGGCCTGACGCCGCAGCAGACCGAGCTGCTGGTCGCGGCGCGCGACGACGCCGAGCGGCTGCGCACGATCCTGGTCAACCTGCTCGAGATCGCCCGCTACGAGGCCGGCGGCCAGCAGCTCCACTTCGAGCCGGTGCCGTCCCGCGACCTGGTGGAGATGTCGCTCGCGCCGCTGCGTTCGGCCTTCGAGGACCATGGCATCCGGGTCTCGGTGGCGATCGCGCCGGCGGCGCCGAAGGTGCTGGCCGACCCGGCGCGCGCCCCGCTGGCGCTGGGCAACCTGCTGCAGAACGCGCTGCAGCACACTCCCGCCGGCGGCACCGTCACGGTGCAGGTCGAGCCGGAAGGCAGCGGGGTGGCGTTCTCCGTCGCGGACTCCGGCCCCGGCATCCCCGAGGAGTACCTGGGCCGGGTCTTCGACCGCTTCTTCCAGGTGCCGGGCAGCCAGGGGGGCGCCGGCCTGGGACTCGCCATCGCCAAGGAGATCGTGCAAGCCCATGGCGGCAGGATCGGGGTGGAGAGCCACGGCGGCGGCAACGACGGTGGCGCCACTTTTCGCTTTACCCTGCCCGCGGCCCCAGCGGTCCCCTCGGCGCCTGCGGCCCCCGCCGCATGATCGCGGTCGACTTCATCAGCCACCAGGAGCCAAGACCCATGCTCGACCTGATCGCAATTGCCGTGACCATCCTCTTCTTCGCGCTGGCGCTCTGGTACGTGCGGTTCTGCGAGAGGATCTGAGGACGACATGAACTGGGAATACTTGCTGAGCGCCGTCATCGCGGTGGGCCTGCTGGTGTACCTGATCTACGCCATGCTGAAACCGGAGAGATTCTGACCGCACCTGACATCAAGTTGCTTTTTTAGAAACTGGGAATTGAGACCCTGCTTCCCGGGGGAAGGAGTCGCAGATGTCGTCGACCCGTCATACGCAGTCGTTCGCAATACTCGGCCCGATCGCAGCGGCGCTCGCGCTCGCTCTGCTCGGCGCGCCGCGCCTCGTTGCACAGGAGCCACAGACCCTGGTCGAGCAGGCGCAGGCGCAGCTCGCGCAGGCGCAGACCCAGCTGGCCCAGGCCCAGCAGCAGCTGGAGCGGGCGCTGGCCCTGGCTCAGCGCACTCAGCCCGAGCCGGTCGTGGCCGGCCCTCCCACCTTGACTGCCAAGGCCGCGGTGCCGGTCAAGCCGAAGGCGGCGGAGCCCTTCTCATTCGCGGACTTCACCTGGCTCAACGGCAACAGCCGCACCTCCGAATCGCCGATCGACACCAAGGTGTTCACCGGCGAGTTCCGGGTGGACGTCAGCGAGATCAACGACTTCAACCATCCGCGGGACAACACCCTGGTCGGCAGCAGCGAGAGCGGCCGCACCAACGAGATCCAGCTGCAGCAGCTGGGCATCGGCGGGGACTTCCACTACAACAACGTGATCGGCAGGCTGATGACGCAGTTCGGGATGTACTCGACGATGACGCCGCGCAACGACGCCAGCCCCGGGCGCGGCCAGTGGGACCTCGCCGACGCCTACCGCTACCTCTCCGAGGCGTACGGCGGCTACCACTGGGACGTGTGGAACGGCATCAACCTCGAGGCCGGCATCTTCATGTCCTACGTCGGCCTCTTCAGCTACTACAACTTCGACAACTGGACCTACCAGCCGTCGTACGTCTCGTCCAACACCCCGTGGTTCTTCAACGGGCTGCGCGTCCAGATCTTCCCGAGCGACCATCTGAAGATCGAGCCCTGGTACATCAACGGTTGGCAGTCGTACGGCAAGTTCAACAGCAAGCCGGGCCTCGGCATGCAGGTCTTGTGGCGCCCGAACGGCGCGGTGGAAGTGCTCTCCAACAACTACGGCGTCGGCACCGATACGCTGGGCAACCCGAACCGGACACGCTGGCACACCGACGACAGCATCGAGGTCAAATACTACGACCGGCCAGAGCGCTTCCTGGACAAGATGGCGTTCTCGATCACCGCGGATGCGGGTTGCGAGAGCGGCGGCGGGGTCCACTGCGCCACCAGCTCTCCCGGCACGCCGTCGCAATACTTCCTGGGCTACATGGTCTACAACCGCTTCTGGTTCGATGGCGACCGGTTCGCCATGACCGTCGGCGGCGGCCAGATCACCAACCCGGGCCGCTACCTGGTGCTGCTGCCGCCGATCAATGGCGCCACGGCCTTCTCCGGCACGCCGTACTTCCCCGAGAACCCGGGCGATCCGTACCGGGCCTACGACGGCTCGGTCACCTTCGACTGGATGCCGAGCCAGTTCATCACCTTCCGCACCGAGCTCGATCGCCGCGGAGCGAACGTGCCGTACTTCGCCGGCCCCGGCGGCGTCACGCCCCCGTTCGGCAACACGGGCCCCCCCGGATCTTTCGTGCAGGGGTTCACCCCCGACCTGCGCAAGACGGAGACCCGGATCAACACCGCGGTGCTGGTGAAGTTCTGAGCGCGACCCACGAATGACTGCCAACGGCTGGCTGCAGCTGCTGATCTATCTCGTGGTCCTGGTGGCCGTCACGCCGCCCCTCGGCGTCTACATGACCCGCATCTTCTCCGGCGAGAGGACCTGGCTGACGCCGGCGCTGCGGCCGCTCGAGCGGCTGATCTACCGCTGCTGCCGCGTCGACGAGAGCACGGAGCAGCACTGGACCGAGTACGCCGCGGCGATGCTGGTCTTCAGCGGCGTCAGCATGCTCGTGCTCTACGGCATCGAGCGGCTGCAGGCCTTCCTGCCGGCCAACCCGCAGCACCTCGCCGGGGTGGAACCGGCCCTGGCGTTCAACACCGCCGCCAGCTTCACCACCAACACCAACTGGCAGAACTATTCCGGCGAGTCGGCCATGAGCTACCTGACGCAGATGGCCGGGCTCGCCTTCCACAACTTCGCCTCCGCCGCCACCGGCATCGCGCTCGCCATCGCCTTCATCCGCGGCGTCGCGCGGCGCGAGTCGCGCACCATCGGCAACTTCTGGGTGGACCTGACCCGCGGCTGCCTCTACCTGCTGCTGCCCCTCTCGCTGGCCGGGGCGCTGGTGCTGGTGTGGCAGGGCGTGCCGCAGAACCTCGGCCGCTACACCCGGGCCGCGCTGCTCGAGCCGCAGCATATCGAGAGCAAGGACGCCGCCGGCAAGGCGAAGGTCGAGACCCGCGCCGAGCAGGTCATCGCCCAGGGGCCGGTCGCCTCGCAGGAGATCATCAAGGAGCTCGGCACCAACGGCGGCGGCTTCTTCGGCGCCAACTCGGCGCATCCGTTCGAGGACCCGACGCCGCTCGCCAACTTCCTCGAGATGCTGGCCATCCTCGCCATCGCTTCCGGACTGACCTACACGCTGGGCCGGATGACCGGCAGCCAGAAGCACGGCTGGGCGGTGTTCGCGGCGATGCTGATCCTGATGCTCGCCGGCTTCCTCGCGGTCTACCACTACGAGGCGGCAGGCAACCCCGGCTTCGCCCGCCACGGGATCACCCAGGCCGCCATCGCCACTCCCGGCGGCGAGCAGGCCGGCGGCAACATGGAGGGCAAGGAGGTGCGCTTCGGCATCTTCCAGAGCGCCCTCTTCGCCACCGTCACCACCGACGCCTCGTGCGGCGCGGTCAACGGCCAGCACGACTCCTTCACGCCGCTCGGCGGCATGGTGCCGATGCTCGACATCATGCTGGGCGAGGTGGTCTTCGGCGGCGTCGGCGCCGGCCTCTACGGCATGCTGGTGATGATCGTGCTCACCGTGTTCATCGCCGGCCTGATGGTCGGGCGCACGCCCGAGTACCTGGGCAAGAAGATCGAGTCCAAGGACGTGAAGATGGCGATGCTCTACGCGCTGATCTTCGCCTTCAACATCCTGGTGCTGGCGGCCTGGGCGAGCGTCACCCCCTACGGCACGGCGGCGCTCGGCAACTCGGGGCCGCACGGCCTCTCCGAGATCGTCTACGCCTTCACCTCGGTGACCGGCAACAACGGCTCGGCCTTCGGCGGCCTGAGCGCCAACACGCCCTGGTACAACTGGACCCTCGGGATCGCCATGCTCGTCGGGCGTTTCCTGATGATCGTGCCGATGCTGGCGATCGCCGGCAACCTGGCGACCAAGAAAGCGGTGCCGCCCTCGGCCGGCACCTTCCCGGTGCACACGCCGCTGTTCGTGGCGCTGCTGCTGGGCGTGATCCTGATCGTCAGCGCCCTGACCTTCTTCCCGGTGCTGTCGCTGGCGCCGATCGTCGAGCACCTGCTGATGCAGGCGGGCACGACGTTCTCGTGATGAGGGCTCATCATGGCTGAGAGAGCGCAGAAGCGCCCCTTGTTCGATCCCCCAATCGTCCGGCGGGCGCTCAGGGATTCCTTCGTCAAGCTCGATCCGCGCCAGGTGGCGAAGAACCCGGTGATGTTCGTGGTCGAGGTGGGGAGCGTGCTCACCACCCTATTGATCGTGCGCGACGCCGCCACCGGGCAGACCGCGCACCTCGGGTTCACCATCCAGGTGACGCTCTGGCTCTGGTTCACGGTGCTGTTCGCCAACTTCGCCGAGGCGATGGCCGAGGGGCGCGGCAAGGCGCAGGCCGACACCCTGAGGCGGGCGAAGACCGAGACGTCGGCGAACCGTATCGTCGGCGACTGGGCGGGGCCGGTCGAGACGTTGCGCACCGAGCAGGTGGCGGCGCCGGCGCTGCGCAAGGGCGACGTCGTGCTGATCGTCGCCGGCGACCTGATCCCCGGCGACGGCGAGGTGGTCGAGGGCGTCGCCTCGGTGGACGAAGCGGCCATCACCGGCGAGAGCGCGCCGGTGATCCGCGAATCCGGCGGCGACCGCTCGGCGGTGACCGGCGGCACCAAGGTCATCTCGGACTGGATCAAGGTGCAGATCACCTCGAACCCCGGGGAGACCTTCCTCGACCGCATGATCGCCCTGGTCGAGGGCGCCGAGCGGCAGAAGACGCCGAACGAGATCGCCCTCAACATCCTGCTCGCCGGGCTCACCGTCATCTTCCTGCTGGCGGTCGGAAGCCTGCTGCCGTTCGCCATCTACAGCGTCGGCGCCTCGTCGCCGGCGGCCGGCTTCCAGGCCTCCGTGCCGCCCTCGATCACGGTGCTGGTGGCGCTGCTGGTCTGCCTGATCCCGACCACCATCGGCGGCCTGCTCTCGGCGATCGGCATCGCCGGCATGGACCGCGTGATCCAGCACAACGTGCTCGCCATGTCCGGCCGCGCCGTCGAGGCGGCGGGCGACGTCGACACGCTGCTGCTCGACAAGACCGGCACCATCACGCTCGGCAACCGCCAGGCGGTCGAGCTCATCCCCCTGGCCGGGGTGGCGGAGGCCGACCTGGCCGACGCGGCGCAACTGTCCAGCCTCGCAGACGAGACGCCGGAGGGGCGCTCGATCGTGGTGCTGGCCAAGGACCGCTACGGCTTGCGGGGACGCGAGCTCGCCGCCGCCGATGCGCATTTCATCCCGTTCTCGGCCCACACCCGCATGTCGGGAGTGGACATCGGCGACCGCCAGGTGCGCAAGGGGGCCGCCGACGCCGTGCTGCGCTTCGTCGAGTCCTGCGGCGGCACGGCGCCGCCGGATCTCGACGCCGTCGTCGAGCGGGTGGCCAGGACCGGCGGCACGCCGCTGGTGGTCAGCGACGGCGCGCGCGCGCTGGGCGTCATCCACCTCAAGGACATCGTCAAGGGCGGCATCCGCGAGCGCTTCGAGCAGCTGCGCCGCATGGGCATCCGCACGGTGATGATCACCGGCGACAACCCGCTGACCGCGACCGCGATCGCCAGCGAGGCGGGGGTCGACGACTTCCTCGCGCAGGCCAGGCCGCAGGACAAGATGGACCTCATCCGCCGCGAGCAGGCGCAGGGCAGGCTGGTGGCGATGACCGGCGACGGCACCAACGACGCCCCGGCGCTGGCCCAGGCCGACGTCGGCGTGGCCATGAACACCGGCACCATGGCCGCCAAGGAGGCGGGCAACATGGTGGACCTCGACTCCAACCCCACCAAGCTGATCGAGATCGTCGAGATCGGCAAGCAGCTGCTGATGACCCGCGGCGCCCTGACCACCTTCTCGATCGCCAACGACGTCGCCAAGTACTTCGCCATCATCCCGGCGATGTTCTCGGCGCTCTATGCGCTCAGGGGCGCCCCCGCCGGGCCGCTGCAGGCGCTCAACCTGATGCACCTGGCGACGCCCGAGTCGGCGATCCTGTCGGCGGTCATCTTCAACGCCCTGATCATCGTCGCCCTGATCCCGCTGGCGCTGCGCGGCGTCCGCTACCGGCCCCTGGGGGCGGCCATGCTGCTGCGCCGCAACCTGGTCATCTACGGCGTCGGCGGCATCGTCGTGCCCTTCGCGGGGATCAAGCTGATCGATCTGTTCATTGCCGCGGTGGGTCTCGCATGAAGACCCCGGGCTCCTGTTGCAAGGCGGAGGCATCATGAATCTGGCTCGACACCTGGTCCCGGCAATCCTCGTCACCCTCGTGCTGACGCTGCTGCTGGGAGTCGTCTACCCGCTGGCGGTGACCGGCCTGGCGCAGCTCCTCTTCCCGGACCAGGCCCGGGGCAGCCTGCTGCGCCGCGACGGCAAGGTGGTGGGGTCGCGGCTGATCGGTCAGCCCTTCGCCGGCTCCGGCTACTTCCACTCCCGCGCCTCGGCGGCCGGGGCGGGCTACGATCCCCTCGCCTCCGGCGGCACCAACCTCGGGCCCACCAGCCATAAGCTGCTGGTCGAGCAGGTGGGCGCGGCGGCGGCCGCGGCGCGCGCCGAGCGGCCCGGAGCGCCGGTGCCGGTCGATCTCGTCACCTCGTCCGGCTCGGGTCTCGATCCCCACCTGACGCCGGCGGCCGTGGACTTCCAGGTGCCGCGCATCGCCCGCGAGCGCGGCATGCCCGAGGAGGTGGTGCGCCAGCTGGTGCAGCGCCACACCGAGGGGAGGCAGTGGGGAGTGTTCGGCGAGCCGCGGGTCAACGTGCTGGAGCTCAACCTCGATCTCGACGCCACCAGGCCGCTGCCGCCAGCCGGCTCGGCGGCCGGCGACCGCTAGCGGCGCGCCCCATGACCACCCCCCCCACCCAGCCTGCGGCCGATAGCTTCCTCAACCTCATCCAACGCTCGCGGCGCGGCCGCCTCAAGGTGTACCTGGGCTACGGTCCGGGTGTCGGCAAGACCTACCAGATGCTGCTCGAGGGTCACCGGCTGAAGGCGCAGGGAGTGGACGTGGTGGCCGGGATCGTCGAGACGCACGGCCGCGCCGACACCGAGTCGCTCTGCCTGGGCCTGCCCGAGATCCCGCCGCGGACGGTCGACTACCGCGGCGTCGTCCTGCGCGAGCTGGATCTCGAGGCGGTGCTGAAGCGCAAGCCCGAGGTGGTGCTGATCGACGAGCTGGCGCACACCAACGTCCCGGGCAGCCCGAACGCCAAGCGTTACCAGGACGTCCTCGAGGTGCTGGCGGCGGGCATCCACGTCGTCACCACGCTCAACGTGCAGCACCTCGAGAGCCTCTACGACACGGTGGAGCGGCTGATCGGCGTCAGGGTCAAGGAGCGGCTCCCCGACTGGGTGCTCGCCGACGCCGACCAGCTGGTCAACGTCGACCTCGCCCCCGAAGACCTCCGCCGGCGGCTGGAGGAGGGCCGTGTCTACACCACCGAACGGGTGCCGGCGGCGCTCGACAACTTCTTCCGCAAGTCCAACCTGGAGCAGCTGCGCGAGCTGACCCTGCGCGAGATCGCCTCGATCATCGAGCGGCGGGCCCGCCGCACCCCGGGCGAGGAGGGAGTGCAGGCGCCCGACCAGATCGTCGTCTGCCTGTCGTCGCGCAGTCCGGACGGCCCGGCGCTGCTGCGCTATGCCTCGCGCCTCGCCGGCAAGCTCAACCGCAGCTGGTACTCGCTCTACGTGCAGACCTCGAGCGAAGACCCGGCACGCCTCGACGCGGCGACCCGCAAGCGGCTGTCCGAGACCCTGGCGCTCGCCCATCAGCTGGGAGCGATGGTATTCACCTTCAAGGGCGAGGACATCGCCGACACCATCCTGCGCTTCGCCCGCGAGTACCGGGTCGGGCACGTGGTGGTGGGCCGGCCCGGCGAGCTGCCGCGCTGGCAGCGGCTGCTCGGCCGCCGCACGCCGATCGAGAAGCTGATCGCCGGCGGCGATCACCTGGCCATCGTGGTGGTCGACGAGACCGGTGTGTCCGAGGCCGCGGCGGCGTCCGAGGCCGCGGCGGTGCCGAGCCCGGCCGCCCCCCGCCGCCAGGGCGAGCTCGACGCGGCTGGCGGCGCCGCGGAGCGAGGCGCGGCGCCGCGTCCCACACTGGTCAAGATCGGTCCGGCACCGGCACCGGCACCGGCACCGGCGCCGGCCGCCGGCGCCCGGAAACCCGCCGCGGAGCCCGCGCCCCCGAGAGCCGTCGGCGGCTGGTCGGTGCTCGGTTCCACCACCTCCGGCCGGGTCCGTGTCTCGGACCTGCTGAAGCCGGAGGCGATCGCGTTCTTCGACCAGCCGGTCGCCAAGCGGGACCTGCTCCGGCTGCTGGTCGACCTGCTGGGCGGGCGGCAGGAGCACATGGTCAGCGAGGACGTCGTGCGCCTGCTGGAGCGGCGCGAGCAGGAGGCCTCGACCTTCCTGTCCGAGGGCATCGCGCTGCCGCACGTGCGCATCCCGGACCTGGCGATGCCGCGGATGGCCCTCGGGCTGCTGCGCGCGGGCCTGAGCGACGCGGGCTCGGGCAAGATCGAGCAGGTCTTCCTGATCCTCTGCCCGGACCGCAGGCCGGAGGGCTGCCTGCAGCTGCTGGCCGTCGCGGCGCGGATGTATCGCCAGGCCGATCTGCGCAGCGAGCTGCGCCGCGCCGTCACCGCGGCGCAGGTGCTGGCGGCGATCCGCGCCTGGGAGGACGCTCAGGAGACGCGGATGGAGTAGGTCTCGAGCGCCTCGCGGCCGCCCGAAGCGGGGTGGCCGAAGAGATGAAGGGTGTAGGCGCCGGGAGCCAGCGCGCCGCGCCCGAGGGTGATGTCGAACTCCTCGAAGGAGTCCTGGACCCCGCGCGCGCGGAACACCCGCTTGGGCTTCCAGATCAGCCGCCCCTGCGCGTCCCTGACCTCGATCTCGTAGTCCGGATAGCTGCCGCTGTGGCGGGTGTGGAGGAGGAGGGTGGCCGCCCCCGAGGACAGCGGGATGGCGTCGGCGGCAGGCGCTCCGGCGCCGCGCTCCGCCCGCTCGGCCGGCTGCAGTTCGGTCACCACCAGGTCGCTCTCGATGCGCGGCCCCGGCGCGGGCTGCGATGCCTGCAAGGCGTCCGAGCGCTGGCTCAGCTCGGTGGCGGTGCCTTCCAGGGCGGCGACCTGCTGCTGCAACCGACGGTTCTCATCGGCGAGCGCCCTCAGTCTCGCCTCGGCCTCGCCGGCGCGCCAGCGGAGCTCCGCCTCGCTCGGGCCGGATGGCGCCTGGCTTGGAGAGGCGGGCGGACGAGTCCCGGCCACGCCGGCCCGGGGCAGAGCTGAACTGGCCGGCGCCGGAGCTGCAGCCGGGACCGGGGCCGCGGCCAGGCGCCGCTCGAGGTCGCGGGAGTGGCGCGCGCTCTCGATCCATCCCGTCGCGGCCAGCAGCCCCACGACGCTGGCGGCCAGGGCGGAGCGCTGCCAGGCCCGCCGCGCCGCGGCGTCGTCGCGCCGGCCCCCGATGGACGACGGCGCCGGCGCCGCTGCAAGGGATGCAGTCGTCGATGCCGCCGGCGCACTCGCCGCAGCGGCCGCGGCAGCCGCCGCCGGGGCCGGCATCTCCTGCCGCCTGGCCGCCTCCTCCCGCGGCGCCGGCAGGATCGCGATCCGCCCGTCCTCGGCTGGATCGGCGAGCAGCCGGCTGGTCCGCACCAGCTCCAGCTCGGCGGCGCACCTCGGGCAGCCCGCAAGATGCTCCTCGATGGATCTGGCGCCGGCGGCGGCGTCGGCGGTCATAGCCGGCGCCCCGCTGCCGCCGGCCTCGCCAGCCTCGGCCGCCCCGGCGTAGGCGACGAGCGCCGCCGCCGGCGGGTGCCAGTCGAAGATGCCCCACGCCAGCTGCGTGTCGGCCAGCGCGGCCCGGCAGGCGTCGCAACCGCGGAGGTGCGCGATCAGCTCCCGGCGCTCGCCGGCATCCAGGGTGCCGTTGAGAAGCCAGGGGAGCAACTCGGTCGCCAGGTCACAGTTCATCGTCGATCGCACCCTCACCTAGGTTGGGCGAAGGGGCGGCGGCGGCGTTACGCCGGCGCGCCGGCGCGCCGCCGAGCAGCTCGCGGCGCACGGCGACCGCCTTCTCGCGACAGCGCAGGACGCGCACGCGCAGCGTCCCTTCCGCCACCCCCATGCGCTGGCTCATCTCGCGGTAGGAGTGTCCCATCGCGATCAGCCGCCACATCTGGCGGCAGTCCCCGGACACCCGCTCGAGCACGCGCTGCGCCAGGTCGCGGTCCTCGTGGCGGCCGGTCACGGGCGGCGCCAGCGCGCTGCCGCCCGCGTCGACCTCCTCCAGCTCGGCCCACTGCCAGCGGCCCAGCGCCCGCAGCTGGTCCAGGCAGGTGTGGCTGACCACCTGCCACAGGTAGGTGCGCAGCGATGACTCCCCGCGGAACCTCCCCTGCCCGAGCAGCCGCGTCACCTCCAGCCGCACGTCCTGCAGCACGTCCTCCCAGCGCCCCGACAGCCGCCGCTGGTAAGGCCAGGCCGCCCGCGAGATCCAGGCGTCCACCGTCCCGACCGCCTCGGTGTCCCCCTGCAGATACCGCGACACCATCTCCTGGTCACTCGTCTCCATCGCCCCCCCGGAGACAATCCTGGCACAACCGAGGCTGCCAGCGGACCGATAGAGAGAAGGTGCGATAGGATCGAGCAAGAGAACCCTCCGTGACCAAGCTCGTCTGTCGGCCCGCATCCGTCGCGCGGATGAGAAGCAAGGGCATCCTTGCGCCGCTGGTCCTCTGCCTCGCGGCGTGCACCCTCGCCTGCGGCCACCTGCCGCCCCCCCGGTCACGCCCGGCCGACACTCTTGAGGCGCCGCCAACCCCCCCGCCGTTACCTCCGGCACCCGCGGCCAAGCCCGCCGACCAGCGCGAGCTGCGCCTGACGCTGCCCGCCGGCACCTACGTGCGCCTGGCGATCGTCTCCACATCGCCGGAGGTTGTCGTGCGTGAGCTTGGTCCTGATGGGACGACCGAGGAGCTGCAGCTGGCGGCTGGGGGGATCGAACCGGTCCGGCTTTCGTGGGTCACGGTTCGAGCCGGCGAACACCGGTGGACCGTCGAGCCGCGTAATCCGCACGGGCCGCCGGGCGCCCATGCGATCGGGCTCGAGGAAGAGCGGCCCGTGGGGCCCTGCGACGACGCCCGCCGGCGCGCCGAGCGCGCGGTGCTCGCCGCCCGCCGGGAGCTTAGCGGGCCGGCTCTAGGGACGGCCTCGGCCCGCACCCTTCTCGGAACGGCCAGCGCCGACGCCGCCGCGGTCGGCGAACGTGAGGGCATCCTCGCGGTGCAGATCGAGGTGGCGCGGCCGGTGCCGCACCAGGACGCTGGGATCGGCATCGCCCTCTGTCAGCAGGCACTCAAACTGGCGCACGAGCTCGGCGACCGTGCGGCGGAGGCCGAGGCGTTGCAGGCGATGGCGGATCTGCTCGTGGACGACCGTAAGCCCGAGGCGCTACGCGCGGCGCTCGAGCTGCGACGCCAAATCGGCGACGAGTGCGGCGAGGCGGACGTGCTGGGAGAGCAGGTGAAGCACCACATGGATCACGGCGAGGTCGCGCAGGCGTTGCAAGGCGCTCTCGAGGCCTTGGAGTTGGAATGGCGTAACGACCACGGCCAAGCTTCTTCGCTGGCCAAGATCGGCCGGCTCTACGAACAGCAGGGCGACCTGGATCGCGCCCGCGCTTATCTGGACGCAGGGCTCGCCACCAGCCAAGCTGCCGGCGATCTCGAAGCCCAGGCGTACGCCCTGCGCGAGAGCGTACGCCTCGACGTCGATCTGGGCGAGCTACAAGCTGCCTACGACGAAGGCAATCGCGCCAACAAGCTTTTGGCCCCGCTGGGGATCACCCGAGAGTCGGCCTGGGGCGTGCTGACGCTGGGTGCGATCCTCCTCTACCTGGGCGAGCCGGAGAAGGCGCGGCAGCGGTACGGCGAGGCCTTGAGCGATTTCGAGGCGCTGGATCAGCCGTCGGGCCGCATTTACGCCTTGCTGGGGACAGGCTCGTCGTACGAGGCCGAGGGCCAGCCGGCCAGGGCGCTCGAGCCCTTCCAGAAAGCCCTGGACCTCATACACGCGAACGGCCTCGCCGGTGTCGAAGGGTTGGCGCGCTACGACCTCGGCAAGGCTTACGACAACCTCGACCAGCCGGTACAGGCGGCGGCCGAGCTGGAGAAGGCGCTTGTTCTCGACGCTTCCGGACCGATGCGGAGGGCCCAGATCCTGAATGAGCTTGCCCGAGCGTATGACCAGGCAGGGAACCTGGCCGCGGCCGATTCCGCTCTGCATCGTGCCCTACAACTCAGCGGTAGGGCGCCCGTGGTCGAGGCCGCGGCGCAGGCGGGGTTGGCGCACCTCGAGCGCGAGCGCGGCGACCTTGGCGCGGCACGGTCGGCGATCGAGCGGGCACTTGCCATCACCGAGCGCCTGCGTGCCGGGGTGCTCCGACCCGACCAACGTGTCACCTTTCTCGCTTCCCGCCGATCCTTTTACGAGTTCTACGTCGATCTGTTGATGCAGCTCCATCGCCGCGAACCTGGCGCCGGTCACGATGCCGAGGCGCTGGCGGCCAGCGAGCAGGCGCGCGCCCGCGGTCTCCTCGACCTGTTGGCGAAGGAGAGGGTCGATCTACGCCGCGGCATGCCCGACGACCTGAGGCGACGCGAGACGGAGATCGGCGAGCGGATCACGCGGTTGCAAAAGCGGTTGTGGTCGACGAGCCTGGCCCTGTCGGATGCGGAGGTCGGCAGCCTCCAGCGTGATCTGGCCCAGGCCGAAGAGGACGAGAAAGAGCTGGACGGCGAGATCCGGCGCCGGCAGCCCGCCTATGCAGCGGTGCGGGAGCCGCATCCGCTGTCGCTGCCGGACATCCAGCGGCTGCTCGACGAACGCACGGCGCTGCTCGAGTTCTTCGTGGGGAAGGCGGGCTCTTACCTTTTCGCGGTGACCCGCGGAGGGTTGGCGGTCCATCCCCTGCCGCCGAGCAGCCAGCTCGTCGCGCTGGTCGAGCGCGTTCGCGCCGCAATGGACCACGCCAGCCGCCTGCATGCCGGGCTCCATGCCGCCGACGCCTACGAGCTCTATCGCCTGTTGCTGATGCCGGCCGCGGCGGAGCTCCGCGACAAGCCCCGTCTGATCTTGGCGCCTGAAGGGCCGCTCTATTGGCTGAGCTTCGAGGCGCTGCTGACCGGCCCCGTGGAGGAAAACGCTGCTTTCCGGCACGACCTGCCTTTCCTGCTCCGCGACCGCTCGGTCTCGTACATCCCGTCGGCCAGTGTCCTCGCCCAGCTCGGGGCCCAGAGCCGGCCGGGCGAATCAGCCGCCGGCGAGGTCAAGCTTTTCGTCGGCTTCGGCGATCCTGAAGCAGGACCGTCACGATCGCTCCCCGCGGCCCGCGACGAGGTCCGCCGCATCGCCGGCTTCTTCCCGGCGGAGCAGACGGTGATCTTCCTGGGCCCGGAAGCGAGCGAGGAGAACGTCAAGACCAGCGCCGCGGTGAAGTCAGCCCGCTATCTCCATTTCGCCAGTCACGGAGTGCTCGATGAGAGCACGCCGGAGCTTTCCGGGCTGCAGCTGGCGCATCCCGGCGACACTGCGGAAGACGGTCTGTTGCAGATGCGTGAGGTCTTCAACTTGCAACTTCATGCCGACCTCGTGGTACTGTCGGCTTGCCAAACCGGAATGGGCAAAGAGGTCGCTGGGGAAGGTCTCATCGGAATGACGCGCGCCTTCCTATTCGCAGGTGCCGCCAGCGTCTTGGTCAGTCTCTGGCGGGTGGACGACGAGTCCACCGCGGACATGATGGTGAGCTTCTACCGGTACCTCGAACGCACCGGCGACAAGGTCGAGGCACTGCGGCTCGCCAAGCTCGATCTGATCGATCGTTCGCCATACTTTCAGCCGTACTACTGGGCACCCTTCATCCTGGTTGGCGAGGCGCAGAGATCCAGTGCCGCGGGCGTAACGCCGGGCGCCGTTATGACGTCGATTGGTCCGCCGAGGACCGTTTTCCCATTTTCCATGAAAGGGGGGAGAGAACGATGAGCACTGGCAATAATGGGATCTGGCCGCCGCCGGCCGCTCGCGTAGTCTCGACGACGTTGAGCGCTGTCGCCACGGTTGCCGCCGGTATGGGCAACACGAGCGTGGCCGCCGCCGCGGCGGCCGGCGCCCTCGTCGCCGGCGGTATCGATCTCGCGACCAGCAAGAACCCAGCACCTTCCGGCAGCGCCTCGACCGGCACGCAGAGCGGCCCTTAGGGCGACTCGCCGGGGAGCGAGTAGAATCGCAGCCTGCCCGGCCGGTCGGGTACGTTCGAGGGTTCGGACTGGACGGCAGGGCGGCATTTCACGGCTGCTCGAGCCGCCGGGAGCTGGACCGATGATCGAACCGAGACGTGGACTGGTGGCCGCCTTGCCGGCCGCCCTGATCGGGGTCTGGGCGCTCGGCGCGCCCGCATCCGCGACTGGCCAGGGACTCGCGGATGGGCGGGGCGAGGGGCGGGGCGAGACGGTGCCCAGCCTCGTGGTGGCCGGGCGTGGCGAGGTGCGGGCGGCGCCGGACGAGGCGACGGTGCGCCTGGGTGTGCTGGCGCAGGCGGCGACTGCCGGGGCGGCACAGCAGCAGGCGAACCAGACGGTGACGGCGCTGCTGCGGGCGGTGCGCGGGCTGGGCGTGCGGCAGGAGCAGATCCGGACCTCCGAGCTGTCGCTGTCGCCGGTGTTCGCGCCGATGCGGCCGCAGGCCGTGGCCGCGGGCGAGGAGCCGCAAGGTCCGCGCATCGTGGGTTACCAGGCGAGCAACTCGGTGACCGTCACCCTGGACAAGCTGGACCAGGTCGGCGCGGTGGTGGACGCCGGCCTCGGAGCCGGCGCCAACCGCCTGGAAGGGGTCGCGTTCGGGCTGCGCCACGACGAGGCGGCGCGGCAGGCGGCGCTGCGCGATGCGGCTGCGCAGGCGCGCGGCAAGGCGACGGCGCTCGCCGCGGCCATGCACGTGCGCCTGGTGGAGGTGCTCGAGGTGCAGGAGGAGGGGACGGCCGTCCCGCAGCCGCGCTTCGAGGCGATGCGGATGTCGGCGGGCGGCGCCGCGGTCGCCACGCCGGTCTCCTCAGGGCAGCTGGACGTGAGCGCCGCCGTCACCGTCCGCTACCGCATCGCGCCCTGCCCTGCCCAGGGCGGTTGCGCCGAGACGCCCTGACCGGCCTCGCCAGCGGGCTACTAGCCGTCGTCCTCGATCGCCGCCGTCCACTGCTCGACCTGCTCCGGGCTCATCGTTCCAGAAGGCGGCAGCCGGGCGTCGAGGTAGCCATGGGTGGCGATGTCGGACAGGTACTGCGCTCGCGACAGGATGGTGCCCCGGCAGAGAGGGTCGGCGACGCTCGCACCGCTTGAGCCGTTCACGGTGTCGCCGGGGGTCCCCTCGGCACCGGCCGCCGGCTCGAAAGTCTCGCGTGACAGCCGCCCGATGAGGGTCGCCATCACCGCCGCGGGAACGCGCGCGGCGCCGGGCGGCGGGTGCGTGGCGCTCGCGGCGCTCGCCGGGGTCGCCGGCCGCGCCGGGTAGATGTAGCCGAACAGCACCAGGTGGCTGAGCAGGACCCGCCAATGCTCGCCGAAGCGAGCGAGCAGCCGCTGCCAGTCGAGCTCCTCGGCACAGCAGTGCAGCAGGTGGGCGACGTCGGCGCCATCGTAGCGCTCGCGCTCCATGATGAACGCCTTCGACCAGAGCATCTCCTCGGGGGGGCAGAGCCGCACCTGCACCCCGAGCACCTCGCCGCGCCGGGCATGGCGGAACCAGCCTTCGTCGACCGCTGTCAGGCCGTTGCCGGAGCCGAAGATCAGGTCCACGAAGCTGCCGTCGGCGCCTCGGGCCTTGCCGAGCCAGTGCGGGAAGTTGCGCTCGACCGGGTAGCCGGCGGCGGCCAGCGCGGCCAGCGCGGCATCGAAGTCGCGGGGCAGGATGAAGAGATCGAAGTCCTTGGTGTCTCGGACGATGCCGGTGTAGCGGGCGAACGCATAGGCGCCGCCGACCAGGAAGGAGATGCCGGCGTGCTCGAGCACGGCCATGGCGTGCCGGTAGAAGGCGGCGATCTCCGGAGAAAGCGGCGCCGGGTGGGGGCGGGAGAGATTCGAGCTCGTCACGCGCAAACTTCCTCCTGCGGAGACAGGGAGCAAGAGCTGTACCACCGCCAAGGCGTTCCAGGTGGCGGTAGTGTCCTAGATTGCTGGATCGCCAAGGGCAATCTAGCCAGGACACTACCCAAGTGGCACGCCGCTTGCCTCGTCAGCGCGTCGGACGCAGGATCGCCCTCGAGCGGCGCGGCGCGGAAGGAGGGAGGGGAGATGGCGGCCCAGAACGGAATGGTACGCATCGCCGCCCTGGCCGATCTGCACTTCGGCCGGGTGGCGGAGCCGCTGCTGCGCCAGACGCTGGCCCAGGCAGGACACGACGGCGACGTGCTGCTGCTGTGCGGCGACCTCACCGATCATGGCCTGCCGGAGGAGGCGCGGGGGCTGGCGCGCGAGCTGAAGCAGACGGTCGGAGTGCCGATCATCGGTGTGCTCGGCAACCATGACTTCGAGTCCGGCAAGCCGGCCGACGTGCGGGAGATCCTCGCCGAGAGCGGCGTCAACATGCTGGACGGCGACGCCTGCGAGGTGGAAGGGGTGGGCTTCGCCGGGGTCAAGGGCTTCGCCGGCGGCTTCGGCAAGCGTGCTCTCGGTCCCTGGGGCGAGGAGATCATCAAGCAGTTCGTGCACGAGGCGGTCGGCGAGGCGTTGAAGCTCGAGTCGGCCCTGGCGCGGCTGCGGCACAAGCCGCGCATCGCGGTGCTGCACTACTCGCCGATCCAGGAGACGGTGGAGGGCGAGCCGCACGAGATCTTCCCGTTCCTGGGTTCGAGCCGCCTGGAGGAGCCGCTGGCGCGGTATCCGGTGGACGCGGTCTTCCACGGTCATGCCCACCGCGGCCAGCCAGAGGGCAAGACCGCCGCCGGCGTGCCGGTCTACAACGTCAGCTTCTCGCTGCTGCGGCGGACCTTCCCGGAGCGGCCGCCGTTCCGGGTGATCGAGGTCAAGGCGCCCGCGGCGGGGTAGCTCTTACAAAAACGCCCACGAGCGCTGTAGTAGACTGGTGGCTCGTAGGCGGCGGATCGGCGAGACCTGCCTGGACACCACCCCTCGGCCAGGTACCATGAAGAGCAGCGAAGGCTTCGTTTTCGTGCGGCGCGGGTTGCACCTCTACTACCGGATCCTTGGCGAAGGCCGGGAGACGGTGGTCGTCCCGAACGCGAACTGGCTCGCCGACGCCCTGCTGCCGCTCGCGGAGGGGCGGCGGCTCATCCTCTACGACCCGCGCAGTCGTGGCCGTTCGAGCACCGTCACCGATCGGCGTCACCTCGGCGTCGAGCAGGACGTCCGCGACCTCGAGACGGTGCGCCGCTACTTCGGCCTCGATCGCCTGTCCCTGCTGGGCACCTCCTACCACGCCGCGATCACGGCACTGTACGCGATGGAGAACCACGACCGCGTCGAGCGCATGCTGCTGGTCTGCCCGATCACCCCGCGGCAGCCCGGGGAATGGGCCCAGGAGACTCCGTCGCCGGAGGTGCTGATCTATCCGCCGGGGGTGCCGCGGCTCGAGGAGATGCGGCGGGAGGGCATCGACCGCGAGGACCCGGTGGCCTTCTGCCGCGCCTGGTTCACCTACTTCCTGCTGCCCGCCTTCATGGGCGAGCCGGCCGCGGCGGCGCGCTTCCCGCTCGACGACGTCTGCGGCTTCCCGAACGAATGGCCCACCCACACCATGGCCCTGTACTTCGATCACATCGTGCCGAAGATGAAGGCCTGGGACTTCCGGCCGCGCCTGAGCGGGTTGCAGTTCCCGCTGCTGGTGGTGCAGGGGACGGACGACCTGGTGCCGATCGAGGCATCGCGCGATTGGGCCGCGCACGGCGGCAACGCCCGCTTCCTGCGCATCGAGGGATCCGGCCACCACCCCTACCTCGAGCGCCCCGACGACTTCTTCCCAGCCGCCGCCACCTTCCTCGACGGCGCCTGGCCCACCGCCGCCGAAGTCGTCCGCAAGGCCGCGTAAACAGATAGATCGGTGTCAGACCTTCTCTACCGGTCGTCGGAGAGAAGGATAGCTGAAGAGGGAGGAATGGAGGGCCGCGGGAGGCGCGGATCTCTCCCCGCCGACCTTTGGGCGAGGGTCTTAGATAACCGTCGGATGACGTCGAGACCCTCGCCCAAAGGGAGGCGGGGAGAGATCCGCGCCTCCCGCGGCCCGGCCGGGAGGGTTACCCCGGAGGCGTCCGCATCGGCCGGCGCTGCCGGGTGAGCAGCGCGTCCCTCAGCCGCTGCCAGGTGTCGTGGAGGGCGGCGCTGGCACGCTCGCCGGCGCCCTGCACCACCTCGAAGTGCGCCGCGTCGCGCGTCACCGCCTCGGCCGCCAGCGCGTCCTGCGCCGCCTCCAGGCGGTCGGCAAGCACCTCGCTCCAGCCGTGGGCGCGCATGCCGGCGTCCTCGACCGCGACCTCCTCGCCGAACCGCGCCAGGGCCTCCGGCAGCGGCTCGTTCCAGTACGGATACTCGAGCGCCAGCGGCAGCAGCACGCCGTGGCGCATCCGGACGGCAAGATGCCCGAGCCCCGCCTGCAGCTTCACCGGCCGCTCGCGCGGATCGGCGAGGGCGCCCCCCGCGGTCACCCAGAGGGTGGCCCCGGGTTGATCGAGGATGCGGGTCGCGACCTCGAGGAAGCGGCGGGCGCCACGGGCGCTCGCGGGATCGACGACGAAGAAGCCGATGCGGGAGAACAGGGCGTGGCGGCCGAGCGTCGCCTGGTCGATCGGCGCGTAGTGGCGGCGGTTCGGCAGAAGGTGGCTGGCGAGCCGCAGGCACGCCAGCGGATCCCACCACGAAGCGCGGTTCAGGTAGACGACCAGGGGCCGCTCGCGGGCGCCGGTGAGGTCCGGGCGTTGCGCGCGCGACAGGCGCACGGCATTGAAATGCCGGGCCAGTTCGCGTTCGCCGAGGCGCCGGAACGCCGGCATCGAGAGCGGTGCGATCTCCGCCTGGACCGGTGGCTGCGACGACGGCGGCAAGGCGCTCGACGATCTCACGGCATGCTCTCCTCGCCGCTGGAGCGTAGCATGCCCATCAAGCCGCCGCAGTCCACTCTTCGGACCCGGACCGGCGTCTGATCCTGAAACGAGGATTAGTTGTCGGATTGGCACTGAGCGTGGGCCGCCGGCTTTCCACAGGCGGGAACAAGAAGCCCCGACAAGAAATGTTCTTGGAACGTAAACATTTGATCCTCAAAGGGTTACGCTTGCAACGGCGACCCGACCGCGAGTATGTTGCGGAAGTGGAAATGTTCGACTGCGTGGGCGAGACCCTCCGCCGGCTGCGGAAGGAGCGCCATCTCACTCTCGAAGATCTCGGCGCCCAGGCGGGGCTCGGACGCGGCCAGTTGTCGCGCATCGAGAACGGCCGCCAGCACGCGACGCTCAAGACTCTCGCCAAGATCCTGAGCTCGCAGGGGGTCAGCCGGCGCGAGTTCTTTCGCCGCTACGACCTGGTGGAGGCCGAGAAGATCCAGGTCGAGCGCACCAGCCCCCCGGAACCCGGCGCCTACCCGATCGGGACCAGCGCCGCCGCTCTGCCGGGCGAGATCAAAGAGGCCCTGAGCAGGGTCGAATCCTTCATGCAGAGCACCTTCCAACGCTCACAGCCCCTGGCTCAAGGCGCCATCGAAGTCGGCGACTACGTGGTGCTCTTCCGCGTGGTGCCACGAGGCGCGGGAGACGCGGGCAGCGCCGAGTCCGCAGGCGGCATGATGCCATCGGCTGGCCCCCTCATCTCCACTCCCAAGCGCGGCCGGCGCAAGAAGCGCTAAGCCCTTCGATCGGCCTGTCAGGAACCGCGCCGAGGCCGGCCGTTCCCCATCCCAACTCTGCCGTCCACGCTTTGCCTCGAACGAGAACTAGACACGCCTTCCGGCACGCCAGACCCGTCACCGCCACCGGCGACGGTCCCTCGCCTGGAAAAAACGTAGCCAGGATGAATAGAGACAATTCCTTGTCCTGAACAGTCAATCTCTACGCAATTCGTATTCCAAACGCAGAACAAGATGATCCGATCTGGCTAATGCTTGGCGTCTAAATATATCATTATCAGTGACTTACGCTTGCACGCGGTATGTTCCTGCCGCTACATTTCTCCTATGGGCATGTTTGCCAACCTGGGTCGGACGCTGAGCCTGCTGCGCGAGCTCAGAGGTAGGAGCCAGACCCGCGTCGCGCGGGAAGCCCGGATCGGCAAGAGCCAGCTGTCGAAGTACGAGAACGGCAAGGAGCTGCCCAAGTTCGAAACGCTCGAGAAGATCCTGCACGTGCTGAAGGTCGACATGTTCGAGTTCTTCTACACCCTCTACCTGGTGGACGGCCGTGCCGCCGCATTGGCCCATGCAGCAAGCAACGCGGACATCGCGAGCGTTGCGGGCGCCGCCGGCGCCGCGGGCGTCGCCGCCGGCGCCCCGGCCGCCGAGCTGTCGCCGGCCGGCTCCGGCCTGGCCGCGGCGTCCTCCGCCTCCTCGCCGGAAGGGGACTCCGGGAGAGGCCCCGCGTCTGCGGCCATCGGCGCCGCCTACCTCCCCCCTCTCCCCCACCAGCACCCCTTGCTCGCCGAGGCGACCGACCAGGCCTTCGCCCGCGTCTTCTCCGATCTGCTGATGCTCTATCGCCGAGTCTTCGAGCAGGTGGTGCTGTCGGGCAGCGGCCGCCCCGACAATGCCAAGATCTGAGCCGCCCGCATCGACCCATCACCCTCGACGCCTACCGGCCCCGCTCCCCCTCGTCGTCCGCAACCAGCCGGACCCTGAGCTCCTCCCAGCGCGCGGCGGCCAGCTCGCCGCCGAGGTCGGCGTCGCCCCGATACGGCCGCAGCGGGATGCGCCGGCAAGGCACTCTGAAGGTGGTGGCGCCGGCAAGCGGCAGCGGCGCGAGGCGGACCGTTCCGCCCTCGACCCTGCCGCGGAGGGGCACCGCCGCCGTGGACATGCGGCGGCCGCTTGCCCCCGGGGCAGGACCGGGCAGCGCCAGCGGTCCGGTCCCCCCGGCGCATGCGGCCAGGGAGATCGCGTCGGCCGAGCCGAGCAGCCGGTAGTCCGCCGCCAGGGCGCGGGCGCCGGCTCGCTGCTCCCGACGCAGACGGCGCTCGCGCGACGCGAGCCTCAGCAGTTGCTCCCGCCAGCCCGGGTCGCGCCGGCGGTCACGGTGGAGCGCCCGCGCGTGGCGGACGATCAGCAGCGCGGCATAGGGGCGTTGTTCGAGGAAGCGGGATGTGCCGCGTTCCCAGATCTCGATGCGCTGCTCCCGCGGCATGGCGAGGAAGTCCACCGGCCGCCCGTCGCCGCCGGCCCGCGGCGCCGCATCGGCCTCCCGCCAGCCGTTGTCGTGCTCCCGCCCCGCGAAGATGATGTCGCCGCGGCGCGGGTTCGCGGGCATCCCGTCGGCGCGCCACAAGGACAGGATCTCGCCGGCCAGGTGGGCGTGATCGGGTTGTGTCACCACGCGGTACGCGCCGTCTTCGACCGCGACGATCACCGGCGCAGTGTAAGGTAAGATCGGTCGCTGTCGCTCATTGCTCGCTGCTCGGTCATTGGCCCGCCTCTCGAGGCGCCAGGTGGACAGCCCGTGAAGAAGATCCTTCCAGAGGACGCCCTCGCGTACCACTCGCGCGGACGCAAGGGCAAGATCCAGGTCGTCCCCACCAAGCCCGCCAACACCCAGCGCGACCTGTCGCTCGCCTACAGCCCGGGCGTCGCCTATCCCTGCAAGGAGATCCAGCGCGATCCGCTGCTGGCCTACGAGTACACGGCCAAGGGGAACCTGGTGGCGGTGATCACCAACGGCACCGCGGTCCTGGGCCTTGGCAACATCGGCGCGCTGGCCGGCAAGCCGGTCATGGAAGGCAAGGGGGTGCTGTTCAAGCGCTTTGCCGACATCGACGTCTTCGACCTCGAGCTCGCCACCGAGGACCCGGAGGAGTTCATCCGCGCGGTCAAGCTGCTCGAGCCGAGCTTCGGCGGCATCAACCTCGAGGACATCCGCGCGCCCGAGTGCTTCGAGATCGAGCGCCGCCTCAAGGCGGAGATGGCGATCCCGGTCTTCCATGACGACCAGCACGGCACCGCGATCATCTCCGGCGCGGCGCTGCTCAACGCCCTGCAGCTGGCCGGCAAGTCGATCGCGGAGGTGCGCATCGCTTTCTCCGGCGCCGGCGCCGCCGCGCTCTCCTGCGCCCGGCTCTACATCGCGCTCGGGGCGCGGCGCGAGAACCTCGTCCTCTCCGACCTCGCCGGCGTGGTCTATCGCGGGCGCCGCGAGCTGATGGATCCGTGGAAGGAAGAGTTCGCCGCCGACACGCCGGCGCGCACCCTGGCCGCGATCATGGCCGGCGCCGACGTGTTCATCGGGCTGTCGGCGGCGGGGGTGGTGACGCCGGACATGGTGCTCTCGATGGCCCGCGATCCGATCGTCTTCGCGATGGCCAATCCCGACCCGGAGATCGGCTATGACGAGGCGCGGGCGGCCCGTCCCGACGCCATCGTCGCCACCGGGCGCAGCGACTATCCGAACCAGGTCAACAACGTGCTCGGCTTCCCATTCATCTTCCGCGGCGCCCTGGACGTGCGGGCCACCGACATCGACGACGGCATGCAGCTGGCGGCGGTGCGGGCGCTCGCCGACCTGGCGCACGAGGACGTTCCCGACTCGGTGCTGCGGGCCTACGGCCTCGACGCGCTGCGCTTCGGCCGCGACTACCTGATCCCCAAGCCGTTCGATCACCGGGTCTTGCTGCGGGTGCCGCCGGCGGTGGCGCGGGCCGCCATGGACAGTGGCGTGGCGAGGGTCCCGATCGCCGACTTCGCCGTCTACCAGCGGCGCCTCGAGACCCTGATCTCGCGCCGCCTCGAGCTGATGCGCGGCATCCTCGACCGCGCCAAGAGCGACCCCAAGCGGGTGGTGTTTCCCGAGGGCGAGCACGACCAGGTCCTGCGCGCCGCCAAGATCCTGGTGGACGAAGGGATGGCGCACCCGATCCTGCTGGCCCGCCGCGAAGTGATCGCCGCCAAGCTCCGCGACCTCGAGCTGCCCGAGGAGCGGGTCACCATCCTGCACAACGAGAGCTCGCCCTTGTTCGAGCCTTACGTCCGGCGGCTGCACGAGATGCGCCGCCGGGACGGCCTCACGTTGGAGCACGCGCGCAAGTTGATGCGCCTGCGCAACTACTTCGGCAGCATGATGGTCGAGATGGGGGACGCCGACGGCCTGATCTCCGGGCTCACCCGCAGCTATCCCGAGACGATCCGGCCTGCGCTGCAGATCATCGACACGCGGCCCGGCGTCACCCGCGTCTCGGGAGCCTACATCCTCGTCTTCCAGGAGCGCCTGCTCTTCCTCGCCGACACCACCGTGAACATCGACCCCTCGCCCGAGGAGCTGGCGGAGATCACCACGCTGACGGTCGAGCTCGTTCGCCGCTTCGGGATCGTGCCTCGCGTGGCCCTGCTGTCGTTCTCCAACTTCGGCTCCAACAGCCATCCAGCGGCGCGCAAGGTGCGGCGGGCCGTCGAGCTGGTGGCCGCCCGCGATCCCCAGCTCGAGGTCGACGGGGAGATGCAGGCCGACACGGCGCTGGTCGAGTCGCTGCTCGACGAGAGCTACTCCTGGAGCCGGCTCAAGGGACCCGCCAACGTCCTCATCTTCCCCGAGCTGCAGTCGGCCAACATCGCCTACAAGCTCCTCTGGCGCCTCGCGGGCGCCGAGGCCATCGGCCCCATCCTGCTGGGCATGGGCAAGCCCGTCCACGTGATGCAGGCCGGCGTCGAGGTCGCCGACATCGTCAACCTGGCCGCGTTCTGCGTCGTCGACGCGCAGGAGCTGGCAGGCCGCCATTAACCGCCATTTAGCTCGAGGATGCCCGCCAGGTGATCGGCGGGTCCGCTGACTTGCCGTCACCGCCTGGGCCGGTTGGCCTACCCGTGCGGTCGCGTGTCGCGGCTGAGCTCGGCCTCGGTGGCTTCCAGGCCACGACGGTAGAGCGCGGCGAGGTCGGCGCGGCCGGCGCTCTCGGCGAGGCGGACCGCCTCGTGGTAGCTGTCGCGGCTGGCCGCGAAGAGCCGCACTGCCTCCTGCCGGTCGCCGCGCCGGCGGACGGCGAGGCCGCGCTGGAACCGGCAGAGCGCGAGGCTGCCACGCGGCTCTGGCTGGCCGGGGGCCATGGCGACGGCGTGGGTGAGAGTCGTCTCCGCACGGTCGAGCTGGCCGGCGGCGATCAGCTGCACTCCGAGGTCATTGGTAGCGGCAGCGGCGCCGGCATCCAGCGACACCAAGAGGCGTCGTGCTTCCCTGACGAGCTCGGGGTCTTCGCCGCCGCCACCTCCGGAGTGGCCGCCGGCGGCACCTCCTGTAGCTCCGGGCATCATCGCGGCTACCCGCCGCTCGGCGCCCAGGTAGTCGGCGGCCGCCTGCGCGTACTCGCCGGCGGCGGCCAGGTACGAGCCGCGGCGCTGGCGGGCGATCGCCCACTCGATCTCGGCGGCGAGGAATCCCGGGCTGTCCCTCGCCGCTTCCTCGAGATAGGCGATGGCGCGCGAAGCCCGGCTCACCGCGCGGTCCAGGCTGGCGCGCGCGGCGGGGGAGAGCTGGCCGTGCGCGGCGGCGGCGAGGCGCTGCGACTCGGCGCCGGCCGCTCCGGACCAGCGGTTGGCGGCGACGCCGAGGTTGTACTCGATCACCGCGTCCTGCTGCCGGACCTCGGCCGCGGAGAGGCAGGGCACGTTCACCGCCAGCCCGGCGGCGGCGAGCAGCGCCAGGTCCAGCGCCGGCCTGGCCGCCGTTCCGACGGACGCCGCCCGCGCGCGCGTCGAGACGGCGATCAGCTCGAGCACGCCGGCGGCTGCGAGCGGCAGCAGGAAGGGGAGCGCTGCCAGGCGATAGCGGCCGAAGACGAAGAACGCCACCACCGCGGCGCAGGCGGTGCCGGCCAGCAGCGCCGGGAGCAGCGCCCGGCGGCGCCGGAGCCGGCCGCCGCGAGCGAGGGCCAGCAGGCCGACCGCGGCGAGCGGCGCCACCACGCCGAAGACCACCGGATCGCAGCGCAGCAGGAGCGACTCGCGGCGGTAGACGCGGAACCCTTCGGCGTCGGGAAGCTCGTAGGCGTTCCAGAACAGCCGGGCCTTGCGCACCAGGAGCCGCAGCCAGGCGCCGGGGTCGGCGGCGATCTCGCGCCAGGTCTCGCGCCAGAAGAGACGCGACACCTCCGCCGGGTCGAGCTCGCCCGGGGCGACCGCCCGGCCGCGCTCCCGCGAGGCGAACGCCGCCGCCAACCGGCCTGCGTCCGCCCGCTGCCGCTCGGGGACCTGGCTGCCGGACGACAACGCGGCGTAAGTGCCGGTGGCGCCGCGGGCGTTGCCGATGTAGAAGTTCATGCCGCCCTGCGAGCTGGTCAGCAGGACCTCGCCGGAGGCGGCATAGTTGAGCAACGCCGCCGGCGCCAGCGCCAGGGTGGCGCCCGCGAGCAGGGCGAAGGCGCGGCCGGTCCGTTGCCAGCCCTGCGGGCGCCGCCGAGAGGGCTGCCGCGGGCATTCCGCCTCCGGCGTCTCGACGTCTTCCGGGGCGTCCACCCCGGCGAGCGCCACGTAGAGGGCCGCTGCCGGTGCCAGCAGCAGGAGGCTCTCCTGCAGCAGGGCGGCTCCCCCGAGAGCCGCTCCGGCCGCCAGCGTCCGCGCCGGCGAGAGGCCGCGTCCGGCTGGTGGCAGCAGCAGCAGCAGGGCAGCCGATTCGAGGAAGAGGACCGGCACCGTCTTGAGCAGCAGCGGGGTGTAGAACACCGCCGGCGCATAGAGCGCCGCCAGCGTGCCGGCGATCGCCGCCGCCGCGACGGCCTGCCGGCAGGCGGCGCGCTCCCAGAGCCGGCCAGCGGCGAGGGCGGTGAGCGCGGCGGTGAGAGCGCCCACGAGCGCCTGTGCCAGGCGCATCGCCGTCAGCGACCGGCCGGACACGGCATAGACCGCCGCCAGCAGGTAGGGATAGAGCGGCGCCTGGTAGAAAGCCTCGCGCGGCCGCCAGCCGTGGTCGAGGACGTCGCGCGCCAGCTGGTCGTACCGCTGCGCGTCCATCACCAGCTCGTGGAGGGTCGGCAGGTCGCGGATCTCGAAGGTGTAGACGAGGCGCACGGCCAGCGCCAACGCGAACACCGCCGCGAACACCAACCGGATCGCCCGGGCGGACGCCTCCGGGGGCAACGGCTCCCGTGGCTGGTCCGGCGAGTCCATGACTTTCCTGGGGAGTCGGCTGCCAGTCTACCGCAGTGCCGCGAGCCCGTCCTGACCGCCCGTTGTCCCCATTTGCCGCTCGAGCGCGCATCAGGGGAAGGGCACCCTGCGGCCGGCCAACGGACGGGTCACCGGCGCTTCGGCCAGCGACGACTACCCGGGAAGGGCGCCCGCGCGGTATAATTTATAGTTCTTGCTCTATCTTTCAGCGCGCCCGGGCGATCCTGCCGGAGACCAGGGCGCGAGGCCCCGCGGCCGGGTGGGTTGTAGCGAATCGAGGGCCAGACGCGAAGCCGGCGACCGAAGAAAAACGGGGGCGGGACCCCCACTCTCTTAGGAGATCTACCATGAAGCGCGTTCTCACGTTGGTTCTCTGTGCTGTCCTGGCGCCGGTCCTGAGCGCCTCGCTGGGGGCTGCCGAAGGAGGCAGCAGCGGCAAGCCGCGGATCGCGGTCCTCGAGTTCACCAACAAGGCGAACAACGACTGGTGGTGGCACAACGGCGCCGCCGCCGCTCAGGACGTCTTCGTCACCGAGCTGGTCAAGAGCCGCAAGTTCGTGGTGATCGAGCGCGAGCGGATCAACGCGATCATGCAGGAGAAGGGGCTCACCCTGAGCAAGGACGTCGATGCCAAGACCGCGATGCAGATCGGCAAGCTGCTGGGCGTCAATTACATGCTGACCGGCGCGCTGACCGAGTACGGCAATACCGACACCAACGCCCACGGTCCGGGCGTGGGCAACCTGCCGAGCTTCGGCGTCCACAAGCGCGTCTTCGTCGCGGCGCTGAACGCCCGCGTCTTCAACGTCTCGACCGGCGAGATCGTCTGGGCCGACGAGGCGCGCAAGGAAGAGAGCAGCTCCAGCGTCTCCGTCGGCGGCTTCGGCGGCGGCGTCCACGACGACCGCATGTTCGACAAGGTCCTGAAGCCGATCATCCAGGAGCTGGTGGCCAGCCTCAAGTCCTCGGACCTATAGGGGGGCGCACTGCTCCGGCCGGGCCGTGGCGGTGGATCTCTCTTCACCTCCGCCGCCATGGCCCTCCCATCCTCACCTCCGGCGCTTGTCTCTCCGACGGCCGAGTTGCGGTGCCTCTCCACCCACCGGAGTGAGATCGCCGAAGGCGCCCCAGCGGAGGGCTGCTGGAGGCGATTCCCCCCGGCCGCCGTTTGGGCGAGGCCACCGCAGTCCTCCGCGGGCTCGCGTCAGACCCTCGCCCAAACGGAGGTCGGGGGGAGATCGCCTCCAGCAGCCCGGCCTCAACAAGCACACCGCCGCAGGCTATGGAACGAAGGTCACCTTCATGCTGACCCACATCTTGACCCGCACACCGTCCTTGGTGGCCGGGTTGTAGACGCTGAGGCGCGCGACCTCGAGCGCTGCTTCGTCGAAGCCCATGCCCACGGCGGCGCCCACCCGCTCGGCTCTCTCGACCCTCCCCTTCTCGTCGACCAGCGCCCTCACCATGACCTCGGCCGACCGGTTCATGCGGCGGGCGGCGGGGGGATAGCGCGTCTCCGGCCGGTAGACCGTCTTGGGCCCGACCACCCCGGGCCCGGCCTGGACGAGGTCGCCGACCTGGACCTGCGGCTGGCGCCCTGCGCCGGTGTCCGCGGCGGGCGGGAGCGGGACCGCCGGGGTGGCGGCCGACGTCGACCCCGGGGTGGCCGCACCCGCCGCACCCGCCGCCGATTCGCGCGACGACGAGGGGACCGGCGGTTGGGCCGACGATGACCCCGCCGGGCGTGCGCCGCCCGTGGTGCCGGATGCCGATGCCGCTGACGCCGCATCGGGGCGGTCGGACTTCTCGGCCCGTTCGGTCCGCGCCAGGCGGCCTTCCGAGGCGGCCTGCCCCGTGCTCTCCGGCGATGCGGCGGCGCCCGCCGACCGCTCACCGCGCGTCTTGTCCTTCTCCTTGTCCGGGCCGCCGGCCGCGGCCTTGCGGCTCTCTTCCAGCTTCTTCTGCAGCTGCTTGATGTTGTCGTCGTACTGGCTCTTCAGCTTGCTCTCGATGTCCTTGCTGCGGGCCTCGATCATCTGCTGGATCTGCGCCTGCAGCGCCGCGGCGGTGCGGGCGCTCTCGGCAGCCGAGACGGCCCCGGCCGCGGCTGGCGCCCCGCCGGGCTGGGTGGCCGGCTTCGCGGTGGGGCCGCCGCGCCCGAACAGGAAGTAGGCGCCCGCCAAGATCGCCACCAGCACCGCGGCGGCGAGGGCGAACAACAGCGGATTGCGGTCGCTCGCGGCGGACTGGCTGGCGGCGGCGAGGGGTGGAACGCCGCCGGCGGGGGCGGCTTGAGCGGCGCCGGCGGCCCAGGCGGCGTCGCGGACCGCGGTCCGCTCGCGCGCCTCGGCGGCGCCGGCCGCGCCGGCGTGAGTCGTGGCCACGCCGGCGGCGGCGCCGGCGGCTGCGAATGCGGCGGCCCCGGCTCCCGCGGCGGCGCCTGTCGCACCCGCCGTGCCCGCAAGCAGGCGTTGCGGCAGCTCGAGCTTCCTCTCGGCCTCGATCTCCTGGCTCTCGCGGTCGATCTCGTCGCGGAAGAGGTTGTGCATGAAAAAGGCGAGGTTGAAGGTGGTCGAGCTGAACTGGCCGTCGATCATCAGCTTCGAGATCGTCTTGTGCCAGGTCACGGCGTCGGGGATGCGCTGCTCGGGGGGCGCCAGGCTCTTCTTGAGCAGCGCGGCGACGGCGGCAGGCAGGGGCGTCCCCTCGTTCGGCAGGACGAGCCCGTCGATCAGCGTCGCCAGCGGACCGTAGGTCGCCCCGTCGGCCGGACCTCCCCGGCTGTTCAGAGACAGCGGCAGCCGCTCGCTCGCCAGCAGCTCGAACAGGATGGCGCCCAGCGAGTAGACGTCGTCGGTCTTCGCCGCCGCCGCGGTGGCCGCCGCCTCCGGCGCGAGGTACCCCCGCAGGTCGTCGCTGCGCCAACCGCCCGCCCACAGGTCGCGGAAGCCTGGCGCGACCTCGAAGCCGAGCATGCGGGTCTCGCCTTCGTTCGAGATCATCACCAGGTGGGGCACCACGAAGCCGTGCAGCAGGCGCTCGTCCTGCACCCGCGTCTCGTGGGCCGCCGCCAAGGCCAGCGCCAGGCGCTCGGTGATCAGCAGCGCGTGGTCGATCGGGATCGGTTGCCGCTGCCGCGCCGCCTGGGCGAAGAGGGTCGCGAGGTTCTTGCCCGAGATGTAGTCGTAGGCCGCATACGGGAAGCTGCGGACCTTGCCGAGGTCCACGCCGGTGCCGATGTTCGGGCTGCGCAGGGCCTGCTGCACCGAGGCGCGGCCGGAGATCCGCTGCCAGAGCCTCTCGCCGTCCATTCCCTGACCGTTGAACACGCGCAGCAGCACGACCTGCTCGATGCCGTCCCGGCCGACCCGGCCGGCGCGGAAGGTCTCCCCGAGGGCGTCCTCTCTCAACTTCTTGAGCAGAAGGTAATTCCCGAATTCTTCTGGGATGTTCATGGATGCCTCCTCCTGGCCCGGTCCACAGCCTCGGGTGCGGTCATGCTAAGGGCGGCGCGGCAGGTCTGCGCTTTTTCCCTTGATACACCACCCCCTCGGAACTGTCAATGAAGCGTCGCCCCGCCCGCCGCGTCGCGCCGCTCCTGCTGGCGCCTCTCCCGCCAGTACCGCCGCTGCCAGATGTCGACGTTGCGGTTCTGCTCTTCGAGAGTGGTGGCGAAGACGTGCGTGCCGTCGTTGCGGCTGACGAAGTACAGATAGGGGACGTCCGCCGGCCGCGCGGCGGCCTGCAGGCTGGGCAGGCCGGGCGAGCAGATCGGCCCGGGAGGCAGGCCGGCATAGCGGTAGGTGTTGTACGGCGAATCGAGGCGCAGGTCGTCGTGATGGATGCTGCCATCCCAGCGTCCGAGACGCCGCAGCGCAAAGATCACGGTGGGGTCGGCGTCGAGAGCCATGTGGCGCAGCACGCGGTTGCGGTAGACGCCGGCGATGATCGGCCGCTCGGAGCTCGCCCGCGCCTCCTTCTCCACGATGCTGGCGAGAGTGACCACCTCGCGCACCGTCGCAAGGTTGCCGGATGCCCCGGCCGCGGCGCCCCCGCCTCGGGCGCTCCCGGCCGCGGCGCCCCCGGCAGGCCCTGTCCCTCCGGCCCCCCCCGCGAGCATGGGGAGCATGGGCCGGACATGGCGCTCGAACCGCGAGCGGAAGGTCTTCACCAGGGTGGCGACGATCTCCGCCTCGGAGGTGCCGACGCGGAAGCGATAGGTCTCGGGATAGAGATAGCCCTCGAGGTCCGGGGCGGCGGGATCGAGGTCGGCGATCAGCGCCGGCGAACGCATCTTCTCGAGGAACACCTCGCGCCGGCCGGCGCCGGCCCGCGCCAGCTGGTCGGCGACGTCCTCCAGGGAGAACCCTTCGACGATCGTCACGCTCCGCGAGATCACGTCGCCTCGAACCAGCTTGCGGAGGACCTCGGGGAACGTCATCGGGCCGGCGAAGCGATACTCGCCCGCCTGCAGCGGCGGGTTCCTCAGCACGTAGACCAGGTAGGCGCGCGCGATCAGCGGGCTCGACAGCACTCCTTCGCGACCCAGCTGCTCGAGGATGCGGCCGGCGCCGGTGCCGGGAGCGACGTCGACCAGCTTCTCGGTGCCCGGGTAGCCCTGGTAGGGGAGGATGACCCACCAGCCGTAGGCGGCCGCGCCGGCCGCGGCGACCGCCAGCAGCAGCGCCAGGAAGCATCCCAGCCGGCGGCGCCGCCGCCGCCGCCGGCGCCGCTCGCGGGCACTGCGCGAGTCGCGGGAGCCGCCGGCCGGGGGCCGGCCCCCGGGCTCGTCCTTCGCCGCCTTGCCGTTGGTCATCCTAGTGGACCTCCATCGGCCTCAGATTCATCACCTGCCGATTCGGGGCACGAAACTGGTGCTGCGATCTGTAGCTTCGTGGCCTACTCGAAGCGTCTATCGGATCTCCCCCGCATCCCCTCGATCCCCTTCCCACCCTCCGGGGGGAAGGGGACGCCCCCTCCCTCCCCCTTGCTAGGTGAGCTTCCTCTCAGGGTCCCCGGTCACCGGCCCCTGGGCGTCCCGCGCGAGGCCGCGGTCCAGTTCTTCTTGCAGGACGATCTGCGCCGCGAGCGCGTCGATCCTCTCGGGCTCCCGCCGCGGATCGACCCCGGCGGCCCGCAAGCGCGCCGCCGCTTCGACGCTGGTCAGCGCCTCGTCCACGAAGCTGAGCGGCAGCGCCGTCCTCGCGGCCAGCCGTTCGCCGAATCGCCGCACCCGCGCCGCCGCCGGCCCGCGCGTCCCGTCCAGCCGCACCGGTTCGCCCAGCACCAGCCGTCCGACACCCTCGCGGAGAGCGATCTCGGCGATCGCCGCCATCGCCGAGCGATCGTCGCGGCGAGCCAACGTCGTCAACGGCACCGCCAGCCGCCCCGCCGGGTCGGAGATCGCAATCCCAATCCGCTTCTCGCCGAAGTCGATGCCAAGAGCCCGCACCATCCCGCGCCGCATTGTAGCCGCAGGTGCCCAAGAGGTCTGTGTTAGCATCGCTCCCCGCCCGCCCGGCGATGCTCAGCGGCGGCCGTCTGCTCCCTTGCCTGGAGGCCGCATCTTTCCCGAGGAGCCGTGATGGAAGACGTGGTGATACTCAGCGCGGTACGCACCCCGATCGGCGCTTTCCAGGGCGCCTTGTCGACGCTGCCGGCGCACGCCCTCGGGGCGCGCGCCCTGGCAGCCGCCATCGCCCAGGCCGGCGTGACTCCCGAGGCGATCGAGCAGGTCAACATGGGATGCGTGCTGACCGCCGGCCAGGGCCAGGCCCCGGCCCGTCAGGCCGCCCTCGGCGCCGGCTGCCCGGTCGCGACCGGCGCCGTGACCCTGAACAAGGTCTGCGGCTCGGGGATGCGGGCGGCGATGATCGCCGCCAACGACCTGCGCTGCGGCGACTTCCAGCTGGTGGCGGCGGGTGGCATGGAGAGCATGAGCCAGGCGCCCTACCTCGCGGCGGGAGTGCGCGACGGCCTGCGGCTCGGCCACGGCAAGCTGCTCGACTCGACCATCTACGACGGGCTCTGGGACCCTTACAACGACATCCACATGGGCAGCTGCGCCGAGCTCTGCGCCGCCGAGTACAAGTTCTCGCGCGAGGAGCAGGACGCCTTCGCGCTCGAGAGCTACCGCCGCGCCCGCGCCGCCGGCGAAGACGGGAGCTTCGCCGCCGAGATCGCCAGCGTGCCGGTGCCTCCGAAAGGACAGAAGAAGGGCGAGCCGGTCGTGGTCGAACGCGACGAAGAGCCCTGGAAGGTCGATCTCGGCCGCATCTCCTCGCTGCGCCCCGCCTTCCAGGCGAAAGACGGCACGGTGACCGCCGGCAACGCCAGCAAGATCAACGACGGCGCCGCGGCGCTGGTATTGACCACCGCGGCCCACGCCGCGTCGCTCGGGGCCAGGCCGCTGGCGCGTATCGTGGCGCACGCCTCGCTGGCGCAGCGGCCGGAATGGTTCACCACCGCGCCGCTGGGCGCGGCGCGGGCGGTGCTGGCGCGAGCCGGCCTGAAGGCGGCGGACATCGACCTCTGGGAGGTCAACGAGGCGTTCGCCGTCGTCGCGATGGCCTTCATGCGCGACCTCGGCCTGCCGCCCGACCGCGTCAACGTCCACGGCGGCGCGGTCGCCCTGGGCCACCCGATCGGCGCCTCCGGCGCCCGCATCCTGGTGACCCTGCTGCACGCCCTGCGTGCGCGCGGCGGGCGGCTCGGCTGCGCGGCCATCTGCATCGGCGGCGGCGAGGCTACCGCCATGGTGATCGAGCGCGTAGACTAGGCGCCGCTCATGTCCGCCTCGCGCCGCGTGCTGCTCAGCCTGGTCCTGATCGTGTGCCTGGTGCCGCCGGCGGCCGGGCAACCGGCAGCGCAGCCAGCGGAGCAACCGGCAGTGCAACCAGCCGAGCAGCCGGCGGGGCCGCCAGCCGCGCCAGCCGCGCCACCGGAGGCGCCGGCGCCGTCCGCGACGGCCGAGCCGCAGGCGGCCAACACCGGCAACGTCCCGGCGGGCGCGCCCGCGGTCAACCCGGCCGCGCCGCCCGGCACCGCGCCCGGTCAGCCCTCCCAGGGGTCGATCGGGCCGTCGCCGGCCGGCACCGTGCCGTCGAGCTCGCCGGCGCCGGCTCCCGGCGGCGGCCAGCGCGTCAACCCGGCGACCGGCGCCCCGGCCGCTCCCGGTGGCCGGCCGCAGACCCCTCCCGGCGCCGCCCCCAACCGCATGGACTTCACTCTCCGCTTTCAGGACGGCGCCACCGCCGCGGGCAGCGCCGTGACCTTCGACTACAAGCGCGACGACTACGCGGTGCTCACCGGCAACGTGCAGTTGCACTACCAGGACCTCGATCTGACCGGCGACCACGTCGAGATCGACCTCACCTCCAAGCAGGTGGTCGCCCAGGGCAACGTGATCCTGGACCAGGGGCCGAAGCGGCTGACCGGCACGACGCTCAACTTCGATCTCGACACCAAGACCGGCAAGATGCTCGAGGCGACCGCCTACGTGGCGCCCGACTATTACTTCAGCGGCGTCGAGATCGACAAGACCGGCGACGACACCTACGCGGTGCTCGACGGCTTCTTCACCTCGTGCAGCCAGAAGACCCCCGACTGGAGCTTCCACCTCGGCCGCGCCACCGTCGAGGTCGGCGGCTACGCCCACATGCACAACGTCACCTTCCGGCTGAAGGCGCTGCCGCTGTTCTACACCCCCTGGCTGCTCTACCCGGCGATGAAGGACCGCGCCTCGGGCATGCTGGTGCCGTCGATCCATTCCTCGGGCCGGCGCGGGCCGTCGCTCGACCTGGGCTACTTCCAGACCCTCGGCCAGAGCTTCGACGACACCATCCACCTCGAGCCGTACTTCCGCGGCTACGTCGGAGTCGGGGACGAGTTCCGCTACCGCCCGACGGAAGGCACCTGGGGAGACCTCACCGGCTATGCGGTGAAGGATCCCAGGAGCGAGTGCGCGGGGGAAGATCCCAAGGTCTGCGGCAAGCTGCGCTGGAAGCTCAATTTCAACCATGACACCGAGGACATGCCGTTCGGCATGCGCCTGGTCATGCAGTACCAGAAGTACTCGGACTTCGACTACCTGCGGGACTTCGAGCGCGACTTCGACACCAGCTCGCTGCGCTTCATCGACAGCCGCGCCTTCTTGACCGGCAACTGGGGCCCGAACCTGGTCAACGTCCTGTTCAACGACCGCCAGATCCTGTTCAACAACGGCACCAACTTCGTGTCCGACGTCGATCAGAAGAAGCTGCCCGAGGTCGAGTACCAGGTGCGGTCGACCAAGATCGGCCCGACGCCGTTCTATCTCGAGATGGACAACTTCCTGGACTACCTCGACATCAACCGGCCCGGCTCGTACTCCGGCAGCTACGGCCGCGTCGACCTCTTCCCGCAGGTCACGTTGCCGGTGAACACGTTCTCGTGGCTCAACCTCTCGCTGACCGGCGGCTACCGCTATACCTTCTACCAGAGAAGCCTGGCCACCACCTTCACGACGACGCCCGGCGTGCCGCCGACGCCCGGCGCGCCGCCGCCGCCGACCGTGACCACGGAGACGCAGGCTTTCGACAACACCACCCTGCACCGCGCGCTGCCTTACGGCTCCGCCCAGATCGTCGGCCCCTCGTTCTCCAAGATCTTCGAGAAGGAGCTCGCCGACTTCGCGAAGTTCAAGCACGTCATCGAGCCGCGCGTCACCTATACCTACTACGGACCGTTCAGCGACTTCCGGCAGCTGGCGCTGCCGCAGTTCGACCAGATCGACGCGCCGCTGTCGACCAACAACGTGCAGGTGGCCCTGGACAACCGGGTGCTGGCCAAGTCAGGCGCCGAGAACGCCAGCGCGCGCGAGATCCTGCTGTTCGAGGTGTCGCGGATGTACAGCTTCGACCCCAACGTGCCGCTCGAGACCTCGCTCGACCTGAAGCAGCACTCGAGCGCCAGCCCCTGGGACTTCCTGCTGCGCTTCAACCCCGGCGAGAAGACGAGCATCAAGGGCGAGGTGATGTACAGCGGACTGTTCAGCAGGATCGCCGCGACCTCGCTGTCGAGCGACGTCTCGCTGCCCGGCAACCAGATGGTCGGCCTGACCTGGTTCACCAACTACCTGCCGGAGACCGGCGTCACCGAGAGCAACCAGATCCGCGTCAACACCGCCCTGAACGTCATCCCGCAGAAGCTCTCGATCCAGGCGCAGGTCGGTTATGACGTGCAGAACCACCTCCTGGGGCAGCAGTACTATGCGATCAACTGGTCGGAGCAGTGCTACGGCTTCCGCATCGAGGTCCGCCAGTTCAAGGCGCTGATCGGTCCGCGGTTGAGCGACACCTCCATCCGCTTCTCGGTCAGCCTGAAGAACATCGGCACCGTGCTCGACCTCAACAATCGCAGCACCCAGACCGCACCTTGAGGGGCCTGAAAGGCCCAGAATGAAAGGCCTCATCCTCTCCGGCGGCAAGGGCACGCGGCTGCGGCCGCTCACCTACACGTCCGCCAAGCAGCTGGTGCCGGTCGCCAACAAGCCGGTGCTGTTCTACGCCATCGAGGCGATCGTCGCCGCCGGCATCCGCGACATCGGCATCATCGTCGGCGAGACCGGCAGCGAGATCCGCGCCGCGGTCGGCGACGGCTCGCGCTTCGGCGCCCGCGTCACCTACATCGAGCAGGACGCGCCGCGCGGCCTGGCGCACGCGGTGCTCATCGCCGAGCCCTATCTCGGCGACTCGCAGTTCGTCATGTACCTCGGCGACAACCTGATCGCCGGCGGCATCACCGGGCTGGTCGACGAGTTCCGGCAGCTCGGCTGCAATTCCGAGATCCTGCTCGCGGAGGTGCCGAACCCACAGCAGTTCGGGGTCGCCGAGCTGGCGGCCGGGGGCAAGGTGCAGCGGCTGGTCGAGAAGCCGCGCGAGCCGCGAAGCAACCTGGCGCTGGTCGGCGTCTACATGTTCGATTCCACGATTTTCGAGTCGGTGCGCCGGATCAAGCCGTCGGCGCGCGGCGAGCTCGAGATCACCGACGCCATCCAGGACCTGATCGATCGCGGCCTCGAGGTCCATCCCCACCTGGTGCGCGGCTGGTGGAAGGACACCGGCAAGCTCGAGGACATGCTGGAAGCCAACCGCATCGTGCTCGAGGGCATCGAGCCGCTGCGCGCCTCGGAGGTCGGCGCCGGCAGCCGCATCGAGGGGCGGGTGTCGCTGGGAGCCAACGTCGAGATCGTCGACTCGCTGGTGCGCGGGCCGGTGGTGATCGGTGACGGCACCCGCCTCGAGAGCGCGTTCGTCGGCCCCTACACCTCGATCGGCGAGCGCTGCACCCTGGTGTGCTGCGAGCTCGAGAACTCGATCGTGCTCGCCGACTCGACCATTCGCGACATCCCGCTGCGGATCGACGGCTCGTTGATCGGCCGCAACGTCCGCATCGTCAAGACCGACCAGAAGCCGAAGGCCTACCGCTTCATGGTCGGCGACAATTCCGAAGTGGGCATCACCTGATGCGCACGCTGGTCCTGGGCGGCGGCGGCATGCTCGGCGGCGCCGTGCTGGCGGCGGCGCGGGCGCGCGGCTGGCCGGCGCTGGCCCTGTCGCATGCGCAGGGCGACGTCGGCGACGAGGCGCGGCTGGATCACTGGATGACGGCCTTCGGCCCGGAGGCGGTGATCAACTGCGCCGCCTTCACGCGGGTCGACGACTGCGAGACGCAGCCGGAGCGCGCCCTGGAGGTCAACGGCGAGGCCGTCGGGCGGGTGGCGCGGGCGGCCGAGCGTCGCGGCGCGCGGCTGGTCCAGGTGTCGACCGACTATGTCTTCGACGGCGACGCCAGGCAGCGCCCCTACGCCGAGGACGACGCCACCGGCCCGCGCTCGGCCTACGGCCGCAGCAAGCTCCTGGGCGAGGAGCGGGCCCTGGCCTACGGCCGCAGCCTGGTGGTGCGCACCAGCTGGCTGTTCGGGGCGGGCGGGCCCAACTTCGTGACCGCCATCTTGCGCCAGATCGACGGCGGCGCGCGGCAGCTGCGGGTGGTCGCCGACCAGGTGGGAGCGCCCACCTATACCGGCTTCCTGGCGCGGGCGCTGCTCGACCTGGCGCCGCTCGCGGCCACCGGGATCGTGCACTATCGCAACCGCGAGCCCGTCTCCTGGTACTCTTTTGCCGTCGCGATCGCGCGCTGGCGGCCGGGTGCCGACGGTGTCGTAGAGGTGGTGCCGGTCACCACCGCCGAGATGCCACGGCCGGCACCGCGGCCGGCCTATTCCGTGCTCGCGGTCGAGCGCTGTGAAGCGCTGCTGGGGCGGCCGGTGGAAAGCTGGGAGCTTGGGCTGGCCGAGTACCTGTCGCAGCTTCGCGAGTCGCGTCCGTCGCGTTAGTCGCTTTCGTCGCCGGGTCGCGTTGGTCGCTTTCGTCGCCGGGTCGCGTTGGTCACGTTGGCGTAGCAAGGGAGGAGTCGATGAGGGCTTTGATCACTGGCATCACCGGCTTCGCCGGCTCACACCTGGCGGAGTATCTGCTCGCCGAGCACCCGGAGGTCGAGGTGCACGGCACCTATCGCTGGCGCAGCCGCATGGACAACGTCGAGCACCTGCGCGGCAGCATCCACCTGGTCGAGACCGACCTGCGCGACTTCAGCTCGGCCCTCGCCGCGCTCGACCGCACGCGCCCCGACTACATCTTCCACCTGGCGGCGCAGAGCTTCGTGCCGGCCAGCTGGACGGCGCCCAACGAGACGCTCACCACCAACATCAGCGGCCAGGTCAACATCTTCGAGGCGATCCGCACGCTGCGCCTCGACCCGGTGGTGCAGATCGCCTGCTCGAGCGAGCAGTACGGCCTGGTGCTGCCGCACGAGACGCCGATCAAGGAGAGCAACCCGCTGCGGCCGCTGTCCTCGTACGCGGTGTCGAAGGTGGCGCAGGACCTGCTCGGCTACCAGTACTTCCAGAGCTACGGCCTGAAGGCGATCCGCACCCGCGGCTTCAATCACACCGGGCCGCGGCGCGGCCAGGTCTTCGTCACCTCCAACTTCGCGAGCCAGGTGGCGGCCATCGAGCTCGGCCTGCAGGAGCCGGTGATCAAGGTGGGCAATCTCGAGGCCATCCGCGACTTCACCGACGTGCGCGACATGGTGCGCGCCTACTGGCTGGCCGTGACGCGCGCCAAGCCGGGCGAGGTCTACAACATCGCCACCGGCCGCGGCATCCACATCCGCGAGATGCTCGACCAGCTGCTGGCGCTGAGCCCCGCGAAGGTGAAGATCGAGATCGACCCGGAGCGGCTCCGCCCCTCCGACGTCGAGATCCTGATCGGCGACAGCTCGAAGTTCCGCGCCGACACCGGCTGGGAGCCGCGCATCCCCTTCGAGCAGACCCTGCGCGACCTGCTCGCCTACTGGCGCCAGGTGCTGGCAGCGCGCCAGGCCCGGCTGGCGGCGGTAGAGGTCGGCGCCTCCAAGGGAGCGGGTTAGGGCAGGACGAAGGTATCCGCCATGCACCTGCTGCTCACCGGCGTCGGCGGCTTCGTGGGCTCGCGGCTCGCGCGCCTGCTGCTGGCGCGCGGCGAGAGGGTGAGCGGCACCTTCTTCGAGGAAGTGCCGCGGGTGCCGGGCGTGACGCTCTACGAGGCCGACCTGCTGGACGCCGCCGCCATGGCCGCGGCCGTCCGGGCGGCCGCCCCCGACGCCGTGGTGCACCTCGCCGGCCTCTCGCACGTCGGCGAGTCCTGGACACGCATCGCGGAGTACTTCCGGGTCAACGTGCTGGGCACCGAGAACCTGCTGGCGGCGGCGGCCGGGCGGCGGGTGGTGGTAGCCTCGTCCGCCGAGGTCTATGGCGTGGTGCCCGAATCCGAGCAGCCCATCGGCGAGCAGCGACGGCTCGACCCGCGGACCCCGTACGCGCTGACCAAGGCAGCCGCGGAGCGGCTGGCGCTCGGGCGCGGCGCGGTGGTGGCGCGGTGCTTCAACCTGGTCGGGCCGGGCCAATCGGCGCGCTTCGCGCTGCCGGCGTTCGCCGCGCAGCTGGCGGCGATCGCGCGCGGTGAGCGCGAGGCCGTGCTGCGGGTCGGGAACCTCTCGGCGCGGCGAGACTTCGTCCACGTCGACGACGGGGCCGAGGCCTACCGCCTGCTCGCCGAGCGCGGGCGGCCGGGGGAGATCTACAACCTGGCGAGCGGCCGCGCCTTCTCGCTCGCCGAGGCGCTCGACCGGCTGGTGGCGATCGCCGCGATCGCCGGGGTGCCGGCTCGTATCGAGATCGACCCGGAGCGCGTGCGTGCGGTCGACCTGCCGCTGCTGGCGGGCGACGCGACACGGCTGCGCACCCTCGGCTGGGAGGCGCGGCGCGGCCTCGACGAGGCGCTGGCCGATCTCTGGGCGGAGGCGAGCGGCGGGGCGGCGGCCCCCGGCGACGCCGAGAGGGTCCCGGCATGAAGACGCTGGTCACCGGCGCCACCGGCTTCCTGGGCCGGCGGCTGGTCGCCGAGCTGGCGCCGCGGCACGCGCTGCGGGTGCTGGTGCGCCCGCGCGGCGGCGGGGCCGGCGGCGCCGGCGGCCGTGGCGCCTTTCCCGAGGGCGTCGAGGTGATGGCCGGCGACGTCGCGGACGCCGCCAGCGTGCGGCACGCGATGGCGGGTTGCGAGGCCGTGGTGCACGCGGCGGCGCTGGTCAAGATCCTGGCGCCGGCCGCCGAGTTCGACCGCATCAACGTCGGCGGCCTCGAGAACGTGCTGGCCGCGGCCCGGGCCGAAGCGGGCGGCGCCAAGGTGATCTACGTCTCGAGCTTCATGGCCCTCGGTCCGAGCGAGGGCGGCCCCGGCGGCGTGCTCGACGAGTCGGCGGCGCCGGCCGGCTTCGGCGAGGGGACGGGAGGCGGCGGCAGGATCTGGATCAACTCCTACGAGCGCACCAAGGCGCTGGCCGACCGCAAGGCGCGCCGCGCCATCGCCGCGGGCCAGGACGTCGTCGTCGTCTACCCCGGGGTCATCTACGGTCCCGGCGAGATGACCGAGGGGAACCTGGTGGTGCGCCACGTCCTCGACCTCCTGCACCGCCGCCTGCCGGCGCTCCTCGGCACGCCCGGGCGACGCTGGTGCCACGTCTTCGTGGACGACGTGGCGCGGGGCATCGGCCTGGCGCTGGAGGGCGCCCCGCCCGGCGGGCGGTACGTCCTGGGGGGCGAGAACACCGCGCTCGGCGACTTCTACCGCCTGGTCGAGGAGCTGTCGGGCGTGCCGGTGCCGCGGCGGCGGCTGCCGGACGGCCTGGCCACGACGATCGGCGCCGTGCAGAAGGCCTGGGCACGGCTGCGCGGCACGACGCCGGCGCTGACGCCGGACCTCGTCGAGGTGTACCGGCACGACTGGGCCTACAGCTCGGCGCGGGCGGCGGTGGAGCTGGGCTACACCTTCCGGCCGCTGCGCGAGGGGCTTGCCGCCACCCTGGCGTGGCTGCAGGAGACCGGGCAGTGGCGCCGGTGAGCTCCTCCTCGCCCGGCCCCGGCGCGCCGCCCGCGCCGCCCTCGGTGTCGGCCGGCTCGGCGGGGCCTGCCCGGTCTGCGATCATTCCCGGGCCTGCCGTCGCCCCCGGGCTCGCGGCGAGCGAGGCGCTGCGCAAGGCGACGCACGTCGGGATGGGCTTCATCGCCTTCAGCCTGCGCTTCCTCGGTCCCTTCTGGTCGGCGGTGCTGGCCGGGGCGGCGCTGCTCAACAATCTCTTCGTGCTGCACCGGATCGGCGGCAAGCGGATGTGGCGCGACGCCGAGCACCAGGCGGGCGGGTCGGTGGGCATCGTGCTCTACCCGCTGACCGTGCTGCTGCTCATCCTCCTCTTCTACCGCCGCCTGGAGGTTGCCGCCGCCGCGTGGGGGATCCTGGCCTTCGGCGACGGCATGGCGACCGTCGTAGGGTTGGCCCGCGGCCGCCGCAAGCTGCCCTGGAACCCGGCGAAGAGCTGGGCCGGGAGCGCCGCCTACGTCGTCTTCGGCACCGCCGCGGCGGCGGCGCTGTTGACCTGGACGGCGCCGGAGCGGCGCTACAGCTGGGCGTTCGCGCTGGTCGCCGCGGGGTCGGCGGCGGTGCTGGCGGCGGCGCTCGAGTCGGTGCCGCAGGGGCTCGACGACAACCTCGGCGTGCCGCTGGTCGCGGGCCTCTACCTGCTCGGCATGGTGCTGACCCACAACCACTGGCCGGCTTTCCTCGGCTGGCCGTTCGTCACCCGCCTGCTGCTCGGCGCGGCGATCAACGCGGCGCTGGCCGGCGCGGCCTGGGCGGCACGCACCGTCGACCTCTCGGGCGTCGCGGCCGGCTTCCTGGTCGGCACCGCGATCTACGCCTTCCTCGATTGGCGCGGCTGGCTGCTGCTGGTGGCGTTCTTCGTCATCGGCAGCGCCTGCACCAAGATCGGCTATCGCCGCAAGGCGGCGGCCAACCTGGCACAGGAGCGGGGCGGCCGCCGCGGCGCGCGCCATGCGCTGGCCAACGCCGGGGTGGCCGCGGCCTGCGCGGTGTTCGCGGCGCTGACAGCCTACCCTGTGCTGTTCGCCGTCGCCTTCGCCGCGGCCTTCGCCACCGCCGCCGCCGACACCGCGTCGAGCGAGATCGGGCAGCTCGTCGGGCGCCGCACCTTCCTCATCACCACCTTGCGTCCGGTGCCGCGCGGCACCGACGGCGCGGTCTCGCTCGAAGGCACGCTGGCCGGCGTCGCCGCCGCCATCGCGATCGGCGCGCTGGGGGCGGCGGTGGCGCTCTATCCCTGGATCTGCGTGCTGCCGGTCGCCGGCGCCGCCGTCATCGGCACCACCTTCGAGAGCGTGGTGGGGGCGACTCTCGAGCAGCGCCGCCTGCTCGACAACGAGGCGCTGAACTTCCTCAACACCCTGGTCGGCGCGCTCGCCGGCATCGCCCTGGCGGCGCTGGTACTGTAGGGGCATGGAGGAGAGCAAGCCGCGGCTCTACGCGGCGCTGGCACGGCCGTTCACGCTGCTGCCGCCGCTGCTCGGCATCGTCTCCGGCGCGGTCTGCGCCTTCGGCTCGGCCCACAACCCCGATCCGGCGCGGCGCCTGACCCTGGCGGTGGTGGCGACGGTGGCGCTGGGCTCGCTCTGCGCGAGCCTGATGAACGCCGCCTCCAACGCCATCAACCAGATCTACGACCTCGAGATCGACCGCCTCAACAAGCCCAACCGCCCGCTGGTGACCGGCGCCCTCACCCGCGGCGAGGCCTGGCGCTTCAGCTGGCTGCTCTACGCGCTGGCGCTCGTCCCCACCTGGCTGGTGGTGCCGCATCCCTACGACACCCTGGGGGCCAAGCTCGCCGCACCTGTCGCGTTCCACCAGACGTTCTTCATCTATCTCGCCGGGCTGCTGTTCACTTTCGTCTACTCGGCGCCCGGGATGGGCCGCACCAAGGTGCGCGGCATGGCGGCGAACCTCACCATCGCCCTGCCGCGCGGCGTGCTGCTCAAGGTTGCCGGCTGGGCGATGGTGGCCAGCATCGGCTACGCCGAGCCCTGGTACCTCGGGGCCATCATCGGCCTCTTCCTGGTCGGAGCCTCCTCGACCAAGGACTTCGCCGACATCGCCGGCGACCGCGCGGGCGGCTGCAGGACGCTGCCGATCGTTCACGGCGTCCGGCGGGCCGCCTGGATCATCAGCCCGTTCTTCGTCCTCCCCTGGCTCCTGCTCCCCCTGGGCGCCCGCCTGCGCGACCCCCGGGACCCGGCGCACCCGATCCTCACCGGCAACCCCACCCTGCTGACCCTCCTCGGCGTCCTGCTCACCGCCTGGGGCGCCTACACCGTCTACCTGCTCGTCCGCGACCCCGCCTCCCTCGCCGAGACCGAGAACCATCCCTCCTGGCGGCACATGTACCTGATGATGATGGCGGCGCAGATCGGCTTCGCGGTCGCGTACGTGTTCTGACAATCGAATTCTCCGCCCGAAGGTCAGCGTCTCGCACGCGCCACGAACTCTCGGAGCCTCTCGATCCACGCTTCCGCCGCCGACATGCGTTCAACAAACATCTGCACATCGCCGTCGTCATTCAAATATGTGCCGCTGTGAGCGACCGAGTTCCGAAGTTCCTCGATCTCTTCGAGAGGCGCAGTGAACTCCTTGTGAAGACCAAGCAACTTGGCGACGACCACGCGCTTGTCGCAGAAGTCGGTCAGTTCTACGACTGGCGGGTCCAGCTTCTTCTTCTGAAGTTTCTGCTGCTTCTTGAGGATTCTCTCCTGCCGCCCGTCGCTCAGTAGTGCGAGCCAGTCATCCGAGTCTCGGTACGCCCTGATCACGTCCGCCATCAGCGTCTCCAGGTGGGTGACGATGGTGAACGCATGCAGCCTCATAGGCAGTTTGAGCAAGTCGCTTCTGGTCACGATGCCCTTGATGCCCGCGGCCCGAACCACCAGCCAGTATGGACTCCTCCCAATGAGAGGAATGAACATCCGGAGGGGAGTCTCGGCGGAAACCAGACAGGCGGGATCAATCTGCCGCATATGACCCCCTGCTGCTCCGCGGGCAGGCTTGGCTTGCCGATCGAGGACTCCGACTATCCTGGAGCCCTCTCTTACCGGGATGTAATCGAAGGCGAGTAATGTCGGGTCCTTCAGAATGCGCTCCGCATCGTCGCTGACGGTACAGGTTCCGAGATCAAAGGTCGTAATGTGAAGCACCTTGAAGCCGGCTTCAAGTCCTTGCATTGCGCCATCGAACACATCCACAGCTGCACCGGTCATCAATCCCGCTCCTCACCTGGGCAGGCGCGATCCCTTCCCGTGCAGCCCGGCCACGCCACTACGTGGGTTGGCATCATCGCGGGTCATTGCGCGCGCTCACCGACGGCCTGCTTCACGGCGCGAATGTCATCAGGCGTTGTCCCACAGCAGCCACCGACGATCTGCGCGCCAAGCTGCATCCAGTGACTCGCGATGCTCGCATAGGATTGTGGCGTGATCTCGGCCTTACGCACCCAAGGCCCCTCCTTGTCAGATGGCCGCGGCCGCTCCACGTTTGCATAGGCGCCTATCGGGATTCCGAAGCCAACTGCCTCCTGTTTCAAGGTGACGAAGGCGCTGGTAATAGCCTCTGGCGAGGAACAATTGAAGAGCAGCGCATCCGGCCGAGCGTTTTCCTCGTCGAGGATTACTGGCAGCCGCACGACATCGGTCCCGTCCAACAGCCGAGGGGAGGGTGCTGTAGGGTCCAAAACAAACGAAAGCCACACTGGCTTGCCAGTCGTCCTCGACGCCCTGACGGCACAGATGCCTTCCACCACCGTGGGCATGCTCTCAATCAAGATCAAGTCGCATCCAGCTTCTGCCAAGTAACGGGCCTTCTCGCCGTGCTCGTTGGACGCTGCATCTCCCGGAGACTGGTTGGGAGAGTAGCAGTCCTCGACCGCGGTCAGGTTTCCTGCGACGCAAATCTCGCGGCCTCGGTGCAACCATAGCTTGTTCTTGACCTCATTCGCAATATTCACGGCGAGATGAGTCAATGGGCGCGAAAGCCCATCCAGCCCCGCCTTACGAAGAGCCGTGCTGTTGGTCCGGAACGCTCCAGCGGTGATCACATCGGCGCCGGCCAGGACATAGTCGAGATGAATCTGTAGAACGAGTGTCGGAGAGTGTATCAGCCCAAGCGCCGACCAGATATGAGGGTGGTAAGCTTCTTGCACCCCTCTACGCTGGAGCTCTGTTCCGAAGCCACCGTCCAGCACCACGACCCGATGATCAGCCAGAAGACTTGCGATACGCTCGTATGACAAGGCGAGATCCTCCAAGCAAAGGTTATTAAGGGTGGGGTCTCCAGATGAAGCTTCCCGCGGAGAACGGAGGTAGGTGCAGGGGAGTCAGTGAGCGAGTTACCTTGAGGCCCGCAGCTCTAGCAGCAGTGTCCAAGAGCTTCCGCTCTTCCCCGGGAAGATTGACACCGTGAAAGAAGCTAAGCGGTGGAGTGAGGTCGCGAACTCGTATTCCACCCCAACAGAGAGGCACTACGTCAATGTCACGGCCGCAGCCAGCGCCCGTCTCGAAGTAAAGCCACTCGCGCTGAAGGCTGTTCGGAGTCACCAGGCAGAGAAGCAGCGATGCCCCTGTTATGCCTCGCCGGATCTCCCGGAACCAGTCGGCGCCGGGAGCAAGAGAGCGAGGATCTGAGGCGCTGAAAAAGCTGAGCGCGTTGTTGAGGTTCGTGTCGAACCAGTCAATCAATGTGTTCGCACAGTCAGCGTCTTCATGGACGTGGCTAAGAAACACGATAGGCTTCTGGGTTGCGCGGCGTGTCTTCAATGGTCACCTATCTGTCTAAGCAGTCGGCCGACTATTTGTGTATGGCACATGCTTGAGTCCAGCTAAAGGGGATTAGAGAGTCCTCTGAAGCTCACCGAGCCGAACCTCTCGCGCTGATGATCCAGGCGACCCCTCGATCTTGACCGGGAACGCCGCTATGGCTTGACGCTCCATCCTCTTGAGGACGCTCAGGTCGACCGCGAGGTTGGCAGCTGCTGGCTGCAGAGGCCCCATGTCGGAGTTCGCCCTCTCCACTGCATCAAGGACCAAAGGGCTTAACCACATGCGAGCGATCGTAGACGAGTCGCTCCACTGCCTGAAGGTCTCGATCCACCAATCCACCTTCGGCCCAGGGCCAATCTCAAGCGTCCAGACGACAGGCGAGCGTGAACCATCCACAAAGTAGTCGACGCAGGGTGATGAAATGAAGCGGAACAGCAATCGCCAGGAATGAATGAAAGGCGTGTCGGGGAAATGGCGATCGTTGATCTTCGCAAGGACCCCCAGACGATCGAGCCAGTAGGCCTTGTCGTCGACAGTGGCTGGCGTTAGAGGTTGGCGACCCGCGAACAAGCTCTTGGTGAGCTTGTCGAACTGGTAACTCTCGATCAGCGTCGCAGCCGGCGACGTATTGATAAGATCCTGCTGCTTTACCGCTAGACCGGAATCATCGTCATCTTGGGCGGTTGACGATGATGATTCGCCCGACAGCCCCGCATGGAAGTAGCAGAACACTACATAGTCGTGAACAAACGCCAACCATAGCGTTGCATTGGCCAGGGGGTCGTCCGACTCCGGTCCTCCTTGGCTAAGACTACGGTAGCTCCTTGGTCCTCCCACCCATTGCCGGGTCAACTTGGAGAGAATCCGACGCAACTCGTTGATGAGACCCTCCGCCTGCGACCGACTCCAAAGAAACGTGCGGTTGTCGCCATAGCGGAACCGCAGGCCCTTCGAGGCGCCAAAGAAGATCCACCAACAACTGGCATCTATTAGCAGCCTGATGTAGATCGTTGGTAGCTGAATCTCGCCGGCCATGCCCGTTTGCGCTGCTGGGTTGGGATCTGTGTGAGTCTGCGAAGACCAAGCCTTGATACTGTGTTGTTTTTTCCAGTCTCGGAAGGCGCGCTCTAGGACGAGAAGGTGTCCTGGCCCCTCAGTCTCCCTAAGTTGCTCGCAGAGATCGGGCTGCAAGCGGCCGTTGGTCAGCAGGCGCAGTAGGATCCTGAGCCACCGCAGCGGGTCGATTGGTTGCGGATCGCGCCGCGGCCTGCCAAGGCTTTCTCGTGAAGTGGTGGACGGATCGTAGAGTTGTCCGAGTTTCAGCCGTTTCGAGCCGCCGGGTCCGTCCTCGATTAGAAACAGGATTTCCTTTTGACGCGCCAGGAAGAGTGCCGGGAAGACAACCTCTGAGATAATCAGGAGCTCCGTAGGAGCGGAGTTCTCCGGCCGGACGAGGAACTCGATGACCTCGCTGTGATCGTCGATACGGACGTCTTCGGAAGCCCAGTAGCCGAACACCGACGCATAGGTGCTGGCCCCTTCGATAAAGGGTTTGAACTCCGGAGACAGTCTGGATCGGTCACGACGCAGGTACGCGAGATGCAGCAGGCCGCCCACCAGCGTGGCGAGATGGCCCTGGATGGTCCGGAACTCCTGCGTGGGAATCCCGAGGTAGACCGAAAAGCGGGCCACGTCGTCCTGCGATGGCAAGTGTCCCCCCTTGCGCCATGGGCATAGACATACCTAATGCGCTCTGGGCGTAGCCCAGAAGGCTTAGCAGTAAGCTCGAGAAGCAAAGGCTATCGCACGAACGGCGCGAAGTCAAGGAAACAAGTGGGCGTCGGTGCTGGGGAACTCCAGGCAGCTCACGATATCGTCGGTTCCGAGCAGGAAGGCTATCATCCGCTCGAAGCCTAGTCCGAAACCGGCCCGCGGCGGCAGACCAGGATCCCTCAAGAGCTGAAGATACCAGGAGAACTCGTCCTCACTGCCACCTTGGAGACGGATCTTCTCCAGCATCCTAGACTCGTGAAGCTGCCGCGCAGTCAGATCGGGGTCCGACTCCCGTTCGCCACCCCCCGAGGTCTCGCCAATCGGCGGGGTCAGGAGATCGACGCTCATGGCAGCACCGGCCCGCCTCTGCATGTTGAAATACTTGATGCCGGACGGATGATGGACCAGGAAAGCCGGTGTATCCCCGTGCAACCCGATCAGGACGCGTTCCTCTCGCATACCGAAGTCCCAGCCATCGGAGGCCTCCGCTGGCGGCTTCAACCCTTCTTGGATGAGGGCCCTGACCGCATCGGCGTACTCGATCCGAGGGAAGGGCGGCCGCAGCGCCGCCAACTCTTCCGGCTTTCCTCCGAGCGACTCGATCTCGCGGCGCGCATAGGCTAGGGTCCGGCGCACCACGGCGGCCAGCAGCTCCTCTTGAACACGCATGAGGGTCTCGAGACTCCAACCGGGCGCCTCGACCTCGATCAAGGTGAATTCGGAGAGCCGGCGCCTGGAATCCTCGTCCAACATATAGTCCTCGGCACGGTAGCTGGTGGTCAGGGTATAGACAGGTTCATTCAGGGCCGCGACGATGACCTCGAGCTGGAGCTGCGCCGACTGCGCGAGGTAGGCAGTACGCCCGTAATAGGGCAGGCTGAACATGGTGGCGGGGTTCTCGCACGAGCCGCTCATCTGCGTCAAGGTCGAGGAGGTAACCTCCATGACGCCGAGCTCCTCGAAGAAATGGCGGACGGCGCGTAGCGCCTCCGCTCGCACTCTGGTCAGGGAGGCTAGGGCCTCGCGGCTGATTCTCTCGACGCCGTGCCCCCAGCCTGGCAGATATGGCTTCACGCTTCCCATCTCAGAAAACCTCCGTTGTCTCGACTTCGTCATGCCAGCTGATGGCGGTCCCAGCTAGAGCGCGGAACCGCCAGGGGAGTGTCTTCGGCCAGAGACGAGCGCGCGTTTCGAGCTCTTCGAGACGGCTGATCGCCTCGCCGGAGGGCTCGCCGCCCAGCAGCGCGTGTAGCCTCTGAAAATTCAGGCTGGCGGTGTAGTAGAAGCGCCACGATACGCCGAGCACTCCGCAGACCCGCCGGTAATCGATCAGGTCGCCATCGCCTTCGCCCAGCGCATAGGCAGCGAGCAGCGCCACTATCGCTTCGAGATCCCTGGGCCTGGGCTCGACGTACTGCAACTTGGATAGCAGGAGATCTGCTAGAGTCAAGGTCTTGGGATCGCTAGCGATCCTGCCCCGCAAGTCGAGGACCTGGCAGAAGCGCATCTCGTCGAAGAACACGTCAAGCACCGCGGGCTGTCGCTCCGCCGCCAGCGTCCAGCGGCGGCCCTCGGTCGCGATCATCAGTCCGCGGTCGTTCCGGTAGCCGAAGCGGGAGAAAAACGATTCAAGGCCGGTCGCCGCTTCGCTCGGACAGACGAAATCCAGGTCCTGGATCGGCCATCGCTCCGCCACCTCGACTCTGCCCGCTGCAGCGAGGCGCACCGCGAACGCCGCCGAGCCGGCCAGGCGCAAGGGCAACCCGCCGGCAGCGGCCTCGTCGACTAGGCGCATACCGTGGGCGATCACCGCTTGATTGAGCAGGCTCGGGCTCATTCGATAGGTATCTCGGCAAAGGCCCGCTCCAGGCGAAGGCCCTGGCGCCGGCGCAGGGCGCGCGCCGCCACGTACCAGAGCGCACCGATCGCGAAGATCACAGCGATCGTGCCGATGGACTGTGGGCTGTGCCCAGCCGCGATGGGATCGTTCCAAAGCAACACCGTGAGCACGCAGACGGCGATCAGCGCCAGCACGCCAGCCACGGTCATGGTCGGGAGCCCCAGCAGGCGCCGCCCGGCCATGGCGCTCCGCTTGAACATCTCCACCCTGCGGTAAGGGAAGAGGATCGCACCGAGCATGGTCGGAATCCAAGCAAGCATTGCGGCCAGTACCAGGACGAGACCGCCGAAGAACGGGGTGTAGAGGAACAGAGCGAGAAAGATCACATTGGCGACCACCGCAACCACGATCGCGGTGACCGGAGTGTGACGCACTGGGTGTACGAAGCCCAGCTTAGCCGGCGCCAGCCGGTCGAAGGACCAGGCAATCATGGCGCGGGTGGCATAGACAATGGTCGCCGGGATCCAGAAGAAAGCCCAGGCCATGAACCCGAGGCAGAGGCAGAGCGCGAGTAAGGCATTTCTTGTTGCCAGCGCGGCGAGCAGCGAAAAGCTCGGGCTGAGAGGGAAGGCATGCGCCTGGTCTGATGCTGTGAACGCCGCCAGCCCCGCTTGGAAATCGTAGCCGAACACCTTGTCGCCCAGGTACGACAGCAACACCATCCCAGCTGCCGCTACTGCAATCGAGCCGAACATCCCGATCAGTTGCGTGCGCTTCGCGTTGCGGGCCTCGCCGCCGATGTTGATGGAAAAGATCCCGCCGACGAAGGAGAGGACCGGCCACACCGCCGCGAGGAGCGTGGCGCGGGCCGAAAACGACCATGGGGAGCCCGGTCCGGCAGGCGCCGCCAGCGCCTGCAAGGGCTGCACGTGGTAGCGCGCTGTTGCGGACGAGAAGAGATGCAGGAACGAGCGGTGATCAGCTCCCGCCAGCACGGCGATGCAAGCAAGCGTGCCTAGGCATGCGATTGTCAGCGTGATCTTCTGAGCTAGGAAAAACGCACGCATGCCGCGCGCCAGCACCAAGCCTGCGACAAGGATCCCAGCAATACCGATCAGCAGCTGGCCGAGCGGGGCCTGGACCATGACCGCCGCGCGCACGAGACTGTCCGAGGCGGTGATCGTCCCCACCGCGAACATCGCCGGCGCGATGCCAATCGTAGTCAGGTAGGTTGCGGCGAGGGCGTTGTAGAAGAGCCAAGTAAAGGTGTCCACGAAGCTCACCGAGAAGCCGAGCCAGGGGGAGAGGCCGCGAGTGACGAAGGCGTAGACGCCGCCGGAGCGCGGGATCACAGTGCTCCAGCACCAGAAGCCCCAAGCGACGCAGGCCATGAAGACAGCCGCGGCCACCTCGGCGAGGGGAATGCTGGCGCCGGCATAGTTGCCAGGAATGTTTAGGTGCGCCAGGGTAACGGCAATCCCGATGCTGATCAGTCCGAAGTTGTAGACAAAGACATCGAAGGGGCCGGCGCTCTTGACGAGGCCGGAAGACTTCCGCAGAAAGACCTGCTCACCAGCTTGCTCGCTCATCGCTATCTCCTCGGATGGGCTCGGCGGCGGGCGCTAGCCCTCCGTGAGGAGCCATTGGCGGACCTTTCCGTGCTCGATCGAGGCGAGAAAGCCCTGGAGGTTGCCCTGCGCCGACTCGCTGCCGGGATTGGCGCAAAGGGTTTTGCCGATGCGGGTGCAAGACCGCGCCTCGTGCACGTGGCCGAACAGGCCGAGAGTGGGCTGATGATCGATAATCACCCGTTGCACGCTGCGGCTGCCGACCGGCGCCAGCAGCGGGCCGCCGGTCCCCATGACTGGGCGCAGCTCTGCGTCCAGGACTGGGCAGGTATCGAGGCCCGATCCGTAAGGCGGTACGTGGACGTTCAAGACCAGCGGCAGATCCCGCTGCCGGCCCGCCAGGAGCCGGTCCAGCTCGTCGCCGATCTGGTTATCGCTGAACTCCCGGTGCGTGTGCCAGGGAGTGGGCGTGGACCAGCCCAGGCCCACGACCTGCGCCGCTCCATCCAGGGCCACCAGCCGCCGGTCGACGCTCACCACCGGACCGTGATCCACCAGCACCTCGTCGACGAACGGCGGGTCGTCGTTGCCGGGAATCGCAAGCAGCTGCACACCCGAGGTTGCCAGGCGGTCGACCGCGAGGTCGAGCCACCGCTCCAGGCGCTGTCGGGCGACAGCGAAGAGCAGTTGCTCCCACTCGCTCTGCGCCAAGTGGCCGTCGCCGTCGAGGCGCGCGGTATAAATGCCCTTGTCAGCGCATCTCGCCTCGAACTCCCGGGCTTCCTGCTCGGTGGCGAAGGTCAGCGTCTTGCCGTCGCGATCCGCCTCGAGGTGGCCGGACAGGCGCCGGCGAAGCGGCACCAGGGTCTTGCCAATCAGGTCTCCTCCCAGGATCAGAACCTGGGCGTCGTAGAAGGCGGCGGCGTTGACGAACTTGCTGAAGCAACGCTCCGAGCCATGCAGGTCGGTGGCGAAGAACAGCGTCCAGGTTGAGCTCTGCTTAAGCGGCATGGCCTCACTTGGCCTGGCGCAGTACGGACTCCACGAGCGCGCTCAAATGTTGATGGAACGGTGGCCTCTTGGCGCTCAACGGGTCCACCAGGAAACCGGCGACGTAGCGCTCCATCAGGTCGCGGACCCGGGTCGTCGGGTCGATGGGTTCGCCTGGATTAGGAGAGCTGAGAGGCATATCCAGTGCAGCCTCCGTCACCGTCCAGTCCTCCGCAAGGACTACGAGCTTGAAACCTTGGGGTGAAAAGAACTTCTCGAAGAGCTCGCCCTCGTCGAAGTCCAGAGCCTTCCAGATGGGCGTCGAGAACAACCGCTCACCGACGATCCGGCTGAGTTTAGGATCAAACTTCTCGGTCACTTCCCCGGGAGGAATACCGCTTTCGATCCATCCCTCCGAACGGAGGCGGTTGACAATGATCACCGGATGGGCAAGCTTGAGAAAGCGCTGGTAGACGTTCGTTTCGTACACTACGAGACCCTGCTCCCACCAAGGTGGCTGGGTGACGAACCACGCGTGCACCTGCGACTTCTGGGCGAGCCTGAGCACCCACGCCAGGACCACCGCGGAGCTAAAGCTCAGCCCCGGCTGGTTGTCCACCACCAAGTAATCATATGCATGCCTGGCGTGGATGAGGTTGTCGAGCATGCGCGTGACGCGGCTGGCCCCCTCCGCAGATGTGATGGTGCTGTTGAACCGGTCGATGTCACGCACGTAACAGGACCCGAGAAAGAAATCCAGTCTTTCGCACACCTCTCGCAACCTGGCCTCATCAACGCCCCGATCGGCCGCCTTCTTCACGAGGTTCTTGGACACCACCAATCGAGCCCCGAGGTCTTTGAGCGCGGGGACCTTTCCGTCGTAGGGACTGCCGTCAATCGCCCAGTTCACCCAAGGCCGATATGCATAGCGAGGTTGATCGCGCCCACGCAGATCTTGAAATGCGCAGCTCTGCAACACTAGCTGATCGTCTCCGTCCAGCAGGTAGTCACGATCGATCGGCAGACACTGACTGAGATGTGTGCCCAGGTTGTCGACATCGAGGACCGCGACCCTCTTCCCCGATGCGGCAAGCTGCACCGCAGTGCTCAAGACCATAGATGTCTTGCCGACTCCCCCCTTGCGTGAGTGAACGGAAATCACCGTGGCAGCCATGAAGGGATCTCCCGTAAGCTCGAAGCGAAGAGCGGGTGCTCGACCGCTTTAGCTCAAGGCAAGCTGCTCGAGCCGGTCCAACCCCATGCTTCGATGAATCAATATCAAGTCGACGATGAAAGGATCCGCGTAGACTCTGGGAAAGTTCGTGGAAAGATAGTTCAGGACGCGAATCAACTCTTGGCGCTGGCGGCGGGAGGCGATCGCATTGTAATCGGCTGCCAAGAGCAGCGCGATGCGAGAACACCGACCGACCGCGGACCGATCGACGGGAGAAAGCTCTTCATTGAGATAGCGCAGCAGGATCTCGATCAGTTGCTCTTGGGCTTGCCGGAAGAGCTCTCCATCCGCTGGCGCCGTCTCGCTCTGCTCGCCAAAGACGTGAATCAGCGCCCGCAAGAGCCTCTCGAAGTGGCGTCTCGCTGCCCGGTCGACCGGGTCTGCGTCGATCATTTTGCGGACCAGGTCTTCCAGGAAGGTCCCGACCTCCGCGGCTGGCCAGCCTTGACGGTGCATCAGCTCGACGAGATCCTCCAGCCTGGCCTCCAGGTCGCTTCTCTGTGCTCGAGGGAGGGACTCGAGAGCTGCTACGACGTCATTCATGGGTGCGGGCTCCTGAGATAAGGGACTCCAGTCGATCCCGCCCCGCCCCAGGACGCGCATCTACCGGGGACGGCGGCTGTGACAGCCAGTGGTCGAGGTCGGCACCTCTGATCCGCCACTGGCGCCCTACCTTACATGACGGAATCTGGCCGGCCCGGCAGAGCTTGTAGACAGTGTTTTTCGACACTCGGAGTCTCATGGCGGCTTCTTGCAGGGTTAGCAGATCGGATTCTGGGGACGCTGGCGCCATGAGATTTCCTCAGGGGCCGCTACTGAGCAGCCATGGCCGCGCACGCCCCCTACTGGCGCGAGACACTATTAGTGGGCGACTAAAAAGTCAAGGCGCCATTAGATGTCGTTAGATGTCGCTAGATGGCACTTAGTGGTAGAATTAGGTCGAAACCAGGTGATCTCACGGCATGCTTGCAAGGGCATATCGGCTATCACGCCGCCGCCGCCCGCGGCCAGGACCCGGCCGAGGATCGCCACCGAGCAGGCGGCCGGCGGACGGCAGTACAGGCAGTAGCGTTCCATGGTATACGCTCGGGAGGCTGGTCTTCCGAGGAAGCGCCGAATGACGGACGAGACCGGGACGCCGTTGACGCCCGAAGCGGTGCCATCGCACCTGGCGGAGGCGGAGCCGCCGGCTTCGGTCGCGGACCTGGCGGCGTTCGACGCCGAGGCGGCGGAGCGCCAGGCCGAGGCGGCGCTGGCGAGCGGCGGCGAGGAGCTGCCGCACCATGACTTGCTGGGGTTCTACGACCGGCTGCGGTCGCGGGTGCTGGACACCGTCGAGCGGCGGGCAGGCAGGCTGCCGGAAGACGTGGTCATCGCCCTGCTGCTGGCGCCGGACATCTTCATCCTGCTGGTGCGGCTGGTCATGGACAAGGACGTGCCGCGCCGCGCCCGCTGGCTGATCGGCGGCGCCATCGCCTACTGGATCAGCCCGATCGATCTATTGCCGGAGCTCTTCCTGGGCCCCATCGGCTACCTCGACGACCTGGTCGTCGCCGTCGCCGTGCTGTCGCAGGTCTTCACCGGCGACCTCGAGCCCTATGCCCGCAAGCACTGGACCGGCCGCCAGGACCTCCACGTCGTGCTGCACGACATCAGCGCCGCCGCGCGCACCCTCCTCGGCCCCGCCGTCCACGACCGCCTGAAGCGCCTCCTCGCCCGCCAGGGCATCGCCCTCGACGACTCGCGAGCTCCCAAGGGCGGCGGCCAGCCGCCCGCCTGAGTCGACGCGGCGGCCAGCCGCCCGCCTGAGTCTTGGAGGCGGCCCCAGCCGCCGGCCGAGCGCTCAGCGCCGCGGAGGGTAGCGCCTTTCCACCTCTCGCCAGAATGCGACGACGTCCAGGTGGATCTCAGGGATCTGCTCGGACCGATACACGCCGGCGTCAGGCAACGAGACCACGAAGCGCCCGTCTTCGTTGACCAGGAACTCGACGTGCCGGGTCTCGGGGTCGACGATCCAGTACTCGCGGACGCCGGCCTCGGCGTAGAGGCTCAGCTTCCCACCCCGATCGTGGCGCGCGCTGCCGGGGGAAAGGACCTCGATGACGAGGTCGGGAGCGCCTTCGATGCGCTTGCCCAGGACATCCAGACGCGTCGCCGAAACGTAGATCACGTCCGGCTGCACCACCGAGTGGTCGGCCAGCACCGTGTCGAGAGGCGCGCCGAATGCAAAGCCGCCGGCGGCCTCGGCGATGCTCTCGAGATGCCGCCACAGGAACAACGCCACGAGCTGGTGCCAAGGTGTCGGGCTCGGGGTCACGTACAGCCTCCCGTACAGCAACTCGCAGCGCGGCTGGTCCGGCAGCGCGTCATAGTCCTCCCGCCGGTAGGGTCCCAGTCCTGCCGGGGGTGCCAGGGGGGCTTCCGTGAGCAGCTCCACGGTCATGGGACGAGTATAGACCCCCATACTGGCTATGACGCGAAAGCGACTCTCGATCGCGCAGGCTGGCCAACTAGCGTTCGAGCCTGGGCCGCGGCGAGCTCGTGGGCGATGGCTCGGAGGCCTATGAGCCGGACGGGCCAGGCGCATCCTCGCCGGATGCCGGCGGCGCCACGAGCTCCAGGAAGGCGAAGGAGCGAAAGTCCCCAGGGTTGAAGGTGGCGAGGCGTCGCACTCCGGCAAGCTCCAGGGTCGCTGCCAGGGCTGTGTCGAGGATGCGCTTGCGTCCCAGCCGCAGGCTCTCGAGAAGCTCGAGAGTGCGGTCCAGGACGCCTGGCGCCGGCAGGATTCGCACGACCTCGGCGGCGTTCCAGAGGTCGCGCGACCAGCGCAGCCCGGCTTGCATGGAGAGCGGGTTCTCGAAGCGCCGCGGGTCCGTGGACACGTGTAAGAACTCGTGCAGCACCTGCGGCGTGATCGCCAGGCTGCCGTGTTGCTCTCTGACCTCCGTGTCGAGGAGTCGGTGCGCTGCGCGATGATGGGGAGCGCCTGCCATCACCCAGGACACCAGGACGTCGGTGTCGACGGCGAGGATCAGCGCCGGAGCCTCTCGTCCAGAAGCTCGGCGCGGGTCCAGGGAGCACGCAGTGCGCCGCTCGGATGAGGCTCGAGATCGAACAGCGATCCGGAAGCTCCATGGCGGTGCAGCGCGTACTCGGTCATGGCCTCGCGGATCAGCTCGGCCACGGGCCGCCCCGTGCGCTCCGCCAGCGATTTCAACTCGCGGTAGCTCTTCTCTTCGACGTGGAGCGAGATCGGCTTCATGAAAGTGATCCTATATCGGAATCATATATAGGTCAAGCCAGCGTGAGCGGCAGGTAGTGGGTCCTTCTCCTCGCGAGGGTCCGTCCTCCTCTGCGTCCCGAGCTGACCCACTACCCCTGAGAGCGCGGCGCGGCTCAGCCCGGCAGGCCGCCGGTGCAGGCCGTCACGAGCTTCGCGGCGCCGGCGCGCGCGGTGCGCAGCGAGTAGCCGGTGGCGCCGAAGCCCTTGGCTCCGGCCTTCACGAACGGTTGCAGGGCCGCCACTGCCGAGCCGGCGCCGTTGTACACGGTGCGGATGCCGGCTGTCTGCTCGTAGCAGAGCTGGTTGGCAGGGATGGACTGGCCGATGACCCGGCCGAGGGCGCGATGCTCGGCCTCGACGCCCAGGATGGAGGCCGAGACCTCGGCGAAGAAGGCCAGCTGCTCGGCGCCGTAGGCGTTGCCCTTCGGATCGAGCTGGGGGCCGTCCTCGGGAGGGAGGTGGGCGGCCATGGCGGCGAATTGCCGCACCGCCGCCAGGTAGGCTCCGACGAAGGCGCTCTCGAGCGCGTCCAGCGTCGCGAGGAACGTGGCCAGGTCCTCGAAGCTGCCGGCGGGGAAGAAGAACGTCTGCACCGGGTCCGCGGCCGGGTCCGCGCGCCCGATCAGCTGGCGCATCAGGTCGGCGTGGCTGATCTCCTCGGCCAGCGCGGCACGCAGGTAGCCGACGTTGCCTGGCGAGCCCAGGAGGGAGACGTCGGTGACCGAGCCCTCGGGACCGGCGAGACGCGGGTCCTGGAGCACCTCGCCGACCAGGCCCTGGTAGTAGAAGGTCGTCGCCAGGTCCTCCG